>Ga0181526_10001580_pt1 | contig 21404 bp, 12 predicted proteins | sample PEATcosm2014_Bin_35_FD_119750 | JGI IMG/M metagenome (GOLD analysis project Ga0181526, IMG submission 119750) | Peatland microbial communities from MTU Mesocosm Facility, Houghton, MI, USA - PEATcosm2014_Bin06_30_metaG | ecosystem: Environmental > Terrestrial > Soil > Wetlands > Peat | place...
AGCCTCGAAGGGCGGCGAGTTGGGCTGGCTGGTACGGAAACAAACCGTGAAGGAATTTGAGGACACAGCGTTCGCGATGAAGCCCGGAGAAGTGAGCGGCCTGGTCAAGACTGTTTACGGAATCCACATCGTCAAGCTGGAGGATAAACAGACCGCGCACCTCCAGACTTTTGACGAGGTAAAGGGCACGATCATCGCCGACCTCGAAAAAGAGCGAATCGCCGATGCCCAGGAGAAGTTAGCGAATGATTTGGTCTCTGCACTCAAGTCCAAGCCTGGCGATTTTGAAGGACTGGCGCGACAAGCAGGGCTGCAACCCCAGACTTCCCCACTCTTCCATTTTGGTCAGGCCGTTGCCGACCTGGGCAGCGGAGACTCGTTTGAAAACCTGGCCTTCCAACTTCACAAGGCCGAAGTCGGGACACCGATCACTGTTCCTAAGGGTCAGGCGGTTATCGAAATGGCCGACATCGTTCCGGAGCATGTACCGACTTTGGACGAAGTGCGCGCACGCGTTGAGGAAGACTACCGCGCACAGCAATCCAGGGTGCTTGCCGCGGATAAAGCCAAGCAGTTTGCCGCCCAGGTGAAGACCGGCGATTTTGCTAAGGTCGCGAAGGCGGACGGCCTGACGGTGAAAGAGAGCAACGACTTCACGCAGCAGGATAATATCGAGGGCGTAGGTCCGGGCTCGCAGCTTCCCACAGCCTTTACGCTGAATCCAGGTCAAACCAGCGAAGTCGTACCCGTGAGCGGGAGAAGCCTGGTGTTCAAGCTTGTTGCACATACCGCGCCCGACGAAGCTGACTTCGCCAAGCAGCGCGATCAAATTACGGATGAACTCCTCGATCGCAAACGGAACCTGAGCTTTGAATTGTACGAACAGAACCTTAAGGCCCAGCTTATCCGAACCGGGGATTTGAAGCTGAATACTGCCGCCCTCCAGCAATTCATTGCGGTGTACAAAAACCAATAGGATTCAGGATTCGGGATTTAGGCCCTCTGAATCCTGAATCCTGGAACGTCTTCCGTTCGTCCGCTCAACCAGGTCCCGTTTTCCCGCCCCTCAAAGTCACAGGTCCCCGCGGGTTTAGGCTGTCCCTGGATCCTGAATCCTGGATCCCGAATCCTGCTTTTTTCCCCTTGCCCTTCGACAGGAGGCGAGATACAATCTTCCTGTAGAAGCAACAGGGGGAATTCCATGACTAATATTCGGATCGCACTGCCGCAAGGCACGCTCGATCTGTTGATCCTCAAGACCGTGGCGCTCGAACCTCAGCACGGCTGGGCCATCTCCGAGCGCATTCAGCAAATATCGAGTGACGTACTTCAGGTCCAGCAAGGCTCGCTTTATCCGGCCCTGCACCGGCTGGAGCGGCGCGGATGGATCAGGGCAAAGTGGGGCGCGTCCGAGAATAACCGGCGCGCGAAATACTACGAACTAACGAAGCATGGCCGAAAGCAGCTTGAGGCTGAAGAAAGCGCCTGGCGGAAACTCACCGCCGCCGTGGGCCAGGTACTGGAAACGGCGTAGTGGTAGCGCGGACCGCCGCATTTGCGGTCCGCGGCTTTTTCGTAGGGGTGTGGACAAGCCGCGGACCCCAAGATCGGGGGTCCGCGCTACCTTTAATTCTGGAGGTGCTTGTGTTGAACGACCTTCTCTATCGTTTGCGCTCTTTGTTCAGGCACGAATCTATGGAAGTGGAATTGGACGCGGAGCTGCGTACGCATCTCGAACACCAGGTGGAGAAGTACGTCCAATCGGGCCTGCCGCTGGAAGAGGCAAAAAGGCGGGCGCGGCTGGAATTCGGCGGGCTCGATCAGGTGAAAGAGGAATGTCGCGACGCCCGCGGCGTGAACCTGATCGAGACGACGCTTCAGGATATTCGATATGGCTTGCGCAAGTTGGCGAGAAGCCCGGGCTTCACAGCCGTGGCGGTGGCGACGCTCGCGCTCGGCATCGGCGCCAACACACTGATCTTCAGCGTGGTCAACGCGGCCATTCTCCACCCCTTGCCTTTCCGGGACGCCGGCCGGCTTGTGACACAGTGGGCCACCAGCCCGACCGTTGGTTACTCAGGACCCGGCTCGCTCACCGATAAGGACTACATGGAGTGGCGGGATCAGAATCGGGTCTTTAGTGATACTGCCGCCTTTCGGGGACAGCCCACAAACCTTACCGGCGTGGGTGAGCCCGTTCGGCTTACCGGCGCGAGCATCACCGCAAGCCTTCTGCGCGTGCTCGACGTCAACCCCGCCCTGGGACGCGCGTTTGCCCCAGAAGAGGAAGCGGCCGGACACGACCGCGTGGTGTTACTTAGCGACCGGTTGTGGCGCGGCCGCTTCGCATCCGAATCGGCGGTGTTGGGCAAAGCGATCAAGTTGGACGGAGAGTTCTACACCGTAATCGGCGTGATGCCGGAAGGTTTCGGCTTCCCGAATGACGCCGATGTTTGGACTCCTGTCACGCTCAAGAGCGAAGAGCATAACGCCACTTTGCAGATTGTCGCGCGGCTCAAGCCCGGCGTGTCGCTCGACCGGGCGCGCAATGACGCGGCTGTACTCGGGAAGCGCCGCCCCGCCCAGCCGGGCGACTGGGAGTGGCACACCACACTGGTCCTGCTGACAAAGGCAGCGGCTGCCGAGGTTCGCACTCCGCTCTTGGTTCTGTTCGCTGCGGTAGGCTTGGTGCTGCTCATCGCCTGCGCCAATGTCGCCAACCTGTTTCTGGCCCGCGCCACGACTCGCCAGGGTGAACTCTCCGTGCGCAAAGCGCTGGGCGCAAGCCGAAGCCGTTTGGTTCGCCAGATGCTGACTGAAAGCGTAATGATGGCACTTGTGGGCGGGGGCTTAGGGTTGCTCATGGCTGCTCTGGGCCAGAGTTTCATGGCCAAGGCTGCGTCCCTGCTTCCTCGCAACCTGGCATCGCCCACCGCTGCCGCTCACATCGCCTCGGCGGGGATCGACTTGTGGGTGCTGGCCTTCACACTCGCGGTCTCAGGGCTCACCACAATTCTGTTCGGGCTCGCACCCACCCTCTGGGCAACGCGGGGTGAAATGAACTCGAGCTTGAAGGGGGAGGGCCGGCGTTCAACCACAGGCAGGACGCAGGGCTACATGCGAGATGGCATCGTAGTCGCGGAGGTCGCCTTGGCGGTCATTCTGCTGGTGAGCGCGGGATTATTGATCCGCAGCTTTCTGCATTTGATGACCGTCGATCGGGGATTTGACCCTCAAAACGTGCTGACCCTGACTATCAGCCTGCCTGACAGTCGTTACCAAAGCGCCCGCTCCATGATCGAATTTGAAGAACAAGCACTCGACCGTCTAAGGGTCGTGCCGGGAGTGAAATCGGCAGGCGGCGTGTTTGGGCTTCCGCTCGGCAATGGCGCCATTGGGGGCGACTTCACCGTCGAGGGAGAGCCGCCGCCGGCCCTGGGGTCGCGGCCGTTCATCGCTACGAAGGCAGTGGCGGCCGGCGATTATTTCCGAGCCATCGATATTCCGCTGCTGCGCGGCCGCTACTTCGACGCGCACGATTCGGAGGCTGCTCCGCACGTCGTCATTGTCAGTCAGAGTCTGGCGCGGCACTATTGGCCGCTCGATAAGGCAATCGGCAAGCGCTTAAAGCCGGGATTCTCTGATGATGCCTGGTGTACGGTGGTCGGAGTCGTAGGGGACACGAAGCAATATAGTCTCGGCGAGCCGTCCTCGCCCGCCATGTATCTCCCCTATGCGCAGGCGCCGGCCACGTTCCTGATGCAAGACATCACCTTCGTACTGCGCGCCGACTCGGGTCCGCTCGCACTGGCTTCGGAGGCGCGGCGTGCGGTCCAAGCCGTAGATCCCGACCTGCCAGTATTCGATGTCGCCGCCATGGACCAGCTTGTTTACCGTTCGGCTTCGGCGCCGCGCTTCAATACGGCGCTCCTCGGCGTTTTTGCGGCGTTGGCTCTGGTTCTGGCCGCGGTGGGAATCTACGGCGTGATGTCCTATGCGGTGGCGCAGCGCACTCACGAAATTGGCGTTCGAGTGGCTCTGGGGGCAGAGGCGAGCGACATCCTACGCCAGGTGGTGGGGCAAGGAATGCTGCCCGCTGTGATCGGGATTGCAACCGGAACCGCGGGCGCGTGGGGCGTGACAAGATTTTTGTCCAGCCTGCTGTTTGGCGTGAGACCTACCGATCCCATGACCTTTACGCTGGTTCCGGTGATATTGGCGGCGGTGGGTGTGCTGGCCTGCCTTCTGCCCGCCCGGCGGGCAACGAAGGTTGACCCGGTAATTGCGCTTAGGTATGAATAAAGCATTGGCTCGTGGTAGCGCGGACCGCCGCCGTTGCGGTACGCGGCTTTCCGTAGGTCCGTGGACAAACCGCGGACCGCAACAGCGGCGGTCCGCGCTACCCGACAATGGGAGGTATCTGTGCTCAGTGATCTCCTGTATCGTTTTCGAGCTTTGTTCCGGAGCAAGTCCATCGAAACTGAGTTGGACGAAGAGCTGCGCGCCCACCTCGATCACCAGGTGGAAAAGTACGTCCAGTCCGGCGTGCCAGTTAAAGAAGCGAGGCGGCGAGCACGGCTGGAGTTTGGCGGCCTCGATCAGGTGAAAGAGGAATGTCGCGACGCCCGCGGCGTGGGTTTCATCGAGGCACTGATTCACGATCTCCGTTACAGCTTGCGTACGCTCGCGAAGAATCCCGCCTTCACGACGGTGACGGTGTTAACTTTGGCGCTTGGCATTGGCGTCAATACCGCGATTTTCAGCCTTATCAATGCGGTAATGCTCAAATCACTCCCCGTCAGGCAGCCCGAGCGGCTGGTGCTATTCCAATGGTCCACGAAAGGATGGCCCATCATGGTGCCTTCGCTGCGTGGAACGAGCTTCCCGGACAAGTCCGGCCGATTCACGAGCACGTCTTTTGCCGACAACGCTTTCGAACAGGAGCGGGCCGGCAATCAAGTGCTTTCCGGAATATGCGGCTTTGCGGACGCCGGACGATTGAATCTGGTCGTGGGCGGACAGCCGGGGTTGGCTGTCGCCGACCTTGTTTCAGGCGATTACTTCTCGACGCTGGGCGTGCAGCCGATCTTTGGGCGCCCGCTCACACCCCAGGACGACAGGACGGAAGCATCGCGCGCCCTCGTAATCAGTTACGGATACTGGATGCGACGGTTCGGAGGTGAGGCTGCTGCGGTGGGCAGGAACGTCACGCTGAACAATGTTCCCTTCACCATCGTGGGAGTGACCCCCGCCGAGTTTTACGGCGTCCAACCCGGCCGCGCCGTGGACCTTTGGCTGCCGCTCCACGCCGGGTCGCAAGTGATCCCCGAAGAAGACTGGGGCAGGACCAGTTGGTATCTGCTGGTGATGGGGAGGCTGAGACCTGGGATCAGCCAATCTCAGGCGCTTGCTAACCTGCAAGTTATCTTCCGCCAGAGTGTCATGGAGGGCGTGCGGTCCCTTCCCAAGGATGCGGAGATTCCTCGCCTTGAGCTAGTTCCGGGCCACAAGGGGTTGGACTCTTTACGCTCAGAGTTTTCGAAGCCGCTTTTCATCCTGATGACTGTAGTGGGGTTGGTGCTATTGATTGCGTGTGCGAACGTGGCGAATCTGCTGCTCGAGCGTGCTACCTCGAGACGCAGGGAAATCGCGGTCCGCCTGGCTCTGGGGGCCGGAAGGGGACGCCTGATCCGGCAATTGTTGACAGAGAGCGCCGCGCTCTCCGTGGCGGGTGCGATGCTGGGCCTGCTGCTGGCATATTGGGCCAGTAATCTGTTTGTGGTCATGATGTCGAGTGGCAGGGACCCGATCGCGGTGCATGTTAGTCCGGATGCCTACGTCTTGGCATTCACCGCTTCGCTTTCCATCTTGACCGCAATTCTCGTGGGGCTGGCGCCGGCCTTGCAGGGCACGCGCCTGGACTTGACGCCAGCGCTGAAGGCAGGTCCCAACACAGCCTCCAGCGCGCCTCGGCGTTTCGCGGGATTGCGTTTCAGTCTCGCGAAAGGGTTAGTGGTGACCCAAGTTGCAGTGTCACTAGTGCTGTTGGTTGGCGCCGGATTGTTCGTCCGCACTCTGGCCAATCTCGAGAATGAAAACATCGGATTCAACCGGAGCAACCTGGTGCTGTTTGGCATCGATCCTACGCAGCAGGGGTACAAGGGAGAGCGCCTGGCGCGCTTTTATGAGGAACTGCAAGGGCGACTGAAGGCCGTTCCTGGCGTGCGCTCTGTAAGCCTCTCCATGCATCCCCTGCTCAAAGGCGAGATCAGCGTCTGGGGCTTGAAGCTCGACGGTTATACGCCCCCGCCGCAGCCCGGCGGGGTAAGAGACAACGCCATTGATGTCCACGTTAACAAAGTCGGGCCGGACTTCTTCCGGACCCTGGGAATTCCCGTGCTCTTGGGCAGGCCGATCGGACCGGAAGACTCCGCGACAAGCCCACTCGTTGCGCTGGTCAACCAAGAGTTTGCGGGCAAGTACCTTAACGGCCAATCGCCTGTCGGACACCGCGCCGGATGGGTCGGCGAGCGGGGCAAAATGGAAATCGTGGGAGTCGTGAAGGACACCCGCTATGGGCAATTGCGACGCGATCCTCCACCCACAGTCTACGTTCCTTACACGCAGTATCCGGATTACCTGGGCGCGATGCACTTTGAAGTGAGAACGGCAGGCGATCCCAGGAACTCGCTCGCTTCCATACGTGATGTTGTTCGTGGCCTCGATAAGGAAGTGCCAATCTTTGATGCCAAGACCCAGACCGAGGAGATTGACGAAGCGGTCTTCCAGGAGCGGATCTTCGCGCAGTTGACTAGCCTTTTCGGCGTGCTCGCCGTGCTCTTGGCTTGCCTGGGACTCTATGGGCTGATGTCGTACTCGGTCGCCCGAAAGCGCAACGAAATCGGGATTCGCATGGCCCTCGGCGCGCGGCGGGCCGGAATTCTGCGCGGGGTTCTGATTGAGGCGCTGGGATTGGTCTTGCTTGGTCTGGCGGTGGGTGTTCCCGTGGCACTAGGGGCGACCCGGCTGATTTCAAGCCAGCTCTATGGCCTTAGACCCAACGACGCCCTCACTCTTGCGCTGGCCATTCTGCTGCTGGCGGCGGTTGCCCTCCTGGCCGGCTACATTCCCGCCCGCCGTGCGACTAAGGTGGACCCAGTCGTGGCGCTGCGCTATGAGTAAAGCAACGGGTGCTAGGCAGTGTCTGCCAGAAGGCGCGGACCGTGGGTGGGCGCGATCCGTGCTACCATCAGGAACGCAACTTTCGCCCCTCATTTCGCGTAATGAGTAAAGGAGGCGTTCCGATGCAGAAGGCTGTGCCACGCCCGTTTCTCCTTAGCGACCTGGCGATTCTTCTTTATCTCTCACTGATCACGGTGCTCGTCCACTTTCTTGCCAACGGCGGCTACGGTTATTTCCGGGATGAGCTTTATTACATGGCGTGCAGCAGGCACCTGGCGTGGGGGTACGTTGACCAACCACCGTTCGTAGCTCTCATGGCCGTCGTGACTCGCCATCTGCTGGGCAGTTCGCTTTTTGCGTTACGCTTCTTCCCTGCGCTCTGCGGCGGACTGCTTGTTCTGCTCACCGGCCTTATGGCGCGCGAAATGGGAGGCGGGCGGTACGCGCAGGTACTTGTGGCTGTCGCCGTGATGGTGGCGCCGGTTTATCTTGCCATCGACAATTATTTCTCCATGAATTGCTTCGACCAGGTCTTCTGGGCGATGGCAGGCTACGTCGTCATCCGAATCCTCAAGCAAGATAATCCCAAGCTTTGGCTTCTGTTTGGCCTGGTGGCAGGCGTGGGCCTGATGAACAAGTACTCGATGGGATTTCTGGGACTAGGCGTGGTTGTGGGACTCGTGTTGACGCCTACGCGCCGGCAATTCCTCAGCAAGTGGCTGTGGCTGGGAGGGGCAATCGCCTTCCTCATCTTTCTTCCGCACATTCTCTGGGAGATTCACTACGGTTTTCCCTCGCTGGAGTTCATTCACAATGCGACCACGTTCAAGAATCTCCCGCAAACTCCTCTACAGTTCATGACCGCCAGCGCCATGGGTGTAGGCTTATTCTCTCTACCGATTTGGCTTGCGGGATTGGGTTTCTTCTTCCTGGACGATGAGGGAAAGCACTTTCGTTTGTTCGGCTGGGTTTTCATTTCCATCCTCGCTCTCTTTCTGGTCACCAAGGCCAAACCCTACTACCTCGCTCCCGCCTACCTCTTTCTGCTCGCCGGCGGCGCGGTGGCCATCGCGGACTTCGTGCGGCGGCATAACTGGAACTGGCTCAGGCGCGCGAGCATCGTTGTGCTCCTGGCCGGCGGAGTGATGACCGCTCCGTTTGTGCTTTCTGTTTTGCCCGTTGAGTCTTTCATCAAATACCAGGCGTGGATGGGGGTCAAGGCGCCGAGGGAAGAGAGGGGGAAAGCGGCGAAACTGCCGCAACAATATGCCGACATGTTTGGCTGGCAGAACATAGCAGCCACCGTCGCCAAGGTTTATAACAGCTTGTCGCCCGAAGAGAAGCAAGCGTGTGTGATTGGGGCCAGCAACTACGGCGAGGCCGGGGCCATCGACTTCTTCGGCAGGAACTACGGCCTCCCAAACGCCATCAGCAGCCACAACAGTTATTGGATGTGGGGGCCTGGAGATAAGCCGGGTGAAGTGTTAATAGTCGTGGGCGGAAACGCGAAGGATTATCAAGCCCTGTACGAGGACGTCGAGCAAGCGGCGACGATCACTTGCGAGTACGCCATGCCTTACGAAACCGACTTGCCTGTATTCCTGTGCCGGCGGCCGAAAATGACGTTGCAGCAAGTCTGGCCGCACCTCAAGAATTTCATTTAGCGCCAGACAACCGAAAAGAACTCACTACGGCACGGCGACGGCGCAACCCAATGCAGATTCTTCGCTTCGCTCAGAATGACATGCCGTCCCAATGAAATCCCATCCTAACGACGTGTCATCCCGAGCGAAGCGAAGGATCTGCTTTTCTTCGCGCGCCGCGAAGCAAATCACTTGCAGGGTCACTGCTACCATCCCACGGGCTTGCCCCTGTTCTGCTCGTTCAGCCATTTCTCGAGCGGCGCAAAGTAGTCGCGAATGGCGGTGGCGTCCATTTGCCGCTGGCCGGTGATAGCCTCAAGGGCATCGGGCCAGGGGCGGCTGAGTCCCATCTCGAGCATCTCGTTCAGGCGCTTGCCGGCTTCCTTGCTTCCGTAAATCGAGCAGCGATGCAACGGCTCTGTGCACCCGGCGGCGTGCGCCAAGGCGCGATGAAACTGGAATTGCAGAATGTCAGCGAGAAAATAGCGCATGTACGGAACGTTGGCGGCGACGTGATACTTGGCGCCAGGATCAAAGTCTTCCCCGCTCCGATCGACCCCGGGAGCCACACCCTGGTACTTCAGTTTCAGGTCCCACCAGGTCTGGTTGTACTTCTCGGGAGGGATCTGGCCGGAAAAGACTTTCCACCGCCACTGGTCGATCAGCAGGCCAAAGGGGAGAAAAGCGATCTTTTCCAGCGCTTTATTCAGCAGGAAACCGATGTCCTTGGAGGGGTCGGGAGCCTTAGCGAGAAGGCCGATTTGAACCAGGTAGGCAGGGGTTACAGAGAGGGCAATGGTATCTCCCACAGCTTCATGGAATCCGTCGTTGGCGCTATCGCGGAAAAGAAATGGCTGGCGGTTGTAAGCGCGTTGATAGAAATTGTGGCCGAGCTCGTGGTGGATGGTCCCAAAGTATTCGCCGGTTATGTCAATGCACATCTTGACGCGCAAGTCGTCTACAAAATCCACGTCCCACGCGCTGGCGTGGCAAACCACGTCACGGTCTTGGGGCTTCACGAAAAGCGACCGCTGCCAGAAAGTCTCAGGCAGGGGCGCAAATCCCAGGGAAGTGAAGAAGTGTTCGCCGTAGTGCACCATCTGCCGAGCGTCGGTGTTACGGCTTTTCAGAATCTCGCTAAGGTCGTAGCCCGGATCGGCATTCTGCGGCGCCACCAGGGGGTAGACATTCTCCCACTCCTGGGCCCACAGATTGCCTAACAGATAAGCGGGAATGGGACCGTTGGCCGGAACGGTCTGGTCTCCATATTTCTCGCGCAGCTTGCTCCGGACGTAGGCGTGCAGCGCCAGATAGAGCGGGCGAACCTGCTCCCAAAGGCGATCGAGTTCTTGCGCGAACTCGTCGGGGGGCATGTCGTATTTCGATCGCCACATCGCGCCGTTGTCCTGAAAGCCGAGCTCCCGCGCTCCTTTGTTGGCGAGTTCCACGTAGCGCGCGAAATCGTTGCGCATGGGACGCGAAATGGCGTGCCAGCCAGCCCAGGCGTCGCGCAACTCCTTTGGGTCGCGGCTGTTGGCCATGATGCGGGTAATGTCCTCGATATCCAGGCACTTCTCTTTGCCGCCTGGGCACCACTTGCCCTTGCCGTACGTGCCCTCCAGCGACGAAACGATCTGTGTCAACTCCGCGCTTTCTTTCGGGTCCGCGGGCGTCGCCAGCGTCAGCGAAAGCTTCAGCAGTTTCAGTTTGCGTGCCACGTCGTCAGGCAAATTCACATGGTCGAAACGCGTCGCCTGCTTGGCCAAGTCCACCGTGGCGTTGATGGCGCGCTCGTCGGCCTCAGCGGCCAGTGCCTCCGTGTCCTCGGTGATGTAAGTGGCTTTCACCCAGTCGGCGCGGCTGGCGTCCACGTTGACCTTCAGAAGTTTCGCTTCGGCGTCCTCGATGAATTTCTTCGCTGCCTCCACCTGCGTCTGTGACATCGCCTTCTTCTCTGCTCCTGAGGAAAATAGATTCAAGACAAGTATTGCGCCTGTAACTAATAGAATAACGCAAAGTGTGCGTGAATGAGATGTCATAAAGGTCTCCCGTGCGAATTCTATCGGGTTGTTTCACGGCTGTCGCTGACGCCGCGCTGAACGTGCACTCACTGCGCCTTGGCTTCCTCTTTGATTATTGCGGTGAGGACCATTGAGACGATACTGACGACCAAGGCGCCCCAAAACGCGGCCCAGAAACCGTGCACGTAGAAACCCACCTGGAACCAGTGGACCGCAATGTAGGAAGCCAGCCACAGTGTAACGCCATTGATCACCAGAACGAACAGGCCGAGCGTGAGAATGACCAGCGGGCAGGACAGCAGCTTCAGGAGCGGCCTCACAATCGCGTTGACCAAACCCAAAATAACCGCCATCACTGCGAATAACGTCCAGCTATTCTTCTCGGCATGGATTCCGGGGACCAGCCAGGCAGCCACGAATAACGACAGACTGCTCACGATCCATCGAATCAGGAGTTTCATGGTAGCCTCGTCGCAATCTTCCGGGCGATGACCGCGGCGGCCAGGAAGCTGCTTCCTTCCGTGTGCACGTTCACGTTCACCACGGTATTTCCTTTCCTAAACATCAGCGTTGAGCCCTTGCGGCCTGCGTACGCTTCGTCACCAATTCCCACAATCCGCCGGACGGCGCTCTGGCCTTTCGTCGCCGCTTTCATGGCCATTGCCGACAACTGAAGGGCGAATGACCCACCTTGCGTCACTTCAACGGTCAGACTCCTACCCACGGAGGACGTATACTGGCAGGTCAAAGCCCCTTTGTTGGTCGACGAAACTGTGGTTCCCAGCGCTTCGCCCACCTCGACATTCGACACGAGGGAACACACCCCGCGGGCGTCCACAGTCGCCGCCGCGGTTCCACCGCCCATTCTTGCGGAGTGGCTCATTTTCGCCCGCGCCGTGGTTTCCTTCCGCGACCGGTAATCGAAATAGGCGCAGCTCGCAATTGACAAGAGCGTGACCAGAGTCGATATCCCCAATACCCAGGCGATGATCTTCAGCACTTTGCTTCGCGTACTGACTCTTAATTCCTCACCTAACACCAAAGCTCCTCCTGGCAGAACCTATGGCGCGGATTGTACTTCGAGAAACAGTTCCGAGTCCAGCCGGAGTGCAGGGATCACCCATCCTCCGATAACGTGCCTCAGGTGGCGTAGGGGTAGGGCTTGCCCTACCCTCGTCGGGACCAGCGGAAATGCGGGGACGGCAAGCCGTCCCCCTACGGTGCGGATAGGAACGATCATGATTCTGCTATACTCGCCCTGGCCAGGAGATTCATGGATTTAACACTTCCGGCGTCTGACAATTCGAAGGCGCGCCCGCAACTCTTCCCCGCCCGGAAGCGATTGTTCATGGCTTCGCTGCTGTTTGCATTTCTGTTCTCCTCGCTCAGTTGGGAGCAAGCCGCAGCCTGCGCGTTGCTGCTCATCCTATTTAACACTTTAATCCTGCCTTGGCTCGAAATTGATGCCAGCAAACAACCGGCCTCTGACCTCGCCGTTGGTAAAGCAGGAGGACTGGTCTTGTACCCGACCATCGTTCTGGCGCTCATCTTCCTTTACCGGCATTACCTGAATGTCGCGGCGGCGGCGTGGGCCATGATGGCGCTGGGCGACGGGATGGCGACTGTGGCCGGGGAGGCGGTGTGCCGTCCGCTCACGGCGGGCGGGCGCGCCGAGATGTGGCGGCGAGGACTGGCCGCTGCACTTCCCTGGAATCGGCGCAAGACTCGCGCGGGATTCCTCAGCTTCGTGGTTGCGGGAACGATAGGGACATACATCCTCAGTCGCTGGATCGCTTCGGCAATTTCCCCCGGCAAGACCCTGATAGTGTGTGCTGCGGCCGCTCTGCTGTGTGGAGTGATCGAGAGCCTCCCCCTGGCTCTGGACGATAACATCACCGTGCCGCTGATCGCGGGGGCTTTCCTGTTCTGCGCCTTTCTGGTGGAGCGCTCCGCCCTGGACAGCAACTTGCCCTATCTCCGGCGCCGGATCGGATTGGCCATTGCCGTGAACCTGGCGCTGGCACTCCTGGCTTATGCGTTGAAGGCCGCGTCGCGCTCCGGCGCCATCTGCGGCTTCTGGCTGGGAACGGCCATCTACCTCGGCTACGGCTACAAGAGCTTCATTCTGCTTTTTGCTTTTGTTTTGTTGGGCTCGGTTGCGACGCGTCTGGGCCTGGCGACGAAGGCAGCGCGTGGCGTGGCCGAGCGCAGGTCCGGGGCGCGAAGCTGGCGCGAGGCATTGGCCAACTTACTGGCGGCTGCCTGTTTTGGAATCTTGGTGATAACCACTCACCACGAGCCTGCCTTTTTGATCGCACTGGTCGGCGCTCTGGCAGAGGCGGCCGGCGACACCATTTCGAGCGAGATCGGCCAGTGGGTTTCGGACCGGGCTTACCTGATTACGACCTTCAAGCCGGTCCGCGCCGGCGAAAACGGCGGAGTTTCCCTTTCCGGGACAGTTGCCGGATTTGCGGCTTCAGCGGCTATTGTGGGATTGGGGATGCGATTGGGTCTGTGCGGCCCTTATCGGTTTGCCGGTCCGGCCATCGCATTGGGCGCTGCGGTTGCGGGCAATCTGCTGGACAGTTTTCTGGGCGCCACGCTCGAGCGGCGCGGCCTGGTGACGAATGGGATGGTGAACTTCGCGGGCACAAGCGTTGCGGGGGGCCTGGCACTGGGCTTGGCGCTTCATTTGGGGCTTTAAGCATGACGTGTTTTTCGGGTGGAGCAGCAGGCGAGAGTCTGTATTTCTGAGCGAAGCGAAGAATCTGCATTAGTTCGGCACGGACCTGAAATGCAGATCCTTCGCTTCGCTCAGGATGACACCCGCTTTCATCTTGGCCCCAAGCGCAACGAAGGACCACCGCAACCTGTAGGGGCACACACCAAGCTGAGCGGCCTTTCGGACAGGCACGCCAAACCTGGCAGAGGGAGAGCTTTCCGCGGTGGTCCTTCGTTGCGCTCAGGATGAGAGAGTAGCCGGTTGCCTGGGGCGGCCGCTACCAACGGCCGCCCCGGCAGCAGATGCCGGCCTAACGGCGGCCGTAGTATCGCCGGCCGTAGTAGCCACGGCCATAGAACCCCGGTCCGTACCAGAAACTGAAGCTAGGCCAATACGCGTAGGGGTACGGGTAGTAGTACGGCGCCGGCGCATTGGCAACCGGAGGACCCGGCCAGCCGTATCCAAGGCAATTCCAACCGGACCCACCGGACCCAGGAAGCGGCGCGCCCTGCGCAGAGGGGCCGCCCCCATAGCCGCCATTATAGCCGCCGGCATAGCCACGGCTGTAGCCGCCGGTATAGCCGCCGGGCCCTACCGACTGGAAGGCCTGGGGCGCATGTTCTGTAGAGATCGTAATTGGCGCAGAAAGCCGGAACGTTAACATCGTTTCCGGATAGATAACCGTCGGCCGGCCGCGCGTCAAGAGCACACCCACGGTTGAGGCGATTAAGCCGGCCCCGGCTCCAATGGCGGCGCCCGGGCCCCAATCCGCTGCCCCGCCGATCGCCGCACCCATGAGAGTAGTTCCGGCAATAGCGGCAGCGTCGCGACCGTTCGAGGTTGGTCCCCTCATGCCGGTCAAATCGGTTTTGATCGGCAACTGTTGTCCATCCACCAGCGTCAAGTCCGTCAATTGCACGCCCAGCCGCGAAACGCCCTTAACCCGGCCTGCCTTTTGCGTTTCAGTGACCTTGCCACCGATCGGTTGGCCTCTCTGGGCGATGATCACGCCATCCGCAACCAGGGGCCGCGCCAGCGTGGCGGAAAAGCCGTCGCCGGGCTGGTTCTTGTCCGAAGAAAGCATCTGGTCGATCCGCACCGTCACAAACACGCCTGCCGGAAGGTGTACCGTCGGCGGCACGGGTTGGCTAGGCGGCGGGTAATTGCCCTGAGAGTAGTTCGGCGGTGGATAGTTGCCCTGAGGGTAATTCGACGGTGGATAGTTGCCCGGGGGGTAGTTCGATGGCGGGTAATTCCCCTGCGGGTCGTTGGCCTGCGGATCGTTCGGCTGTTGCTGGGGTGGATTCGAGAAATTGTGCCATCCAGAACTAGGCTCTGAATTCGGCGGACTCGGCGGCGCGGTACTGGGCGCCGAGTTCGATTGTGGGCTCGCGGCCGGATCCTGCGCTAATGCGACGACCGATGCGGCCAGCAAACTCACCGCCGCGCAGTAAGCCACAGCCCTGATAACCTTGCTAAGCATGCTCCTCATAAGCAACCTCCTCCTGTCCCACGGCTAGAGTAGGGCATCTTGGCTTCCAAACCCCGGGTTGCTTGCAAGCTGTTGATTAAACAAAGCTTATTGTGTTTTCCAGAGAGAAGTGGCCGGCTCTCCCTGGCCGTAATCCACCACTTTGCTGGTCGATTTTGGCCACTGGCGTTCTTCCCGAACACTGGCCCTCCCCCGGGGAGAGGGTGGCGAGAGTAGCGAGCCAGGTGAGGGGTTGCTTCGTGAGCTCTTGGGCACATCCGGCCGTTGTTAACCTTGCAACCAACCCCTCACCCGTCCCGCTCTGGCTGATGACAACGCCAGAGCGGGACACCCTCTCCCCCAGGGAGAGGGCAGGCTTTCCGAGGTTGGACCGAGGACGCCCATCAGAATATACATGCGATCTTCTAGCCATTCTCCTCACTCAGTGTGATCACCCGCCCGCTCTCCGCCGACTGGCGCGACGCGGTCATCACCTGCATGACCCGGCAGGTTTCTTCCGGTAGGCAGAGGAGCGGCGGCCGGCTATCGGCGACGCAGTGGACAAAGTAGCGAAGTTGGGCGGCGAACATATCCTCCTCTGAAACCGCAGGTTCGCACACTTGCCCGTCGCTTTTGTACAAGCGGAAGAAGTGCGAGGCCTGTTCGCGCTCCTGGATGTTGGCGCCTACCCGAAACGTGTACTCGATCGCCCCTTGGGTCCCCAGAACTCGAATGCTGGTGGAGAAAGGCCAGGACTCCGGCATCAGCAGACTCGCCTCGACCGAGGCCTGCGCCTCCGGGTAAGTCAGTGTGGTGTGAACGTGATCCCAGCTTCCTTGCGGCGATTGGATTCCTACCGTGCGCACCGTAAGAGGATGCCCCAGGATCCAATGGACGAAGTCGACGTCGTGGATTTGCAGATCCAGCAGTCCGCCGCCGCTGCGGGCAGGATTGCGGAACCAGTCGCTCCAGTCCGGGAACTTCGAAAGCCGGTGAGCAGTCACGGAACGAACGGAGCCGATCTCGCCGGAAGTAATCAGTTCCTTGATGCGCGCGTACTGCGGCCAGAAACGCAGGATGTGCGCCACCATGAGGATGCAACCGTGAGCCTGCGCTGCCCCGAGCATGCGCTGCGCGGAGGCGGCATCAAGCCCCATCGGTTTCTCGCAGAGGACATGGCGGCCCCGCTCGGCAGCCTCGACGGCGACCTGCTCATGAAGGTCAGTCGGAAGGCAAATGACGACCGCATCAAGCCTGTCGTCCTCAAGCAGCTCCTTGTAGCTAGAGTAAACGCGTACGCCGGGATACGAATCGAGAATCGAGTTGCGCTGAAGCGTCGCTACGGCCACCACCTGAGCCTCCGGAACTTTCCGCGACGCTTCCAGATGGACCCGTCCGATGTACCCCATGCCGGCAATTCCCAGATTGACCATGGACCTTTCTCTCGTGTTCACCACCCCCTAGTCGCCTCCTCAGAGAGGAGGGGAATCGCTGAACTGGCTCCCCTCCTTAGTAAGGAGGGGGCAGGGGGTGGTTGATGTTAAGCATCAGCCGATGCGGCAGCAAGCTTGAAATCCCGACGGTGCGCGCGAATCTTCTCGACCGCGCGCACAATGTCATCCATATCTTCACGTGCGGCCAGAAGCAACCGGTGCTCAAGCCAGACCGCGTCTCGACAGGCGCGCTCTGCATTGGGACAGAGGGCTTCGAAGGAAGCATAATCGATGGCGCGGCCGTAGTGGCCGCAGGTGACCGGGCATCCGCGAGGGTAGAAGTCCTGCTGGAGGAACATGGGATTCTTGTACAAGGGATGCGCGTAACCGGCGAGGCAGGGAATCCCTTCCGCCTGAAGCGCCGTCAGGAAATCCGCCCGCGAAACTCCGAACTCGGCCTCGTCGAAGCGAAAGATGTAAAGGTGATGCGAGTGGCCGGTGGCAAAAGGACGAACCCGAAGCGGACGAATTCCCGGTAGCGTGGAGAGTTGCGCGTCGAGATAGGAGGCGTTTTCCTCCCGCTTGGCGTTCTGGCCGGCGAGTCTTTTCAGTTGCTGGTTGAGGATGGCGCCTTGAAACTCCGTCATGCGGTAATTCCAGCCCAGCCGGTGATGCTCGTACCACGGCCTGCCGATCTTCCGGCCGCCCCAGATGTAAGACTCGCAGAGTTCAGCCAGGTCGCGATGGTTGGTGATGATCAATCCACCTTCTCCGGCGGTCAGGTTCTTCGAAGCTTGAAAGCTGAAGGTGCCGGCGTGCCCGATGGAGCCCAGTCCCCTGCCCTTCCAGGTTGCACCGTGCGCGTGAGCCGCATCCTCGAGAACCACCAGGTTGTGCCGCCGCGCGATTTCCAGGAGCGCATCCATATCCGCAGCCTGCCCGGCAAAGTGCACAGGAATGATGGCTTTGGTCCGCGGTGTGACGGCCTCTTCCACCCGTTCAGGAGCGAGGTTGAAGGTGTCGTAATCGATGTCTGCGAAGATCGGGACGGCGTTCACTGCCAGCGGTGCAGTCGCCGTGGCGATGAACGTGTACGGCGGCACAATCACTTCGTCCCCGGGCCCCACGCCAAGCGCTTTCAGCGCCACCTCGAGCGCCGCCGTGCCGTTGGCACAGGCGATGCCGTACTTGGCTCCCTGGAAGTGGGCGAAGGCAGCCTGAAACTCAGCTACTCTTGAGCCGGGCTGCCCGGCTTCCGGCGCCGTCGCTTCTACAGCCTGGCCATGCGAATACCGCCACCAGTTGCCACTGCGGAGTACTTCCAGCAGGGCCTTTTCTTCGCTATCGTCAAAGACCGGCCAGGAAGGAAATGGCCTGCACCGCTCCGGTGTACCGCCAAAGATCGCCAAACTGCTCATGAAGTCACCCCTCATTGCGGCAGCCGGGAATCAAGGAACCCCGAGATTCGTTGTGCCGCGGGCGGATCCAGGTTGGCCAGCACGGCAACGATGTAGCCGGACTTGGGATAGATCTTCAAGTCGCCGTTCATGCCCGGCGCCCCGCCGCCATGGCCCACGTAGCCGTTTCCATTCTTGTCCCGCTCATCCTCGAACCCGTAAGCGTATTTGCCGGGTCCGCGGCCCGTCTCCACTTTCCCCGTGATGAGCAGCTCGGAATAGCTGGCGTTCAACAATTTGTGGCTGAGCAAGGCTGTGGCAAATCGCACCAGGTCCCCCACGGTCGAATAGCCGCCGCCGGCCGACGTCCCGCGATAGGGGAGCGTGTCCGTGTTCGGCGTCCATCCGCCGGAATCCGAGCGCATGTAGCCGACTGAACGGTTGGCCACCGCCTGATCTTCCGGCAGTGATCCGCTCAAAGTCATGCCGGCAAGCTTGTAGACATGTTCTTGCACGTAATCGTAGTAACTCTGGTGGGTCACCCGCTCGATCACCACTCCAGCCAGCACCATGCCGTAATTGCTGTAGTCCCAGCGGCTGCCGGGCTCGAATTGAGGACCGCGCTTGCCATAGAGCGCCACGTAGTCATTAAGGGTGCGAAGTTGCAGGCGATGGGAGTCAAACTCCGGCCCAAAGATATCGCCCGTGCCTCCAGTGTGGGTCAACAATTGATGAATCGTGACCTTGGTGGCAATGTCTCGATTGGGATAATCGGTGATGTATTTTCCGAGCGGGTCGGCAAGCTTGATCTTCCCGGCCTCGGCCAGTTGCAGGACGGAGACCGCCGTAAACATCTTGTTCATCGAGCCGATTCGGAACCGCGTGTCAAGCCGGTTGGGAATCTTCTTCTCGCGGTCTGCCATTCCATAAGCGCCGCTGAAAAGTGTTTTGCCGTTCTTCGCAATCAGCACCGCGCCCGAAAACCGATCGGCCGATGTGTCCTTGTCGAGCAGCGCTTTGACGGCGGTAATGGCCTGGCTCTCGGTGAGCCGTGGAATGGGGAATGTGGCAGGGCGAGGGATCGCCGCGAGGCCGAGGGAAACAATGCGGTGCGGCGGGGCGGTTTCTACCTCCAGGGTGAACCGCGCGAACTGGTCCGAATCGCGCTCCTGAAGCAGGCCGATGGCCCGGGTGGGCGATGCCTGCTCGAGCTTCTTGAGCTCGAATCCACCCGTGTTGGCGCGGAAATCCATGTCCTGATTCAGGCCCGACACCCGGTTGGGGAAATTGTTCTGGAGGAAACGCAGGTATTGGGCTCGATCGTTGCTGTTGAAGGCGGCGAGCCAGGCGAACAACTGGTGAGTAGACGGTTGCGTGCGGGCGAACGCGGCTTGCGCCGGCGTCATTTCCTGCGGTGGAGCCTCGTTGGCGGGCGGCGAAGCCGGGTCAAGGGAAATTTGAGCGATACGGTGCGGCTCAGCAGCGTCCACCTCCACGGTGATCCGCAGACGCTCCCGGCTGATACGTGTTTGCGCGATGGCAACGATTCGGTCTTCGGTCGATTCCTCGACTGTCTGGAAATCAAGGCCGCCCATCTGGCTGCGCATCTGGATCGTCTGGTCCACGAAATTCGACGGCGTGCTCGGCGTCATGACCTTCTGGACGAAGGCCTGAATCGCGGCCCGGTCACCGCTCGTGAAGGCCGCCAGCCAGGCCTGGAGTTGTTTCGCCGCCGCCGTATTGGGAAATGCGAAAGGAGTTCGCGCTGCGGGCGCCTGGGCAGCAAGCCGCGGCACGTTCAACACTCCCAGGCCCGCGGCTATCCCTAAGGCAGCTATCAGAGCCAAGACCCCAAGAGACTGCCCTAGTGTGTTAACGTTTCTATCTCTTCCCACGTCTCACCCCGTTTTCCTTCGAGCTCCCGGTCCCCACTTTATCATGAATGGAGTCATGCTAAGCGCAGCGAAGCATCCCCGCGCGGCTCACGGCAGGCCGGTGGCAAAAAGGCTGCGCTCGGAACTTGACTCGCGCTTTTGAAGGCTGGTGAACCGGGACAGCGCTTCGCGGGCGCCAGACTGGTCGCCCTGCCGCTGGCGGATTTGGGCCAGAGCGTAATAGGGCTCGGCCAGCGTCGGATCATCGTGAGTCGCCTGCTCTAGCGCACTCACAGCCTGCCGCAGTTTGCCATCTTGGGAGAGCGCCTCTCCCAGGCGATACTCGGCCAGCGCGAAGCGGGGATGGCACTCGATGGCTGCCTGGAGTTTTGTCTGCGCCTCCGCCGGCCGGTGCATGCGCAGCAGCGTCGTTCCGTAGAAGTAGGAAGCGAGAGCATTGCAGCCGGATTGCATACGCTCCACACGCTCAAAATAATCCGACGCCTGTTGGTAATCTCCGTTTTGTGATTCGAGAACCGCCATCAGCAGAATCGGGCGCGCATCCTCCCTCCCGGCCTTGTCAATCAACGGCCCCAGGGTCTTGATTGCTTCCGCACTGCGGCGCAGCATATAGTCAGCGACGGCCTGCTGGTACTGGAACTCCGTCACGCCGGGAAACCGCCGGGCGGCTTGTGCAGCCGCCTGCTCCGCGTCGTTTAAACGACCCGCGAGCAGATCGCATCTGAGCAACTTTTCCCAAGGGCCCTGGTCATCCGGCGACCGGTGCGTGAGGTCGAGGAAGACCGCGATGGCCTTCTGGTAATCTCGCAAGGCCATTTGCGTATCGCCGTACGCGTAGAGGTAGACAGGTCCCCGGGCCGCGGCGGGCGCGCCGTCCAGAAGGGCCAGGGCCTGGCCGGATTGCCCCTGGCCAATCCATAGCTCTGCCAACGCGGCGTAAGGCAGAGGCTGATGGGGATCATGGTGAATGGCTGCCTGCCACAATTCGGCAACGGCAGAGGTTGCGCCCGCACCGGCCAGGAGGGTGGCCAGGGTCTTCACCAGGGACATATTGTCGTAACCCTCCGCCGGCAGGTTTCCCACGATACCGGAGAGCTTCTGTTTGTCCCCTGCTTCGGCGTAGGCGCGCGCCAGGTTCACCAGGATGTCGTCACTCCGGGGAGACTTCTGGCGCAGTGCTTCAAGTATGGGAACGGCCGCGCGGGACTGTCCGCCCTGGAGAAGCAGGACTGCGTAGTTGTAAGCGTAGTCGGAATTTCGCGGGTCAAGTTCATAGGCTTGGCGCGAGTTTGAAAGCGCCCCCCGTGCGTCGTTCTGACGCGCCAGGACAAGTCCCAGGAGAGCATGGGCGGGGGCGGAGCGCGGGTCGTCCCGGATGGCCTGCTCGAGCCAGCGGCGAGCCTCGTCCAGACGCCCCGCATGGTAAGCGGCATCCGCTTTTGCCAGCGGCGAACCACTGGCGCCGGCAGGTTCTAGGGGCGGGCTTCCAGGCGACTGCTCGGCTCTCCCCAGACCGGATGCTCCCAGCAGGCACGCGATCAGCAGAGCGCGACACAAGTTCGACTTCACGGCGAAAAAATGAACGAACGAACCGGGAATGTTGATGAAAACAAAGCACAAGGTCAATAAGTCCTCTGGAC
>Ga0181526_10001581_pt1 | contig 21402 bp, 12 predicted proteins | sample PEATcosm2014_Bin_35_FD_119750 | JGI IMG/M metagenome (GOLD analysis project Ga0181526, IMG submission 119750) | Peatland microbial communities from MTU Mesocosm Facility, Houghton, MI, USA - PEATcosm2014_Bin06_30_metaG | ecosystem: Environmental > Terrestrial > Soil > Wetlands > Peat | place...
CACAACGAAAAGTCGCCGCGCTCAGCCTCGAAGACCGTGGCCGCATGATCAGCATAATTCGCCGCATCTGTGAGGAGCATAAGCACGAACTGGCAAAAATGGAGTTGGACGAATCCGGCCTCGGCCGCCTCGATCACAAAATTCAGAAGCTCGAAATCGTCAAGAACGTTCTTGGTGTCGAGGCCATGCGTTCCGAAGCGCGTACCGACGCCAGCGGCTTGTGCTTGATCGAACGCGCTCCCTGGGGTGTCATCGGCATGGTTTTGCCCGCAACGCACACTGTGCCCACCATGGCCAGTAATGCCATCAATGTGCTAGCGGCAGGGAATACCGCCATCTTCAGTCCACACCCCGCAGGAGCCAAAGTCGCCGCCTACGCTCTTGGTTTATTCAATCATGAAATCCAGCGCGAACTGAAAATCGCCAACGTCATCACCACCGTCGCCGAACCAAGCATCCGCACCGCGGAAGAAATCTTCAAGCATCCAGGCGTAGCCCTGCTCTGTGTAACGGGCGGTCCTGCGGTCGTGCGCGCCGCTTCCAAGTCTGGCAAGCGCGTGATTGCCGCGGGCCCGGGCAATCCTCCCGTCGTCGTCGACGAAACCGCGGATCTTCCCGCCGCCGCTGCCGCCATCATCCAAGGCGCGGCCTTCGACAACAATCTCCTCTGCATCGGCGAAAAAGAAATCTTTGTGGTTGCTTCGGTTGCCGACGCTTTCAAGTCCGCCATGCGCCGCGCTGGCGCCTTCGAAGTTGACGCCGCTGGTATTGAGCGCCTCGCCGAAGCCGCCTTTCAGTTCGATGGGCCCGGCAAAGGTTGTGGCCGCGCTCACCTCAAGCGCGATCTCGTTGGCAAAGATGTATCTCTGCTTGCGGCCGCTGCGAGCTTGCGAATTCCCGTTGGCACCGATCTCCTCTTTGGCGAAACTCGCGAGGATCATCCCTTCGTTCAGGAAGAGCAGATGATGCCCTTCGTTCCGGTGGTCCGCGTCCACGATGTGGACGCCGCAATCGCCGCCGCGCTCAAAGCCGAACACGGTTACCGCCACACCGCCATCATTCATTCCAGCAAACTCGAGAATGTCACCAAAATGGCGCGCGTCATGAACACAACTCTCTTGGTCCATAACGCGCCCTGCACCGCCTCGCTTGGTTCCGGCGGCGCGGGCTATCTCAGCTTTAGCATCGCCACTCCTACTGGTGAGGGAGTGACCACTCCTCTTACATTCACACGCGAACGTCAGATTACCCTCGGCAGCGGAGGACTGCGCATCATTTAGCCATGTTCCTTGCACGCATCGACGGCACCATCACCTCAACGGTGAAGCATTCCACTCTCGAGGGCGCTCGCCTTCTCATCGGCCAGCGCATCGAGCAGGATGGCACGCCCAGTGGTGAACCGTTGATCATCATCGACGAAATGGGCGCTCGCCGTGGTGGCATTGTTCTGGTTTCCACCGACGGCGACATCCTCCGCAAGGCCCGGGGCAACACCACTCCCGCGCGCTTGTCCGTCGTCGGGATCGTCGATCGTGTCAGCGGGGTGGCCCAATGAGACTCGGCATCGTTCGTGGCCGCATCGTATTGGCCGTTTCCGTTCCGGAGCTCAGCGGGAGCCGTTTGCTGATCGTCGAGCCGGTTACCTCGGAAAATCTTGCCAAGCGTTCCGGGGCTGGCGGAAAAGCCTTGGTAGTCGCCGATCATCTCTCCCCGGGAGAAGGGCAGATGATCGCTTTCGTGGAAGGGCGCGAAGCGGCCAATCCGTATTGGCCAGAGAAAGTTCCCGTGGACGCGTATTGTTCTCTCATTGTGGATACGCCCGATTATCGTCCGCCCGCCGTTCCGGCGGCGCAAGCCGGAAAAGAGTAAAGGTTATGGACAGCAATAGTATCGATTTCAGGACGTTCAAAGTGATTGCGTCGCAGGATATTGAGTTGGCGGCGAAGCAGGGAATTAAGACGCTCGTCATTCGTCAGGGCGCGGTCGTCACTCCATCGGCGCGCGATTTCGCTACCAGTCGTGGTATCACTCTCACCGTGGACGGCGCCTCCCCCGCTGCCAACTCCCACGCCGCCCCTGCCCGGCAGAACAAGTCTCACTGGGATGCTTTGCTCAACTCTCCCGAAGCCAACAAAATAAAGGACGAAATCATCGCCGTCGGCAAAAAACTGTGGCAGCGGCAATACGTGGATGGCAATGGCGGCAATATCTCCTACCGTCTCGCCGACGGAATTGTCCTCTGCACTCCAACCCTGGTCAGTAAAGGCGACCTCAAGCGAGAAGATATGTCTCTCGTGGACCTCGATGGCAACCAGCTCACCGGAGGCCCGCCCCGCACCAGTGAAATCTACCTTCATCTTGAAATCTATAAAGCAGTCCCCGAGGCCAAGGCTGTTGTCCATTGCCATCCGCCGCACGCTACCGCTTACGCGATCACCGGTCGCGTCCCCCCCACTTGCATCGTGCCCGAATTCGAAGTGTTCGTCGGCCGCGTCGCCATCTCTCCCTATGAAACCCCCGGCACCAAGGCGTTCGCGGAAACGATTCTTCCCTACGTCAAAAAACACAATACGGTCCTCCTCACAAACCACGGCATCGTCTGTTGGGCAGACACCGTCACGCACGCCGAATGGTACGCCGAAGTTCTGGAAACCTATTGCTGGACCCTTCTGATCGCCAGCCAATTGGGCGCGCCGCTTTCTTTTATTCCGCCGGAAAAGGCTGCCGACTTGATGAAGGTGAAACAGCGTCTCGGTTTGCCCGATCCTCGCTTCGGCATGCAGGAGTGCCAGCTATGCGATCTGCCTGAGCCGGAAAATCCCATCGCCCTTCAGCCTCCGCCGGGTTCCGGCGGAGCCACCGCTTCTCCCGGCGATATCGAAGCTATCGTAAAATCGGTGACGGATGCGGTAATGTCCGCTCTCGAGAGGAAATCAGTCGGCTGAGATCTTTGCGTGCCCGGATCTCGGGATCGCAAGTTCTCAGCCATACATTGCATGAATAGCGCCGTCCGCCAACGCAGAATCCGCGAATTGCTTGAGTCGGAAGAGTTTCTCGACCTAGACACTCTCTGCACTCGTCTCGAAATCTCCGAATCCACCGCCCGCCGCGATCTCGCAACGCTGGAAACCCAGGGCGTCCTTCGCCGCGTTTACGGCGGCGCCATGGCCATGCAGCCGCGCGAACATCACCTTGATTTCGTCTGGCAAAGCGAGCACATGACCGAGGAAAAACATCGCATCGCCGCTCTCGCCGCCAGTTTGATCGAGGAAAACGAAACCGTAATTCTCGATGGCGGTTCTACAGTAGCCGAAGCGGCCCGCGCACTCGCCGGCCGTTCCTTGCAAGTTATCACAAACTCTCTGCCGATCGCCGAAGTCTTCAGCAATGCCCGCCAGGTGGAAGTGACTCTTACCGGCGGCTACCTCTATCCGCGTCTTCGTTGCATGCTCGGCCCCGCTTGCGAACACATGCTGGCCAACGTCACAGCCGACGTCTTGGTCATGGGCATTGGCGGAGTGACCGCATCAGGCTTTAGCAATAGCAACACTCTCGTCGTCGCTCCGGAACGTAAAATGATCGAAGCGGCGCGCAAAGTGATCGTCCTGGCCGATCACACAAAATTCGGCCGCAACTCCGTCATCCATCTGGCCCCCTTGGATGTTGCAGACATAGTGGTGTCGGATACCGCCCTGGATCCCCAGTTCCAGGAATTGCTAAAGTCCGCCGGTGTCGAAGTTCTCCTGGCCTAACGCCCCGCAGCCCGCGTTAATACGGCATACGCCCGCCGGGCCACGATCAATTCCTCATTCGTCGCAAGCGTAACCACGGCCACCTTGGAACCGTCCGTCGAAACCACGCGGTCGCCATCCCCTGTCTCATTCCGAACAGAATCCAATCGCACTCCCAGAAACTCCAGCCCAGCACAACAATCGCGCCGCAACCTGGAAGAATTTTCGCCAATGCCTCCAGTGAACGCGATAGCGTCTATTCCCTCCAGCGCGGCGGCATAAGCTCCGATAGTTTTTCTCACTTCGTAAGTGAACACGGAAAGAGCCAGCGCGGCATCCGCACTGCCCGCAAGAATCGCTTTCTCCAGATCGCGAACGTCCCCCCCGGGAATCCCCGAAAGCCCAGCCAGTCCCGCGGTTTGCGTCAGTTGTTCCGCAGCAGTCGTCACCGTCCAATCATTTTTCTTTATCAGGAACAGCAGCGCAAACGCGTCCAGGTCCCCATGACGCGTTGCGCTTTCCAGTCCCGACTGCGACGAGAATCCCATCGTCGTATCAATCGACTTGCCATCGCGCACCGCGCAAATCGATGAGCTTCCGCCTAAGTGGCAACTCACCAGCCGGAGCGAGTCGCGCTTCACTCCAAGAATCTCGGGAACTCGCTCGCTCACGTATTGGTGCGATGCTCCGTGAAATCCATACCGCCGCACGCCGAATCGTTCGCACCAGTCCTTTGGGATTCCATAGCGTCCCGCGTACTCCGGCATCGTCGTGTGGAATTCCGTCTCAAATGCCGCCACCAGCGGCACTTTGGGCATCGCCGCGCGAAAAGCCTTAATTCCCAGCAAGTAAATCCCATTGTGTACGGGTACCGCGGGCAAATACTCCTCCATGGCCGCGATCAATTCATCATCAATCACAAACGTCCCGCGATACTTCGGTCCGCCGTGGACCGTCTTGAAAGCCACTGCGTCGATTGTCGCGTCATTGATTGCTATTTGGCGGATGGCGCTGGCGTAGTCGCTCACACGCTCCAGTCGCCCGCGCGCAAGAACCTTCCCCGAAGGCATCTCCAACAGTTGGTATTTCAGCGAAGTCGATCCGAGGTTCGGAACCAGAATGTTCATAGTGGTAGATGGGAAAGCTGGTTTGTCGTCATGTTTCTGTTTTATCTCTCGCAGGTTCTTCCTTACTGCTGCCGCCTCAACTGCGCGGCAATTCGTAGCGTCACAATCTGATGTGGCTTGAGTGCTACCTCAAAGGAAGATTCCTTCACCGGAATTTCCTCTTGATCTTCCTCCACCGCGTTCGATATCCACGCCCGCTTAACGGAAAACAGTGGGAAACTCAGCCGCGTCTTACTCGCATGGCCCCCGGTCTCAAGCAGCCGCAGGATCGTGCCATTATTATCCTCCGCAGCCTTCCAATTCTCGACCACAACATCAGCAGCGTCCAGTTGCAGAAAACTCAACGAACCCGGCTCAAGCGGCCGCTCGGGATTGCCCACTTTATCGTTGTCTATAATCTGACCCGTCTCGAGCGGCGTCATGGCCGCACGCCCAAAGCGCGCCAGTTCCTCCGGGCTGAGCGACGCTCCGCTCTTCATCACATAGCGAAACGTCGCCTCGCCACCCTGCTCCGCGCGGTAATTCGTGTGCCAGTAGTTGTTGTACACGTAAGAAAAGATCGTGGAGCTCTTGGGATCAAACTTCTGCGGCCAGACACCGCGGTTTATATCTCCAAGAGTCACAAGTGGAGCATCCGCGGGAACGATCGCCAATTCCCAATCGCCTGCCGAGGCCTTCACCCAGTGGCCAAGGGAAAACCATTCCAGCCCCGCGCCCTTCAGCATGTCGCGGCTCGGATCCACCCATCCGTTTTGAATCTCGTAGGTGAACGCTGGTTTTGCGGCCGCTACAGGAAACGCAAAATAAACTGCCTCTTTTTCTCTCACGGCAGTTTTGTTGACGTGGTTCACGAATTCGATTTTCTTTTCGTCATTGAACAGAATAATCTCAGTTCGCACCGAAGGCGTGTTCACGTCCTTCGCCTCCAACGTCAAAATCTGCCCATACGGTGTTTTTCGCCATCCGGCAATTCGTCCGCCTGAGGACGGCGTAATCGTCAGTTGCGCAATCGGCAGCGATTGCCGCATGTGCACGATCTGCGTTTCCTCTTTTCCCCCACCCTCAACATACAAATATTGGTTGAATCGGTAGGGGCTTCCCGCATCCACCAGCTCGCGATTGAGCTGCTTGTCCAGAATGCTCTTCACCGCGCCTGTCGCCGCGTCCACCTGAATGCGATAAAACGAATTTTCAATCATGTCGGGCAGTTGCTGCGGCGCTTCCTTCGCGGTGTTTTCCCCGCTCGCTTTGCCATCATGCCCGTCCTTCAGCGAATAACACTTGAATCCCATCCCGGGAACATCTTTCGCCAGAAATCGCACGTGCCGGTAGCCTGCCCCCTCGCGTAGAGTCTCAAGCTCGATCGGCGTCTTCATCCCGTATTCGTTGAGAACCGTGCCACGATCCACATCCAGCTCCACCATTTCGCTCCGCGGCCAATTCAATGTATTGAAAATGACCAACGATCTCGCCGGCATGTGAATCTGGTCCGCAATCTGGCTGAGCGATTCCTCAACCAGTGTACTCACCGCTTGCTGGCTTTCAGACACATAGTGATCTTTTGTCGCCAGTTGCCGCACCGCCTCCTGGCTGTCGGGCCGCGAAATGGAATCCCACGAATCCCAGGTGTGCTCGGCATACAGCAGCAGATTCGTCCACATCCGGTCAATCAATTGCCGGGGAGCTGCGAGCCTTGGGTTCAGAAATGTGGAAATTGTCGAAAGTTTTTCCGCCGAAACGGCGCGTGACTGGTTGTTGCGATCACGCGCCGTGTTCGCGGCATCCGAACCCACGCCGTCTTCCCAGTACGGCCCGCCATCTCCGGTAACCGTGGCGAGTTGTGCCCCGAATTTCTGCTCGATATACCGAAAGTAATCCGGAAACGTGCTCAAGTTAATTTTCGGAAATGCATACAGGGCGTTCCATCTGGCAATAAAGTCTGCTTCCGCCAGCCGCACGTCGGTGTTCTCAAATTGGCTGCCGAACATTAGCACCGCGTCAGGCTTGTAATCGGGTGATTCGAATTGTTGCAGATAGGCCGGCAGCCCCTGGCGGCAATTTCCGATTCCCGGCGGCAAATCGCACACAAACCAGAGTTGCGAGTACTGGCGCGTATTTGCCATCAGCACCTTCGATCCGTCCGGGCCCTCCCGCCAGAATGGCGACCGCTCATTCCATTTTCCGAATAGCACAATCGGTCCGCGGTCGCTGTTCGTCGCTTCCGCAAAATAGCGCAGCCCCGCCGTGCTCAACACGGATGGATAGGACCAGGTAACGCTGGGAACATCCGTGATGTTCGCATACTCAAACGGTATGCCTTCCGAACGGTGCAACTCATGGGCATACGACAACGACCGGATCAGCTCTTCCAGGCTGGCGTAACCCGTCAGCAGGTTCGCATACTGCGCTGGGATACCGATCTTTCCATCACGCGCAAGCTGCAGGAACTCCTTCCCCGCCTGCTCATTTCGCGTCGCCAGATAATTCTGCGCGACCCACGAGCCGTCCAGGCTGAATCGCATGCTGGGATTTGCGGGCAAGTACTGCAGCAGTTTGTCAATGTTGCGGTTTTGAACTTCGCTGACCTTCGCCTGAAAATCGGTGAACCCGATGTCCAGGTGCGCGTGCGGAACGAAATAGATCGTCCATTTCCGTTCCGGAGCGATAATCACTCTCGAGTGATAGCTCTTTTCGTTTACCCGGATCGCGACGTCAGCCGTTGTCTCACCCTCAAATTCAGGCACCTCAAATTGAAAACGCTGTTGTCCGAATTCGTTCGTCGTTGCCAGTGCGCTGCGGAAGTGCTTCCCGCCGATGAGCACATCCACGTCTCCGCTGTACAGTTTTTCAGCCAGGGTCACTGTAACGGTCGTGACCTCATTCGTCTGGTTCTGTACTTGCTTATAAAAGACGGTTGGCTTCACGGCAGCGCTGGGCTTCAGTTGCGTGGCTGGACCCTGCGTCAGTCGCAGCGCGTCGTACAGCAGCATTGCTCCAGCGTCTGGATTCTCGGAATCCTCAACCGCCGTCAGCACCAACTTGTTTTGCCCTTTGACGAAAAATCCAGCCTGCATTCTGATCTTCAACTCGTCGACACCGTAGATAGGAGAGTCCACTCCATCGTCTCCCGCGTAGTAGCTGATCTTTCTGTCGAAGTAATAGAATCCATTGTGTCCGTTGATCTCCACCAGCAGATTCGGCACGCTCGGCCGGATCAACAGCACGGAAATCTCCAGCGTGTACGTTCCTTCCGGTGGGCTCGCTAGATCAAACAAAATCGTGTATGGACTGCTCTGTTTCCCGCTGGCGGCATTCACCGTGCATTCTTGGGATGCAGGCCAATCTGTACTCTTGCTCTGGCCGACGGTAAACACCGGGTTAGACTCCGGGCTCTCCGTGGCGAAATTGTGTCCCAGCTCTCGCGAAGACTGGTCGAACTCCCCGATCTGCCAAATCACACGCGTATTCGTCTCCTCTGCCTGAATGTTTTTGTGTGGTGCGAGCGCCAAAATAAGCACGGCAGGAAAAATCAAGCGGAGTGCGCCAATCCTCGATCCCATGATCATTATTTCCTTAATCCGAAATTCCGGTTTGGGCCCTCAGCTCATCGAACATCGTCGCGGATAGCCCAGGCGCCATCATTTGATTCGCTTCTTTTGTCGCGTTTGGCGTCGTCGGCCCGAGCATACCATCATCGTGGAACGAATCGATGTGCTGCCGATCGCACCCGGATGCACCACATCCCACTCAGCCGCCCCAGCAGGCCGGAAATTCCCTCAATGCAAGGCCCTTAAATGGGAAAGTGCATGTGTGTCACTCCGCCCACTAGTGTCATCTGCCAAACACACTTAGAACTGATATGCTCTCAGCTAATTCAATCCGTTCATACTTGTAGCACTGGCTCCCAGATTGCTCCTCGCTCCCTGGAATGTATTTGTCCGATGTTCACTCGATCTCCAAATCGCTTCAGAAGATTCAAATCATCGCGCCCCTCGGCGACAACCGTCATCGCTGCAGTCGCCTGCCTTGCCGTTTGCGTCGTCGTAATCTCGGCGAACTGGAGCGCACTAGGAAAGCCCTCGCCCAATAATTCCTCTTCAACGTCCAAAGCGCGCGCCGCAAGTTTCGCCCCTGTGGACGCTCAGGACACTTTCGCTGATGGAACGCCAGATTTTCTGCGCTTGAATTTCCCCCCGGATCAGGAAGCCTTCCGAAGCTGGTTCACGCTCATCGCCGAATATCAGGCGCTGCGCCCGACGAACGAACTGCCCGCTGAAATCAGTGATTGCGCGGCATTATTGCGTTTCGCCTATCGCAACGCTCTTCGTGAACACGATGCCGCTTGGGTCCGCGAGAATCGCATTGAACCCCCAACCGCCTTGCCTTCCATTGAAAAGTATCGTTACCCGTTCACTCCTTTGCACGCCAGCCTGTTTCGCATCCGGCCAGGTTCCTTCCGCCTTTCCGACCTGGGCGATGGCACATTCTCCGAATTCGCCGATGCGCAAACACTCAAGGAGCTCAACACCCATTTTCTCTCGCGAGACGTTCGCGTGGCGCAGCCTGGCGACATTTTCTTCTTTCGCCAGTTGGAGCAGAACTCCCCCTTTCATTCCATGATCTTTGTCGGCCGCAGCCAGTGGCTCAGCGACTCAGGCGGCCAAAATGCCGAAGACATCGTCGTCTATCACACCGGTCCTATCGACGGCCATCCCGGGGAAATGCGCCGCGCCCGGTTGATCGAACTCCTTCAGCACCCGCAGCCCCGCTGGCGTCCCGTGCCCGGCAACAGCAATTTTCTCGGCGTGTATCGCTGGAACATCGTAAGGGAGGCAAACTAGTGCGCCTTAAACAATGTATCTCCATCTTCTTGCTGATTGCTTCATTGGCCCTTCCTCTCGCCGCGCAGGAGCCGACCGCTTATTTCTCTCTCTCGACAAACAAGACATTCCTTCCGGGAGAGAAGGTCGGCGTCCACGTCTACTCCACGAACGTCGATGCTCTCGAATTCCGAGTTTACCGCGTGAAAGACCCCGTCGCCTTCTTTGAGCGGCTCGATAATGCCCACGGCTTTGGCCAGATCTCTCCAAAAGAAAGAATCGATAATCCCAGCCTTCTGGAACGCTTCCACGATTGGAAGCACTCTCTTTGGATTGAGATTCGCGACTTCTTTCGCATGCAGTTCTCCGGGCGCACTCGCGCGCAGATTCGCGAATCCCAGGCCGAAACCCGTAAAAGCAAGACTGGCACTGCGGATGTCTTCGCGCAGGTCCCTTTGCTGAACAGTTCCCAATTGGTAGCCCGTTGGCGTCAGGAAATGCCCCCGCGGTTCTTCTCGGAGACGGCGCAGGTCCCCGTCCCCTCCCTGGAAAAAGGCGTCTACCTCGTCGAAGCAACAAACGGCACGCTCCGCGCTTACACCATCGCCATGGTTACGGAACTTGGCGTCATCACCAAATCCGCTCCCGGCCAGGTCCTCACCTTCACGGCCGACCGCCGCACCGGCGCTCCCGTTTCCGATGCCGACATTCGCGTCTGGTCAGACAAAAAGCAAAACGCGCAGTTGAAAAGTGATCTCTCCGGATTGGCGCAGACCGCTTTGCCCGCAGGCCAATATCAGGATGTTCGCGTTCTCGCGGTCAAAGGAGAAGATGTCGCGGTTGTCACCCCTTATTCCAACCTGAGCAGCAATCCGCTGGAGGATTGGACCGGTTATATTTACACGGACCGCCCCGTTTATCGCCCGGGCCACACCGCGCACTTCAAAGTGATTTTGCGAACTCGCAGCGGTGAGCATTACAAAGTTCCCGCCGGCGAACAGGTCCAAGTTCTGGTCGAGGATCCTACCAGCAAGCCGATCCTGCAAACCACTGTCCCCGTCTCAACCTACGGTACCGTTCACGGCGATGTCGTCCTTCCGGTTGATGCCGCTCTCGGCTACTACTCCATCAGCGTCAGCAGCAAAGGCGGGCAACGCTATCAAGCCACCGGCGGCTTTCATGTCGAGGAATACAAAAAGCCGGAATACGAAGTGAAGGTCATCCCCGCCGCCCCACGCGTCCTGCAAGGCAACGCCATTGATGCCACCATCGAAGCGCGTTACTTCTTCGGCGAACCCGTCGCCAACGCCAATGTCCAATACGTGGTGCACACGGCGATCTACTGGTCACCCTTTATCGATCGCGACGAAGAAGAAGGAATGAACAACGAAGATTCCGACGCGGAAGGTTCAGGTGACAACGAAGGAGAAGGCTACGATTACGCTGGCGAGCAGATCTCGGAGCAGAGTGGCAAGCTTGATGCCAACGGAATACTCAAAGTCCACATTCCCACCTCCCTTGACAGCCACCATTTCGACGTTCGTTATCGCATCGAAGCCCGTGTCACCGACGAAGGCAATCGCGAAATTGCCGGGCACAGTTCCGTCATCGCCACCTATGCCAGCTTCCAGGTCGGCATCTCCACGGAAAGTTATTTCTTCCAGAAGGGCGAAACCATTCGCGCCACCGTTGTCGCCAGAGACTATGACGGAAAACCCGTTCAGACGCCAGTAACAGTGAGCCTCGTCAGAAGCCGCTATTGGGGATGGGGCCAGCCTCAAGGGGAGTCCCTCATTTCCACGCAAAACGCGGAAACGGACGCCAACGGAATGGCGCATATTGCAGTGACCGCCCAGGAAGCCGGAAGCTTTAATCTCCGGGTCACCGCGCAAACTCCCGAAGGCCGCGAAGCCTCCGGGACCGCCTGGCTGTGGATTCCCAGTTCAGACCAAAGTTGGTGGACCGCCGAAAGCCGCGTAATCCGCATCCTCGCCGACAAAAAATCTTACAAAATCGGTGATACGGCGCATCTCCTGGTCATGACCGGAGTGCCGGAAACCTATCTCTTGGTCACCACCGAGGCAAGAACCATTCAATCGAAACAAGTAGTCCACGCAACAGGGCCCTCTGCCTCCATCGATATTCCGATCCAGGCTGACAATCAACCCAACGTCTTCGTCGCGGTGGCCTTTTGGAAAGACAATCGTTTCTACCAGTCCAACAAAAACCTGAAAGTCCCCGCGCTTCAGCAAAAACTGCAGATCGAACTTCAGCCCTCGCAAAAACAGTTTCAACCCGGTCAAAAGGGCAGCTATTCGCTCTTCGTTCGCGATTCCGAAGGCAAGCCGGTCTCGGGCGAATTCAGCATCGGCGTAGTCGACGAAGCCATTTACTCCATCTATCCTGATACCAGTGGGGATATCCACGATTTCTTCTACGGCTCTGTTTACGACCGCGTCTCCACCGAGTCCTCCCTCGCTTTCTATTTCAGCGGAGAAGCTGGCAAACGAGAGATGTTCCTGGCCTATCGCAATCAATCGTCTCCGCGTGCCCTGGCGCAGCTGAAACCGGAAATTCCCGTTCAGCCAAAGGTCCGCAAGCTTTTCCCAGACACCGCTCTGTGGCTCGCCGATGTTCACACCGGCTCCGATGGCCGCGCCGAGGCGCAACTCCAATTCCCGGATTCACTTACAAGCTGGCGTGCCACCGTCCGCGGCGCCACTCTCGACACCAAAGTCGGCAACGTCACCAACAACGTGATCGTTCGCAAGAACCTTATGGTGCGCCTGGTCGTTCCGCGCTTTTTCCGTCAGGGCGACGAAGTCACCGTCTCCACCATCGTCCACAACTACCTAGCCAACGGGAAAAAGGTTCAAGTCTCGCTGGAAGCGAAAGGTCTGGACCTCCTGACTCCCGCCACTGCCCAGATTGACGTCCCCAGCAAGGGTGAAGTGAAATTCGATTGGCGTGTTCGCGCCAAGTCCGTGCGAGAGTCCGTGCTGCTCACAAAAGCTCTGACCAACGAAGAATCCGACGCCATGGAGCTCACACTCCCCGTAATTCCGTTCGGCGTGAAACAAACCGATCCCAAGGCCGGCTCTCTCCTCGCCGCCGATCAGGAAGAAAAAGTTCTGTTCACGCTGCCGGGCAATCCCGATCAAACTTCGCCCACCATGGATATCACCCTCAGCTCATCCATTGCCGGCAGCATTTTCTCCGCCTTGGATTATCTGACCAGCTATCCCTATGGCTGCACCGAACAGACCATGTCCAGCTTCCTGCCGAACATCATCGTCGCCAAAGCCATGAAGGAACTCCACGTCTCGCAATCTGTGGATACGCCCGAACTCGAAAAGAAGATTCACGCTGGTATGGAGCGGCTGAAGGATTTCCAGCACGAAGATGGCGGTTGGGGTTGGTGGAAAGAAGACCAGAGCCAGGTGTTCATGACCGCCTACGTCGTCAGCGGCTTCGCGCAAGCCCACAGCGCAGGCTACGATGTCGAGGCAAACTCCATCAATCGCGCCCTCAATTATCTGCACACTTCGCTCGCCGAACATCCCAACATGCGCGAAGACCTCCGTGCTTACGTCGTATACGCTCTTGCGGCCAACGGCGCCGCGAAACCCGCGGAACTCCAGGCGGCTTGGGACCAACACAGTTCAATGACCACTCAGGGCCTTTCTATGTTGGGCCTCGCGCTCCTCGCCAACGGCGAACCAGACCGCGCCAAAGAGATTGCCAAGACCCTCGAATCCACTGCCGTCGTAACCGAGCGCGAAGCCTCTTGGGTTTCTCATTTCGACTCCTTCCTCGAATTTGAATTCGAAGATGGCGCGGAAACCACCGCCTACGCCGTGCGTTTCCTCAGCCTCGTCGATCCGGCAAGTCCTCTGCTTCCCAAGGCCGCCTTCTGGCTCGTCAATCATCGCGATGGCGGCTATTTCTGGGAGAGCACCAAGCAAACCGCTATGGTCGTTTTCGGTTTGACCGAGTACGTCAAGGCCAGCCACGAACTCGATGCCGATTTCCACGCCGAGCTTTTCGTCAACGGCAAACAAGTAGCCTCCAAACAATTCTCCGCTGCCGATGGCCTCAATCCTGTCCAGCCCAGTTTCCATCTGGACGTTTCGCAGCTCCACCCCGGCCCCAACGAAATCCGCATTCATAAATCTGGCACCGGGCGGCTCTATTGGTCCGCAACCGCCGCTTTTTATTCAAGCGACAAGCATCTGTTCCAGAACAATAAGCTTGCCCTAAATATCACCCGCGATTATTTTCGTCTGACTTCGGAACAATCCGGCAGCAAGATCGTGTATCGCCTTGATCCGCTCACTGGCGATCTCCACGTCGGCGATATTCTTGCCGTTCGTATGACCGTTGCCGGAAGCGAGTGGCGCTATCTCTTGATGGAAGACCCCATCCCCGCCGGCACTGAATTCATCACGCATGACGATTTGTACGAGCTCAAGACAAGACCAAGTTGGTGGGAGTACTGGTTCACGCGGCGCGAATTCCACGACGACCGCGCCGCCATCTTCCAGGAATTTTTCCAGGGTCAGCATCAATATGTCTATTTGCTGAAAATCGTCAATCCCGGAAAATTCCAGGTGAGTCCCGCGATGGTCCAGCCCATGTATCAGCCGTCTATTTTTGCAACCAGTGACGCAGCCGTGATGGAGGTGAAGTGATGGCGACATTCTCAGTGGCAGTGGATACCTTCAGAGGCTGCTTTCGCAGTTGGCGGCTTTGGCTGTTGCAATTCTTCCTGAACCCCCTCTTGTTCGGCCTCTTCACGCTCTGGCTGCTGATTCCGCTGGCGAGCGCGTTTCACGTCGCTTTGAATATTTTTGTCCTCGTTCTCCTTGTTGCCGCCTTCCTGCTACTTCACGCAGGCACGCTCAACTATTTCTATTCGCAAGACGCGAACGAAACCGCTTCGTTACGTACCGCTTTTGCAGGCGCGCTTCGCAATCTTCTCCCCGTTGCACTTGGCGCTGCGCTCCTTTATCTGTTGTTCCTTCTGGCCGGCGCTGCCAGTGCCTATACGGACGCATATCCTCCCTATCTGCGCTCCATCATGCCGGCCTTTCTGAGAAGGCAAGTGGGATTGTCCACGATCCAGGGATTCTTCGACGCCCTCTTATTCGCCCTGCGTTGGATTCTTGTGCCGGGTCTCGTCCTTCCGTTCCTCGCCAGCGCTTCTCACCTCGGTTTTCGTGGGTTTGGTCCCCGTGGATTCGCCGCCTGGAAACACGCAGTGCTCAGCCTCTCCTACTGGGCGTTCTTGATCCTCGCGGTTCTCTTGGGTGTCCTGGCAACGCAAAAAATCATGGGTATGACTCCGGATTTCCGCACCTCGACCTATGCGCAGGAAAAAAACAGTTTGATTCTCCGCGCTTCGGCCTCTTATCTTCTCGGTCTCTTCGCCTGGATGCTCGTCTGCTCGCTAGTGGGGCGGCACCGGGGAAAGCTCCTCAACACTGAGAATGGCGTCAGCGGGAACCCCGGCGCTTAACCACCCCAGCACCCTCTCTTTTCCAAATCGTTGCATCAGCAACGTCACAATTCGTTGTGCGGATGAGTACGCTTTCCGCGTATCCTCTGGGCTTCCGCCGCGCTTCAGTATCTCCTCGATCTGACCGACGGGCATCGGCGTGCTGGCCGTCTCATCAGCGTTGAGATTCGAAAAATAAAGTACCAGCCCCTCGCGAAACCACAACGGCAAGTCTTTGGAAGCCCGCGCTTCCACCAACAGATGAAACAACTCATGCCGCAAAGTCGACTCCAATATCGAACGTCGCCGCAATTCCACAAGCGGCTGCAATCGTATCGTCTGCCCCCGCGTTGACGCCGCCACCCACCCCGCCGCACCCGTCGTGTTGCGATAGCTCTCCATGCTCGGAAAAACTTGCAATTTCACGCGAAACGGCAACTCCCACCCGATCGTGCGTTCCGCCTCCGGCAAAATCCGCTCCGCCGTACGCAATATTTCTGCGTCCCCCTCCGGATTGTTGCTGATCAATTCAAATCGATCCGTCGACCGTTTTTGCCACGCCTCGTGTTGCCCACCCGTGAGTTCCGTCCCTGGATAATAAAAGCTCAGTATCTCGCGATAGCTCTTGCCCTCGCGCGCCATCTCCTCCGCGCCTGCCTGGCACAGTCCCACGCCATGCCCTGACCCGCGGCCAGAGAAAATCACATCCTGCGCGCCATTGCGAATCTCGTACAAATCGCTGCGAATGTTTTTCCATCCCAGCGCCCGGTCCACGGCGAATCGCAGCGAAGATGCGGAGAGCGGGAATCTTGGCGGATTGCCGCCGACAAAATTCACAGTGTGCGCCCGCCCGCTCTCACTCCGCGAACTGATTTCAATCGCCTTCCACGCCTCCGGTGGCTGCAATCCCGAAGCCCGCAAAGCCCGATCGATTTGTTCGTGAGTCAGAACCGCCTCCCATTTCAGACCTCCAGAGGTCACGCAGTATGGATCGGAATGCGTCAGCAAATAAGGTTCCGAGACCCCGGCCCATTCTTCTTTCGCCGCCGCAACGGTTCCCCCGCAATTTTGGTGATAATAGGCTGCCACCTCCTTGCCTTGGTAAGTAAGAAACTCCCCAGCAGTCGCTTCCACCGTCAACCGCACGCGCTCGTTCACTTTCTTCCAATCGAACACCTGGCAATGTGTCGTATCGCAAAAATCAAAACCCTCTTTCACATGTTGCCCGCGAAAGCGTTTCGCGTAACTCCTCGCTGCCACCGCCATCGCCTTCAGCGATTCCGCATTCTGAAAGTCCCCGCTCTCCGCCATCAAGACGTGTTGTACATACTCTTCCAGCGGCATCGTCGCCACCACCACCAATCCCCCAGCCCGCGTTTCAATCCGGAGAGGGAAGTGTGCCGCGAAGCTCGGCCCATTTTCAGGCCGCAACTCGTAACTCCCGGTAATGAAGTATTCCCCGTGCCCACGCGTTTCGCCAGCCGCGCCATCACTCTGTGGCGATTCCAGCGACATCTTCCGCTCCGTCTTTTCTTCGCATGTCGGGCACGTCTTCCAACGCAACTCTCCCTCCGTCGCAATCACGCTCATGCTCGCAGGAGGATGCGCGGAGTAAATCCTCACGTCTACATCCTCCGCAACCAACCGAAGCGGAAAAAGCAGCAAGACCGCCGATAACGCCAAAAGAATCCTCACGGTTTTTTCATCATCTGCGCATATTCCGCAAAAACGGTGCGTGCCACCATCGCCGCGTCCGGTCCGCGCCCTTGCTTCAGGTAAACCACCACCGCAATCTCCGGCCGCTCCGCAGGCGCATACCCAACAAACAACCCATGTGTTCGCGGGTTATTCGCTGCCGCCGCCGTTCCCGTCTTCCCGGCTACTTTCATCCCCTCAACAAACGCCGCATGCGCCGTTCCATAAGCCACTGCATGTTCCAGCCCATCGAAAACAGGCCCAGTGGCAGAAGTAGTCCCCGCACGTTTTCGTAATGCCAACTTCCGGTACGCTTCCAGCAAAGCCAGCGGCGTCACTTCAACTCCTCGCTCGCCCAGCGCCGTCAACTGCAGTTGCGCTTGATTTGCCGGACGGTCAATCTGTCCTGCCGACTCGCTCTTCGCCAACCCCGTCGGCGAATCCAGCCCTGCCTTCCGCAGAGCTTCCAACAGTTCTCCCTCGTCCAGCCGCAGCGTCACCTCCGCGACAAACGAATTGCACGAATATGCAATCGCATCATCCGCGTCAAGTTCAGCCACATCTCTCGTGTGGCTGCAATCCATCCGCACGCCCCCGATGTTCAGCGGACGCCTGCACAGCAATCGCTGCTTTGCGTCCAGTTTTCCCGTTTCCAGAAGCTCCAGCAGCACAAACGGTTTGAGCGCCGATCCTGGCCGCACCAACTCTTTCCCCGCAACATCTAAATTCTTCGCTGCCAGTATTTTCTCGGAGCTAACGTCAATAACGACGAGCGCACCCGCATGCCCCTTCATCGCCTCATCCACCGCACTTTGCAATTGCGCGTCACAAGGCGCGGACACCACAAGTTGGGAAATCAGAAATAAAGCGATCGGCAAAATGGCAAGCTGCAAGCGCAAAGAAGTCACATCTCGATTCTAAGCCATACCAACCAATTTCCGGCAGCGGCGAGTCATGCCAACGGCTGCACAAATTTCGCCAGCGGCAACGCTTCCGCTCAGGAGGGATGCGGCTCTCCCGCGATGCAACGCACCGTGTCGCGCGCGATCAGCAACTCCTCGTCCGTCGGGATCACAAATGCCTTCAACGTGGAGTCGTCCGTGCTTATCCGCGCTTCCTTGCCCACAGCCTGTTCATTCTTTCCCTTGTCGAGCTTCAGCCCTGCCCATTCCAGCCCTGCGCAGATTCGCCCGCGAATATCCACCGAATTCTCTCCGATTCCCCCGGTGAAGACGACCGCGTCGGCCCCATCCATGCATGCAAGGTACGCTCCGATATATTTCTTCGCGCGATAGCTGAACACCTCAATGGCCAGTCGCACGCGCCGGTCGTCATGCTCTTTCAATTCTTCCTGCAGCGCGCGCATATCGTTCGTCAGCCCGGAAATCCCCAGTAGTCCCGATTGTGTGTTCAGCAGCGTTTCCACCTCGTGGGTGGACATCCCTTCCTTCGTCGCAATCAGGTTCACGATCGCAGGATCAATATCCCCCGATCGCGTCCCCATCACCAACCCCTCCAGCGGCGTCATCCCCATCGAGGTGTCCACCGGGTATCCCCCGCGAATCGCCGCCGCGGAACAACCATTCCCAAGGTGCAGCGTAATGACGTGCGTCTGTTCTCTCGTCAAATTGCATAAAACCCGGTAGCGGTACGAAACGTAACGATGCGACGTGCCGTGAAACCCGTATCGCCGTATGTGGTGCCTCCGGTACAAGTGATAGGGCAGAGCGTACAAATACGCCTGCTCCGGCAGGGAATGATGGAACGCCGTGTCAAACACGGCCACCTGCGGAATGTTCGGTCCCAAAATCTTGCGTGCTGCCAGAATGCACTTGATGTTGTTCGGATTGTGCAGCGGTGCCAGGTCAATGCACTCCTCGATCCCCCTCAACACTTCGTCGGTGATAATCGCCGACTCCGAAAACGTTTCGCCGCCGTGCACCACCCGATGCCCAACGGCGTGAATATCCGCCGCGCTCTGGACCTCCGGAATGCCCGATTCTTCCGACGCAATCCACCAGATCAGGTAGTCCAGTGCGGCCGAAAGGTCGGCAAGCGGCGCGGTAAATTTCTGCCTGGGAGATTTGTGTGTCTCCACCGTCACAATCGCCTCGCCGCCGATCCGTTCCACCTCCCCGCGGCACAAACGTTCATCCGCATTCCGCTGGATGCGCTCCCGATCCGTAGCGATCATCTGAAACTTCAAGCTCGAACTTCCCGAGTTCAGCACCAGAACGTTCATCTTCGATTCCACCTATCCACACGTCATGCCGATTTGGAGTGCGGTGGCTCGCCACCGCTTTTCACACCACAACCTTAACCACAAAACTGTCATCGTGAGCCGCACATCGGCCGGGAGACTTGCCTCTCGCAAGAAGCGTCGGAGATCCGCGTCCCAAAATTCTCACACGCCATGAATCGCGGGCAGTTCAGTACGGCCACACCCAAGCCGAAACTTTTGGCTCGTCAATTCCGTACTGGTGCGCGTAATTCAAGCACTCGATCTGCATGTTGCGGAACTTTTCCTTCGCGTGCGCCCCAATCCGCTGCAGCCTCGGCACGCGGTCAATCACATCCCGCGCCAGGCTGTACCGGTCGATCTCGTTTTCGATCGCCAACTCCATCGGCGTATTGATGTTGCCTTTCTCCTTGTACCCGCGCACGTGCATGTTGTCGTGGTTTTTCCGGCGATACGCCAGCCGGTGAACCAGCCATGGATAGCCATGGAAATTGAAGATGATCGGCTTGTCCACCGTGAAAAGGGAATCGAAATCCCGGTCCGACAATCCGTGCGGATGCTCCGTGTTCGGTTGCAGCTTGAATAGATCCACCACATTCACGTAGCGAATTTTGATGTCCGGGAATTCTTCCCGCAACAGCACGATGGCCGCCAACGCCTCTTGTGTCGGAATGTCTCCCGCCGAAGCCATCACCACGTCCGGCTCGCTCCCCTCGTCGTTGCACGCCCATTCCCAGATGCCGATTCCTTTCGTGCAGTGTTTGATTGCCGCATCCATGTCCATGAATTGCAGGTGCATCTGCTTGTCGCACACAATCACATTCACGTAGTTTTCGCTGCGCAAACAATGGTCCGCCACCGATAGCAGGGAATTGACGTCGGGCGGAAGATAAATCCGCGTCACGCTCGCGCTCTTGTTGACCACCACGTCCAGAAAGCCGGGATCCTGGTGCGTGAATCCGTTATGGTCCTGCCGCCACACCGTCGAAGTAATCAGCAAATTCAGCGACGCCACGTTTTCCCGCCACGGCAGATGATTGCAGATGGACAGCCATTTGGCATGCTGGTTGAACATCGAATCAATCACGTGCACGAACGACTCGTAGGACGAAATAAAGCCGTGGCGTCCCGTCAGCAGGTACCCCTCCAGCATGCCCTCCACCGTGTGTTCGCTCAGCATTTCTGTCACGCGGCCGTCCGGCGCCAATTCCCCTCCATCCGCATCTTCCGGAAAATACTCTTCGATCCAGAATTTCTTGCTCACTTCATAAATATCGTCCAGCTTGTTGGACGTCGTCTCGTCCGGCCCGAACACCCGGAAATTCGTCATGTTCAGTTTCATCACGTCGCGCAGCAACATTCCAAGCGGACGAACATTCTCCGCCTGCACCACCCCCGGCTTCTCCAATTTCAACGCGTACTGTCGGAAATCAGGCAGCCGCAACGCCTTTTTCAGCCGCCCGCCATTCGCATGAGGATTCGAGCCTATGCGCCGTGTTCCCGTTGGCGCAATCTCCTTGATTTCCGCACGCAACTTGCCGGCTTGGTCGAACAGTTGTTCCGGCTTGTATCCGCGCATCCAGTTCTCCAGTATCCGCAGGTGCTCCGGATTATTCTTTACATTCATGATCGGGATCTGGTGCGCACGCCAGAATCCTTCTAGTTTGTGTCCGTCGACGGTTCCCGGTGCCGTCCACCCTTTCGGTGAACGCAAGACAATCATCGGCCATCGCGGGCGTTCCGCTACGCCGGTCGCCCGTGCTTCCTTCTGAATCCTCCGGATCTCCGTCACGCAAAACTCCGTTGTCGCCGCCATGGCCTGATGCATGCTCTCGTGGCCAGACCCTTCCACGAAATACGGCGTCCAGCCATATCCGCGCAGCAAGCTTTCCAGTTCCTCGTGGCTGATGCGCGCCAGTACCGTCGGATTGTTGATCTTGTAGCCATTCAAATGAAGGATGGGCAACACCGCCCCGTCCCGGATCGGGCTCACAAACTTATTGACGTGCCACGATGTCGCCAGCGGTCCCGTCTCCGATTCGCCGTCGCCCACAACCGCCGCCACAATCAACTCCGGATTGTCAAACGCCGCTCCGCACGCGTGTGAAAGCACATACCCAAGCTCGCCTCCCTCATGAATTGAACCTGGAGTCTCTGGCGTGCAATGGCTCCCAATTCCTCCGGGAAACGAGAATTGCTTGAAGAATTCCCGCAATCCTTCCTCGTCTTCGCACTTGTCCGGGTACACCTCCGTATAGCTGCCCTCCAGATAGACCGGCGCAAGCACGCCCGG
>Ga0181526_10001584_pt1 | contig 21355 bp, 22 predicted proteins | sample PEATcosm2014_Bin_35_FD_119750 | JGI IMG/M metagenome (GOLD analysis project Ga0181526, IMG submission 119750) | Peatland microbial communities from MTU Mesocosm Facility, Houghton, MI, USA - PEATcosm2014_Bin06_30_metaG | ecosystem: Environmental > Terrestrial > Soil > Wetlands > Peat | place...
AAAGAACGCTGAACATGACGCCGAACAGGAAGCAGAACAGATAGAAGTCAGACCAGGACATACTTCACCTCGCGGAGCGACACCCCGTCGCTCAAAACCGGGGGAAGAAGCGAACAGCGTTAATTCCGAGAAGGGAATGGGGGAGGATGACCCGATCCCGTCAGAGGACGAGGTTGCAAAACTTCGCTTAGGCGATCGGCGAGGCCCGGAGTGCGAAGGATTTCGCCGAGGAGCAGAAGGGCGGCGCGGGAATCGGGGACTTCGGCGATGGAGAGAAGCGCCCGTTCGAGCTGAGGGTCGGAAGAGAATTGATCAGCGCCGGAATAAAGCCAGGAATCCACGGTGACATCGGCGGTGCGCAATTCGGATTGCAGTTCGCGAGAGTAGCCGGCGGGATCGTCCACCAGGAAGCCGGGATAGACGCGGAAGAAACGTGCAAGCAGTTCGCGGGAAGTGTTGGTCATGTGCGGGCGCGTGCCGCTTTCGATCTGCGACAGGTACGCCTGGCTGAGGCCGCGGCCGACTTCGTGTTTCATGGCCGCGACGACTTCGGACTGGGTCATGGGGCGGTTCAGGCCGCGAAGCGAGCCCTCGATGATGCGGAGGGAGCGGAGTTTGTCGCCGAGAGTCATGTGGGTAGTTCCTTCGAGTATTGCGATATGCAAAATGTATATTGCAATATGTAATCTGTCAAGAGAAATCGGTGTACTCTGTAACATATTTGTTTACAGTGAGTTACTGGACTTAATGGGGCCAACGCAAGGGCACAGCCAGGAGTGACTGTGCCACGTTGAGAGATAGTGTTATTCGGGTTTGCGGAGGGAGTGGAGATCGATGCCGAGTTGTTGGCATTTTTTGTAGAGGTGGCTGCGTTCGAGGCCGAGGGCGCGGGCGACGTTGGTCATATGGAAATTGTGGCGGCGGATTTCCGCGAGGAGAGTTTCGCGCTCGAAGGCTTCGGTGCGTTCGATGAGAGTGCCTTGTGCGGCGCCCGGGCTGTCGACGGCGACGGGTATGGAGGAGGAACTGGAAGCGGGGAGAATGAGGCGGACGTCGTCGGGAGTGACGGTTTCTCCGGTGGCCAGGAGGACTAGGCGCTCGACGATGTTGCGCAGTTCGCGGACGTTGCCGGGCCAGGAGTAGCGGCGCAATTCAGCGATAGCCTCGGGGGCGAAGAGTTTTTCTCTCCAGCCATTTTGCGCGGCGACCTGGCGAGCGAAGTGGGCGATGAGACCCGGGAAATCCTCGAGGCGGTCGCGCAAGGGAGGGAGGGTCAGAGGAAAAACGTAGACGCGGTGATAGAGGTCGCTGCGGAATTCGTTTTTCTTGACGAGATCGTGAAGGTCGCGGTGCGTGGCGACAATGACGCGGACGTTGACCTTGATGGGTTTGTCTCCGCCGACGCGTTCGACTTCGCCTTCTTCGAGGACGCGAAGAAGCTTGGCCTGCATGGCTAGCGGCATGTCCCCGATTTCATCGAGGAAGAGCGTGCCACCCTCGGCTTGCTCGAATTTTCCGGTGTGACGAGCGGCGGCGCCGGTGAATGAGCCTTTTTCGTGGCCAAAGAGTTCCGATTCAATGAGCTCGGCGGGAACGGCGGCACAATTCAGAGTGATGAACGCGTTTTCGTGGCGCGGCGACTTCTCGTGAATGGCGCGGGCGACAAGTTCTTTGCCGGTGCCGGTTTCGCCGAGGATGCAGACGCGAGTTTCACTGGCGGCAACGCGATCGATTTGCGCGAGGAGTTTTGTCATGGCAGGGCCGGAGCCGACGAGTTCGTGTTTGCCTAGGCGGAGGCGGAGTTCGCGGTTCTCGTCCTCGAGGCGGGTCAGTTTGAGAGCGTTTTCGACGGTGAGGAGGAGCTTATCGGTGGTGAGCGGTTTCTCGAGAAAATCCATCGCGCCGAGGCGGGTGGCTTTTACGGCCATTTCGATGTTGGCCTGGCCGGAGATCAGGACGATGGGAGTTTGCACGCCGGATTTTTTCAGTTCTTCGAGGAGTTCAAGGCCGCTCTTGCCGGGCATTACGACGTCAGAGAGGATTAGATCGAAGCGTTGATTTTGGATGAGTTCGGCGGCGCGGAGGGCGTTGTCGCAGACGGTGGCTTCATGACCGGCGAGGCGAAAGGCGCGAGCGAGAGAGGCGAGGGTGTTGGCGTCGTCGTCGATGAGGAGAAGATGGGCTTTGCGTGGCACGGTGATCCTTTTGGCCGGGGAGCGAAGAATGGGCCGGCAAAATTTTAGATCTTGCGGACATGGGGCGCAGCAGGCTGCTCCCCTACAACGCCGAGAGAACCCAAGAACCGGTCTAAAGACCGGCCACTACAAACCCAAGAGAAAGGCGCCCGCTTCGGAAAGCAGCCGCTACAAAAGCCGGAAAACCCAAGAGCACAGGCAGGAATGCCTGTGCCACAAAATCAAAAACTAATCAGAGGCGGCGGCTGGGGCGGACTCGGCCTCGTGGGAGGGGGAGTCTTCCCGGGATTTTGCCGTTGCGCCGGACTGGCGTTTGGGCAAATCGATATGGAAGGTGGCGCCGCGGCCTTCTTCACTGGAAACGGAAATGGAACCGTGATGATCGCTGACGACGGACTGCACAATAGCGAGGCCAAGCCCGGTGCCCAACTGCTTGGTGGTGTAGTACGGCGTGAAGAGGCGAGAGCATTCCTCCGGCGTGAGGCCTTTGCCGGTGTCGGCGACTTCAATGCGGACGGATTCGCCGGCGTCGCTGCTTTTTAGCGTGATGGTGCCGCCGGCGGGCATGGCGTCAAGAGCGTTGAGGACGAGATTCTGAAAGGCGCGATGGAGGAGATCGGGATCGGCGTCAATTTCCGGCAGTGATTCGCTGAGGAAGAATTCGGTGGCAATGGAGGGCTTGCCGACGGCGGTGAATTGGGGTTCAAAGAGCCGCACGGCGTTGCGCAGCGTCTCGTTGACGTTGACCCTAGTGAAATGCGGCGCGGGCATTTTCGAGAAATCGCTGAAGCGGCCAACAATGGTGTTGAGATTGGCGAGTTCGGCTTTGAGAGTTGCGGTAGCCTCGTTGAAAACTTCCTGAAATTGCTGCGGGCCCAGCTGACGGGCGCGCTGAAGGTTTTCGACGGTGATTTGCAGGGGGAAGAGCGGATTGCGAAGTTCGTGGGCCAGGCGGCGAGCGAGTTCGCGCCATGCAGCGACGCGTTCGGTCTGCACCAGCTTTTCTTTTTGCGAGGCGAGGGTACGAGTCATGTCATTGAAGGCGGTGGCGAGCTGGCCGATTTCGTCGCTGCCGTGGACGTCAATGTGCGTTTCCCAGCGGCCAGAGGCGACGTCGCGAGCGCCATTGGCAAGCTCTTCGACAGGACGGGTGATGCGGCGAGAGACCCACCAGCTCATGAGGAGGCCAATGACAATGGCGGCGAAGGCGACGAGCGCGGCGGTATTCAAAATCTGGCGGCGCAAGATGACCAATTCCTTGCGCGAACTCCCCAGCAAGAGAACGCCGAGCACTTCACCATTGCGGCCCGTGAGGGGCATGGCATGAAAGGTTTCGGAGGAAGCGGGGTCGGAGGTCCACTCGATGGTCGTAACGAGAGTCGGGGCTGAGGGTTGCTTCTCCACCTGCTCGATGAGCGGCTGCAACAGATCGGGCTGTGGGATTGGACCGGCAGCGTCGGTGAGCGCTGTAGGAGTGAAAGTCGCCTCGAGATTGCGGTAAAGCAAAGCGCGCGTGCCGGAAGGAAGCGCCAGAGAGGCCAGGAAATTCTGGTCCATGCGGCGGCCGCCGATGATGTAGAGGCTCTTATCGCCGACGGGGAGATTGCGCACGGCGCTCAGCGAGAGCTCGACGCCGTCGGGCAATTCTTCCTTCTTCAGGAATGCGGGCGAGCCGCGCCAGTCCTTGACGCTCGTGACCCAGTCATTCTTGTAGCCAACGCGGGCTTGATATTGCGCTGAGGAGATTAACGTGCCATCGGAACTTACAAACTCGACGAAATCGAGGCCATGGTCCTGAGCCGCGCCGTTGGCATCCTTCAGATAAATCGAAGAATCGACGTTTGGGCGAGTCAGATCGATAGCCATCTTCAGGGTTATCTCAGCGTTGGCAATGTTCTCCACCTGTTGGACGACAACGTCGCCGCGCTGGGCAAATTCCTTGCGGAATTGAGCGACGAGGGCTTCGGTGCGCTGCTGATCCATCTGCTCGAACGATTTCTGGGTGTAGTAGGTGACGCCGTAGGCGACAAGGGAAACGGAAGCCAGCACGGTGATCAGGAAAATGGCGAAGACTTTGCTGCGAAAACTCATGGATGAGCTCCCCTGCCATGCGGCATTGCGGAATTTTCGGGAGAAGCGCCGGCAGTTGGCGCGGGAGGAGCAGATTCGCCCTTCTCCAGCCAAACATCGGCGAGGCGCCAAGCACCCCAGCGGGCGGGCATCCAGTTGCGCACGGGAGTGGCGATGCCAACATATTCGGGGAGAAGGACAAGAGGGAGTACGCGGCGCTCCTCAAGCAGGCGCCGCTCTTCGGTGAAGCGCTGCTCGGGCTCGATAAACGGCAGAGAGTTTTCGGCTGAGGGCTCGAGATGAAGCTGCCTGAGGAGGGCGTCAAGCTCCACGCGCGGCGAAAGGGAATCGTAGTGCCAGGTAAAGAGATGCATACCCATGGGGGGGGTGGCGGAAGAAATGGGGGCTGCGCCACCGGTTGACGACACGATGTGCGTGATGACTTGAACGGAGAGATTGGCCTGGCGCGCATTCACGGCCACGCGCTCGGCTAACAATTTCATCAAGTCGCCCGTGGCATCTACGTGCAGTCGCAATGGTTCGGCGCCGCCGGCTTCATTGGCGGGAAGAGAAGAGCGGATCTCCTTGGCGCGTTCCAGGTTCATGGGACTCTCAAAGAGGAAAGCATATCCCGAGAGCCAGTTGGGCAAAAGAGCGGCGGAGGGTTCGGCTTGCTTTTGAAGCAACACGTTGGCCATGGTGTCGCGGTCGAGGGAAAGGGCCAAGGCTTCGCGGAGATGCACGTCAGCGGTGGCGGGTTGGGCTTCATCGAAGCGCAAGGCGAGAAGCGTGTTGGGAGCGGAACTCCAGACGCGGAGGTTGTCCTGGCGTGCTTTGCGAACGAGGTCGGGAGCGACTTCAACGATATCGGCTTTGCCGACTTGCAGATCGAATAGCTGGCGAAGGGGCGGTTCGCCGAGAGTGACTTCGATGGCGTCAAGGAAGGGGCGGCCGGCCCAAGATTCTTCATTGGCGCGAAACCTGAGGCGGGCGGGTTTGGTGGCGAGGGGATTGCTTTCGTAGGGAGAGGCGGCATCGATTTCAGCAACGTAGAAAGAGCCAGTGCCGAGAAGCGTGTCGTCGGGAAGCGCGCGAAAGATGAAATGAGGGCCGGAAGCAAGCTGTTCGAGGAGGTCGGGCACAGGGTGAGGGGAACGGATGGTAATGGAATTTTCAGACGCAGCGAGTTGCAAGTTTCCGGTCAACACGGATTGTAGAGCGGTGACCACATCGGCAGGTGTGAGAGGAGTGCCATCGGAAAATTTCACGTTGGGGCGGAGTTTGAATTGCCAATTTTTCGCGGCGGCATCGCGCGACCACTCGACGGCCAGGGCCGATTGGAAGCGGCCGTAATCGTCGAGCGTGACGAGGCGATCGTAGACGAGGGCGGCAAGTTTCTCATCTTCGCGCGCGGAAAGCGAGCCGGGTTTCCATTCACGGGGATCGAGGGAGAAGGTGGAGGAAAGCAGTTCGACGCGCAGGGTTCCGCCATAGTGGGGGCGCCTGGCGGCGCTCGCGGAAGTTGCGGCGAGCGAAAAAAGCAGTGCGGCGCTAATTGCCGCAATGCAGAGTGATTTTGTAAACCTCATAATTTCCTGTGCGCAGATTGCGCGCGACAATCAGCGCGCTCCCGGGGTCGAGTTCGCCATTGATGCTGAGAATGGGCCCGGGAAATTCGTTGAAGAGCGCGGCGCTTCCGGCACGCGCGGCGGAATCCGGGGCGATTTGAAGAAGGTCGGGGGAGGACCAGTCTTCGCCCTTGGTTTCCAGCTTCCAATTACTGGTGTCGCAGGGAGAGGTGAGGACGGTAGCAGTGCGCGCTTCCACTTTTTTCGCGCGGCATTTGGGTTCTTCGCCGGCGGCCCAGGAAAATTCGCAGATTTTTCCGGGGAGTAGGACTTCGGCGGAGGCCCCTTTGTCTATGAGTTCGCCGCGCGGATCGCGCGTGGCGCGAAGATTGGCAGCAGCAAGGGAAACGGTTTGCTTGACGGCGCCGGAGGGGTCCAGGCGAAGAGCGAAGAGTCCCGCATTGCGATCGAGGAGCACGGCAAGGCCACCTTCGGCAGCGTTGCCGAATGCGGAGGCATCCAGGATGCGGTCGGAACTTTCGTAGATAAGCTGGCGCGCGATGCGTATGGGGGCGACGGCGAGAGCGGGTGTGGAGAGGGTGGCGCGCGTGAAGGTGACAATGCGCACATCGTCGCGATCACCGATTCGGGTGCTGGCGCTGAGCACAACTTGCGTGGGAGTTTCGACAGCCCCTATTTTCAGAAGGGGAGCGCTGGACTCATCGGTGACGGGCAAGCGGTGTTTTTCGAGTTCCTGGCGCAGGGAGTCCTGCCAGGTGGAATCAGCGGCGAGATTCGCATCCGCGTGAAATTCCAGGCGAAGAGGGCCATGGAGATTGGGGATGGCAGCGATGCGGTCCGCAAGCTGACGCACGGCGTCGTCGAGAGAATTGGAGTCTGCAGAAAAAGCGCGCGGCGAGACGACAAAGCACAATAAAAAGAGAATGAGGAAGAAGAGGGTCGGACGAGAGCGATAAGATTCAGATCTTGGGAGCACGGCGATTCGATAACGATGATAACACGCGGCCGATAGGGAGTTGCGTGGCATCACGGAATGTTCAATGGGAGCGATAGGCCTTGTAAAGGTCGAGCTTGTTGACCAGGCGGATCATGAGTTGGGTGAATGCCAGGTATTCGTCGAGGCTTTCATCGGAGACGTTGAAGAGGGATTTGCGGCGGGCATCCTGGAGGGTATTGAAGTCCTCGGGAAGAAGGGTGGCGACGGCACTGTTGAGGAAGGCGGTGTGGTCGGCGATGCCGTAGATGGGTTCGCTGTCGGCGACGGCTTTGGTGAGCTGCTCCGGGGTGAGATTGGCGTCGTGGAGTTTCTTATCGAAGGCTGCGCCACGGGTGCTCATCGTGTCGTCGAACTCCTTGCTGGTGTGAGGAAGGGCGGCGATGATTTTCAGCACTTGTTCGCGGGTGAATTTGGGTTGCGCCAGATCGGCGGGATCGGGCGGCTGATACTTCATAACCGTGTGGATATCGTTGCGGCGGTACTCCTCCCCGATTTTGTCGATGCCGTCCCAGCGGCTAAGGGTGCGGAAGGAGTCCTCTGTGAGCTGTTCGGCGAGGAGATGGGCGGCAGCGGAGCGCACGAAGAGTTCGGGCGCTTGTAGTTCGTTGGTGAGGGCGCTGATGGCTTGGGGAGCAGGCATGCTGCCATAAAGGAAGAGCGCGGCGGTATCCGCGTCAAGATCAAGGGAGTGTTCGGAGATGTGGATAGTGGCGTTGGGATAACGGAGAAGGCGCGCGGCGAGGGGTTGGATGTCCACGCCTGCTTGCGAGAGGGCGAGGGCGAGCGAAAGATAATTGGCGGGATCGGTTTCCTGGAAGTCGGCCTGGGCGATGGCGTCGCGAACAACTTTCAGGGAATCGGGGGAGGGGTCCATTTGAAAGAGGACTTGGCCGGCATCGAATTGGAAATTGTGGTCGGAAGTTTCTTCAGCGAGCATGAGTTTGAGGCAATTGGCGCCATCGGGGCCTGCGGCCTGGATTTGCTTCCAAAAAGCGTCGAGCTCCTTGCCCTTGGCATCGATTTGAGCTTCGTCGAGTTGGGCAGGATGGAAGCCGTAGACTTTGGATTTTGTGGCGCGGAGGGAATCGCAGAGGGAGGGTTTTTCATCGGAGGCGGCTTGGGGATGGGCGGGGCTGGGGAGAGCCGCCGACAGAAGGAAGATGGGAATGGATAGAAAAAGTCGCCGCAAGAAGCACCTCAGGGAGCCGTTGAAATGCTAACACTGTTCCAGGGTTAGCGCGTCCGACGTGAAAACAGCGTGTTCTGACGCTGAGAAACTTACCGAGACGGGGTCGAGCAGTGCTCGACCCCTACGCAAATGATCTTCACGTTGTTGCGTTGAGAGCGATTTCGAGGCGGGTGGGTAGCCAGACTGTTTTGTTTGTGGAGCCGGCGGTGGGGCGGAGCCACGGGGGGCGGCGGAGGGTGACGCCGTAGGTGGTTTGGCCGTCGAGGGAATGGTAGGTGTACGTGACGGTGCGGCCGCCAGAGAGCTTGCGGACGACGGGCTGGGAGGCGAGTTCGTAGGTGGAGTCGGCAATGCCAGGTGCGAATTGTTCCAGGGTGTGGGCGGCGACGAGTTTGGGGTCGCGGCACCAGGTGTCGTGGCCGGCGTTGACCCAGCGCTGGAGATTTTCGGCGTTGGCGCGATTCAGCGGGTAGGTTTTGACCAGAGGATGCGGTTTGGTTTGTGCGCTCGCGGAGGACGTGGTGAAGATTGCGAGGAACGCGAGAAGCAGAGCGAGAGAGATGTGCAAGACGACTGTGGAATTGATCCGCGTTTTACGATACGGGTGACTCGTGATTGTGAGGTTCATGGTTTCCTCCTGAATAGCAGTGATTGTGTTGACGGCTTCACCGGCCGGGTGGCGCGGGGCGCGGCGCCGGATGGGGAATGAACTGTGACGGAAAGAATCAAGCGCGGCGGTGCTTGGCTTTCTGCTCATGGTCAATCCTCCTTCCAGCGACGCGATCCGAGCCACCCACAGGGGTTTTGGCCAGTGACCGTGGGAGGCGGCTCGCGTCGCCTCCTCGAACTCTGAGGAACTTAAGGGCGCTTGGGTGTTTTATGTTGAGCGGTGGCGGTGGCGACTGGTGCGGGATCGCCGGAATCGTCATCGGAATCGGGAGAGGCGGTGGTGCCGCCATTGCCGTTGGTATTGTTGTTGCCGTTGGTGAAGGCGGAGCGCATCACGTCTGAGGCGAAGAAGTTTTTGCCGTCCATGGGAACCATCATGATTTGCAGCTTGTCGGACAAACGCTCGGCGATGATCTTCTGGATGAGCATGGGGTTTTGCTTGAGGACGGCCGCTTCAAACTTCATGCGTTCGGCATCGGCGGCGGCGGTGACGCGAATGCGATTGGCTTCGGCGTCGGAAAGATTCTTCTGGCGCTCGACTTCGGCCTTGCTGTCAATCACCTTGGCTTGCGCGGCGGCTTCGGCATTCTGCAGCGTGGCTTCCTTGCGGGCTTGGGCTTCGAGTTTGGTCTGCTCAATCTGCTTCTGCTTCAGGGGCAAGGTGTATTGCATGGCGTCGGATTCGGCCTTGGCTTGCAGGACGCGAACCTGGGCTTGCGCTTCGGCTTGCTTCACGTCGCGGGCTTTCTGGGCGTCGGCTTCGAGTTCGGCGATGCGGACTTCCTTGCCCTTGATTTCCTGTTCGGTGCCGAGACGTTCGTTCTCCTGTTCCTTCAGCAAAAGGCCTTCGAGTCCTTTGGCATATTCGGCGGGAAGCTGGATATCGCGGAGCAGGACTTCGCGAACGATGATGCCGTCGCTGGCGAGGCGCGCTTTGATGGTATCGGAGGCCTTGCTGCGCAACTCTTCACGTTTGATGGCGAAGATTTCGCGGGTTTCGTAATTGGGCGCAAGCTGACGATAGGTGGAGGAAACGACCGGGCCGACAACCTGTTCACCGACGGGCTGTGGAAGATTCTGGTGAATGGTAGAGAGGCGCAACGGGTCGAGGCGATAACGGACACTGACGGCCAGGCCAAGATTGAGGCCTTCCCGGGCTTGCACGGTGAGGACTTCGGTGTCGGTCTTGGGTGCGGCAGCTGCGACAGTGGTGTAGACCTGTTCACGGGTGTCATACAAAACGAGCGTGTCCACCAGAGGAGTGAGCAGATGGACCCCGGGATATAACGTAGCGGGGCGTGCGCCGAAGAGCTCGCTGACGCGAATACCCGCGGAGCCATCCGGCACAACGGCGATACTCAGACTCAGCAGCACCGGTACGATGCCCGCGATAGCCAATTGCCGGGCGAGCCGCCAGCGTACCGGCCCGAAAGGGCGCGAGGAGTCGAACCTCTTTGCAGGTGAGGCGGGATCGGCGCTGGCTCGTTCCAACAGCCAGCGGAGACGCGCCGCCATATAGACGTCGTAAGCCACCACAATCACGGCAGCGCTGAATAAGCCAAAGCCGAAAATCATAAAGAGAAGCTTCAATGCGAGCATGGAATTGATCCTTTCCTGAGTGTTCCCGGGTTGGCTGCGGCGGCGAAGGGGGCAAGGGGCCGCATGCGAGAACCGGGAAGATCGTTGCGAGAGCGCGTGGCGCGAGTTTGTGTGGAGTTGGGCATGGCGAATTACCGGCGCTGGGCATAGGCCTGAGCTGCTAGGCGGGTGCCGTGCTCGATGGCAGGTTGAACGGTGCGGCGGTCGGCGGTGGCCGGCTGCATCAGAAGGAAAACGCCGCGAAGTAAGAGCCAGTCCAGGGCGAGAGCCGCGAGTACCGCAAGGACGGTGGCGGTTGTGATTGCTGCGAAACCAAGCATTGTGTTCATGTGTGATCTCCTTTGGCGGACCGGGAAACTGTTTGCCATGTCACTCGCCGCGTTCTGCATTCGCATTCGACTCGGACTGATCGTTGCGCGCGACTTGTGTGGCAGGGGCGTTTTCCGGAGCGCCGAAGATTTGCGCGAATTCTTCGGTGCGTTCGCTGAGCAACGTGACGCGATCACCGACGCTGACGCGGGCGAAGAGGTCTTCGATGTCGTGCTTGCGCAGGCGAATGCAGCCGTGCGAGGCGTTCTTGCCAATGGAATTGGGGCGGTTCGTGCCGTGAATGCCGAAGCCCTTCACGTTGAGGCCGATCCAGCGCGTGCCGAGTGGATTGCCGGATCCGGGAGCGATGACCACGCCGGGCTTGTAGTAGCCGGGATTTTCCAGGCGCTGCGTGATCTGGAATTCGCCGGAAGGGCTGGGGCTTTCCGGAGCGCCGACGGCCACGGAGTAGATCTTGACAAGGCGGCCATCTTCGAGAAGGGCGAGTTGGCGGTGGGGGATGCTGACAACGATGCGGCGAACCGGGGCGGGCTTGGTGGATTCGGGTGAGCTGGGAGCGGTTTGCGCGGCGGCCGAGGACGAAATGGCCAGCGCCAGAGTGAAGAGCGCGACAGAGAATTTCAGGTGGGCTTGCGAACTCGTCTGTTTTGCCTTTGGTTGCCGCCGCATGGTGTGTGTTCCTTTCTCCCTACGCAAAGGTGAATGGCACACGCAATGCCGTTCGTAACGTTCTGATTTGCAAGGAGTTAGAAAATGAGAAAGGCGTGGAATTCGTGGGTTGGCGGACACGGCGTGGTTTGCCGGACGCGGTTCGCGGGTCCGGAACTGGGATCGAGTTTTGTGTCCTGAGGGTTCGGAGTTAGTCTAGATTCAGAGAAAAGGCGAGGCTCACGTTCATGTTTCAATCGCAGGGAATTCGCATCGGGCGAATCTTGGGGATACCGATTTATCTGGATTTGAGTTGGATTCTTGTTTTCGGGCTGATCACGTTTTCGCAATCCAATTTTTTTGCAGTGCTGCACCCGGGCTGGACGGGGACGGAGCATTGGGTCCTGGGGGGAGTGACGAGCTTCCTGTTTTTCAGTTCGGTGGTATTTCACGAACTGGCGCACAGCGTGGTTGCGCAGCACTACAAGATCAAGGTGCTCTCGATCACGCTTTTCCTTTTTGGGGGGCTGGCGCGAATTGCGAGGGAACCTTCGGAGGCAATTCAGGAATTCAATATCGCGATTGCGGGGCCGTTAGCGAGCGGATTCCTTGCGGGCGTGTCTTACGGGGTGTTGCAATTATTTCCAGACAGCACCATGCCAGGGGCCGTTGCCAAGCAAATGTTCGTGCTGAATGGAATGCTGGCGCTGTTCAATTTGCTGCCGGGCTTTCCACTGGATGGTGGAAGAGTGTTCCGGGCTATGGTGTGGGGAGCGACAAAGAGTTTCGCCAAAGCAACCCGGGTGGCAGGCGGTAGCGGAAAGTTGATTGCGTTTGGAATGATCTCCGGCGGTGTCTGGTTTGCGTGGCACAGCGATTGGACGGATGCCTTGTGGTTGGGATTCCTCGGATGGTTCTTGCTGAACGCGGCGCAGGCGAGCGTGGCGCAGGTGACGATTCAGGAGACGCTGGCGGGATTGTGCGCTTCGGACGTGATGAACCAGGAGGTGCCCACGATTCCGGCGAACATGAGCCTGGAGGAGTACAGCGGAGAAGTGTTGCGGACGGGACGGCGCGTGCACCTAGTGACGATGGACGAGCGGCTGGTAGGGTTGATGAACGTGAGCGCGTTGGGCCAGGTGCCGCGAGAAGACTGGAACATGAATTCCGTTCAGGCGGTGATGGTGCCGCGAGACAAGATTTTGTGGGCCGCGCCGGAAGAACCGCTGCAACGATTGCTGGAACGATTGATCTCGGCGGACGTGAATCAGATGCCGGTGGTGACGCACGGGGACGAAGGCTCGGCGCACATTGTCGGGATGGTGACGCGGGACGCGATACTGCGAGTGATCCAGACGCGGAGCGAATTGGGAGCGGCGATGGCGGGGCGGTGAGAAGGAGAAGCAAAGAAGCAAAGAAGCAAAGAAGCAATGAGAAGAGGGACGGTAACACAGAGGTCACAGAGGGAAGAACACAGAGTTCACAAAGAGGAGGAAAGCGGGAAGCTGCAGAGTGATCCCTCCGCTTCGGGTCGCAAGAGGCGCGGCGCACGCCCCGACCGCTTGCGCGGCCGGGGCATACTCCATGAAGCAGCGCGTACTGTTGAGGTGAGTGCTTAAAGTGCCGCAGGCTGAGCGGGTCCTACGATTGGACGAGTGCGGCGCGAGGCGACTTCCCAAGATTTTGCCTGGGCGATGCAAATCACGTGAAAAATAAGAAACAGCGGCACTAGAAAAGTCGGAATGATGCTCAACGGCAACAGCGTGAGCGGAACCATGGAAGCGTCGTGTGGGCTAAGCAAGAAAGCAGTTGTGCCCAGGGTAACAGCCGTGACGAGATCCGCGATGCCAAGCACTTGCCAAATGACGAAGGCGTTGCGGTTCGCGGGAGTGGCCAGCTTCCACGCGGCGAACGCCGCTGTCGCGCCGATGGCCATGTCCCCATATCCCGCCGGCAAAGCGAACACTGCGGGGAGAACGCGATGAGCTTCGAGGAGAACGAAGGTGAAACCGACAATTCGCCAGGCCTGTAGGGAGGCTAAAATTGCCGGGTCAAGCGAGAGTGTGAACTGCCGGAAGCTCCTGGATGCGGTAAACCACAGGAAGAAAAGAAGAATCGGAGCTAGAGCGGCGATTGCGACGGCAACGCCGAAACGGTTCGAGTCATTCTTAAACAATTGCAGGGCCGACGCGAAGAGTGCAAAAAGGAACCAAGCGACGAGCAATCCCGAGACAAATTTTCCATAGTTTTTCATAGCGAGCCTCCCTGAGTTGTAACCAAGCGAGTTACTTGATGCGTGAGCAGGAGAAGCTCATTCCATGTCTTCGCGCCCAACTTGCGGCGCAGACGAGATTGAGTCTTCTCCCAGACTGGCAGAGCGCGGCCGAGTTGGCGCTTACCGGCACCGGCCAAACACAGCAAACGCTTCCGCCGATCTTCACCGGAGCGCACCAGGATCCAGCCCCGCCGACGCATGATGGCGAGCGTTCGCGTCAGGCTTGTACTGTCCATCGCCAACATTTCGCCCAGTTGGTGCTGAGACACATCTCCGGCGCGTGAAAGCACCTGCAAGATGGTCAACTGCGAGGCGCGCAGCCCAAGGGGACGTAACGCGTTCTCGTAGAGCTGGGTGAGCGCCCGCGACGACCGACGGAAGTTGCCGCACATACAAGGCAATGCTGGAAGAAATGGCTCGCTCATAGCCATATAGATGCATATACATCTATATTGGTTCGGCGAATATTCTAAGCGGTGGGAGAGTTTGGTTCGCGCACGGCACCTAAGCGGAACGCGCCGCGGCGGAAATCCACGGAAATACGAGAAAAGCCCGCGCGGGTGAGGCGGGCGAAGGCTGAGCCGGCGGAGAGCGGGGTGAAGGTGCTGCGGATGTGGCTGACCCGGTGGATCCAACTATCGTTAATTTCAAAGGCAAGAAAGACGCCGCCGGGGCGAAGCACGCGATAGACCTCCGCAAACATGCGGTCCTGCAATTCACGGGAGCGGAGATGGTGCAGGACGAGAATAGCAACGGCGGAGGAAAAGCTCCGCGGGGCGAAAGGGAGCTGCGCGGCATCACCGCGAAGAGCGCCGCCGGGCCCGCCATTGTGCTGGGCCCCCAGAATGCGGGCAGTGTTGGCGTCGTACTCGAGGGAAGTAACGCGAGGGGCGGATTTGAGGAGTTGCGAGGTGGCGGGCCCATAACCGGCGCCGATATCCAAAACGTGTTCGCCGAGATGGGCGTCAGACAAGATCCAGGGAAGTAACCGGCGTTGGGTGATAGAACGCCAAAGCGAAGTGGAACAAAGGAAATGCTCAAGGCCGTTCATGGTCCGCGGAGGACGGGGGTAAAAGTGTAGCGCAGATGGTAGGGGGTGGGGCAAGAGCGGGGAGGAACAGGCACGAGCAGGGGCGACCTCGGAGGGATGCGAGGAAACAGCGGGGCCTGAATGCGGGCCGCGGGCTAGGCGGCGACGGTCTTCGGAGCCGGCTTGCTTCGCGGCTTGATCGAAGTTTCGGTCAGTTCGCGTTCGGCGCGAACCCAATCGCCAAGGGGATCTCCGGGAGTGCAGCCACGCTCGAGATAGATGTGATAAGCGCGCAGAGCAATATCGTCCTGCGTGGGCCGCGTGGGCTTGCTCCCGTTGGAGCGAGACTTCTTTTGCTGCGGCGAGGCACTTACCCTCGTCTTAGCCATACTGGTCTCCTTTCAACTGCTCCATTCATTTTAACGGGTGGAAGTGCGCGTGGCTATGGCGGAGCGAGTGAAATGCGAAAAATTGTGCTGTTACTGTCATGGGCGGGGGGAGAGGAATGCGGGTGGCCTGAGATTGAGTGGTGCCGAGAAGGGGTCGAGCGGTGCTCGACCCCTTCTTAGGCAACCCAAGAACACTGTCGGTAGTGACTGTGCCACAAACCCCGAGATGGCTACGGCTTATTCGGGGAGCGTGTTGTTTATCTGGAGAAACATGAAAACGAAGGCGGCAATGACAACGCCAGCGGCTAGCCAGCCTAGAAGGTAGGCGCGGGTGCGTTCGGGGCCGGGGGCGGGTTGGCGATCGGCGAAGACGCGGCCCAAAAGGAACCCGGTGACGAGGCCACCGAAGTGGCCCCAGTTGTCGATTCCCGGGAAAAGAAAACCAAACGCGAAAATAGTAACCACCCAGGAAATCAACCGAGAGCGCATCGCCTGGATGTTGGCTCCGCCGCGCCGGGTGGTGACGGCGATGAGTAATCCGATGATGCCCATAATTGCGCCGCTGGCACCGACTGAGGGGTATTTCCCTAGAACAGTGCTACAAAGTGAGCCGCCAACGCCGCAGGCAACATAGAGAAAAAGAAAGCGAGCAGAGCCGTAGAGTTCTTCCACGACGGGGGCAATGTCCATGAAAACCATCATGTTGAACCCGATGTGAAGCAAGCCGCCGTGAAGGAAAGTGGCGAGAATCAGGCGCCACCAGGCCCACGCACCACTTTGAAAGGGAACATTTTCGCCCAAGCGGAAAAGTTCAACGCCACTCATGCCGCCGAACAGGCCAATGCTTCCTCCAGAATGGAGCGAGCGGATCAAGCTGACGCCGAACATGAGGACATTGACGATGAGGACGACGGCAGTGACCGGGGCGTGGCCGCCGAAGAATTCGGAGAGGCCTTTGCTCCACGCGGCTAGCGAGAAACGAAGACTGGTGCCGCATTCGTGGCAGCGATTGGCGTGAATGCCGACGAGCGCGCCACACGCGGGGCAGAGTTGCGGGCGCTTTTCGCCGGAGCCGCCGAACATGCCGCTAAAGATTTGTTTCCAGCGCGCGAAGCGCATCTGCCAATGATAGGGAAGGGGCAACCATCCTCCTTGCGGGCTTGCAATCGCATTCCTATAATACCGGAATTGCGCCGCGCAATCCGGCGAAGAGGAGCTATGGACAAATTCGAAGAGTTCGGGCGGAAACTGGACGACGAGATCACACGGCTGCGGAAATACCTGGATGAAGAAGTGGCGCCGGTGACGGAGAAGCGTACGGCGCAATTCCTGCGGGAAGTTTCCGACAAGCTGTCGGATGCGGCAAAGAAACTGGAAGACCGCGTGGCGGCGCGCACACCGCAAGAACCCAAACCGTGACGGCGAGGCGGCTTTCGTTTGGCGCGGTGCTGGTGATGGTGAGCGCTTGCGGCATAGGGTGTGCCGCGAGGCGCCCCGTTGCGGGTAACACTCCACCGGCACCCGCACAGCCGACGGAAACATCGGAAGCGACAAGCGAGAAGGCCAAGAAGGATACCGGGATTCCGCCGGCGACACCTGCACCGGCGCCGGCAAGGCGCGGGAAGACTCCAGTTGTGCCAGCACCAGCGGGCTACACGGAAGAGGGCAACGCCTCGTGGTACGGGAACCCGTTTCATGGACGGCGGGCATCGAACGGCGAAATCTACGACATGAACAAATTGACGGCGGCGCACCGCACGCTGCCGTTTGAAACCATGGTGCGCGTGACGAATCTGAGCAACAACAAATCCACGGTGGTGCGGATCACGGATCGCGGGCCGTTCGTGGAGAACCGCATCATTGACCTTTCGCAGGCGGCGGCGCGGGAGATCGAATCGATTGGGCCAGGCGTGGTGCGTGTGCGGCTGGAGGTGCTGGGGAACGTGGATCCCACGGAGGGATATTTCACGGTGCAGGTCGGGGCGTTCCGGGATCGCGGAAATGCAGAGAGGTTGCGGGACCGGCTGAGCGTATCGTACACGCCGATTTTCATCCAGCAGTATGATGTGGCCGACGGAACGTTCTACCGCGTGCGCGTGGGGAAGATTTCGGGCGAGAGCGCGGCGCAGGAGTTTGCGGAGCAACTGCGGGCGAAGGAAGGATTTTCGCCCATGGTCCTGCGATTGGATGAAGTGCCTGCTCCGGGAGGGAACTGATGGACGAGAATTGCCTGTTCTGCAAGATTGGCGCGAAGAAAATTCCGGCCAAGCTGGTGCTGGACGAAGAAGAGTTTTTCGCGTTTGAAGATATCAACCCGCAAGCGCCGACGCATATTTTGTTGTGTCCGCGAAAGCATTTCGCTTCGCTTCATGAAGCGAATGAGGAAGATGCGGCGCTGCTGGGGAAGCTGCAGATGGCGGCGGCGAAGATTGCGAAGGAACGCGGACTGCTGGCGGGGTATCGCACGGTGTTCAATAACGGAAGCGGGGCGGGGCAGAGCGTGTTTCATTTGCACTTGCATTTGCTGGGCGGGCGGAATTTCCGCTGGCCGCCGGGATAGACGAAGAGCTAGCAAGAGTCGAATTTTACTTTTCCAGGAGGGTGCATGCGTTTTCGTGCCGCGGTGCGCGCGGGGGTTGTGACTGGGCTGCTGTTGAGTTTTCTGTTGTGCGGGTCGTGTGGCGTTTTCGCGCAACAGAAGGCCGCGACGGCGGCGAGGCCCGGTGAGCTGACGGTGGAGCGCATCTATTCGCAGCCAAGCCTGAGCGGACGATTGACGCGCGGCATCGCCTGGACGCCGGACAACAAGCGGATCAGTTATTTCGAGACGAAGGGCAGTGGAAAGGACGCAAAGCCTGAACTTTGGGCGATGGATGCGGCCACGGGAGAACGCACGCTGTTGGTGTCCGCGGAAAAACTCGAGGGCGCGCTGCCTGCTGCGCCGGGCAAGAGTACACAAGCGACGGGAGCGGGGCGGCGGCCGCCAGCGCAATATCAATGGGCGCCGGGCGGAGATGCGCTGCTCCTGGAGGGGCCGCACGCACTGGCCTGGTTCGATTTGAAGAGCCAGGCGGCCCGCGTGCTGGTGAGCGGAGAAAAGGATTTGAGCGACGTGAAGATTTCGCCCGATGGGAAGTACGTCAGTTTTGTGCGCGAGCACAACGTGTGGCTGGTGGGAACGGCGGACGGAAAAGAAAAGGCGTTGACAACGGGCGGCACTGAAGAAGTGCGCAAGGGAGAGCTGGATTGGGTGTACCCGGAAGAGCTGGAGCTTTTCACAGGCTACTGGTGGGCGCCGGACTCTTCGGCAATTGCGTATCTGGAGATGGACGAGCGGAAGGTGACGCAGTTTTCTCTTTTGGATTTCGAGTCTTATACCGGGGAAGTGGAGTTGCAGCGTTACCCCGTGCCAGGGGGAACGAATCCCGTGGTGCGCGTTTTCGTTTCGCCGGTCGGGCGCGGCAAGGAACACGCGCTGGATTTGGGCGTGGAAACGGACATGTATATCCCGCGGGTGAACTGGTTGCCGGACTCGAAGCGACTGGCGATCCAGCGGTTGGATCGCACGCAAACGGAGTTGGTTTTGTTGGTTTCCGACGCAGTCACGGGAAAATCGACCACGATTTTATCGGAGAAGGACCCTTACTGGATCAACGTCAACGACGACCTATTATTCCTGAAGGATGGGCAGCACTTCCTGTGGGCGAGCGAGCGTAGCGGTTACCGGCATCTTTATTTATATGATTTTTCGGGGAAAGAGCCGTTGCAATTGACGAAGGGTGATTGGGAAGTGAGTCAGGTGGAGCGCGTGGACGAGGCAAGTGGCACGGTGTACTTCACGGCGACGGAGAAGTCGCCACTGGAACGACAGTTGTACCGTGTGGGAATGGATGGCAGGGGATTTGCGCGATTTACCAAGGAAGACGGCACGCACCGCGTGAATTTCGCGCCGAACGCCGCGATGTACCTGGATACGTACTCGAATGCGGGAACACCACCGCGGCAGGACATTTACCGCGCAGACGGCACGAAACTGGCTACGGTGAACGAAAACATGGTGGCCAAGCTGGCGGAGTACCACTTGTCGCCGATGGAATTTTTCACGATCAAAGCGCATGACGGGATGGCGCTGAATTGTTCGATGATCAAGCCGCCGAATTTCGATCCAACGAAAAAGTATCCGGTGATTGTGTACACCTACGGCGGGCCGCACGCGCAGGTGGTGCAGAACGCGTGGATGGGCAACGGATTTTTGTGGCACGAGATGATGGCGCAGAAGGGCTACATCATTTTTTCGCTGGATAATCGCGGCTCTGGCGGGCGCGGACACGTGTTCGAGGAGCCCATCCATTACCGCTTCGGAGCGCAGGAACTTTCCGACCAGCGGGACGGCGCGGAATGGCTGAAGTCTCAGCCGTATGTCGATGGAGAGCGCATCGGCATACACGGATGGAGCTACGGCGGGCACATGACGCTGCACGCGATGTTCGAGACGCCGCAGATTTTCAAGGTGGGATTCGCAGGCGGGCCGGTGACGGACTGGCACTTTTACGACACGATTTATACGGAGCGCTACATCGGGTTGCTGCCGCGGCACGAGGAGAGCTACCAGGAATCTTCCCCGATCAAGAATGCGGAGAAGTTGAAAGGGAAGCTGCTAATTGCGCACGGAACCGGCGACGACAACGTGCATTATTCCAACACGCTGGCGTTGATCGATGAATTGATCAAAGCGGGAAAGTACGTCGAAGTGATGCCATTTCCCGGGCGGGGACATGGGGTGAGTGACTTGCCGGCACAACGGTTGTTGTGGAACCGGGTGACGAAGTTCTTTCTGGATAATTTGTAGGTTGGATTGCGAGCACGGGACCGCTAAATCCAAAGACGTGGACACTGTGTGGAATGAGATCCTTCGGACCGCAAACGGCGCGGCCTCGGGATGACAGGTTGCCTCGCTGTTTGCCCGCCAAGCGAAAGTGTATCTCGTGAGAAAACCCAGTTAATCGTGCGTCTTACTTTGCTTCGAGGTCGACGTCCTTGATGGGGAGATCCCAGTGGGCGTCGAGGATTTCGAAGCGGCGCTGTTCTTCTTTCTTGAAGCTGTCCTGATCGGGGAAAAGTTGTTTGAGGAGCGGGCCGGAATCGAAGCCATCGTTGGCGATGGCGGCGTTTTTGTAGACGATGGTGACGCGATAATCCCAGCGGCCGTCTTCGGTGGTGTGATAGACGGGACCAACGGCGGTGACTTTCAGCAAGCGGCCCATCTCGACCTGTTTTTTCAGGACGGGATAGTGGTTCTTGCGGAAGAGGGTGATGAATTCGTCGGCGTGGCCCCACTTGGTTTTGTAGTAGTACTCGATGACGAAGGGCTTGTCGCTGCCGGAAGCCATCTGCGCACTGGCCTTGGCGAAATGGCCGACTGCTAGGAATGCGGCGGCGATGAGAAGGACGGAAGCGAGCAGAAAACGCGTTGACAAAAGTTTGCGCATGGGAATCTCCTTAGATGGAAATGGTGCAGGCATTGTAGCGTGAATTGCGCCTTCTGCTTCAATCGAATTCCACCGGCACTCTTCGAGTGGGTGCCGAATTTCGCGGGCACGTGTGCGATATGCGACATATATCGACCGGCTTCACGCGCACACTTGCTCTTACCGCGAATTCGAAAGCGGACATTCCGATTTGGAGGATTTCAACATGCAACGTGCACATGGTTATATCGCTTCGCTACTTTTGGCGGCTGCTCTTGCGGCACCAGTGGCAATTATTGCCGTTCCCGTACCGCAAGAGGTCCAGGTCCGCGTCTACGATAAAGACCACAAGGACTATCACAACTGGGATGACAACGAAAATCGCGCCTGGGGGCGGTTCCTGACAGAAAACCACCGAAACACGCATGAGTTCAAGAAGGCGAACAAGAGGGAACAATCGGAATATTGGAATTGGCGCCACGCTCATCCCGATTAGAACTAGCAAAGTCAGCGTAGCGAGCCAGGAAGCCGAAGGCAGCGAAGAACATGCTCCGCCTGCGACATTGCGGGAGGAACGCCGCTTTGGGGTCACTGCGCTCGTCCAGCGCAAAGAAAAGTGGAGAGATCCTCCAGCGCATCCTCTGGACCCAACAATCGAACAACTGAAACGACGTTGATGTGCGGCTGAGAGCCGTTTGGTACGGCGTGCTGCGTCGAGTCGCTGGCACGGACCTACGATGAACAGCGCTAGCCGAGTGGGGCTGGCGCGGGCGGTGGAATTGGCGCAAGAGACTCTTGCGACGGAGGCCAGAGCAGTGCCGCCAGTGGCGGATAACGCGTGGCGAAAAAATAAATGGAGTACGCAGGGAAAAAGACGATGGCGGGAACAGAAATCATAGAGGCCACA
>Ga0181526_10001588_pt1 | contig 21306 bp, 20 predicted proteins | sample PEATcosm2014_Bin_35_FD_119750 | JGI IMG/M metagenome (GOLD analysis project Ga0181526, IMG submission 119750) | Peatland microbial communities from MTU Mesocosm Facility, Houghton, MI, USA - PEATcosm2014_Bin06_30_metaG | ecosystem: Environmental > Terrestrial > Soil > Wetlands > Peat | place...
CCGAGGCCGCCATCGAGGGCAAGAGCGACCAGCTCTTCGGGCTCAAGGAGAACATCATCATCGGCAAGCTGATCCCGGCCGGTTCCGGCATGGAGCACTACCGCGACATCCGGCTCGAGATGCCCGATGCCGAGGCGATGCCGTTCTGGGCCGTGGGCGCGGGCGAATCGGACACCGAGGACCTGGCCAACTGGCTGCGGGACATGGGCGAGGGGGTCAGCGAGGACCCCTTCGACTCCTCCATCGACGCCAGCTGGCTGGGTGCGACCCCGACGGCCGAGGACGCCTACGGGAACCCGATCGTCGACGGCGGGTCGGCCCCGGAGGAGCCGGGCACCGGCGCGGTGGAGGCCGGGGCCTAAACTCTCCCCGTTCACAGGGGGGGAAGGCAGAGGGAGGCTCTGTTGGCGACACCGCGCACGGTTGCTGGTCCGGGCGGTCAGGAGGGCCCGGCGGGGCACGCCGGATCGGGCAATTACCGCTTGTCGGACCTGCGCGCCCTGGAGGCGCAGGCGATCCACATCTTTCGGGAGGTGGCGGCCGAGTTCGAGCGTCCCACGCTCATGTTCTCGGGCGGCAAGGACTCCATCGTCATGCTGCACGTCGCCAAGAAGGCCTTCTGGCCGGCGCCGGTGCCGTTCCCGGTGCTGCACGTCGACACCGGGCGCAACTTCGGAGAGGTGCTGGAATTCCGGGACCGGCACGCGGCGGACGTGGGGGTCCGGGTCGTGGTGGCCAAGGTGCAGGACGACATCGACGCCGGGCGGACGGTGGAGGACCCCTCGCCTGGCGCCACCCGCAACCGGCTGCAGACGCCCACGCTGCTCCGGGCCATCTCCGAGGGGCGTCACGACGCCGTCTTCGGCGGAGCCCGGCGGGACGAGGAGAAGGCCCGGGCCAAGGAGCGGATCTTCAGCTTCCGTGACGAGTTCGGCCAGTGGGACCCCAAGAGCCAGCGTCCGGAGCTGTGGAACCTCTACAACGCGCGCCACAACAAGGGTGAGCACATCCGGGTCTTCCCGCTCTCCAACTGGACCGAGCTCGACGTGTGGAACTACATCCGCGACGAGGACATCGACGTGCCCTCCATCTATTTCGCCCACCGGCGCGAGGTGTTCCAGCGCGAAGGCATGCTCATGGCCGTCACCGAGCACCTGTCCCCGGACGGGGGCGAGCCCGCGTTCGACGCGATGGTGCGCTTCCGCACCGTGGGTGATGCCGACTGCACCGGCTGCGTCGAGTCCATGGCCACGACGATCGACCTGGTCATCGCCGAGGTGGCGGGCACCCGCCTGACGGAGCGGGGCGCCACCCGGGCCGACGACAGGATCTCGGAGGCCGGCATGGAGGACCGCAAGCGGGAGGGGTACTTCTGATGGCCGAGCTCCTCCGTCTGGCCACCGCCGGCTCGGTGGACGACGGCAAGTCGACCCTGATCGGCCGGCTCCTCTACGACGCCAAGGGGATCTTCGAGGACCAGCTCGAGGCGATCCGCCGCACCAGCGAGCAGCGGGGCCAACCCGAGGCCGACCTGGCGCTCCTCACCGACGGGCTGCGCGCCGAGCGTGAGCAGGGCATCACCATCGACGTGGCCTACCGGTACTTCGCCACGCCCAAGCGCAAATTCATCATCGCCGACACCCCCGGCCACACCGAGTACACCCGCAACATGGTGACGGGTGCGTCGAACGCACACGTGTCGCTCATCCTGATCGACGCCCGCAAGGGCGTGATCGAGCAGACGCGCCGGCACGCCTTCCTGTCCTCCATGCTGGGCGTGCCGCACATGGTGGTGTGCGTCAACAAGATGGACCTGGTCGATTGGGACCAGGCCTGCTACGAGCGGATCAAGTCCGACTACATGGAGTTCGCCGCCCGCCTGAACGTGCACGACATCACGTTCATCCCGATCTCGGCGCTCAAGGGCGACAACGTCGTCCAGCGCTCCGAGCACACGTGGTGGTACGACGGGTCGCCCCTGCTCAACCACCTGGAGTCGGTCTACATCGGGAGCGACGAGAACTTCATCGACCCCCGCTTCCCGGTGCAGTACGTCATCCGCAGCCAGACACCCGAGAACCCGGACTTCCGCGGCTACGCCGGCACGGTGGCCAGCGGGGTGCTCCGTCCGGGGGACGAGCTGCTCGTGCTGCCCTCCGGGACCACGTCGCGGATCGCCTCCATCGTGACCGCCGACGGTGAGGTGGCCGAGGCCTTCCCGCCCATGGCGGTGGTGATCACGCTGGCGGACGACATCGCGGTGTCGCGAGGCGACGTGCTGTGCCGCCCCAACAACCGGCCGACGCTGACCTCTGACATTGAGGCGACGGTCTGCTGGATGGACGAGCGCTCCCCGCTCGCCGTGGGCCGCAGCTACCTCGTCAAGCACGGCACGCGCACGGTGCGCGCCACGGCCCAGTCGCTGCAGTACCGGCTCGACATCAACGGGCTGCACCGCGACGAGGATGCGGATTCGCTCGGCCTCAACGAGATCGGCCGCGTCACGTTCCGCTCCACCGAGCCCCTCCTGGTGGACGACTACACGACGAACCGCACGACCGGCAGCTTCATCGTCATCGACCCCTCGACCAACGCCACGGCGGGCGCCGGGGTCATCCGGGTGATCGCCACCACGCACGCCAGCCCGAACGTGGTGCGCCACGGCGGCCGGCTCTCACGGGGCGAGCGCTTCGCGGCCCTGGGTGCGGCGGGCGGCACGGTCCTGTTCACGGGGCTGTCGGGTGCCGGCAAGTCGACCCTGGCGGCCGCGGTGGAGGAGGCGTTCGTCAACAGCGGCCGTCCCGCCTTCCTGCTCGACGGCGACAACCTGCGCCACGGGCTCAACGGCGACCTCGGGTTCTCCGACCGCGACCGCACCGAGAACGTGCGCCGGGCGGGGGAGGTGGCCCGCATGTTCGCCGAGTCGGGGGTCCTGGCCCTCATCGCGCTGATCTGCCCCTTCGAGGAGGACCGGCGCCTCATCCGCACCCTTCACACCGAGGCCGGCCTGTCCTATGCGGAGGTCTTCGTCGACACCTCGCTCGAGGAGTGCGAGCGGCGCGACCCCAAGGGCCTCTACGCCCGGGCGCGCTCCGGCCAGCTGCCCGGGTTCACGGGGATCGACTCCACCTACGAGGTGCCCACGTCTCCCGACCTGCGGCTCGGACCGGACTCGGGGTCGCTCCCCGAGCAGGTCTCCAGAGTGCTCGAGCTCTTGGAAGGCCTCCTCCGCTAGCTCGTGGCGCAGCGGGACCGCCGGCAGCGGCGGGCGGCACAGAGCAAGGCGAACCGGGCGCGTCGCTCCGCCGCGGCGCGCCGGCGCCGGCGCCCGCGCAGCCGACGGGAGCGGCGGCGCCGGACGATCACCTGGGTCGCCGCCATCGGGCTGACGGTCGTGCTGGCCGGTGCCGCGGCGGCGCCGCTCCTGTTCTCGACGTCGAGCGGGACGTCGCCGGGCAGCGCCCCGGGCCTGACGGCGCGCACGCTCCTGCGCCTCCCGGCTGCGTCGGCCGTGGCCGAGGGCGGCGGGGTCGCCTACGTCACCGACGACCGGCGCGACCTGCTCGTGCGCTTCGACCCCGCCACCGGTCGGGTCGAGGGGTCGGTGCACCTGGCGGGCCGGCCGACCGCGATGGTGCTCCACGACGGCGACCTCTGGGTGGCCGACATGGTCGACAACCAGGTGGTCGAGGTGGACCCGCGCTCGCTGCACGTCGTGCGCAGCGTCACCGTGCCGGCGGGCCCGTCGAGCCTGGCGGTGCTGGGCGGCCACGTCTGGGTCACGTCGGCGATCGCCGATGACATCACGTCGATCGACGTGCGGTCCGGCGCGGTCGGAACCCCGGTGGACGTGCCGGATGGGGCGGTGCGGCTCGCGGCGGGCTTCGGTGCGCTCTGGGTCAGCGGCACCTCTGACATGTTGACCTATTTCGTGCCCGCGTCGGCGCGGGTCAGCGTGCCGAAATTGGAAGGCATCACCGTCGGCAGCGGTCCGATCGGGGTCGCGACGGGTGCGGGCTCGGTGTGGGTGGCCAACGCGCAAGGCGGCACCGTCTCGCAGGTGGACCCGAACTCGCTGCGGGTCGTGCGGACGCTCCGTGTCGGCGGCGAACCGCGCAGCCTGGCGGTGGCCGGAGGCCACCTGTACGTGGGGGACGGGCGGGCGCAGACGGTGCGTTCGCCGTACCCGGCACCGGCATCGCAGGTGCTGGGCATCGGCACCGAGCCGCGGGCGCTGCTCGCGGTGGGAGGGTCCGTGTGGGTGGCGGGCGCCGACCCGGGCCGGGTGCTCTCGGTATCGGCTCGGTGAGCACGGCACGGAGTTGGGGTCAGAGATCTCGGTGATCCACCGGGTGGAGATCACCCGGTGGGCCGGCTCCACGGGAGAGGTCACGCGTCGTGGGGGTGAACGAAATGAACGAAGCGTGACAGAAAGGGAAACTTTCGGTAAACTACCCGGATGCACGACGGGGGATTGGTCTGGGGTTGGCACCGGGATCCGTACGGGATCCACGAGGAGCGCTGGGTCTCCGGTGAGGGCATGCCCACGAAGCTCGTGAGGGACGGTGGGCAGGAGTCGTACGACCCCCCGCCCGACCCGGTGGAGCGACGCACCGCCTGACGCGCCGCCGAAGCAGTCGGCACCTGGGGTGCGCCTCCCCAGCGGCGTCGCCCGCCAGGCATGGTCTGATCAGTGAGTGGATCGCCTCCGCCCCTGGTCGGGTCGGAGGTAGATCCGGAATCTCACGGTGTGCAGGCCGAACAGAGCCCCGACTGCGACGCGACGGGCCATCTCCGCCGGCCCGGCATCGGCACGAGCACGCGTGCGGGTGTCATCGTCGAGTGCGGACTTGAGCCCGAGGCCACTCGCGGCAACCGCGGCAGCCAGTTCCATCCAGAGGAGAATGGCCGGCCCTCGCCGGAGGCGGGTGGGCACACCGGCCATGACCATGGCTGCATCCCGGACTGCCAGTCCGCAACAGGCCACCTCGGTGATGACGGCGCCTCGCCGACCGAGTCGTCGGATGGCGAGCTCCGTGAGCGGGTAACCCGCTGCGCTCAAACCCAGCACGATCTTCCCGAGTCTGGGATTCATCTGAACCCTCCACTGTGCCGAGCGGGTGCGTGCCGGATGGTGCCGGGAACCACATGCTGACCCACGGCGGAGGATAGGCCCTTCACGACCTCTCGCACTCCTTCCCCGGCCTGCACCACATCGCGGGATCGCGGTGCCGCTGTACGGTACGGCGATCGACCGAGGAGAAGAGGTGGGTCCGTAGTCCATGTGGGTACGAAGACGCCGTCAGCCCCGGCGGACTGTTGCCGGGGGAGCCGTCTCCGACCAAGGGCCGACCCGCAGGACCCTGGGGACGGCCGAGGCTCCTCCTCGGCGGTACCTCTCCTGGACGGTGCTGGCCATGATGACGGTGGGATCCGTCGGCTACCTCGGGTCCACACCGGCCACGTCGGTCTTCGGACTCGCCTCGGTGTTCTTGTACGTCTTCCCGGCATTCGTGTTCCTGGTGCCCGTCTCCCTGGTCGCCGCGGAGTTGGCGTCCGGGTGGCAGGGTGGCGTCTACAACTGGGTGCGCGAAGGTGTGTCCGCCCCGATGGGGCTCCTGGCCGTCTGGTGCGAGTTTGCCCAGACGATCTTCTATTACCCCGCCCTGCTCGCCTACGTCGCCGGGACGCTCGCCTACGTCATCGATCCGAGCCTGGCCGCCAACGGCGTCTACAACGCCGTCGTCATCATCGTTCTGTTCTGGGGTGGCGTGCTGGTCTCTTCGCGCGGAGTCGGGCTCGTGGCGAAGCTCTCCTCGAGCGGGACGCTGATCGGGACCCTGATCCCGGGGGCGGTCCTCGTCGCTCTCGGCATCGCCTACCTGCTGCAGGGACACCATTCGGCTGCCCCGATGAACACGCATCATCTCCTGCCGGCGTGGACCGGCATCGCCAGTGTCGTCCTGGTCGTCAACAGCTTCTTCACCTATGCCGGCATTGAGGTGAATGCCGTGCACGTCGACGACCTCCAGAACCCCGGCCGGGATTTCCCACGGTCCATCTTCCTCGCCATGGCACTGGTCCTCGCCATCTTCATCCTCCCCACGCTGACCATCGCGTGGGTGATCCCCGAGGACAAGATCAGCTTCACGGCCGGTGTGATGCAGGCCTTCAACAGCCTCTTCGCGCACTTCGGGATCAAGTTCGCCGTGCCGCTGGTCGCGATCGCCCTGGTGATCGGGGCCCTGGCAGGAATGATGGCCTGGCTCGACGGTCCCTCGGAGGGTCTGCTCAGGATCGGACGTGAGCAGGGCTTCCTGCCTCCCTTCTTCCAGAAGGTGAACGGCAAGGGCATCGAGATACGCATCTTGACGGGACAGGCGATCGTGATCACCGTCATCGCCCTGCTCTACGCCTTCATACCCGACGTCTCGCGTGACTACTGGATGTTCGCCGTGATGGCCACGCAGATCTACCTCATCATGTACGTGCTGATGTTCATCGCCGCGGTCAGGTTGCGCCGGAAGCAGCCGGAACACGCCCGCGGGTACCGTGCACCGGCTCTCGGCCTCCTGTGTGGAGTCGGCGCCGTGTCGTCGGTGGCCGCTCTGGCCCTCGGCTTCATCGCCCCGTCGCAGTTCGGCCACTCGAATCGTGTGCTCTACGCCCTCTTCATCCTGGGAGGGATACTCGTGATCGGGATCATGCCGCCGCTCCTCTTGGATCGGCTCCGCCAGCCGGGGTGGAAGGTCGCCGGCAGCGCGCCGACCCCCGAGCTCTGAGCCCTCCGAGGCCACGTCGCAGCGGAGGCCGCCCGCTCCCGGTCGCTACGGCTCCCAGTACCAGCCGTCCTGGTACTCGCACACGATGGTCTTGCCGTCTCCCGCCAGACCCGTGACCCCGTGATCGTCGTCACGGCAGTACTCCCCGGGCTCGTAGCACCCGCCTTCGTCGTCGATCGGATGGCACGCCGCAGATCCGGCGCTCGTGGGCGGTGGCGGCGTGGTCGCGGGCGTGGTGGGTGGGGGAGCGCTCGCGCTCTGCAGCCGGCCACCCAGGGCGTCGCTGAACAGCGTCGTGCTCAGTGGGCCGACGACACCCGACGACGAGGTGATCAGCCCGAGCTCGCGGTTGTCGTCGAGGCTGGCGGCCGAGAAGTTCTCCGAACCTATGAAGGACCTGGCGCCGTCCACGTCGATCGCCTTGGCGTGGATGTAGAGCGCCGACGCCGTGTCCGGGTAGAGCACGACGCGGACTCCGGCGGACTCCAGGCCGGAGAAGGCCGAATCCCACTGCGAGTCGGAGGTCATGATGACGGTGACGGCGACTCCTCGCCGGGCGTCCGCTCCCAGGGCGTCCTCCACGGGAGCCGAGTCCATCTCCTCGTTCTCGACCACGACACTGCGGGTGGCGGAGTCGATGAGGGCGATGATCGGCGACGCCGAGCCGGGACTCCACACCAGATCCCCTCCGGCGGGCCCCGGCGCGGGTGCCGCCCCGGCCCAGTCGGAGGCGAACACCGTCTCTATGGCCGTCACATCGGCCGCCTGGTCGTCCATGACCGCGAAATCCCTCGTCGTGGCGTAGTACTGCGACGTGAGGTTCCCCGTCAGGACGGCCGACTCGGCATCGTCGACGGTGATCGTCTTCTGGTGGAAGATCCCGGAGTCGTTCGCCCAGGCGACGGAGACGCCGGCCGCCGACAGGGTCGAGTAGGCAGCCCGGTTGACCGATCCGGCGCTGTAGGCCTGGTCCAGGAGGACCCGCACCCGGACCCCCTTGTCGTGGTCGGCGATCAGGATCTGCTCCGCGGTCGGATCCGACAGCTCGTACATCGTCATGTCGAGGCTCCGTCGGGCCGAGCTCATGAAGTCGTAGACCGGGGTCATCCCCGCCTGCGGCTCGACGAGCAACGACAGGCCGGCGGGAGCAGCCGTGCCGGCCGTGGTGGTCGTGCCGGCGGTGGTGGGGGTCGTCGTGGGACCGGCCACCGACGTGGTCGTCCCGCGTCCCGACGTCGTAGGCGTGGCGCCGCCACCGGCACGGATCGTCGCCGTGGGGGTGGTGCCGCACGCCACCAGCAGGAGCGCCAGCGCCCCCGTGCCGAGCGCGGCCGCCCGCGTCACCCACCTGGCGCCGGAGGGCCCGGGGCCGTGCGCCGCCCCGTGGTCGAGCCGGGGCCGCCTGCGCCGGGTCGTCGTCCTCACGAGCCCGCCGCCCGACGTCGCTCGATCTCCTCGAGGATGGGACCCGGGATGGGTCGACACCCGCAGGCTTCGGAGTGCTCGAGATGCCATCGAACCCGCTCGCCGAGAGAGGCTCCCTGGCCGAGCCTGTGCTCGGCATGCCAGTCCCTGTTGAACGGTCGGCTCATCTCCCGGAGTGCCCGACCGGCCCGGCGGGGCTACTCCTGGACCAGCTCTATCAGGGTCCCGAAGGAGGTCTTCGGGTGCACGAAGGCCACCGTCGTGCCCCGCGACCCCGGCCGGGGCGCCTCGTCGATCACCCGGCCGCCGCCGTCCTTGACCGCCTGGAGGGCCACCGCGCAGTCGTCGACCCGGTAGCCGACATGGTGCAGCCCCTCACCCTTGTTGGCCAGGTACTTGGCGACCGGCGAGTCGTCCCTGATCGGGGTCAGGAGCTGCACGTAGGAGTCGGCCACCTTGAGCAGGGCCTCCTCGACGCCGTCGGACTCGACGCGCTCGCGGTGGTCCACCGTGGCGCCGAAGACCTCGCCGTACCAGGCAATGGCGGCCTCGAGGTCGTTGACGGCGATGGCCACGTGGTCGATCTCGGTGAGCAGGAGGTCGCTCACGCGCCGTGCCTCCGGAACAGCGTGATGCGGTCCTCGCCGACCTTGGCGCGCAGCTCGGGGTCGTCGATGCCCAGACCCTCGGTGGGCGCGAGGCACAGCACGCCGATCTTGCCCTCGTGCAGGTTGTGGTGGACCTGGTACGCCGCCTCGCCGACCTCCTCGAGCGTGTAGACGGCGGAGAGGGGAGGGAGCACCTTGCCCTCGCAGACGAGCTGGTTGGCGTCCCAGGCCTCCCGGTAGTTGGCGAAGTGCGAGCCTTTGATCGTCTTGAGCTTCATCCAGAGGTGGCGGTTGTCGTACTCAATCATGTAGCCCGACGTCGCGGCGCACGTCACGATCGTCCCCGCCCGTTTGCAGGCGAACACCGAGGCACCCATCGTCTGGCGCCCCGGGTGTTCGAAGACGATCTCGGGCTCGGCGCCCACCAGGGCGCGGATGTCCTTGCCGAAACGCCGCCACTCGGACTCGTCCTGGGTGTGCTCGTCGGACCAGAAGCGGTAGTTGGCCGCCTTGCGGTCGATGACCGCCTCGACGCCGAGGTCGTTGAGCAGCTTGACCTTCTCGGGCGACGACACGACGCCGATCGGTGTCCCGCCCCCGTTGAGCACGTGCTGCACGGCGAAGCTCCCGAGCCCGCCGCTGGCGCCCCACACGAGCACCTTGTCGCCCTGGGTCATGCGCGCACCGTTGGGCGACACCAGCATGCGGTAGGCGGTCGAGTTGCACAGCGCGTTGATGGCCGCCTCCTCCCAGCTGAGGTGCGCGGGCTTCGGCATCAGCTGGTTGGCCTTGACCACGGTCACGTCGGCCAGCCCGCCGAAGTTCGACTCGAAGCCCCAGATGCGCTGGTTGGCCGCCAGCATCGAGTCGTCGTGGGCCGAGGGATCCTGGTCGTCGACGTAGTTGCAGTGGACCGTGACCTTGTCGCCCACCTTCCAGTTCCGCACCGCCGAGCCCGTGCGGAGCACGACCCCCGCGGCGTCCGAGCCGACCACGTGGTAGTCGAGCGCGTGGCGGGCCGCCCACGGGCCCTCCTTGCCGAGGCGGTCGAGGAAGCCGAACGTGGGCAGCGGCTCGAAGATCGACGTCCAGACCGTGTTGAAGTTGATGGAGGAGGCCATGACCGCGACGTACGCCTCGTCGGGGGCGAGCTCGGGCAATGGCACCTCCTCGACGTGGAGGGAGAGGCGCGGGTCCTTGTCCGAGGATTCCATGCCCGCGAACATGTCCACCTCGCTCCTCTTGACCAGGGCGCCCCGGTAGGAGCCGGGCATCTCGAGTCCGGCCAGCTCATCGGGGGTGGCGCCGGCGAGGACGGCGTTCAGGATGTCGCTCATGTGACCCGACGATAGTTGGCCCGTACAATGAGGTTTCCGACCGGTAACCAGACCGGCGGGAACCGGAGGTGCAGGGAATGGCTGAGGCCGTCATCGTCGCAGGGGCCCGAACCCCCATCGGGAAGCTTTCCGGCGCGCTGGCCGGGTTCACGGCCATGGACCTGGGCGGGCTGGCCATCGCGGAGGCGCTGTCGCGGGCCGGGGTGTCACCCGACCAGGTCGACTACGTCCTCATGGGCCAGGTGATCCTCGCCGGCCAGGGCCAGATCACCGCCCGTCAGGCCGCGGTCAAGGGCGGCATCCCCATGTCGGTTCCCGCCAACACCGTCAACAAGGTGTGCCTCTCGGGGCTGAACTCGATCTACCTGGCCGACCAGATGATCCGCGCCGGCGACGCCGACATCGTCGTGGCCGGTGGCATGGAGTCGATGACCCAGGCGCCCTACCTGCTGCCCGGGGCCCGCGCCGGCTACCGCATCGGCGACGGCACCCTCGTGGACTCCATGATGTACGACGGCCTCACCGACGCCTTCGACCACATCGCCATGGGCCTGTCGACCGAGCAGCACAACGAGAAGACGGGCATCTCCCGGGAGCGCCAGGACGCCTTCGCCGCGGCCAGCCACGAGAAGGCCGCCGCGGCGATCAAGGACGGCCGCCTGGCCGAGGAGATCGTCCCGGTGCAGGTGCCCCAGCGCAAGGGTGACCCGCTGCTGGTCGACACCGACGAAGGCGTGCGGCCGGGGACGACGGCGGAGTCGCTGGGCGCGCTCAGGCCGGCGTTCACCAAGGACGGCACCATCACCGCCGGCAACGCCTCGCAGATCTCCGACGGCGGCGCCGCCGTGGTCGTGATGTCGGCCGCCAAGGCCAAGGAGCTCGGCATCGCCCCGCTCGGCGAGATCGTCGGCTACGGCATGGTGGCCGGCCCCGACAACTCGTTGCTGACCCAGCCCTCGCGGGCCATCCTCAAGGCGGCGCGGAAGGCGGGCGCCGACGTCGGCTCCATCGACCTCTTCGAGATCAACGAGGCCTTCGCCGCCGTCGGCCTGGCCTCGGTCGACGACCTCGGGATCGACGAGGACACGGTGAACGTCAACGGTGGCGCCATCGCACTGGGCCACCCCGTCGGCATGTCGGGGACCCGGCTCGCGCTCACGGCGCTGCTCGAGCTGCGTCGGCGTGGCGCCTCCACCGCAGCCGTCGCCCTCTGCGGCGGCGGCGGGCAGGGCGACGCCGCCGTCCTGCGCACCCTCTGAGCCGGCGCGCCCCTCCGAGGGCGCCCTCCGAGCAGTCGGCCGGAGATCAGTCCTCGGCGTAGGGCGGCGCCATGATGGCGACCAGCCGGGCCGTCCCGGCCTCTACGTCCGCCCATCGGGTGACGGGGAAGGCGTAGACGCCCAGGGCGCAGGTGGGGAAGCCGTGCCGTGCCGCCAGGGAGCGCCCCTTCTTGTCCCGGGGCGCCAGCAGCCCCTGCGACAGCGAGTGCGCCGCGGGGTTGTGCCCGACGACCATCGCCGAGTCGACGCGGTCGGGCAGGCCGCGCACGAACGCGAGCACCTCGTCGGGGTCGGCCCCGTAGAGCTCGTCGTCCAGGCGGCGTTCCGGGGGCTCGGCCAGGTCGGCCAGCACCAGCTCGGCCGTGGCGGCCGTGCGGGCCGCCGGTGAGACCAGCGCGATGGCCGGCAGGGGGACGCCCCTCAGCGCGCGGCCCAGCCCTTCGCCGTGGCCGGCCCAGAGGCGCCCCAGGGCGGCGGCGTCGCGCCGGCCACGAGGGGCGAGCACGCGGTCGAAGTCGGAGCCGCCCGGGGGCGGGTCTGTGACGGTCTTGGCGTGGCGGAGCAGCCACAGCGTCCGCGACCCCTTCGGACTGGCGGCCATCACCCCAGGGCGAATGCCGCGTGCAGGCTGCGCACGGCCCGCTCGACGTCGTCCTCGGCCACGATGCACGACGTCCTGATCGTCGAGGTGGAGATCATGTCGATGTTGATCAGCTCGTCGGCCAGCGTCTCGAACATGGTCGCGGCGATCCCGGGGTGCGACTTCATGCCGACCCCCACGAGCGACACCCGCGCCACGTCGGCATCGGCCGCGACCCCCGACGCGCCCAGCTCGTCGGCGTGGGTCTGCGACGTCTGGACCGCGACCGGCAGGTCCGCGGTGGGCACGGTGAACGAGATGTCGGTGGTCCCGTGCGCGGACGTGTTCTGCACGATCATGTCCACGTTGATCGACTTGTCCGCCAGCGCCCGGAACAGCCGGGCCGCCACGCCGGGCCGGTCCGGCACCCCGCTGACGGTGACCTTGGCCTCCGACGTGTCGTGGGTCACTGCGGTGACGACGGCGTCTTCCATGTCTGCATCCTCCTCCACCACCCAGGTGCCGGGCTCCCAGGTGAAACTGCTGCGCACGTGCAGCGGGACATTGTGGTTGCGGGCGAACTCGACGGCCCGCAGCATCAGGACCCGCCCGCCGGTCGCCGCCATCTCGAGCATCTCCTCGAACGAGATCCGGTTGATGCGGTGCGCCTCGGGCACGATCCGGGGGTCCGCGGTGAAGACGCCGGTGACGTCGGTGTAGATCTCGCAGACGTCGGCATTGAGGACGGCCGCCAGGGCCACCGCCGTGGCGTCCGATCCGCCGCGGCCCAGCGTGGTGATCTCGTGCTCCTCCGAGACGCCCTGGAACCCGGCCACGACGGGCACCTTGCCGGCGGCCAGGGCCTGGCGCAGGCGGTCGCCCTTGACCTCCTTGATCTTGGCCCGGGTGTGGTCGCTGTCGGTGATGATGCCGACCTGGCTCCCGGTGAAGGAGGCGGCGTCGACCCCGAGGTCGGCCAGGGCCATGACCAGCAGCGACATGGAGATCCGCTCCCCGGTGCTCACGAGCATGTCGTACTCCCGGGGCGGTTGGGTGGCGCTCACGGAGTCGGCCAGGTGGATCAGGTCGTCGGTCGTCTTGCCCATGGCGCTGACCACGGCGACCACGTCGGACCCCTGGCGGCGCGTCCGGGCGATGTGGTCGGCCACGGCACGGATCCGGTCGGCGTCGCCGACGGAGGTGCCCCCGAACTTCTGGACGACCAGTGGCATCCGGACGAGGCTACAGACTGGGCACCGGCCCCATGGCCGCCCGCCACCCGCCCGCCGCCCCGGCCGCCGCCCCGGCCGCCGCCCCGGCCGGCCGGCGGCGCCAGGTCCGAACGGGTGGGCGATCAGAGGGCACCCCGGGGATTGGGTAGGGTCTCGGGCCGTGCCCAGCGACAAGAGAGCCCGCCAGCGCGCGGCGAGGGAGGCCCGGCTGGCCGCCGAGGCCAAGCAGCAGAAGCGCCGCAGGCAGATCCGGAACGCGATCATCGTCGTGGTGGTCGCCGGCGTCATCGTGGCGATCGCCTTCATCGTCTCCGGCGGGAGCAATACGCCGGTGTCCTCGCAGTCCAAGGTCGGCAGCACGACCACCAGCACGACGACCGCCGCCACGGCCGGGGACGCCAAGTTGCAGGCCCAGGCCAACGCGGTTGCCGTCAAGGCCGGCTGCCCGGCCAGCACCAAGGCCCGGGTGAACACCCAGCAGTACTCGGCCGCCCCGGCCATGACCATCGACACCACCAAGACGTACACGGCGACCGTGGTCACCACCACCGGCACGTTCACCGTCGCCCTCGATGCCAAGACGGCCCCGATCACCGTCAACAACTTCGTGTTCCTCGCCGACAAGGGCTTCTACCACTGCGTGATCTTCCACCGGGTCATCCCCGGGTTCATGGACCAGACGGGCGATCCCACCGGCACCGGGACCGGCGGCCCGGGCTACACGATTCAGGACGAGAACCCGCCCAAGGCCGCCAACCCGTCGCAGCAATACCCGCTGGGTTCGTTGGCCATGGCGAACACGGGCCAACCGAACTCGGGCAACAGCCAGTTCTTCATCGTCGCCGGGCCCCAGGGCGAGGGCCTGCCCAACACCTACGCGCTGTTCGGGCAGGTCACCTCGGGCATGAGCGTGGTCCAGACCATCAACGAGCAGGGCAACAGCAGCCCCTCGGCCAACGGCGTCCCGCCCGACGTGACCCAGCGCATCATCTCCGTCACCATCAACAGTTAGGCAGGCACAGACCATGGCCACCCCCACCGCACCCGCCGTCGACGGCTCGAGCCCCCAGCAGCGCAAGTTCGACGAGGAGCCGCCGATGTTCATCGACACGAACAAGCGCTACGTGGCCACCATGGTCACGTCCCACGGCACGATGGTCATCGCCCTCGATCCCCTGTCCGCACCGAAGGCGGTCAACAACTTCGTCTTCCTGGCCCGCTACCACTACTACGACGGCGTCGTGTTCCACCGCATCATCCCGGGCTTCGTCCTGCAGGGCGGCGACCCGACGGGGAGCGGCTCGGGTGGGCCGGGGTACCGCTTCGCCGACGAATTGCCCGAGCCCGGCCGCTACAAGCTGGGGTCGCTGGCCATGGCGAACGCCGGGCCGAACACCAACGGCAGCCAGTTCTTCGTCATCAGCGGGGACGACGGGGTCCGCCTGCCGCCGCTCTACTCGCACTTCGGCGAGGTCGTGAGCGGGCTCGACGTGATCGGGACGATCGATGCCATCGGCACCCGCTCCGGCACGCCGACCGAGCAGGTCGTGATCCAGAGCGTCACGATCGACGAGAAGGACTGACGGCCCCGGGGCCTCAGCCCTCGAGCGCGCCGAGCCCCTCGGTCTGCGCCCCCCCGACGAAGACGACCGGCGTCCCGGCACCCTCGGAGCGCCAGGCCGCCCCGCCCTCCTTGATCAGCGCGGTGCGCGCCGGGAGGGCGACGACCGGCAGCGCGGCCGGCGCCATCGCCACCGTGCGCTCGAGCTTCTGGCCGTGGGCGTCGTCGTGCTCGTCACCGAAGTGGGGGACGACCGTGAGGTTGTCGACCAGGCCCAGGCCCAGGGTCAGCGCACCACCGCGGGGGTCGGCCATGGGGTCGGTGAGCACCATGCCCCCGGCCCCGGCCCCGGCGACCACTGCGCCGGCGGCGTAGGCCTCCCGGAGCGCCTCGAAGACCGCCGACTTCTTGAGCACGGCGCGCAGGTGCAGGGGAGAGCCGCCGGCGAGGTAGACGAAGCGGGCACCGGCCACCGCGGCCGCCATGCCCGGGTCCTCCGCCGACGCCCGGTCCACCACCATCAGGCCCTCGACCTGGCCGCCCATGGGCCCGAACCACTCGGCCGCCCGCAGGACCACCCGCTCGGGGTGCTGGTAGGCGGCCGCCGTGGGCAGGACGAGGACGTCCGCCCCGCCGGAGGCCGCCAGGAGGGTGGCGTCGAAGGTGCAACCTTCGGTCCACTCGTCGCCCCCGACCAGGGCCAGCGTGCCGATCGTCTCCATGGCGCCACTCTTGCACGCCGGGCGCCGGTGGCCCGGCTTCGACGGCGCTTGTTACCGACCGGTAGCCTGGGCGGCCATGTCGATCACACGGGTGGGAATCGTCGGTTCGGGAATCATGGGCTCGGGCATCGCGGAGGTGGCGGCCGCCAACGGGCACGAGGTGGTGCTGCGCAGCCGGAGCCAGGCCAGCGCCGACGCCATGGTGGCCACGCTGGCCAAGTCGCTCGGCAAGCAGGTGGAGAAGGGCAAGCGGACCGATGCCGAGGCGGCCGAGATCGCCGGACGGGTGCATGCCACGACGCACCTGGGCGAGCTGGTCGATGTCGACCTGGTGATCGAGTCGGTGGTGGAGGACCTCTCGGTGAAGCGGGACCTCTTCGCCGAGCTCGACAGCATCTGCAAGCCCGAGACCATCCTCGCCACCAACACCTCCACCCTGCCGGTGGTCGAGATGGCGATGGCCACGGGGCGGCCCGACCTGGTGTGCGGCATCCACTTCTTCAACCCGGCGCCGGCCATGGCTCTGGTCGAGGTCGTGCGGCCCATCACGGCCAGCGACGCCACGGTGGCGGCCGCACTGGAGTTCGCGGGCAGCTGCGGCAAGGACCCGGTCGAGGTGAAGGACCAGGCCGGCTTCATCGTGAACGCGCTGTTGTTCCCCTACCTCAACAACGCCGTGCGCCTCCTGGAGCAGGGCGTCGGCACCCGGGAGGGCATCGACTCCGCCATGAAGGGGGGGTGCGGGTTCCCGATGGGCCCCTTCGCGCTGCTCGACCTGGTCGGGCTCGACACCTCGCTGGCCATCCTGGATGCGCTCTACGAGGAGTACCGCGACCCCAACTACGCGGCGGTCCCCCTGTTGCGACGTCTGGTGACCGCGGGCCAGCTCGGCCGCAAGACCAAGAAGGGCTTCTACGACTACAGCCGCTAGGCGCGCGCCGGCGGCGGAGGTGGCGGGCACAATGGTGGAGCACCCCACGCGTCTGGAGGTGAAGTGAAATGACCAGCGACCCGCAGCGTGACGCGCCCTGGGTCATGCGCACCTACTCGGGGCACTCGACCGCACGCGCCTCGAACGAGCTCTACCGGACCAACCTCGCCAAGGGGCAGACGGGCCTCTCCATCGCCTTCGACCTGCCGACCCAGACCGGCTACGACTCCGACGCCCCCGAGGCGGCCGGGGAGGTGGGCAAGGTCGGTGTCCCGGTGTCCCACCTCGGCCACATGAAGGAGCTGCTCGACGGGATCCCGGTGGCGGACATGAACACCTCCATGACCATCAACGCCACGGCGGCGTGGCTCCTCGGACTCTACGTGGCCCACGCCGAGGAGATGGGCGTGGACCCCACCCTCCTCGCGGGTACGACGCAGAACGACATCGTCAAGGAGTACCTGAGCCGCGGCACGTACATCTTCCCGCCCGGGCCGAGCCTGCGTCTCACCGTCGACACCATCGCCTACACGGTGCGCCACGCGCCGAAGTGGAACCCGATCAACGTGTGCAGCTACCACCTCCAGGAAGCGGGCGCCACGCCGGTGCAGGAGATCGCCTACGCGTTGGCCACCGCCATCGGCGTCCTCGACGGCGTCCTGGCCTCGGGCAAGATCGACGTCAGCGAGCTGCCCGCCGTCGTGGGCCGCATCAGCTTCTTCGTGAACTCCGGCGTCCGCTTCGTGGAGGAGACCGCCAAGATGCGGGCCTTCACGGCAATGTGGGACCGCATCTGTGCCGAGCGCTACGGCGTGGAGGACCCCAAGCTCCGCCGCTTCCGCTACGGGGTCCAGGTCAACTCCCTGTCCCTGACCGAGCAGCAGCCGGAGAACAACGTGCAGCGCATCGTCCTCGAGACGCTCGGCGTGACCCTGTCCAAGAACGCCCGGGCCCGCGCCATGCAGCTGCCGGCCTGGAACGAGGCGCTGGGGTTGCCCCGGCCGTGGGACCAGCAGTGGTCGCTGCGCATGCAGCAGGTGCTCGCCTTCGAGTCCGACCTGCTCGAGTACGGCGACATCTTCGAGGGCTCGGTGGTGGTCGAGGCCAAGACGGCCGAGCTGGTCGAGGCCGCCACGGCGGAACTGGCCGACGTGGAGGCCCTCGGCGGCGCCTTCGAGGCCATCGACGAGCTCAAGCGCCGCCTGGTGGGCAGCCAGGCCGAGCGCGTGCGGCGCATCGAGACGGGCGAGCAGAAGGTCATCGGCGTCAACTGCTTCACCGAGACCGCGGCGTCCCCCCTTCTCGGCGACGGCGAGATCGAGAACATCCTCAGGGTCGACCACCGCGTCGAGGCCGAGCAGATCGCGGACCTCGAGCGCTGGCGGGAGCGACGCGACGGCCGCGCCGTGGCCGCCGCCGTCGACGAGCTGCGCCGGGTGGCGGCCGACGAAGGCCCCGACGGCAACATCATGGAGGCCACCATCGCCCTGGCCCATGCCGGCGGCACCACCGGGGAGTGGGCCGGGGCGCTGCGCGGGGTGTTCGGCGAGTTCCGGGCCCCGACCGGCGTCAGCGGCGGCGTCGGCCGGCGCGGCGAGGATCTCGCACCCGTCCGCATCCGCACCAGGGCGCTGGCCGACCGCACCGGCGGCCCGCCGCGCCTGCTCGTGGCCAAGCCCGGGCTGGACGGGCACTCCAACGGCGCCGAGCAGATCGCCGTGGCGGCTCGTGACGCCGGGTTCGAGGTGATCTACCAGGGGATCCGGCTGACCCCGGCCCAGATCACCGCCGCCGCCCTCGACGAGGACGTCGACATCGTGGGGCTGTCCATCCTGTCGGGCTCCCACCTGGAGTTGGTCCCCGACGTGCTCGACCGGCTGCGTGCCGCCGGGAGCACCGCCGCGGTCGTCGTGGGCGGCATCATCCCGCCCGACGACGCCGAGCTGCTGCTGGGCAAGGGCGTGGCCTCGGTCTACACGCCCAAGGACTACTCCTTCGACCGCATCATGGAGGACCTGGTCGCGTTGGCCGAGCGCCAGCGCGACGCCACTCGCGGGTGAGCCGGGCCATCTGGCGCCACGTCACCGGGACGGCGCCGAGCTCAATGGCGCGGAGCCGGAGGCTCTCGGGCACGTCGTAGTGGTTGAGGGCCGCCGAGCGCCGGTGGCGCTGGTAGCCCCGGGGCGGGATCCCGAGCGCCGCCGCCATGGCGTGGAGCTCCTCGGGGTCGTCGGCCAGCAGATGCGACCAGCGGTCGGGATGGTCACGCACCGTGGCCACCTGCCGCCAGTCGTCCACGTAGACGGTCAGCGGCGGGCCCAGGGTCGGTCGCGCCGGAGCGGCGCCGGCTTGTTCCACCAGCGCCCGCTGAAGCGCCAGGGCTCGTGCACCGGGTCGTGCTCGTCGGCCGGCGCCGGGCGGGGCCAGGCCAGCTGGACCGCGGCGGCGATGGCCGCCAGCACGCCGGCATCGGGCTCGCTCGGCGCCCGCAGCGCGAGCTGGTCGGGGTCCACGGTCGGCACCACCGGTGCCTCGGGCGCCGCGCCTGTCACAGCGGGACGTTGCCGTGCTTGCGCCGCGGCAGCTCCTCGCGCTTGGAGGCCAGGATGTCGAGGCTGCGGCAGATCACGGCGCGGGTGTCCGCCGGCGAGATCACGTCGTCGATGTACCCGCGCTCGGCGGCGATGTACGGGTTGGCGTAGCGCTCCGTGTACTCGTCGATCAGCTCGGCCCGCCGCTTGGCCGGGTCGGCCGCCTCCGCCAGCTCGCGGCGGTACACGATCTCGACGGCGCCGTTGGGCCCCATGACGGCCAGCTCGGCCGAGGGCCAGGCGAACGCGAGGTCCGCCCCGATCGACTTGGAGTTCATGACGACGTAGGCGCCGCCGTACGCCTTGCGCGTGATGATCTGGATCCGGGGCACGGTGGCCTCGCAGTAGGCGTAGAGCAGCTTGGCCCCGTGCCGGATGATGCCGCCGTATTCCTGGTCGGTCCCGGGCATGAAACCCGGCACGTCGACGAAGGTCAGGAGCGGGACGTTGAAGGCGTCGCAGACGCGCACGAAGCGCGACGCCTTCTCCGACGAGTCGATGTCGAGCACCCCGGCCAGCACGGCGGGCTGGTTGCCGACGATGCCGACGACGCGGCCGTTCATGCGGGCGAAGCCGCACGTGATCGACATGGCCCAGTGGCGGTGCACCTCGAGGTACTCGCCGTCGTCGACGACGGCGGCGATGATCCGCTTCATGTCGTAGGGCTGGTTGGGCGAGGTCGGGAGGAAGTCGACCAGTTCGGTCACCTGCCGGTCCGGCTCGTCGCCGGTGGGCTCGAGCGGTGGTTCCTCGAGGTTGTTGGAGGGGAGGAACGAGAGGAGGTGCCGCACCTCGTCGAGGCAGGCCTTCTCGTCGGGCGCCACGAAGGTGGCGACGCCCGACTTGGTGGCGTGGCTCATGGCGCCGCCCAGCTCCTCGAGGGTGACGTCCTCGCCGGTCACCGTCTTCACGACGTCGGGGCCGGTGATGAACATGTGGGACGTGCCCTGGACCATGAAGATGAAGTCGGTCATGGCGGGCGAGTACACCGCTCCGCCGGCGCACGGGCCGAGGATGACGCTGATCTGGGGGATGACGCCCGATGCGGTCACGTTGCGGTGGAAGATGCCCCCGTAGGAGTGCAGCGAGACGACGCCCTCCTGGATCCGGGCGCCGGCGCCGTCGTTCAGCCCGATCATCGGTACCCCGGTGGAGGCGGCCAGGTCCATCACCTTGTGGATCTTCTCGGCGAAGACCTCGCCCAGGGCGCCGCCGAAGACCGTGAAGTCCTGGCTGAAGATGCACACCCGCCGGCCGTCGATGGTGCCGAAGCCGGTGACCACGCCGTCGGTGTAGGGCCGGTTGTCCTCGAGGCCCATGCCGTGCGCCCGGTGCCGGGCCAGCATGTCGAGCTCCTGGAAGGACCCCTCGTCCAGGAGGTACTCGATCCTCTCGCGAGCGGTCAGCTTGCCCTTGGCGTGCTGGCGCTCGACGGCCCTGGGGCTCCCGGCGTTGAGGGCCTCGTTCTTGCGTTCGGCCAGGTCGGCCAGGCGTTCGGCCATGGAGTGTTCCATGCGGGTGAGGCTAACGCCCGCAGGCTCGACCCCGAAATTCGGGCCGTGAGCGCCCCCTGCTGCCCGAGGGGCGCCCCGGTTCCGGCGGGAAGGGGCCTCCGGCCAGGGATTTCGGGAGGGCCACCCCGTCGTTCCGGGCGCCGGCCACCCTCGGGCGCCGGCCCGCCCCCATCCGACCCGGCACACCTTCTTCAAAAACTGTGCACGAGCTCGTTTACAGTTCTTAGAACCATCGCCGGGGCTGAGGGCCCATCGCCGGCAGTCCGGGGCGGCGGCCCCACCCCGGGTACACTCACGCATTCCGGTGGCGGCCGCGATTGTCGTACCCCCAGGCAGCCGCTATCATTGAATCCCTGCCCTGTGCGGCTTCGGCCGGCGCGCGAGTGCCACGCACATGGAGTCACATTTTCAGTATCGAGAGGTAGCGCGTGCCCACAATCGCCCAACTCGTCCGCAAGGGACGCCAGGCCAAGGTGACCAAGACCAAGACCCCGGCCCTGAAGGGCGCGCCCCAGCGCCGGGGGGTCTGCACCCGCGTCTACACCACCACCCCCAAGAAGCCGAACTCGGCGCTGCGCAAGGTGGCCCGTGTCCGGCTGTCCTCGGGCGTCGAGATCACCGCCTACATCCCCGGCGTGGGCCACAACCTGCAGGAGCACTCCATCGTCCTCGTCCGCGGGGGTCGTGTGAAGGACCTGCCGGGCGTGCGCTACAAGGTCGTCCGCGGCGCGCTGGACACCTCG
>Ga0181526_10001590_pt1 | contig 21292 bp, 18 predicted proteins | sample PEATcosm2014_Bin_35_FD_119750 | JGI IMG/M metagenome (GOLD analysis project Ga0181526, IMG submission 119750) | Peatland microbial communities from MTU Mesocosm Facility, Houghton, MI, USA - PEATcosm2014_Bin06_30_metaG | ecosystem: Environmental > Terrestrial > Soil > Wetlands > Peat | place...
GGGATTCCGACGTCGGAGCTACGCGACGCAGCCCTGCGCCTTCAACGCGGAGGAGTGGGATACTATCGCAGCTCGGACTTCGTGCACGTCGACGTTGGGCGTGTGCGCCACTGGTAACGGCTGCTTAACGCTCCAGTAAAAGACAGCAGTTAATATCGTGAACCGTCGGCGTCGAGTGATCGATGCAAGGGTAATTATGCAAAGTGCATTACTGTGCAGCATTTTGTGCATGGGCCAGCCCCTTTCTTGAATCGAGCTGCACGCCGAAAATGAAAGGTCGCTTACTCTACCGCGTTTGTGGCGGATTGTCGGCACGAGCTGCCGACGGGCATTGATCTATTGCCGGTAACAACGGATTCGATCAGGCGCGTCGCCAATTGGGTGTTTGCTAGCGTAACTGACGATAAATACCTATAGCACTCACTGTCCGATCGCCTGCCATTAGTCGCTTGATCTGTCATCAGAAAACGATCCACTTGGACAAGAAGTCGGCTACGCGTAGAAGTGTGACGGACCCGCGCTTTCGGTGCGCCACATCCGCGCGTAGGGCGTTTCTCGTCTAGGTGGATTACTTCCGAGTTGCTCGTGATGCAGGCGCTACGCTACCAGACACACCGCTTGTATGCCTGCGTTATGTCGTCGATGGCTCGGACCGAATTCGCATCCCCGCCTTGCCGGCGACGCGAGCCTCGGGTTAAAAAAAGGCATCCCGACAATGCCCAGGATGCCCGTTAAATTGGCGACCGCTTACATGCTCGCCTGTTGCAATGTCTCCTCTATGCGCCCGGCGGCTTTTCTTGCTTCTTCCGTTCTTCTTCCTGCTTTTTCTGCTCAGGCGTCAGGTTCGGTTGCTGATGCGGAGGCGGCGGAGACGGCTTCGCCGCTGCAGGAGGAGGCGACGGCCTCGCTGGTGCAGGTGGAGGTGTGCGCTCTGGCTGGCGCTCGGGCGGCGGAGGGGTTTGCGGCCGCGCAGGTGGTTGGCTCGGTTCCGTCTCAGGACGGTTCGGCGGTTGCGCTGCCGGCGGACGATTCGATTCTGCCGGCGGCGTCGGCTTCGCTGCTGCCGGTGGAGGGGTTTGCGGCCGCGCAGGCGGTTGGCTCGGTTTCGTCTCAGGACGGTTCGGCGGTTGCGCTGCCGGCGGACGATTCTGTTCTGCCGGAGTGGTGGGACGCTGCTGGGGATTAGGCGGGCGGTTCGCCGGCGGGTTGGCGGACGGCGGAGCGGGCTGTCCCGGTCGGCTAGCATTTGGCGGGTTGCCGGGATGGCCAGTGGTCGGCGTCGCCGGTTTGCCAGGAGGCGCCACCTTTACCACCGGGCGCGCAGCCGCGGCGCCGGCTGGACGCAAGCTCTGGATCTCGTGCTCGGCCAAAGGTTGTCCGGGATGCGCTGCCAGAGCCTGCTGCTGTTTTGCAAACGGCACCGGCGGTGGAGGCGGCGTCCGCTTCGCGATTACCTGCCTATTCATTACTGCTGCCGGCGGCGCGGTCACATGATTCGCGGTCGAAGCTTTCGCTCCCAGCACGCTTTGCTGGGTGGGAGCCACGGCTACCCTCGTGCTTATGGGAGCTCTGGCAATCTGCTGTGGGTTTACGGCAACTGCCGCTTGGGCGACGGGCTGCGCGCTGGCAAAGGCACGTTGCGGAACCACCGTCACCGCACCCGGAACAGTCCTGTTCGCGTAGGTCACGTTTGTGATGTTCGTGCTTTTATTGATGGTGGTGTTGTAGACGTTGGTGATCATGGTGGTGCTAACCGTGGTGTTGCTGACATTCACTTGGTTCATATAGCCGCGGCTAACCTGGTACGGTGGAACGTAAACTTCGCGCGGACCCAACGGAAACCATCCCACGCCGCCGCCGAAAGCCATGCCGCCGCCGCCGATGAAGACCACCAGTGCCGGCGCATACACGGGCTGCACATTCACTGGTCCGGCTACCCAGCCCCAACGGCCGCCGACGACTACCCAGCGTCCATAGTGGAAGGGCGCGTATCCCCAGGCGGAGTCATCGACCCATGTGTATCCCCAGGGAGAAATCCAGTCCCAGTGGCCCTCGTGATACGGCGCCCAGCTTGGGGCGACGTTGTTCGGGTACCAGACGTGGCCGTATTCCCGATCGTCGCGCCAGTTGCCATTGTCGTCCAGGTCTTCGTAGCCGACGACATCGCGGGATAGGTATTGCGCCGAGCGCGAATTATCGCAGCGCTGATCCCGACCGTCGGCCCAGTTGTCGAATTGGTCGGGCCCACCGATGTCTTCTACATCGGCATTCAGCGAATCTGTTCCTCCGCTGAACGTGACTCTTTGTCTGGCGTTCAGCGTATAAGTCTGGCCGTTGCCGGTGACCTGGCCTCCGCCGTCACGCAGGCTGACGACGGTGTACGTTCCGTCTTCACTAGCGTCCAGCCGGTAGCTCCCCGGCTGGGAAACCGTGAACGCCAGGTCCGGCGTATCGACCTCAAAGTCATCGCCCTGGTCGAGGCGGCGCACACGAAGGTTGATCGTACCCGACGAAAGTTGGATTTGCACGGTATGGTCATCCAGGTTCAGGAAGGAGAAGCTGGTGTTCTCGCTCAGGCGGATCACGGCTGATCCGAGCTGCAATTCGGCACGCGAGCCTTTGTCTGCCCAGAGCTTGTCGCCGGTCGTCATGGGGCGATTCGGAACGGCTTGGACCCAATCGTTCTCGCCGGCTGGCTGGAAGGAAACCGAACCCTCCATATAGCCGAGTCGAGCGACACGGGTGGGGGGATCATCCTGTTGGCCTTCGTCCTGAGCCGTGGCTCGTATGGGCAAGAGTGCGGTCGAGAGCGCTAGGGCGAGCACTGCGCTCTGCCAGCCTAACTTCTTAAGTTTTCTTGTCATAGAGGTCTCCGTCTTCGACAGCTTGTTGTCGCCAAATTCTTTGTCGCACTCGGCGGTCCGCGGAATTTCTTCAATTCTTGTAATACCAAACCTTAAGATGTCTGAATTCGGGGTCCGCGGGCCGGCGAAAAGCTGGACCTTCTCGTTTCAATTATCCGCTCAAGCGTGATGCTGGAACAAGGCTTTCTCCTGAAACTACTTCTGATTCCTGTTTTCGGAATACCGCACTCTGGAACTCCCGGTTGGTCGGCTACTCGGAAGTAATCGTGTTTGACGGGTTGTCGGCTACGCGTGGAAGTGTGACGGACCCGAGCTTTCGGTGCGCCACATCCGCACATAGGGCGTTATACGGACAAGTGGCGGTGCCAATGCGGTTGCCGGATGCTGGCCGACCTATGGGGAGTAATCTCCCACATGCCGGTTCGGGCCGGTGAGACGAGCGGCTGTTTCGCTGTGGTCAGTAGTTACTTGCATCAGCTTATTCCTGCAGGAAGATATTTAGAAGGGTATTGTGTACCCGAATTTCGCCGTCATATTCAATAAAGCCCAGTTTTCTGAAGCGATTCATAAAGAAACTCACTGGGATCGGGTCGTGCCAATCATTTCAGCCAATAGCTCCTGACTGATCTTCGGAACCACCGTCTCCGGTTTGCTTTCCTTGCCGAACTGAGCCAGCAGTAACAAGATCCTCGCCAGCCGCTTTTCGCTGGAATTGAAGAGCTGATCAACCAGGTCCGCCTGGATGCGAGCATTTCGCGTCAGCAGAAAGGACATGAACATCTCCGACAACTCCGGTGCCTGATGGAGCACCCGGGTCATTTCCGCCTTGCTGATCCTGAGTAGAGCGCAATCGGTCATCGCGGTAGCCGTCGCCAATCGTAGAAGATGCGCTGAAACCATGCAGTTCTCCCCAAGGAATTCCCCGGGGCCCACAAGCGTAATCGTGGCCTCTTTTCCGCTGGCAGAAGTAACCGTTACTCTCAGCCGGCCCTTCTGTACATAAAAGACCGCGTCGGCAGGGTCGCCTTGCGCGTAGGCTACCTCGGTTTTCTTCAAATTGAGGATTTTCTTGCCCAACCCAGCTCGCGCCAGAAAGTCCTTGGCGTCAAAGCCCGGCTGCAGCTTCTTGATCCCAACCATAGAAATCTTCGGATCCGGCCCCAATCGGCGCTCGACTGTAGCGAAATTCATACCAGAGTATTGGCGATACCATCGTCTAATTGTCATGCTCCAAAGCTTATGATGTGATCTCTTCACCCTCGTTCACTCGGGCAACCAGAGCACAGGCGTACTGGATGAGGAGACAGACATGAGAATCTTAATCGTGCTCACGTCGCACGGCCAACCCGGCAATACCGGTCGCAAGATCGGCTTCTGGCCTGAAGAGTTCGCAGTTCCTTACGTTGTTTTCAGGGACGCTGGCGTACAGCTGACCCTCCCCTCACCGAAAAGTGGGCAACCACGCCTCGATCCCAAATGCGATCTGCCGGAAAATCAAACGCCCGCCATGGCGCGGTTCAAGCAGGACCAGGCGGCACAAAAGGCGATTTCCCAGACGCTCAAGTTTGCCGATATGAAATCCGAAGGCTACGACACCGTCTTCTATCCGGGCCGCCATGGCCCCATGTGGGATCTCGCGGAAAGCCCCGATTCCATCGTTTTACTCGAGCCCTTCTACAATTCCGGCAAGCCTATCGCTCTGGTCTGCCACTCGCCCGGAGTTCTTCGCCATGTTAAATACAACGGCGCTCCGCTGGTGAAGGGGAAACACGTAACTGGCTTTACAAATGGCGAGGAAGAAGAGGTGAAGGTCACCAAGGTTGTACCGTTCCTGGTCGAAGAAGAACTGCTACGGCTCGGTGCCGTCTTTGAGAAGATGGCCAACTGGCAGCCTTTTTCCATCACTGATGGGCGCCTCGTTACGGGACAGAATCCAGCATCGTCGACCGTGCCGGCCCAGGCCCTTTTGAAACTCCTCCCTGCGGAAGTGCCGGCTTAGCCGCGAGCCCGTTGGTTCGCGTTATCAGTTTCTTGACCAGGGCAAGAAACTGCTGTCCTGGCCACCTTGCGTTTGAGGGTAAAGCACCCTCGTTCGTTTCTGGATTTTTCATGCTCTCTAAGTGCGCAAATCCCGCTTGCTCGAATGCATTTCGCTACCTCCACGAAGGAAAGCTGTTCTTGATCGAGTCCGGAGGACGCCCGATGAAAGGCAAATCGGAAGCGGCCATGCAGAACACCGGCAAGTCTCGCGCGATCGACCACGTTTGGTTGTGCTCGTCATGTTGTCGCTACTTGACCGTTTACATCGACGATGAGAATGAAGTCAGAGTCGTTCGCAAACCCAACGGAGAGCGGACCCGAGTTGGAAACTCTTGATTCCACACTCTGGGCCGCGAGTAATGGAGCGTGCCGAATGAACGAGCACGAGTCGTTTTCCGATTTGATCTATGAGGAGCAGACTCACTTGGCCGAACGCGAGCTATCTTCCTTCGTCTCCGCCGTGACAAGATTGTACGGTCCGGAGCAGGCCACGCTTTCGGCGCAGGACTGGCTCGACGAGTCCGAGTTAATCGACAGCCCACCATTGTCTACCGAGAGAAATTGGCGTGCTGTCACGATTGCAGCTTCGGCTCGATTGGCAGATCGCTTGAACATCGCAAAGGACTCACTAGCCCGTCGGTCCGACTGATACCAAGGTATCAATACCATTGTCTAATTGTTTTACTCCTCTCACCTCTGGCTTAATCGTAATGGTTCAAACGGACGTCGATCGGGCGAACGACGGCCAAGTGCGGGTTCGCATGCCACACGATAGTGAAGACAAGAGATTACGTTTTTACGGATTACCAGCACAGGTGAAGCGGTATGAGCAGCAGACTGTTCCTGTCGTTCTCGGCGATCACTGCGTTGTTGCCTTCATTCTCTTTACCTGACTGAGACAGATCTATGGCAGCCATCGAAAAGCTTGACACTCATCACAAGGCCCTTACCCTCAATTTGGATCTGTCGGTTTTTGGCTCTTTTGCCGAAATCGGCGCCGGCCAGGAAGTCGCGCGCTGGTTTCTTATTGTGGGAGGGGCCTCCGGAACTGTTGCCAAAACCATCTCTGCTTATGACAAGGAGGTCAGCGATGACCTTTATGGCGCTGGCTCGCGCTATGTATCCAGACAGCGACTCGAGGCCATGCTGGATCGCGAGTGGACTCAACTCCTCAATCAGCTGGCCAAGTCTCGTGCATCACAGACTCGTTTCTTCTCCTTTGTCGATACCGTCTCCGCACGAAACTATGCTGGTACGAATGAACCTCACGGCTGGCTGGGTCTGCGCTTTCAGCTACAGCCAGGCGGGCAACCCAACGACATACTGCTGCATGTCAATCTGCGGGACCCTGCCAACCTCCTTCAACAGGAGGCTATTGGCATCCTGGGTGTGAACTTGATTTACGCTGCCTTTTATCAATTGGAGACGACTGAGCACTTCCTGGAGAGTCTGACGCAGGACATCGAAAGCCGAATCGAAATTGACTATGTGGATATGCGTGGGCCCACTTTCGAGGCCTGGGACCGGCGCGCTTTTCTGCTGCAGTTGGTGTACAGAGGCTTCGCTGAAGCAGTCTATTTCCCATCCAGCGGCTCGCCCGTTCCGCCGACAGAAGTCATCCACAGGAATCCTGTCGTGCTCGCGCCGGGATACTTTGTACACATGGATCCAAGTCACGCGGAAATCCACACACGAATGCTGGCTTCGGGAATTCGGCAACTGCAAGGAGAAATAGTTGAAGCGAAGACCGCACCGAGGGGATTCTTCTGCCTCACACTGGCGTCGTCCGATACGAAAGAGCCGCCTCCGGAAGTCCCTGATCTACTCCACCGTATCGACGCGCTGCGCGGGCGTGGCGGGGACGTTTTGCTATTCCGTGAACAGGAACTCTACGCGATAACCGATTTCGTGAACCGCTACACGGACGAGCTTGTACGCTTTGTTGTGGGTCTATCCGTTGTGATCCGGGCGTTCGAAGATCGCTACAGCAAGCTGGAGGGCGGCTTTCTTGAGGCTCTGTCTCGTCTGCTCGCACAAAACGTCCGTATCTATGCCTATCCGATGACCGCGGCGGACCTTAAGGAAACGATCCAGAGGATTTCCACTACCGACTGGGAGTGGGACGAAACGGACGGATGGGTGTCCGCGCGCCAATTACGTCTCGCGCAGCCGCGGGGTCACCTTTACGCTTATGTTCTGGACAGCAAGTTCCTCGTCCCGATACAAGAGGCGTGAAGATCACACTTTCCTTCTGATACCTGGTCCGCTGACGGCAATCACGAGCGCCATCTCATTAACCGTTGTATTTGTATCAATCTGGCCGCCTGCTGACTGCTTGTCTGACGGGCGACAGATACTAGTCTGAAAGCTCGCGTCCGAACCGGCTTACTAAAATCGCCACTGTAATCGCTATGTACAGAACTCCGGTCACTCCTTCTAGTGCTGCCAGCATACGCGTTTCCCCGCCAACCGGGACTACATCACCATAGCCAATCGTCGAGAGCGTTATCAGGCTGAAGTAAAGCAGTTCACTCTGACGGTCGGCTGGGTGACCCCCCAATTGGATTGAACCCGGATAAAATGAATCCATCGCACAATAAATCGCCGCCCATAGCATCCCAAGCAACAGATAAATATTGACGGCAGTAAAGAGGTGCGCCGGGGTGAGTAAACGAGAATTTTTGAGATAGGAGAAAAGGCCCACAGCAGCGACTACGAAGAACGCGGCCAGACAGCCCCAGCGAATCCCATTTAGTGCCTGACTGCGAAAGATGTTGCTTGCCAAGAGGAAGATGAGACCGGCCAACATCAACAGTACCGACGGCCACACCCACACTCTTATTTGCCACAACATGACCGTGGATAAAACTACCGGAATGAATGTGAGGGCGCCGAGCGCCGGTCTGCGCCAGTCACTATGGTCCATCGCCGGATTCAACAGGATGACCAGCAGTAAAGACAGAAGCAGCAACAAGTCAGGTCGTGAGTGAAGTTTCGCTAGCAACGGCAGACCTTAAAGCCTTTCACGTCCGACTCGCAACCCGTTGGACGCAGTGAGCGAGCATTTCAGCGACGAAAGAATCGCCCCTCTCGGTATTAAACATTGCGTCAAACAAGTGGATCTCAGGCCAGTCCAGCTTCAAGTATCTCTTGACGAAGGCGGCGCGATCTCTGTCAATTGTGTCGACGTCGGTTATTGCCTTTTCCTGGGGTATTCCAGAAGTGATCAGTCGGTGGATCTTAAAGTTGCGAGAAGCATAGAGGAACACCCGAAATACATCCTTGCGATTGCGCAGAAAATATTGCGAGCCGCGGCCAACGATTACGCACGGGCCGCCAGAAAGTGCGTGATTGACTACCTGTTCGGAGACGATGGCGATTCGGCGCGCATCAAGCAATTCCAGCCGATCTGTTGGCGGTAGACCTCCCTCGAACGCTCCCCTAAGGAAAGACTTAAAGACGCGATAAACCTCAGGATCCTTTCTCCACTCCCGCTGCGCGACTGCTTGCGGCGTACTGTGGGTCAGTCGCGCGAGTTCCTGCGTTAGTTCGTGGTCCCACAGCTTCCAACCCAGGAGTTCGGCCAGCCTTGCAGCGATCTCCGAACCGCCACATCCGAATTCACGTTCGATCGATACGGCTTGAATCATCATGACATTACCTAACCCGCCGCAACCTGCCCACCCCCCGCTGGATCATTCTTCTCTAAGAAAAACGCAAGTACAAACATCAGGGAGCAGAGAGCGCCCAAAGTCCAAAAGATGTCCATATAGGACAGCGCGCCGCCTTGCCGATGCACTAATTCATAGAACCTTGCAATTGCCTGATTGTGGGCGTCCGCGGCCCGCAGCCCAGAGTGCGCGATTCTTGCGCTCAGCGCATGGAGTGCCGAAAGATATGCAGGGGAACCAGGAATGAGGTGGCCGACGAGGATTTGCTGGTGATATTGAGCGCGCCGGACAATCATCGTGGTCACGACGGAAGTTCCAATACTGCCGCCGATGTTGCGCATGAAGTTGATGATGCCGGAGACGCTGTTACCTTTTTCCTCTGGAATACCGATGTATCCGGCTGCCGTGATGGGGACAAATAGAAATCCAATTCCTACGATTTGAGTGACGCGCAGCCACATCGCAAAGCGGAAGCTGACGAACAAATCAATCTGGTGCGCGGAATAGAACAGTCCAATGGCAAGGCACAGCCATCCCGTCGCGATCAGCCATCTGGCTTGAATCTTTGACGTAAGCCGGCCGACGATGGGCATCATCACCAGCAAGACAATACCGCCGCCGGACAGCACCAGGCCTGCAAGCTCGGCTGTGTAACCCATTAGGGTCTGCAGAAATTCTGGAAGCAAGACCAGGGTGCTGAAGAGCATGAAGCCCATCATGAACATCATTAAGTTCGCTGCCGCGAAGTTGAAGCTCTTGAACATGCGGACATCGATGATCGGCTCTTTGCGGAACCACTCCCAGATAACCAGCGAGATAAGGCAAATCGTTGCGGTTACGATCAGGGTCGTGATGAAGTGTGAGCCGAACCAATCGTCTTCTTGCCCCTTGTCCAAGAGTATCTGTAGCGAGCCCACTCCCAGAGCCAGGAAGGATATTCCGATGTAGTCCACCCGGATGCCCCCTCGCTTCAAGCGGCGGAGGAACGGCGGATCTTCGACCAGGACGTGAGTCAAATAGAGAGCGAGGAGCACCGGCGGCAGCGTGATGAAAAATATCCAGCGCCAGGAGTAGCTGTCGGTAATCCAGCCCCCTAGCATAGGCCCGACGGTAGGAGCGAGAACTGCCGTAACACCATAGACAGCAAACGCCTGGCCGCGCTGCTCTGGAGGAAACGTATCGTTGAGAATCGCTTGTGCCATCGGTTGCAATCCACCGCCACCGATGCCTTGCACAGCTCGAAAGAACAGCAATAGCGGTAGGCTGGGCGCTAAGCCACAAAGCAGTGAGCTCACGGTGAAGATACTGAGCGACATCATGAAGTACCGCTTGCGGCCGATCATCTCCGCCAGCCATCCGCTGATGGGCAGCACAATCGCGTTGGCAGCAAGATACGAAGTGAGTACCCAGGTGCTGTCGTCGTAGCTGGCTCCCAGGCCTCCGGCGATGTAAGGCAAGGCAACGTTGGCAACGCTCGTGTCCAGAACTTCGACAAACGCAGCGATCGACACGGTGGCTGCGATCGCCCAAGGATTCACCCTGGGGCGCCAGACGACCTGCTCCGACGGAAGAGTCAGCGCTGCGGTGCTCATCGCAAATAAACCGTGGCCTCTACGTTCATTCCGGGGCGAAGCTGGTGGTCACTGTTCTCACCCGGCTCCAAAATGATCTTTACGGGAACGCGCTGAACGATTTTCACGTAGTTGCCGGTGGCGTTCTCCGGTGGCAGCAAGCTGAAGATGGGTCCCGTTCCCCCCGCGATGCTGTCCACATGACCGTGGTAGGTGCGGCCGTTGGAGTCGAGGACAACTTCTGCTTTCTGGCCCACCCTCATATGTTTGAGTTGGGTTTCCTTGAAGTTTGCGGTGATCCACACTTGATCGAGCGGCACCACCGTAAGCATTTGTTCGCCGGGATCGACATTCAAGCCCACGACCACAGTCTTGGTCACCTCACCAGTAACCGGCGCAGGTATTTTGGTGTATCCCAGATTGAGTTCGGCCTGGGCGAGTTCGGCCCTTTTCTGCCCAATATCGGCAACGGCGGAGAGGGCGCGAGCTTGCGTGGACGCTACCCGTTGCGGTCCGGCCTGGGCGGATTCATTACGCGCAATCGCTTCGACGAGCCGGCTGCGGGCCGACGCGACATTTTGTTCAGCAGTCGCCTCGTCCGCTTTGGCGGCGGCTACCGCAGCCGTGTCGGTTTGCGCCGCGGCGACCGCATAGTCGTAAGTCTGCTTCGGTACTTCGTCTTTAACCAGCAGAAGGTGGTAACGCTGGACATCGTCCTGCGCCTTCACGTTTTGCGCCTCAGCCTCCTGAATGCGTGCCTGTGCGGCAGCCACTTGTTTTTCACCGGCGGCAATTGCGGCCTTGGCGTTTTCGATGTCGGACGATGTGAACTTCAGTTGGCTAGCCGTGTCGACCGAGCTGACAGGCACATCAATGTTGAGGGCGCGAGCGAACGCCTCCGAGGTTTCCAGGTTGGCCTGCGCTTTGGCCAGAGCGACTTGATAATCTTTCGGGTCAATCTCCACCAGTGTGTCGCCTTGCTGCACCCACTGGTTGTCCCCCACGTGCACCGCTTGCACATAGCCGGAGATCCGCGCGCTCACCGGATAGAGGTGAACATCGACTTGCGCATCGTCCGTGCTCTCGAAGCCCGAGAGGTAGCTCCAGAAAAAGAGGCCGCCGACAACAACTACCACCAAAACGCCGAGGATAATCAAGCGCTTGCGGGAACGCCGCCTCGGGTAGTCGACAGGGGGTGCCGTGGTTGGGCGTTCAGTTGCGGTGTTGGACGTCGAGGACGATGAACTTTCCGGACCTTTGGCCATATCTTGGTCGGGCATCTTATTGTCCTTTCAAATACAGTGCGTAGTTCGATTCCGCGAAACCGATAGCTCGCGCCAGGGCAACTTTCGCGACGTTATAACGGTAAAGGCTGGCGATATAGCCATCGTTGGCATCCGCGAGGGATTCCTGCGCTTGAACGACTTCGATGTTGTCCGTCACTCCCGAAGAGAAGCGATCGCGTGATTGCTGCAGGGTTTGAGTAGCAAGCCGGACGGCATTCTTCTCGACGGAGACTTCCTCGGCGGTATCTTGCAGGTCAAGGTAAGCGTCGCGAACCTCCTGGTCGATGCTGGCGCGGAGGTCTTCGAGTCGCTGCTTAGCCCTTGCCAAAAGAGAGTCTGCGACAAGGTTATCTCCGTGAACCCTGCCTCCCTGGAAAATGGGGAATCGGAGCACCCCGGCTGCGTTCACGGTGCCATGACTGGACCCGGGATTGGTGCCGATGTCTCCGTAATCCACGAGCGCGGATACTGCTGGGTACCGCTCGGCTGAAGCGGCCTTCTTTTGCAACTCGGCGGAATATACTTGCTCGGTGAGGCTCTTATAGTCGGCGCGAGTGCTGTACGCCTGCTGCAACGCTTCCTCGAGGATAGAAGTTGTAAGCGGCTGATAAGTGACCTCGGTGGTGATGTTGAATGCCTGACCTGCCGGAAGCCCAATTGCCCGCGCCAGAACCAACTTCTGCTTAGCCAGGCTGTTCCGCGCAACGATGAGCCGCTGTTCGCGTGCCTGAAGCTCAACATCGGACCTCAGTACGTCAACTGCGGCCGCAAGCCCGGCTTGCTTCTGGTCGGTCGTCTGATCGAAAAGCACTTTCGCGGTGTCGCGCTGAGCTAAAGCGGACACGACCTGCGACTGGTCGGCAATGACCAGTAGATAATTTGACACAACCACAAGAACAATCAGTTCGCGGGCATTCTTGTAACTGTATTGGGCGGATTTCACTTGCGCAGCGGAAGACCGTGCGCGCTGGATCGACTCCCAATTGAAAATAGATTGGTCTAGGTAAGCACGTGTGTCGAAAACTCCAAAAGGACCGATGATGGGTGGAACGCCAGGAATAGGGATGTTGATGCCTATAGTCGTTTTAATATCAACCTGGCGAACGCCGAAACTAGTAGCAGTGGTCACGTTTGGCAGCAGTGCGCTGAGGGCCTGCCACTTTTCTCCCTGCGCGCCCGAGACTGCGTCGGTGGAAAGTAGGCCCCCAAGGTTTTGCCTTAGACCACGAGCTACGGCGTCTTCGAGTGAAAGTTGTAACGGCGTTGTGCTGGCTGTGCCGGCGGGGACTCCGCCAAGGTAGGGACTCTGCTGCTGAATATCTGAGGTATATGTATCCTGAGCAGCAAAGGAAGCGGCACCGTAGGACACCGACCGTTGGCCCGTAGAATTCGCTTGAGACTGTCCGAAAAGCGGAGCTCCCGCGAGCAGAGCCAGGCAGAGTGCGATCAGCTTACCGCAGAACTTCGCACGACCAGCAGGCAATATCTTCAAAGCTACGAAATTCACAATGCCTTCTCAACCCGCTAGATTTAAGGACAGCGAGTAAGATCCCAATTTGCTGTTAGCCAACTCGTGCGATGAAACCCGGGATGCCAGTTTTCACCACCGGATTTAGCCGTTGTCTGGTCTGAATGCGATTGATTTCGTTGAGCGCGTCTTCAGGAAGAGCAGAGATGTCGAAATTTTCCTTCGCCCGGGCCGACGTTTTAGGCGTGGTAAGTACAGCCGTGCCGCGTTGCACCGCCCATGCCAGCAGGACCTGTACCGGGGTTTTTCCAACCCGTGCAGCGATTGCCGAAATGACTGGATCCCCGAGCAGCCCCGGTTTCATTCCGTGACCCAGTGGGGCGAAAGCCAAAAAAACAATACCCTTCCGATTGCAAAATTCCAGAAGCTCCGTTTCCGGCAGATAAGGATGTGACTCTACTTGAACCACCGCTGGCTTGATGCTTGCGGACTCGTAGATTGGCAAGAGCTCGCTCAAGGTGATGTCCGACAATCCGATGGCCCGGCACCTGCCGTGGTCAACTAGACTTTCCATTGCTCTCCAGGTATCGAGCAACGTCACTCCGTTGTCGTATAGGACATTGCCGTTTTGATCTCGCGGATCCTGTTCGTCTCCCGGTTGAAACGCAAACGGAGTGTGAACCAGATAGAGATCCAGATACTCCAGCGCAAGTCGGTTCAGGCTCGCCTCGAAAGCTGGTTCCACACGCTCCGGCCGATGATTGGTGTTCCACAACTTTGTGGTGACAAAGATGTCTTTGCGCGCGATCCCCGCTGCTGCGGCGGCGGCCCGCAACGCCTCGCCTACCTCGCGCTCGTTCCGGTATCGCTCCGCACAATCGAAGTGTCGAAATCCGGCATCCAGTGCGTCTTTGGTGGCTGCGATTGTCTCGGTGCCATCGGGGATCAGGGTGCCAAAGCCGAGTGCGGGCATATCGCCACTTCCGTTGGGGAGCGGCATTCTAGTCAACCGAAGATCAGAAGATACGGTCATGGCGAGACCTCGGTGTCCCGGCTTTGCTTCAATGCCGCCTCAGGCCGGAGAGACAGCGCCAACTCTACTCGGATCTGCACGATTTGGGTGGCAGTGGACATTGATCCGTATGCTTGACGGGCGCGTCGACTGAGCCGTGTTTGCCGTGGCCTCAGCACTGATACGCTGATTAAGCCAGAGGAACCGGGTTGAATCTATAGGACGAAGGTATCGACCGATACCTTCGTATTGAGGTCGAACAGCGCGAAAAATGGCTGAAAGAACCGATCATGAGAAGCCTGAACTGCCACACGTGTTCGATTTATGTAGCTTGAATCGGAAAATGACTACAGATATCAACGTATCGGTTGGACAATTCCGCTCAGAGTAGTGCATCCTTATTCAACTGGCCGCTCGGTATCCTGTGGGGGATATGCAATGAAGAAGACCACGGCTCCCATTCCTTTTGCCGGTTCCCAGCTCAACGAAACCCGTGACGTCTGCGCCTTCTTCGATAGTGATGAGGAAGAGTATCGAGTCTTGCTCCCATTCATAAAAGATGGGTTTCCGTGCGGCCACAGGGCGATTCATGTTGTTAATCCGGATCAACGTGAGGACCATCTCCGACGCTTGGCAGCCGCAGGGATCGACGCGCCTGCCGCGGAACAGAGCGGACAACTGGAAGTTCGCATCAACACAGACGTCTACCTTCCGGACGGTCGCTTCGATCCGGATCGCATGATAGCGGCGTTCGAGCAAGTGGCCAGCGGCAACGCCAAGGGGGCGTTTCCGCTGAGTCGCATTTGTTGTCGTATGGACTGGGCGGTCGAGAATCGGTCCCATGTCGACGATGTCATCGAGTTCGAGTCGCGCGTAAACGAGGTATGGCGCCGCCACGACGATGCAGTCATTTGCACCTACCATCTCGGCAAATTCGGGGGCGACGCGGTGATTGACATCATGCGGACCCATCCGATGGTCATTGTCGGTGGCATCCTCCAGCAGAATCCCTTCTATATTCCCCAGGACGAGTTCCTGCAAGAATTTCGCCAACGTCGGACCCATCGGAGCAATTCCTCCGCCGCTGCCTGACATGAATGCGCAAGTCGAAGATCCGCATCAAAACGTCAAGCTCCTTCAGCGCTGCATTAATGATCTGGTCAGTCTGCTGGCTCTGCCCGCGGTTTGGAGCGGCAACGAGCCCTCGCAAGTTCTCCAAATTCTGCTCGACGCGCTGCTCCGCATGCTTAATCTGGACTTCGCCTGTGCGCGATTGACAGACCCGGTCGATGGCGGGTTGCTGGAGATCCTCCGAGTCTCTGACTCGTGCAAACTGAGAATCACACCGCAAGATATCAGCCGGACGCTCAATCGATGGTTCGGCGTCGGGGGCCAGAAGCCGCTTCCAGCGATCCGGCATCGATTCGGCAACGAAGACATTTCGATCGTCCCCGTACCACTGGGAGTACACGGTGAGAGCGGCATGATCGCAGTAGGCTGTGGCCGACTCGATTTTCCTGGGCAAACTGACAGTCTTCTTCTGACCGTCGCGGCGAACCAGGCATCCATCGGGGTCCAAGAAGCAAGACTGCTAGCCGAACAGAAAGGGATCGCCCATGAACTTGATCGACGGGTGGGTGAGCGAACTGCGGAACTTGCTGCAGCCAACGAAGAACTGAGGAAAGAAATTGTTGAGCGAAAGCTGGCGGAAGAAAGACTCCGTCACGAAGAGACAGAACTGAAGCGTAGTGAAGCGCATAAAGCAGCAATCCTGGACTCATCACCCGATTGCGTCGTAGCCATTGACCACGCCGGGCGCATTACTGAATTCAATCCAGCAGCAGAACAGACCTTCGGTCATCGTCGGAGTAGCGTGCTGGGCAGGCCTCTTGTTGATGTCATCATCCCGCCTTCGCTACGCGAGAAACACCGCGCGGGGTTTGCACGCTACTTGGCCACAGGCGACTCGAGAGTATTGGGCCAGCGACTGGAGATGACTGCACTCTGCTCCGATGGACGAGAGATCCCAGTCGAAATAGCGATCACGCGCATTCCGCAGGACGGCCCTCCAGCCTTCACCGGTCACCTGCGCGATATCACCGAGCGCAAACGAAGCGAAGACGCTCTGCATGTGGCTCATGCACAAGTGGCGCGCAGCGAGGAACGATGGCGGTCTGTTTTCGAGAACTCCGCTGTAGGCGTTGCCCTTACAGACCTGAATGGCCGATTCATCGCCACGAATCTCGTCTACCAGCGGATGCTGGGTTACAGCGGGGAGGAATTACAGCAACTTACTTCCCACGACATCACTCACGAAGAGAACGTCGAAGATAACCGGGCGCTGATCGGCGAACTGCTCGCGGGAAAGTGCCGGCAATTTCAAATCGAGAAACAGTACCGCCGTAACGATGGACAACCAGTTTGGGTGCGCAACAACGTCTCAATCGTGCCGGGTACGGACCGAGTGCCACGATTCCTGATGGCCATCTCCGAAGACATTACGCAACGCAAACTGTCCGAGGCGGCTCTCGCCAAAGCCCGATCGGAACTCGCCAACGTGGCAAGAATCACAAGCCTGGGAGTGCTGACCGCCGCTATCGCCCACGAAGTCAACCAACCTCTCTCGGGAATCATCACCAATGCCAGCACCTGCTTGCGTATGCTTTCCGCTGATCCTCCAAATGTCGATGGTGCCTTGGAAACGGTCCGGCGTACGATCCGCGATGGCGACCGAGCCTCCGACGTAATCACGCGATTACGGACGCTATATAGCAAGAAAGAACTGTCGCCTGAATGGATGGACCTCAATGAAGCGGCTCGAGAGGTGACGGCATTGTGCTTGAGTGAACTCCAGAGAGGCGGCGTGCTACTGCGGTATCAACTCACGGATGACCTCCCGCCGTTGGTCGCCGACCGCATCCAACTTCAGCAGGTCATTCTGAACCTGCTCCGAAACGCAGCGGACGCTATGAGCACCATTGACGACCGATCGCGAGAGTTGCTCATCAGAACTCAACCGGACGGGGTAAATCAAGTCCAGCTAAGCGTGAAGGATTCGGGAGTCGGGTTAACGTCGCAAGCCGCGGAGAATATTTTCGAAGCGTTCTACACCACCAAGACCGACGGCATGGGCATCGGACTCGCCATTAGCCGCTCCATCATTGAAGCTCATCAGGGACGGCTGTGGGCGACACCGAACGACGGGCCGGGATGTACATTTTCGTTTGTAATCCCCTGCAAGCCCCAGGGTTCGGCGGACGCCGCATGATGGGTCCGGTGTTCCTGAGCGGGACAGAAGCAATACCAAAGTACAATGGACGTCCCTCATGGAATGCCGCATTGTTTTGTCATGGAGTCCCCTAACGGCAGGGACAGGAACGAACGCCCGCTCCTATCCGTAGTTGATGACGATGAGTCGGTGCGTGAGTCGCTGCCCGACCTGCTGAGGGAGTTGGGCTTTGCAGCGCGAGTGTTTTCGTCAGCGGAAGAGTTTCTCTCGTCCGATTGCGTCGATGAGACCAGATGTCTGATTCTCGACATCGCTATGCCGGGCATGAGTGGACTGGAGCTTTACCAGGAGCTAAAGCGTCGCGGGCAAGAAATCCCTGTCGTCTTCATCACTGGGCAAAGAGATGAGTCTCTTCGAGCTCGAGTGGTCAAGCAGGGCGCGGCGGGGTTTCTCCTCAAACCATTTAGCGACGTAGATCTGCTGGCGGCCATCAAGAGGGCGCTGCAAGGCACTTGAGGGGCTACACATGTCAATTTCTAGAGGAATAGAGTGAATTCAGCGCGCACGCCTCGTCATGAAGTGGGGGCACGACCGATGTCGACTACGACGCCCATCGTGTTCATTGTTGATGACGATATCTCTGTGCGCGAGTCTCTGGAGCTGCTGGTTCAGACCCAAGGCTGGCACCCTGAAACTTTCGCGTCCGCTGGGGAGTTCCTCGATAGACCACGAGCGTTTGTTCCAAGCTGTCTTATACTCGACCTCTCTCTTCCCGGACTCGACGGTCTGGAGTTGCAGAAGCGGATTGCGGTGGAACGGACAGATCTGCCAATCATCTTCATTACGGGTTATGGCGATGTACCGAAGTCAGTCCAGGCCATGAAGGCGGGGGCTGTCGAATTCCTGACGAAACCGTTCAATGACGAGGTCTTGTTGACCGCCCTCCGGCAAGCCCTTGAACGAAGTCGCCTCGCTCTCTCCCATGACACGGAGATGCAGAAGCTCCGGGACCGGTACGCGTTGCTTACTCCCCGCGAACGGCAGGTTATGGCGTTGGTCGTCTCTGGCCTCTTGAACAAGCAAGTTGGTTGGGAACTCGGCATTAGCGAGATCACGGTAAAGGCACATCGTGGGCAGGTGATGCAGAAGATGAAAGCCGATTCTCTCGCCGAACTGGTAAAAATGGCAGCCAAGCTTCCTATTGCACAAACATCTGCCGCCTCAGCTGCTCCAATCGAGTGAACGTCCACGTTCCATCAGCTTCCTCGCAATGGTGCGGCTATTTGTTGTGAAGCAGAAGTGGGATCAACAAAGCCTGGATACACCGTGATGTCGATCCAATCCACTGTCTTCATTGGGTCCTGCCCTGATTGTTACCTGCGTGATAAACGGGATTATCACTGCTTGTTTGTAATCGAGATTGCAAACCGATCATTAACCGCCTCTCTGAACTTCTGCCGACATCCGATGTACTGTTCCGTTGTTTGCACTGAGGCGTGACCGAGAAGAAACTGAATTTGTTCGAGTTCGCCTCCTGCGCCATGGCAAAGGCGAGCACAGGTGCGACGAAGATCATGCGGAGCGAGATGATCGATGCCAATACGCTCGGCATGTCGCTTCACGGCGGTCCAAACAACGTCGGCGGTTACACCAAGAGGCAATTCCTTCCGGTTCTTCCAGATCCTCCTGAAAACCTTGCCTTCACTCACTCCTGAATCGCGAAGCCAGATGTCGACTAAAGCCTTACACCAGTCCGGAACGGGTACGGTTCGCAGCCATCCGGCCTTGCCAACTAAATCAACGATGACCCAATGTCCATCCCGCAACTGCAGCTGATCCAGTCGCAAAGTCACGACTTCTGAGCGTCGAAGTCCGCATCCAAGCAACAGGGCAATCACCGCTGCATCTCTCTTGCCAGCCAACGTATTTGGGGGTATGGCATTCAGCAGGCATTGTGCTTGGTCTTGGGTGAGCCAGTTGCCGATCCTCCTGCCAAGCCGCTTGACTCCCTTGACCCGGCGTATTCCGATCGCCAGCTCGGGGCTCAACAAGCTGTTTTCCGCAGCCTCATCGGCGAGCCGCCGGATTGCTGACAGGTGAAGATTAATCGTAGCGGCGGACAATTGAAGAGATTCCAGAAACGCGCGATATCGCAGCACGATAGTGCGATTGAAGCCAAGCCGCGGTTCCGAGCAATACCAGGCGATGAATCTGTCGATGGCGTGTTTGTAGGCACGGCGAGAATTCACGGAGGCTAGACTGCCCAGCGCAGCCCTCTTGATGTGCTCCAGTTCAGGGATGATCAAGGGCGCAGGCGAGACGGGAGAGAGTACTACTACAAGGTGCAGTGGGGACATCAACAGGAATTCCTCGATTTGTTTCTGAAGAACCACTGGCCATTGCTCAAAAAGATCGAGTCCACAGGGCGCATCGTCAGTCTCAAGATTGAGTCGCCGGCCTATCACACCACCGAAGATGGCCGTTGGGATTTTCGCGTGACCATTCGCTACAAGAACTCCACTCTTGCCACCACCTCCAATCCAGACGAAGAGGGATTCATCAAGGAGATTTACCCAGACCAAGCGACCTACAAGCGCGCGGAGCAGCGGCGATTTGAGATTCTGGCCGCGCACTGGGACCTGCCCGTGACCGACATCACTCCGGCTGCACCGTAAGAGCGCTCAGAAGCAGCAGTGTTTACAGATATCGCGTCAACTCCTGAGTAGTCGGCAATCCGGAAGTTGTCCAGAAACAGGCAGGCTGCTGGGAAGCATGCTTGGAATTAGAGCAGTCTATGTTCTGCAACGGCAGTGTCCGACCGCTGGCTTCTCCATCTGGCAGTGAAGTTCTGATACGCCAGAGTTGATCAGCTTCACTGCCCCAGTAGATATTTCTCTACGAACAGCACGGTCGTATAGAACTGAAAATCGGCATTCTTCTTCTTAACGAAGCCGTGACCTTCATCCTTGGCGGCGAGGTACCACACCGTCGTTCCTTGCTTCTCGATCGCGGAGACCATCTGGTCAGCCTCGCTCTTAGGCACGCGCGGATCATTAGCTCCGGCTACGACCATCATCGGCTTCGTGATCGCGTTCACATGGTTCATAGGTGCGATGCTCTCCAGAAACGCACGCATCTTCGGATCGCGCTCGTCGCCGTACTCCACCCGCCGCAGATCTCGCCGGTAGGCCTCAGTGTGCTCCAGAAACGTCACCAGGTTCGACATGCCAACCACGTCCACCGAGCAGGCCAGCTTGTCGTTGTAGCGCGTGGCTACGGCCAGGGTCATGTGCCCGCCGTAGCTGCCGCCCGTCACCATCACGCGATGAGCGTCAAGCTCAGGCTGCGCGGCAATCCAGTCGAAGAGCGCGCCGACATCTTTATATGTACCCTCGCGCAGGAAGCCATTGTCGAGTTCGGTAAAGCTCTTGCCGTAGCCGGTTGAGCCGCGCACGTTAGGAGAGATCAGCGCCACGCCCATCTCGTTGAGGTAGTAGTTGAGGCGGCCAAGGAAGACCGGACGCGACTGGCCCTCCGGTCCACCGTGAATCACGATAGCCAGCGGATACTTGCCCGATGCGGGCCTTGTCTTCGGCAAATACAGCCAGCCGGAAATCTCGCGACCGTCGAAGCTCTTCCACTTCACCAGTGCTGGATCGACAAAGTTCTTTGGGTTTAGGCCACCGGTCTCGTTCGCCGTCCAGCGCTCCAGTTTCGCGGTCTGCACGTCAACGGAATACACGTCGACCGGTGACTGTGCCGAATCCAGGTCGAATGCCAGATCCTGATTGTTCTCATGCCAACTCAAGTGATCGATGACACCAACGGGGATCTTGGGCATCTTACGTTCTTTGCCGGTGCTCAACTCGAGCACGTGCAGACTGCTGAGGCCGTTTTCGTTGAGAGCGAAGGCGATCATTTGCCGGTTCGGCGCAATCTGCGCCCCATCTTCAATGTCCCATGAATAGTTCGTCAGGAATTTGAGCTGCTTGCTGGCGAGGTCCATGTAGGCCAGTCGCTGGAACTCACTGTCCTTGTCGGTAACGACGTAAATGCCCTTGCCATCGCGGCTGAACCCGACCGGCGCGTAGAAAACCTTCTCGCCGGAGGACGGTGTTAGCTCGCTCTTCGCGCCGCTGGCGACATCCACC
>Ga0181526_10001591_pt1 | contig 21283 bp, 12 predicted proteins | sample PEATcosm2014_Bin_35_FD_119750 | JGI IMG/M metagenome (GOLD analysis project Ga0181526, IMG submission 119750) | Peatland microbial communities from MTU Mesocosm Facility, Houghton, MI, USA - PEATcosm2014_Bin06_30_metaG | ecosystem: Environmental > Terrestrial > Soil > Wetlands > Peat | place...
CGAACGAAAAGATCACTACCCCGGTTGTATCCAAAACTGGGTTACTATCCGTCAATAGTATACGGACACGCGCGCTCAGGTCCGATTTTACAGTCTATGCCAAGGAAGAATTCACTTGCCGACTGATCAAAATGCACGTCCGGCCAACGGGCCGGAACACCAAAAGCCTGTTCCGCCTCCGAGCCGGAGCAAGGGCGTCCGAATCATCGTATGGGTTGTTTTGCTGCTGATCTTTGGAGCTGGATTTGCGCTGGTATTGCACCAGCACAATGACACCGCGAAGACGGCGAAATCCCCGAGGAGCGGTGGAGGGCCAGTCACGCTGACGACGGCGACGGCGAACAAAGGCGATATAGGCTACTACCTCGATTCGATCGGGACGGTCACGCCGGTCTATACCGCCTCAATCACCAGCCAGGTACAAGGAATTGTCATCGCAGTCCATTATCAAGAGGGACAGATTGTGCGCAAGGGCGATCCTCTCATCGATATCGATCCGCGGCCATACGAAGCCACCCTGCTGCAGGCGCAGGGCACATTGGAACGGGATCAGAATGTCCTGGCGCAAGCGAAGATGGATTTGGAGCGCTACCGGGACGCGTGGGACCGCAAAGCTATTCCCAAGCAAACTCTAGACGATCAGGAAAAACTGGTGCTGCAAGATCAAGGCACGGTGAAACTTGACCAGGGCGCGGTGCAATACGATCAGGTTCAGGTAGGCTTTTGCCACATCACCTCTCCGATTGCCGGCCGAGTCGGTCTGCGGCTGGTGGACCCCGGCAATGTGGTGCAGTCCTCCGGCTCGGTCACCCTGGCGGTTGTGGCCCAGATCCAGCCGATCACCGTAATTTTCACGATTGCCGAGGACGATCTTAGCCAAGTACAGCAGCGGCTTCGCAAGAACGCCAAGCTCACCGTCGATGCGTACGACCGCGCCGGGTTGAAGAAAATCACCTCGGGGAAGTTTTTGACGCTCGACAACCTGATCGATACGACGACGGGAACCGTAAAAGCTCGAGCCTCCTTCCTCAATACAGATGCGGCGCTGTTTCCAAACGAATTCGTCAACATCCGTCTGCTGGTGGATACGATCCCGGGGGCTACCTTAATTCCGTCCTCCGCAATTCAACACAACGGAAAAGTGGCGTTTGTTTATGTCATCCAGGACAACACAGCCCACGTGCGCAACGTTCAGCCAGGGGTGACGGATCGAGCAATGACGCAGGTGACCGGCATCGAACCCGGGGATGTAGTGGCCAATAGCAGCTTCGACAAGCTGCAGGATAACTCGAAGATCGTAGTTTCTAAGAATCCCGCCCCAGCAAATAACCCCGGGAGCAGCTCTCCTTGAGTCCGTCCACTCCTTTTATTCTGAGGCCGGTTGCGACGGCGTTGCTGATGGCGGCCATCCTGCTTGTGGGGATTGTCTGCTACACGCAGTTGCCGGTCTCTGCGTTGCCTCAGGTTGACTACCCCACGATCCAGGTGCTCACGTTCTATCCGGGAGCGAGCCCGGAAGTGGTGGCCACAACGGTTACAGCGCCACTCGAACGTCAGTTCGGGCAGCTCCAAGGCCTAAGCCAGATGACCTCGAGCAGCGCGGGGGGCAATTCCGTCATCGTCATGCAGTTCGCCCTCAGCCTGAACATAGATATTGCAGAAGAAGAGGTCCAGTCGGCCATCAATGCGGCGCAAAGCTATTTGCCGGCCAACCTTCCCGCACCTCCGATTTATAGCAAGACAAATCCAGCCGATGCGCCCGTGCTTACGTTGGGGGTAACGTCCGGTTCGATTCCGCTTTCACAAGTGGAAGACCTTGTGGACACGCGGCTGGCCCCGAAAATCTCACAACTCAGCGGTGTTGGGCTCGTGAGCATCAGCGGCGGCCAGAAACCTGCCGTCCGCATTCAAGCCAATCCGGCGGCGCTCTCGTCCTACGGCATCAATCTCGAAGATCTACGCACCGCCGTGACACTGGCCAGCGTCAATGCCGCCAAGGGGAACTTTGACGGAGACCGCCAGGACTACCAGATCGACGCCAACGACCAACTTCAAACCAGCAAAGATTACCGCACCGTAGTCGTCGCCTATCGGAATGGCGCGCCCGTGATGCTAACGGATGTGGCAAAGATCGTGGACGGGGTAGAGAACAACAACCAAGCCGCCTGGATGAATAAAACACCGGCGGTCATCGTGAACGTGCAGCGCCAGCCAGGTGCAAACACCATAAGCGTGGTGAAGCGCATTAAGGCCCTGCTGCCGCAACTGCAAAGCAATCTGCCCACTGGGATTGACGTCACCACGCTCACTGACCTGACCACTCCGATTCAGGCTTCGGTTGCGGACGTGGAATTTGAGCTGATGCTGACGGTTGCGCTCGTGGTCATGGTGATGTTTCTGTTTCTGCGAAGTCTCTACGCGACGATCATTCCGAGCGTGGCAGTTCCACTCTCTCTGATCGGCACTTTCGCCGCCATGTACGCACTGGGCTACAGCCTGGACAACCTTTCGTTGATGGCGCTTACGATTTCGACCGGATTTGTGGTTGACGACGCTATCGTCATGGTCGAAAACATTTCTCGTTACATTGAAGCCGGCGAGCCGCCAATGCAGGCTGCTCTGAAGGGCGCGGAACAGATTGGTTTTACCATTCTGTCGCTGACGGTTTCGCTGATTGCCGTGCTCATCCCGCTTCTGTTTATGGGAGATGTGGTGGGCCGGTTGTTCCGCGAGTTTGCCGTGACGTTGGCGGTGACCATCGTCGTTTCCGCAGTGGTTTCGCTGACGCTGACGCCAATGATGGCGTCCCGCATTTTGAGGCACAATCCGACTGAACAACAAGGGCGCTTTTACCTGGTCACGGAGCGTGCTTTCAACGGCATGATCGATTTCTACGGACGCACCTTGAAGGTGGTACTTCGCTTCCAGACGATTACGCTCTTGGTCGCGCTTGCGACTCTTTTGCTCACGATTTTCCTCTACATCATCATTCCCAAGGGATTCTTTCCCATTCAGGACACCGGAGTCATTCAGGCCATCTCGCAGGCGACGCCGACGATTGGCTCAAAGTCCATGGCGGAAAAACAGCAGGCATTGGTGAATATTATTCTCCAAGACCCGGCTGTCGAAAGCCTTTCGTCGTTCATTGGTGCGGATGGCACCAACATCACGACCAACAGCGGAAGAATGTCCATTAATTTGAAGCCGCTCGAAGATCGGAAAATGAACGCTTCCGATGTCATCCGCCGGCTGCAGACGAAATTCGGCAACGTCCAGGGCATTCAGCTCTTCATGCAGCCGGTGCAGAACATTACCGTGGATGATCGCGTCAGCCGCACGCAGTATCAGTACACACTGGAGGATCCCGATCCCGCTGAATTGAGCGAATGGACGAATCGATTTGTTGCCCAATTAAAGCAGTTGCCGGAGCTAGAGGACGTCGCCACGGATCAGCAACCGGGCGGACTGGCGATTTCCCTTTTCATCGACCGTCCCACGGCTTCGCGGCTTGGCATTGCGCCAACCACGATTGACAACACACTCTACGATGCCTTTGGGCAACGCCAGATCAACACCATGTACACGCAATTGAATCAATACCACGTGATTCTGGAATGCGAACCGCAGTTTCAGTTGGATCCCAACAAGCTAAATAAACTCTATATTCAGTCAAACTCGGCCGCGGGAACCAGCGGCGCGCCAGCGTCCTCCACCGGCAATGGGTCTTCATCGGCTGGCTCCAACGCATTGACAACTTCCGCGCTGTACACGGCCACGGCAAATACACTGACGCCCCCTGTGAATGCTCTTGCGTCCAGCACCTCGACGAGCACATCGAGCAAAGGCGCTACGTCTGCCGGAAACACGAGCTCGGCGACCAGCAGTGCCGTTCCGCTCGGCGCCTTCTCCCATTTCGAAAGGACCACGGAGCCGCTCTCCATCAATCATCAGGGACAGTTTCCGGCGATCACGGTGTCCTTCAACCTTGCACCCGACGCAGCCCTTGGCGGCGCGATCTCGTCGGTAACGAAAGTGCAGAAAGATCTGCATATGCCGAAGAGCGTTCAGGCTGATTTCCAGGGCACGGCGGCATCGTTCCGAAACTCACTCTCGAACATGCCTTTGCTGATTCTAGCCGCGCTGGTCACCGTATATATCGTCCTAGGGGTGTTGTATGAGAGCTTCATCCATCCAATTACAATTCTTTCCACCCTGCCCTCCGCCGGCGTGGGTGCATTTCTTGCCCTGATTCTGTTCCACCAGGATTTGAGCGTAGTGGCCATCATCGGGCTCGTACTGCTCATCGGAATCGTGAAGAAAAACGGCATCATGATGGTTGACTTCGCTTTGGACGCGGAACGCCATCAAGGGAAAAACGCGACCGATGCCATTTATGAAGCGTGCCTGCTTCGTTTCCGTCCCATCATGATGACCACCATGGCGGCATTGCTAGGTGGTCTGCCTCTTGCACTTGGCACCGGATTTGGCTCTGAATTGCGCCGCCCATTAGGCATCGCGATGGTGGGAGGGCTCTTGGTCAGCCAAGTGCTGACTCTGTATACCACCCCTGTCATTTATATTTTCTTTGACAACCTCGCGCAGCGTATGTCACGGCGTTCGAACAGACCGCATACCGGTACCGAGCCTCAGACTTCGGAGCAATCGTGAGCGTTTCAGAACCATTTATCCATCGGCCTGTAGCAACGACCCTCCTGACGGTGGCGATTGCCATTGCCGGTGCGATTGCTTTCGAAGTGCTCCCCGTGTCTCCCTTGCCCCAGGTGGATTTTCCCACGATTTCCGTGGGTGCCAGCTTGCCAGGGGCCAGCGCCGAGATCATGGCTTCTTCGGTCGCAACACCCTTGGAACGCCAGTTCGGGCATATCGCCGGCGTTACGGAGATGACCTCGGCCAGCAGCTTGGGAACAACCTCAATCACTATCCAATTCGATCTCAGCAGGAACATTGATGGAGCGGCGCGTGACGTCGAAGCTGCCATCAATGCGGCTCGAACGTATCTGCCTTCAAACCTTCCTGCGAATCCCACGTATCGTAAGGTTAATCCTGCCGATGCCCCCATCATGATCTTGGGATTAACGTCAGACAAATATGGACCGGACAAGCTTTACGATGAAGCTTCCACGGTCATCCAGCAAAAGCTCTCGCAACTTCCGGGTGTCGGGCAGGTCACAACGGGTGGCGGCGCCCTCCCATCCGTGCGGGTGGAAGTTAACCCCACGAAACTGTACAGCATGGGCCTCACAATGGCCGATCTGCAGTCTGTACTTCGTTTACAAAACTCCGATCTTGCCAAGGGGCAGATCACGGATGGCATCACCACCGAGGACATTGTTGCCAATGATCAGATTTCTCACGCGGAGGACTACAAGCCCATCATCGTTGGCTACAACAATGGCTCGGCCGTCCATCTTTCCGATGTCGCCGATGTGATTGATTCCGTACAAAACGTAAGGGCCGCCGGGTATTTGAACGGCAAGCGCGCCATCGTGCTCATCGTTTTCCGTCAGCCAGGCGCCAATATCATTGACACCGTTGATGGGATTCGCAATGAATTACCCTCCATCCAGGCTTCCATCCCTCAGGGGATGGTGACCACGATCGTCCTTGACCGTACCACCACGATTCGCGCCTCGGTACGCGACGTCGAGCGCACACTCACTTTCTCGATCATCCTGGTCATCATTGTTGTGTTTGTCTTCCTGCGCAATGGCCGAGCGACATTGATTCCGGCCGTAGCCGTTCCCGTGTCCCTAATCGGAACCTTTGCGGTGATGTTTCTCTGTGGTTACAGTATCGACAACCTTTCCCTGATGGCCCTGACCATCGCCACAGGCTTCGTCGTAGATGACGCAATCGTGGTCATGGAGAACATCACCCGTCACCTGGAAGCCGGCATGGAGCCGTTCGCCGCCGCTCTGAAGGGTGCCAAAGAAATCGGGTTCACCGTTTTTTCGATCAGCATTTCCCTGATCGCCGTTTTCATTCCGCTACTGTTGATGGGAGGAATCGTCGGCCGGCTGTTCCGCGAGTTTGCCATCACTCTTTCTACGGCCATTCTCGTTTCCATGGCCATTTCGCTCAGCACCACTCCTATGATGTGCGCTTACCTGCTGCGGGACGAGCGTACGAACAAACATGGCAGGTTGTACATGGCGACCGAGAGAATCTTTGAGCGCATTCTTTCCTTGTACCGCCATAGCTTGAACTGGGTATTAGATAATTCGGTCCTCACACTCACCGTTCTCTTTTTGACGATCGCCTTGAACGTCGTCATTGTCATCAAAATTCCCAAGGGTTTTTTCCCGCAGCAAGACACGGGCTCTCTTGCCGGAGGCGTTCAGGGACCTCAAGACGCTTCCTTCGCGTCCATGAATGACTCGATCCAGAAGATTGGTGCCGTGATCAAGAAAGATCCGGCAATTCAAAACGTTGTTGTCTTCACTGGAGGTGGAGGCGCCACCAACACCGGATTCGTTTTTATGGCTCTAAAGCCACTCGCGGAACGAAAAATCGGCGCGCCGGATATTATTAACCGGCTTCGTCCTCAATTGAACCGGCTGGTGGCCGCCTCTGCGTTCCTTCAGGCCTCCCAGGACTTGCGTATTGGAGGACGCAACTCCTCGGCGCTCTACCAGTACACGATTCAATCCGACACGGTCACCGATCTCTCGACTTGGGGACCGAAACTCCTGACGGAGATGAAGCGTCTTCCCGGCCTGCAGGATGTCAACACAGACCAGCAGAACGGCGGCCTGGACGTTTTATTGAACTACGATCGCGTTACCGCCGCAAAGCTGGGCCAGACCGCAGATTCGATGGATAACGAAATCTATAATGCCTTCGGACAAGCCGAAACCTCCATTATTTATACCCAGTTGAACCAATACTATGTCGTCCTCGAAGTAGACCCGCAATATTCGCAGACGCCGGAGGGTCTGAAAAACATCTATTTTCACCCGAATGGGAGCAGCAGCGTTACAGCCACCGGAAACGTTCCACTCGCAGCACTTTCTGTGAACCAGGCCACTACCATCCCTCTGGCTCTCAACCACACCAGCTTGTTTCCTTCCGTCACTATCTCTTTTAACTTGGCGCCCGGCGTCTCCCTAAGCGAGGCCACACTGGCCATCGAGCAACTGAAGCAGCGCATGGGCGTGCCCTCCACAGTCCGCGGGTTCTTCGCAGGTACCCTGCTGGCTTACCAGCAATCGCTCAGCTCGGAACCTATCCTGGTTCTAACCGCGCTCCTGGCTGTCTACATCGTTCTTGGAATCTTGTACGAAAGTCTGGTGCACCCGCTGACGATCATTTCGACGCTTCCTTCGGCTAGCGTCGGTGCCATGCTGGCCCTGATTCTCTTCAAGGAAGACCTTAACGTCATCTCCATCATCGGAATTGTCCTCCTCATCGGCATCGTCAAGAAGAATGCCATCATGATGATCGATTTTGCTCTTCAAGCCGAACGGGAAGGTGGCAAAAGCACCAAGGACGCCATCTTTGAAGCGTGTTTGCTGCGCTTCCGCCCAATTCTCATGACCACCATGGCCGCGCTCTTCGGCGCCTTGCCGCTGGCGTTTGGAACAGGCACGGGTTCTGAGCTGCGCCGCCCGCTTGGGATCACGATTGTTGGAGGACTCATCATGAGCCAGCTCCTCACTCTCTACACCACACCGGTTGTCTATCTCATGCTCGATCGTCTGCGGCTCCGCGTGCTTGGAAAAGAGCGCGATACATTTCATCCGGGGGAGGCCTCTGCCCCGTCCGCCGCAGGGTAGTTAGGATGGAAAACACTATGAGCACGAATCGCCTTAAAATCGCAATCGGCCCTGTAATCGCAGCACTCTTGCTTGCTGGGTGCATGGTTGGACCGAAGTACCACCCTCCGGCGGCAACGGTGCAGGCTCCCCCGATCGCGTACAAAGAACTGCCGACCGAATCTCCCGATTCAGGTCAGTGGAAAGTAGCGCAGCCGCAGGACGCGATGCTCCACGGCAAATGGTGGGAGATTTTCAACGATCCAGAGCTTAACGCACTGGAAGATCAGTTGAACATCAACAACCAAAACATCAAGCAATCCTTTGAGAATTTCATGGAAGCCCGCACGCTCATTGCGCAGGCTCGTTCCCAACTCTTTCCGACAGTTGGAACTGCACCCGCTTACCAGCGGGCGCACGGCTCGGGAAATCTTGGTGGCGGCTCGGGTTCCACCGGGTCAACTGCGAACTCGGGCCAAACGAGCAACCTCTTCAGCCTTCCGTTTGAAGTCTCCTGGGAACCGGATCTCTGGGGCAAGGTTCGAAACACAATCCGGGAAGCCCAATACAATGCACAACTCAGCGCCGCGGACTTGGAAAACGAGCGGCTGACCGAACAGGCCAGCCTGGCAGCTTTTTTCTTCGAACTGCGCGGACAGGATGCTTTGCAGCAGCTTTACGACGACACCATTGAAGCCGACAAAAAGACAGTCGACCTCACTCGCGCCCGCTATGAAACTGGAGTCGACGATCTGATCTCTCTCGTGGAAGCGGAAAACGCATTGCAGAATGCGGAAGCCGCCGGTACCAACCTTGGAATTGCCCGTGCCCAGTATGAACATGCCATCGCCGTGCTGATCGGAACCACTCCATCCAGTTTTTCCGTTCCAAGGAAACCCCTGGCGGCCTTGCCGCCCCCGGTCCCCGTCGGTATACCGTCGCAATTGCTCGAACGCCGGCCGGACATCTCGGCTTCCGAACGCACCATGGCAGCGGCGAATGCGCAGATTGGCATCGCCACCGCCGCGTACTATCCCAATCTCAGCCTGACTGCGGACGCTGGCTTTGAAAGTTCGGCATTGAAAAATCTACTCACATGGCCCAGCCGTTTTTGGTCTGTGGGTGCATCTCTTTCAGAGACGATTTATGACGCAGGACTTCGGCGTGCCACGGTGCAACAGTATGTGGCCGCCTACAACGCGGACGTTGCCGGCTATCGCCAGACGGTGCTGACGGCATTTCAGCAAGTGGAAGATAACCTGGCAGCAGAGCGTATTATGTCAAAAGAGATTGAACAGCAGGAGCAGGCTGTGGAGTCTGCAAAGAAGTATCTCGAGCTAGCCTTAGCGCGCTATGAGACCGGCGTCGATCAGTATCTCACCGTGCTAACAGCGCAAACCACGCTGCTTGCTGACCAGCAGCAACTCTCCACACTCCGCACGCAGTCGATGACTGCCTCTGTGCAATTAATTGAAGCACTGGGTGGAGGTTGGGACGTCTCACAGTTACCCACCCCCGCGCAGGTTTCAGAGAAAGTCACCAAGGCTGACATTGAATCGCCGAATCAGCCAAGTAACCCCACCAACCCATGAACCTGCCATCAAGAATCGCTCGGCTTGAGTGACGATCGGCCTCGCGTGATCGTCCAACCCATTTGGCAACCTGAAATTTCATTAACCTGCGCACCGGAGAGTGGCGCTAGTCTAGGAAGGTCATGTCCATTCGCCTGAAGAACCTATTCTTTGTACTTCTGACCACAGTTACGCTCAGCGTTTCCTGCTCGTGGAAAAATGAGCAAGAGAAAGCAGTATTCGCAGAGAACCACGTCGCGTTGGAGTTGAAAGTCGCACCCGCGTTCCGCTTCGTTGCATTTGGCGATACGCGCTTCCACGATCCTTCAGACACGGAACCCGCCAACCCTGCCATTCGCCAGGCGCTGATTGCCGCAATCGACAAGGAAAATCCGGCTTTCATTTCCATCGGCGGCGACATCGTCTACAACGGAGAGAATTCCAAAGATTGGCAAGTGTGGGACGCGGAAACCGCTGTCTGGCGTGAGCATAAAATCCCCGTTTATCCGGCGATTGGCAACCATGACCTCAAGGGCAACTTGCAGAGCGCTCTTGGCAATTACTTTGCCCGTTTCCCGGAAATCCAGCAAAGCCGCTTTTACTCGGTTCGATTGAGTAATTGTCTGATGCTTGTCCTTGATAGCGCTTTAGACGAAGTCGCTGGTCCGCAGGGTGATTGGCTGCGCGCACAACTCGATCATCTTTCCCCCTCTGTCGATTTCGTTTTCCTGGTATTTCATCACCCGCCGTATACCAGTTCTTCCGACGACAAGACCTTTGGCGGGGGCCATTCCGCGCGCGCTCCCGAACAAGCCCTGGCGAAAGTCCTTGAGGGACGGCAACAGAACATGCGCGCACGCATTGTGGTGTTCAACGGCCACGTGCACAACTACGAGCGCCACGAGCACGGCGGAATCACCTACTTCGTCACCGGAGGAGGAGGGGCCCATGCCTACCCGATCGTGCGCCACGCCGACGATCTCTACAAAGATCCCGGGATCAACTATCACTACTTGCTCGCTGAGGTGGACCACAACCACCTCACGGTGACCATGCACAAGGTCGAGATTAAGGAGGGAAAGGAAGTTTGGAGCCAACCGGACTCCGTCACCCTAACCGCCCCTGTCGCTCTGCCCGCTGCTGCGGACTGAACCGCGCTTTTGTTCCAGTGCAAACAATTTGCCGTATCATACGAGCATGCGACTCCTGCTCGTTGAGGATGATTCACGCATCGCACGATTCGTGGCCCGTGGACTCCAGGAGCAGTCCTATGCCGTCGATGTCGTTTCGAGCGGCGATGAGGCCCTCTATCAGGTGGAAATCAATGACTACGATGTAGTCATCCTCGATGTCCTGATTCCCGGCAAAGATGGTTTCACCACCTGCCGCGCTATCCGAGGCTTGGGCAAGCGCATGCCGATCCTGATGCTTACCGCCAGGGATGCCGTGGATGACCGCATTCATGGACTTGACTCCGGTGCCGACGATTATCTGACCAAGCCGTTTGAATTTGGAGAACTTCTCGCGCGGCTCCGCGCGTTGTTGCGCCGCCCGAACGATGTACGCCCCGCACAGATTCTGGTCGGCGATCTTGAACTCGATACCGGTTCGCAAACGGCCAAGCGTCGGAATCGCTTGATTTCTCTCACCGCGAAGGAATATGCCCTTCTCGAATTTCTGGCACGCAATGCCAATCGTGTCATCGGCCGCTCGGAAATTGCGGAACACGTTTGGGACGAGACCTTTGATCCTTTTTCGAATCTGATTGAGGTATATGTGAACCGCCTTCGCAGAAAACTCGGCGAAGAAAACGGCAACCCTCTCCTTCAGACGCGCCGGGGCAGCGGATACATTCTTTGTGCCCCGTCAGAGCCGGAAGGTTCCGCAGCAGGACGCAAGACCGAGAATTCTTCCCCTCCTCGTACTCCGAGAAAGCCGCATGCTTGATTCCGTTCGACTTCGCCTTACGCTGTGGTACAGCCTGGTTCTCGCCTTCGTCCTCATATTCCTGGCGGTCCTCACTTACTTTTTGTATTGGCGCAATGCTTCTCTACGCACGGACAGCGACATCACGCAGCTCTCCGACGCCTTTATGACCACCCTGCACGCCGAACTTGCTGACGAGACCGGCCCTGAGGCTGTAAAGAACGCGGCGCGCGAAGCCATGCTCGAACACCGTTTTCGTGGTACTTATTTTGTCCTCCTGGACGAATCGGGAACCGTGCAGCAGAGTTCGCTCGATCTGCCCGGTCCCGGCAGATCCAAGGAATCACTGACAGCGGATTTTTTTGCTTCGGGATCGCTCCGCCCGCTCATTGCCGGTGGCTCGAAGCCAGACGAACTCCATACCATCCATGGCGGGAAGGATGGCTATCGCGTATTGGCGCAACGGCTTTCTCTCTCTGGGCGCTCCTACACGATTATCGTTTTGCAATCCCTCCATCCGCAAAAGGAAATGATGGAAGACATTCGCAACACGTTCTTGTTGGCAATTCCCATCGCCTTGTTGCTGGCTAGTTTCGGCGGCTATTTTCTGGCGCAGAAAAGCCTCTCTCCGATTGCCGCCATGGTTTCTCAGGCCCGTGGCATGGGCGCGGCCAATCTGCACCGTCGGTTATCGGTCGCCAATGAGCGCGATGAACTTGGCCAACTGGCGAAGACGTTTAATCAATTGTTAGAGCGGCTCGAAGCGTCGTTCGAACAACAACGGCGCTTCATGGCGGATGCCTCACACGAGTTGCGAACCCCGGTGGCTATTCTCCAGGGTGAAGCAGAGGTCACGCTTTCTCAGCCCGAACGCTCCCCTGGTGAATACCGCGAAACCCTCTCGATTCTCCGCGAAGAATCGCAGCGTCTGGCGCACATCATTGATGATCTTTTCACTCTGGCTCGGGCCGACGCCGGTCAGTACCGCTTGACGCTTCGCGACGCCTATCTTGATGAACTCGCATCGGAGGCCCTGGTGCGCGCTCGTTCCCTGGCACTCTCGAAACGTATCGTGCTTCAGCCTGCAATCGAGGAGAACCTTCCCATTCAAGCCGATGAGGCTTTGCTGGGCCGCATGCTGCTCAACCTCTTGGATAACGCAATCAAGTATTCTCCGTCAGGCAGCACCGTCACGCTCACTTGCCGCCGCGATGCGGGCCGCTATCTGCTTAGCGTCTCCGATAACGGTCCGGGCATTCCTTCCGAACTACAACCCCGGATCTTTGAGCGCTTTTTTCGTGCAGATAAGGCTCGTTCTCGTTCTGATGGCGAAACCGGTGGCGCCGGACTTGGCTTGTCCATCGCCCGTTGGATTGTCGAAGCCCACCAGGGACATCTGGAATTGACTCGATCCGACACCACCGGATCCACCTTCACGGCCATCCTGCCAATAAGTCCTCGAATTTAGCGTCGCCTGTGCGGTTAATGCTCCATTTATCTCCGGATGGCTAGCCTGTAAGCGGAGGGGCGCAATATCTCTCATTCTGTTAAAGTTCTGCTTTTATCGTGCCATGGGGGATTCCCCCTGATCCATCGATTGAACGCAGTGCGAGGTTTCTTCCTCGTTGTTCTTTTCTTCGCGGCCACTTCCGCGTTTGCTCAGGGCGGACCACCCTACTACACCAATGATCCCGGTACTCCTGGCAACCTCAATTGGGAAATCAATCTCGGCTACATGCCTTTTTTCTACAGCAATCAGTCGGTCTCTCACACCCCCGACGTCGACATTAATTTCGGAATAGGCGAACGCATCCAGCTTACCTATGAATCGGCTTGGTTGCGGGTACAGAATCCCGGCTCCGCCACAAAATTCGGTATGAACCAATCCAATCCAGGGGTTAAATGGCGATTCTACGATGCTGGCGAGGAGGGTCTTTCAATCTCCATATTTCCGCAGTTTTTCCTCAACAATCCCAATAATGCCGTACTTCGTGGCGTCACTTCAGCAAACGATTCCTTCCTCATGCCCATCGAGTTCTCAAGGAAATTCGGACCCATTGACGTCGATTACGAAATTGGTTACCAGATTGTCCATAAAGGACCGGACGGTTGGCTCACCGGCCTGGTCGTTGGGCACGAATTCACGCCAAAACTGGAGTTGGACGCTGAGTTTTACAACCAAGGCGTCTTCCACCCCTCCGCGAACCAGCCTACCTTTGACTTTGGTGGCCGCTACAAGCTCCACTCTCCGATCATCCTGCTCCTTATGGCCGGGCGTAGCCTCGAGCCTAGCGGGCCAAAGCAGTCTTATTTCCTCGGTTACTTCGGAATTCAACTCCTGCTTCCACCCAAATCCTACAAATCGGAGTAACCCTGGCCCAGAGTCAGCGCTGCTGACACCTGCTTGTAATCAGCCATTCACGAAGCATTCACACGGGGCAATCTACCATCTGTGTGAGGATCGTCCACCATGCATGTACTCATCGTCGAAGACGAGCCGGAAATGGCTCAGCTTCTTGCTAAGGGACTGCGCGAGGAGCAGTTTGAGATTAGTCTGGCACGCGATGGCCGTACTGCCCTGGAGAAGTCGGAAGAGACCGATTTTGACGTAATTCTGCTGGATGTCATGCTGCCACAGATGAACGGCCTCGAAGTGGCCCGGCGGCTTCGGTACCGCGAACAGGAAACTCCGGTCCTGATGCTGACCGCGCGTGATTCCGTGCCCGACATCATCAGCGGGCTGAATGCGGGCGCCGACGATTACTTGACGAAGCCATTCTCTTTTCTGGAACTGCTCGCGCGCATCCGAGCCTTGTCACGCCGACGGGAAATACGCCGGAAAAATGTCCTGGAAATCGCCGATCTCGTGCTGGATATCACTTCGTTGCGGGCCTTCCGCAAAGGCCGTGAGATTCATCTTTCGCACACGGAGTACCGCCTTCTGGAGCTGTTGGTGCGGAATTCCGGACGTGTCGTTTCTCGCCAGGAAATATTGATGAACATTTGGGGGCGGGGGCGCGAGGTTACGGAAAACACCCTGGACGCTTTCGTGCGGCTGCTTCGCAAGAAAATTGACCAGGATTCGGCCATGAAGCTGATCCACACCCATCGCGGTTTTGGTTACTCGGCCGATGCGGTGAATCCCCAGTGAATCTCACAATTCGCGCTCGCCTGACTCTCCTGTATTTTGTCGTATTGGCCGCTTCGTTCGTGGCCTTCTTCTGGATCTGCGATTTCGGCTTTCGACGCGGCATTGAAACCACCGTCAACGACGCTTCCCGCAGCAACCTCGAGATCGTCCAGAGAGTGCTTGCGATCTCCACTTCCAAAGGAACGCCAAAGATTCAGAAGGAGCTGAACGAACTCTCCGAGCTTTGGGCAAATGGCGCCATTTTCGAGGTCTCCCAGGCGGATGGCTCATGGCTGTTTCGCTCACGCCGATTCCTGTTGTCGCAATCGGCGCTTCCGGCGCCGCCGGGCGAAGGAGTGTCTTTCTTCACAACCAATCTGGACAGCCAGCAATACCGCATTGCCCAGAAAAGCATCTCGATTGACGGCCAACTGTTTCACGTTAGCGCCGCCGTGCCTACCGAGCCATTCGATCAGGCTCTTGACCGTTTCCGCCTGATTGAAAAGCGCTTCTTGCCCATGCTTGTCATCCTCGCTTCTCTTCTCGGTTACTGGCTAAGTGGCAGGGCGCTGGCGCCCGTGAATCGCATCATTCAGTCCGCGGAACAGATTGGTCTCCAAAATCTCTCGCAACGGTTGGAAGTTCCGAAGGCTGCGGATGAACTGCAACGCCTCACGGTAACCCTGAACGCCATGCTCGAGCGCATTGAATCCTCCGTGAAGCGTATCCGCCAATTTACGGCGAATGCTTCGCATGATCTGCGCACGCCTCTTTCCCTCATCCGCACCCACGCGGAACTGGCTCTGCGCCGCACACGCTGCGAGGACGAATATCGCGAATCCCTTGCGCGCATCCTGACTGTTTCGGAACAGACCACGCAACTCATCGAAGCGCTCCTCTCCCTGGCTCGTGCCGATGCCGGTGCAGCGCACCTGCACTTCACGGAGGTGAATCTTACTCCGGTGCTTCAGAAACTCGGCCATCAAGTCTCGCTTCTGGCCCATTCGAAAGGCCTCTCCTTTTCCAACCGTCTTTCCGATGAACCCTTGGTCCTGCGCGGGGATTGTGCTGCTCTCGAGAGCTTGCTCCTTGCCGTTCTCGAGAATGCTCTCAAGTACACCCCCGCCGGAGGGAATATCCAACTCCGCTCCTCGGCCATTTCGGGGGAAGCTGTTATCGAAGTTGAGGACACAGGCGTTGGCATTGCCTCCGAGGATCTCCCGCGCATCTTTGATCGTTTCTTTCGTGCGGATCAGGTCCGTTCCCGCGAAGTCCCTGGTTCCGGCCTCGGCCTTTCCATTGCCCAGTGGATTGCGGAGACACATAAGGGCCGGATCGACGCCCAAAGCCGGCTTGGCTCCGGTTCTCTGTTCTGCATCGTGCTTCCGTTGGCCGCCAAAGCGATGTCAGTCGAGGTTGAATCGCGAGAATCCGCTGATTCTCAAGCCGCTCTTTCCTGAAAGAACTTTCAGATGAAAATTCTTTCAGCCCTTTTTTAAACGATTCTTCACAGACGTTCATCGGCAGTTAAGCAGCTTCGGGCCTAATGGACACCAGCAGACGTCCTTGTGGGTGTTTCTGACATTTGCATACGCGGATTCCCGAAGATGCTCCTGCACCGGGAAGTGCCCGAGCTTCTGCAAGGTGTGAGTAGCGCAAGGCGATCCAAGCTCGTTGTTCCCATCTCAGCAGCTTGGTGGCCTCACCCCGGATAACGCAAGCGCCCGCGACGACAGACGGCGAGCGAAAGGGAAATGCGGTCGATGAATTTCTCGGGACACAGCATATGTCCTCATCCTTCGGAGGTAACATCGTTATGAAAAGCTTTACCCGCCTAGGCACGATACTCTTAGTCATCGTGGCGCTATTTTCCGCGCGAGCGGCCGTGGCCCAAACCGATAAGGGTTCAGTGACCGGCCACGTTACAGACACATCCGGCAGCGTTCTGCATGGCGCTGAAATCGAATTACAGCCTACGGGCATGACGGTTGTTTCCAACCAGCAGGGCGGATATTTCGTCAACAATCTTGCTCCTGGCACATACACCATCACCGTCACCTACGTGGGATTTTCTCTTTTCACAAAAGTGGTCAACATCACGGCGGGGCAGACCACAACGGTCGACGTGAAGATGGGAGTGGCTTCGCAAAGTGAACAGGTTCTGGTAACCGCCGAGAGTGTTTCCGGTGAGGCTGCGGCCATCAACCGGGAACGCACAGCCGACAACGTACTCCAAGTCATGTCCAGCGAAGTCATCATGTCGCTACCCAATGCCACCATTGCCGATGCTGTCGGCCGGTTGCCTAGCGTCACCCTCGAACGCGACGAAGGTGAGGGCAAGTACATTCAAGTGCGCAGTCTCGAGCCGCGTCTCACCAATGCCACGATTGACGGTGTCAATGTGCCTTCGCCGGAGCCAGGTGTGCGTGAAGTTAAATTCGATGCCATGCCTGCCGATCTTGTCGATTCCGTCGAAGTCAACAAAACCCTGCAAGCAAACATGGATGGCGATGGCATCGGTGGTTCCGTAAATATCGTTACCAAAACCGCCGGGGAACGCCCGACGATTGACCTCTTCGGCAGCGGCGGAACCACTCCCATTATGGGCAACCGTAATGTCTTGCTAGCCGGTGGAACCATTGGCCAGCGCTTCGGAACGGACAAAAAGTGGGGGGCACTCATCGGCGGCTCCTATGACTGGAACGGACGTGGTATCAATGACATCGAGCCAGTCCCGGACGTTGCGACTCTCCCCGGCGGCTCCACAACTCGCTACTTTGATACGCAGGACATCCGCGAATATCAATACAAGCGCAGCCGTTGGGGGCTCACGGGCAGCACGGATTACAAACTAGGGGAAGGCTCGGACATCTACGTTCGCGGCATCTATTCCAATTTCCATGATTATGGCGACAAATGGGTGTACACCCTTACGGACAACACTCCAGGGATTCAACTCTTGAATACGAATGGATGCCCAACTAGCAATGGCGTGACGGTTGCGCCGTGCACAGGCGTGCCTGCTTTCAGCGAGTCCAATCGCGTCCCCATTTTCGTTATTAGCAGTCTTCTCCTCGGCGGCAAGCATGTTCTTGCGTCCACTTGGATCTCCTGGGATGTCTCTGTTGCCCGTTCCGAGCAACTCAAGTCCGGCGGGAACGAAGGGGCGGACTGGGCTTCCAACCTTACGAACAGTTCCTGCCAATTCAGCCCCGCGCTTACTGTCAGGCAATATATCCCGCAGTGGACCCCGAACTGTTTCTCTGAAGCGTATCAACCCACGAATTATAGCTTGACGGACATTACCACCTCATACGGGAAATCGCCCCAACTCAACCTGCAATTCGCTGGGGCCATAGGCAAGCGCTATCACATCGGCTCGCACCTCTCGACAATTGAGATCGGAGGAAAATTCCGCAACGCCCACAAGTTCGATGATTCCTATACCCCGGTCTACGATCCAAACGGGTCAATATCGATGGTCCCATTCCTTGGCCGGTTCAAAAACACGAACTACTACTCCGGTAACTATCAGCTCGGACCAACCACCGACTGGGCTAAGGTCATTAACTATTTGAACTCCAATCCATCTGCTTTCACGCTCCAGCCTGGGACCGTAGGGGCAAACCCCGGTAATTTCGATTTAGTTGAAAAGGTATCTGCTGGCTACGTAATGGACACCATCGATGTCGGCAAGTTTCGCTTCGTTGCAGGCTTGCGCATCGAGGGGACAAATCTGTTTACGGACACCTATACGTGCGACGTCGCGTGCCAGAATACGCCCACTCAACAGGGTAGCGTGTCACTCAAACTGAACGGTTCCTACGTCAATTTCCTGCCGAGCGCTTCGGTCCGGTATGACCTGGGCCACGACACGAATCTCCGTGTCGTTTACAGCCGCGCCCTTTCCCGCCCCGATCCGCAAGATATCGCTCAGGCGTTTAGCGTGACCATCAACCAAAACCCAAACCTCCTGTCACTTGGCAATGCGGATCTGAAAGCGGAAAAGGCGAACAATTACGATGTTTTGATCGAACACTATCTGAACTCTGTCGGTATCATCCAGGGGGGCTTCTTCTACAAGCAGTTGTACCTGCCCATCGTCGACCAAGAGACCTATAGGACGAATTACAACCCGGATCCAAGCAATCCACTTTACCCGACAGGAAATTGGCTTATCAGCCAGTCCGTGAACGCAGGAAGCGGGTGGCTTGCTGGTGTCGAAGCCGCCTACCTCCAGCACTTCACATCGCTTCCCGGGGAACTCCGTGGCTTGGGTCTTTCTGCCAATTATAGCTGGACGAACTCGGCTGCCTGCGGCTTGCCCGGGCGCTCCGATTGCCCAAGACTCTTGCGGCAGGCACCGAACACGTGGAACATCAGTCCCACCTTCGATCGTGGACGCCTCGCCATCCGCGTTGGGTTGACCTATAACGCCGCCAGCATTTACGCCTACCAATATCAGGACGGCACCGGCAGCAGCAGCACGAGCGTCGGAGGTCCGGGGGCGACTCCTGGTGGTCTTCGCGGCCCACTTGGCGACAATTATCTCTACCCACACTTTCAACTAGACGCTCAGGGGAGCTACCGGTTGCCGTACGGGTTCACCGTCATGGCTTACGGCCTCAACCTCACCAATGAAGTCTTCGGATTCTATAACGGTCAGCCGCAATATATGGTTCAGCGCGAGTACTACGGGCCAACCTTCGCATTCGGTTTGCGCTGGTCGCCCACACACGAAAAGTAGGCTGCACAAGAGGAACTGCAACGCTTTTAAAGCGGATGCCGCTCCTCGACCGGCGGCGAACGAGTTTGCAACACCCCAATCGGCCGGTGTGCGCGTGCCTCACAGCGTGTACACCGGCCGTTCCCCTGAGACGCGGAACGGAAAGAAGTTTCAGGTGGAATTTAGCTTCGGTTTAGACGTGATTTGGTATCAAGGTTTCAGCTTCAGGAGGGAAGATGAAGAAGATTCCAATTTTGCTTTGCTCCGCGGTCCTGCTGTTTGCCGTCGCTGCCTTCGCCGCGGTCAACTATCAGCTGTTGAAAAAGGTGCCTGTACCAGGCACCGGCGGTTGGGACTATGTCACTGTCGATCATGCGGCTCGCCGCGTATATGTTTCGCACTCGACGCAGGTGGACGTGTTGGATGCCGATTCCTTTGCTTTGATCGGCACAATTCTGAATACACCCGGTGTTCATGGCATTGCCATCGCACCCGAGGCGGGCCGTGGCTATATTTCCGCTGGGAAAGCGGACGCCGTGGTTGCGTTTGACCTGAAGACCCTCAAGCCCCTCGGAGAAATCAAGGTCGGAAAGAAACCCGACGCCATCGTCTATGAGCCTTTTACGAAACGCATTTACGTGATGAATGGCGACAGCGAAAATATCACCGTTCTGAATGCGTCGGACGGTAGTGCAGCCGGCACCATCGCGCTCGGCGGCGGCCCGGAATTTGCTGTTTCCGATGGTAAAGGCAATCTCTACGTGAACCTCGAAGAGCAAAACGAGACCTTGCACATCGATGTGAACACAATGCAAGTAAAGGATCGGTGGCCGCTCGCTCCTTGCGCCACGCCCACCAGCCTCGCCATGGACACGGAGAATCGTCGTCTTTTCGTCGGCTGCCGCAGCAAGCATCTCGCCGTGCTCAATGCGGACACGGGCAAGGTTGTTTTCACGGCTCCTATCGGCGACCACGTGGACGCCGGCGCTTTCGACAATAAGACACGCCTTGTCTATCTTTCCACCGGCGATGGAAAGGTTTTCGTTTTTCGCCAGGATTCACCGGACAATTATTCCGTCGCCCAGGAAATCAACACCAAGCCCGGCGCCAAAACCATGGGCTATGACTCCAAAACGGGCAACCTCTTTGTTCCCACGAGCGAAAACGGCGCGATGCAAGTGCTGGTTCTCTCGACGAAGTAACCTCACGATCCTGAACTGCTGCGTGCGCTAAGCCTTGGAGCGTCAAAACTTCAGTTCCGCACACCAGCCATCGTCGGGCTGCCTTTGGCGTCCTGCCAGAGAATCGCATTCAGCTTCGTTGCGTCCGCCGCATCGGGCCGGGAAAAATCCATACGCGATGATTGTTTTGCGCCCAAAGCGTTCTTGTCGTTCGCCTGGTAAAGAAGCCCACTGCGCAGGTTCTTGTCATCGGCTTGATAGGGTGGCTGTGTTCCCGGACCCGCGAATAGCGGCGCGAGCAGGGGCGCGTGGGTGTCAAACAGGTTCATCGGAGGAAGCCCGAGCAGAGATTCCATGGTGTGGATCATGCCTGTGGTCGTGTAGAAATGATGGTCAACGAAAGGTCTTTCCGAACGTGGCGAATACTTGCTGATCACCAACGCAATCGAGCGATGCGCATCGACGTGGTCCGCTCCGTTCTGCGCATCATCTTCCACAACGAAGATCGCCGTATCATCCCAGTACGCACTATGCGACACCGCATCAACCACGCGCCCGACGGCGAAATCGTTATCGGCCACCGAGGCTCGGGGAGCAGGCCTGCCGACGCGCGTTCCGCCCGTGTGATCATTCGGCAGATACAGCAGGATGAACTGTGGCAGTCCTTTCGCGGTGCCACGCGCCTTCACAAACTCGTCAAATTCACGGAGAAATTCGTCCGCCCGTAGCTGATCCGGGTAATCGATAGCGAAATCTGGAAAGAGCGGATCGAAGTGACCGCGCTGAGCGGCCTTCGTCGGACGCACACCTTTCAGGCGAGGCACCGGCCACGGCCAGGGACTCGGTCCGCCGCGAGGTTGTCCGACATTCGCCGGCAATGGTTCTCCCTTCTTGATTTCCGCGGTCGGGCACGCGTTGGAAACCGGCGATGGCGTGCCTTCCCGGGGTGAAGTCACTTTTTCGCTCTTGCACCA
>Ga0181526_10001592_pt1 | contig 21247 bp, 19 predicted proteins | sample PEATcosm2014_Bin_35_FD_119750 | JGI IMG/M metagenome (GOLD analysis project Ga0181526, IMG submission 119750) | Peatland microbial communities from MTU Mesocosm Facility, Houghton, MI, USA - PEATcosm2014_Bin06_30_metaG | ecosystem: Environmental > Terrestrial > Soil > Wetlands > Peat | place...
CTCACGGATTTCCAGCACGGCCCTCCTGTCCTGCCTCGTCATGGCCGTCAGCCACGGCGCCTATGCGCAGCAGTCGGAGGCAACCCCCTCACCCCCTCCGCAGAGCGCATTGGGCGACCTGGACGAAATCGTCGTCAACGGTATTCGCCGCGGCGATCTGATTCTGCCGACGACGGTAACCTCGGATTCGGCCTATGGCATGGATCTCGGCGTCATGGATACGCCGCGCAATACCACCGTGATCTCACAGGCGCAGCTCGCGGCCCTGAATATTCAGAACCCTGGCGGCTTTTCCTATCTGACCTCGAGCAGTTACGCCGACGCAGCTTTTGGCCAGCCCAATATCCCGCGCATCCGCGGCCAGTACGGCGACGCATTCTTCAACGGCATGCGCGAGAGCTTTACGCTCAACGGCTACGGCGCGCCGATGAGCTTTAACAGCACCGATTCCCTCGACATCATCAAGGGACCGGCCAGCGTGCAGGCCGGTCCCGGGGCGGGCATCGGCGGCGCCATCGACATCACGACCAAAATGCCGTCCCTGGCCAAGTCGTCGTTGCTGTTCTCACTCGAGGCGGATACGCAGCAGAAGCGCATCGCGTCGGTCGACTTCGGCGGCCCGGTGGCCGAGAACACCGGCGTGCGCGTCAGTCTCACCAGCAACGACAGCGGCAGCTATTACTACGACATGTTCTTTCACCAGCAGGCGGCCTACGTGGCGCTGCTCAGCCAGGTGACCTCGAACTACACGGTCAAGGCCACGGTGGACTTTGCCGATACGCAGTACCGCGAGGACGACGGCGTCAATCGCGTCAATCAGGCACTCATCGACAACGGCACGTACCTGACCGGCGCCCCGGCTCCGGCGGACATCTTCGGATTCGGCACGGTGTTTACGCTCCCGGGTACCACCACCCAGCTCAATCCGCGCACTATCATCGACGAGCCGGCGGGGACCGGCGCGCACTCGCAGCACCTGCGGGCGCAGCTGATCCAGAGCTACAAGGACTCCGACAGCTTTAGCATCACCAACAACACGTTCTACGACTATCTGAACCGGTACAACCAGATCGAGGCGTACTACGCCGATACCGCCAAGAACAGCTACACCCTCGAGAACAAGACCGACTTTTCGCTCAAGTTCTCCACCGGTGCGATCAAGCACCAGATCGACGCCGGATTCACCTATCGCTACGCGTATGTCTACGACGCTCAGAACTTCATCAACGAACCGGTGGGCATCTACGATCTGTCCGGAAACCCCGACAGCTGGGTATTCCCCGCCGCGGATCAGGTGGCGCCGGCGGCGTTCTATCCCGCCTTTCCCTTCAACGCCGCATTCAACCACTATCAGTTCGGCGCCTCGGGACGCACGCCCGGCTTCGTCAACGGCAGTGTCATCTCGAAACTGCAGGACCCGGCGATCTTTCTCGAACACCGCATCACGTTTTCGCCCCAGTGGAGCCTGCTCTATGGCTTACGTGGGGACCTGATGCAGCTGGGCTTCACCGATCCGTTTGGCGGTCCGGACCTGTACGGGTTGCCCAAGAGCGTCTCGACCGGCTGGTATGGCCTGCACAACGGCAATGTCAGCCTGGTGTTCAGCCCGACCGAGCACATCTCTGCGTACCTGACCTGGAACAATGCGCAGTACGCGCTTCCGACCGCCAACGACGGCGCCATCGCCGCCTGGGGCGAGCTGCCGAGCCAGCAGTTGAAGCTGGATACCAGTCTGTATGAAGCGGGCCTGAAATTCGATCTGCTGGACAAGGCGCTGTTCATCTCGACCGCTATTTTCTCCCAGACCAAGGCCAGCCCCATCGGGCTGGGACTTACAAATTCCGTATTCCACATCCATGGCGCGGAGTTCGAGCTGAACTACCAGCCAAATCCGCATTTTTTCGGTACGGCGAGCTACTCCTATCTGCACACCACGCTCGACAACCCCGGCGTAAGCCCGTTCTACAACTTCCCCGCCTACGCCGGGACATTCGTCGACGGTGCCGGCGTGGCGGCCCAGTTCAAGCCCAATCAAAGCTTCCAGGATCCGGGTGTGCCGCAGCACCTGTTCAACGTACTGGCGAATTACAAGCACGAGTCGGGCTTCGGCGTGCAGGGCAACCTGCAGGTGACGGGACCGTTCTACGTGAGCCAGTCCGGCTATCTCGATGTTGCCGCGACCAACGCCAACGCGGCCAACGACTTCTTCCCGCAGCTGCTGGGGCCGGGCGGCGTGGTGCCGACCTCGGTGGTCGGCGCCAACGGCTACTTCACCCCGCCGCGGATTCCATGGCAATTCACGCTCAATGGCGGCGCGTTCTACAACTACGAGCACTACACGTTCAAGGTCATGGTCTACAACCTCACCAGCCAGCACAACCTGATCAATGACATCCCGTTTTACGGCAATGACTTCCTGACGCGGGTGCCACCGCGCAGCTTCGATTTCAGCTTCAGCGCCAAGTTCTAGCAGCGGGTCAGGCAGCGCTGGCGTACGCTGCGCATCCATGAGCAGCATGGAAGCGTTCATTCGCGGCCTGCCGAAGGCCGAGCTGCATCTGCATATCGAAGGCACGCTCGAGCCCGAGCTGGCCTTCGATTTGGCGCAGAAGAACGGCATCGTGCTGCCGTATGCCGGCGTCGAGCAGCTGCGGCAGGCCTACCGGTTCACGAACCTGCAGTCCTTCCTCGATCTTTACTACGCCGCGACCGACGTGCTGCGGGGAGCGGAGGATTTCGAGGCGCTGACGCGGGCCTATCTGCAGCGAGCGCACGAGCAGGGAGTAGTCCATGTCGAGCTGTTCTTCGACCCGCAGGTGCATATGGCGCGCGGCGTGGCGCTCGAGGAAGTGCTCACCGGAATCACCTGCGCGCTCGATGCCGCGGCGCATGCGTACGGGATCACCCATCGACTGATCGCCTGCTTCATCCGTAACCTGGGATCCGAAGCCGCGATGCACACGCTCAATGCGTTGCTGGCGCACCGGACCGCCATTGATGGGGTGGGACTGGATTCGACCGAGTATGGCTATCCCCCGTCGCTGTTTGCCGCTGTATTCGCCCGCGCACGCGCTGCCGGACTGCACCGGGTGGCACATGCAGGGGAGGAGGGACCGGCGGCCTATATCAACGAGGCGCTTGACCTGCTCCAGGTGCAGCGTGTCGATCATGGCGTGCGATGCGAGGACGATCCGGCGCTGGTCCAGCGTCTGGCGCGTGAGCGCATACCGCTGACCGTCTGTCCGCTGTCGAATGTCCGGCTCAAGGTATTCGACCGCATCGAGTCGCACAACCTCAAGCGCCTGCTCGATGCCGGCCTCTGCGTCACTGTCAATTCGGACGATCCGGCCTACTTCGGCGGTTATGTGCTCGAGAACTACCTGGCCGTGCAGCAGGGTTTGGACCTGACGGCCGACCAGGCTCGTCAGCTGGCCCGCAATTCTTTCGAGGCGTCGTTTATGGCGCCGCAGGAGCGCGACGGCTGGATGGCGCGGGTGGACCGCTATCAGGCCATTACACCGCGCTGATGCAGAGCGCGCTGCCGTCCACGGTGATCAGTTCGCAGTTTTCCCCTGGGCCACCGCGATCGATGACCAGGAACTCGGAACGTGCGCCGATCGCGAGCAGCTCGTGGTGCCAGGTGTTGCGACGGTAGTTGACGCCTTGCGAACCGCTGCTGAGGAACGCCCGCACGTGCGTTGCCTGTGGGGTGCCGTCACCGGCCGCGACCACCACCAGGAACGGCCGGCGATCCAGCGGAAAGAACGCCTGGCTCGACAGCGGATGCCGCTCGAGCTGCTCGATCCGGAATGGCAGCGAGCGCGGCAGGGCCCGGAAGATGCTGATCAACGGTCGGCCGCCGTGCGCCGCGACATCGATCCGCGCCAGATCGTCGAAGCGCTCGCAGCTGCCGGCGTTGATCCAGCGCGCCGCGTGCTCGGCCGTCTCGATGACGTCCCCGAACGCGGCGAACGCGCGTGCGCTGAGCGGTTCGGCCTGGATTTCAAGCATCGGGCCGACCGAACAACCGCACGCGGCTGAGGCCTCCATCGGGGTGGATGTTGACTCGCACGTGCGACACCGGGCCGAGCGCGCGCAGTTGCGCGTCATAGCGATGCGGGCTGTCCGCCTTCAGATACTGTGGCTCCAGCAGCAGTGGCCAGTACAGGCACTGTGTCGTCAGATCGGCATCTTCCGGAACATCGAGCAGCGCCGCGTGCAACGATACCTGGTGCGGAAAATTACCCTTGAAGTGCGCAGTGTCGATCTCGATGTGCTCGATGCGTCCGCGTCGTCCGAGTGCCAGAATGACCCAATCGTGTCCGGGTCCGCGCCGGCGCCTGGTTTCCCAACCCTCCGCCATGCTCGCCCCGCGTCCCGGCAGCAGCAGATTGCGCATCGAGCCGTAGTGCTCGTCGCTGCAGGCGAGCGCCCGGCCGCCGTTGAGCGCGGCCGCCAGATCGAGCAGCTCGCCGCGGGCCAGCGACCAGTCGCGGTACACGCGGCCCCAGGCGCGAAAGCGTGCGATGCCGCCGTCGGGAATGATGTCCAGCTTCAGGTGCGTGAAGATCTGCATGGATGAGAGCTCGAACCATTGGCGCTGATCGCCGCGCAACGGGCTTTGCGGCAGCAGCGGCGTCCAGACCGTGCCGGCGTCGGGGGTGCCGTCGATGCGGCACGCCTGCACTGCGGCGTACGGCGGATAGTTGCCGGTGAAGTAGCGGGTGTCGATTTCGAGCACCTGCAGCATGGCCGGTGCGGCCAGCTCGATGATGCAGAAGTCGTGACCGGGCTCGCGCCGGCGCCTGGATTCCCACCCGTCCATCCACTTGCCGTGCTCGTCGTAGACGCCCTCGCGCCACTGCGGCTCGCCCGGCTGCAGCATGCGTTCCTTGGGCGCAAAAAAATCATCGCTCGCCGACAGCGCCTGAGCGCCGAGCCGCGTGTCGGCCACATTGACGAGTGACCGCAGCTGTGCGGGTTCGGCGAGGCTGGCCGGTACCGCCTCGTGCGCGCTCATGCAGCATCTCCGTGCGGATGCGTCGCGATCCAATGCCGCGCGATCTCGACGCGGCGGCAGATCCAGACCTTCGGGTGCTGCTGGACGTGATCGAGAAAGCGCTCGAGCGCGCCGATGCGCGCCGGTCGCCCGATGAGACGGCAGTGCAGGCCGACGGACAGCATCTTCGGCGCATCGAGGCCGCCCGGATCGCCTTCGGCGTACAGCGCATCGAAGGCTGACTTCAGGAAGTCGAAGAATTGCGTACCCGAGTTGAAACCCTGCGCGGTGGCGAAGCGCATGTCGTTGGTATCGAGCGTGTACGGCACGATCAGGTGCGGCACGCGTCGCCGCCGCTCTCCCGCGCCGATCGACACGTGGGTCCAGTACGGCAGATCATCGGCGTAGGAGTCGGCGTCGTAGAGCAGGCCGCCATGCTCGACGAGCAGCCGGCGCGTGTGTGGACTGTCGCGTCCGGTGTACCAGCCCAGCGGGGCGGCGCCGAAGATCTCGCGTAGCATCGCGATCGCCTGGTGCATGTGCGCGCGCTCGGTGGCCTCGTCGGTCTGCTGGTAGCTGATCCACCGCAGGCCGTGGCTCGCGATCTCGTGTCCAAGCTCCCGGAACGCCGCGGCGGCTTCCGGATTGCGTCGCACGGCCTGCGCTACCGCGAATACGGTCAGAGGCAGCTTGCGGCGCTCGAACGTGCGCAGCACGCGCCACAGTCCCGCGCGTGAGCCGTACTCGTACAGCGATTCCACACTCATATGGCGCATCGGAAACGACTGTGCGCCGATGATCTCCGACAGGAACGTCTCGGATGTCGGATCACCATCGAGCACGCTGCTCTCCGCACCTTCCTCATAATTGAGTACGAACTGCAGCGCGATCCGCGCTTCGCCCGGCCAGCGCGGGTGCGGTGGCCGCCGACCGTAGCCGACAAGATCGCGTGGGTAGGACGATTCGTCGACGGTCATATCCTCGGCATCGTAACCATCAACGTTCTGATCGGTCAAACGAGCGCAGCCATGGCGGACGCGCGCCCCGATACTGAACCGGCGCTGAATGGCGCCGTGATGTCGACGCGCCTCAAGGTCAATCGATCCCGCACCGGTCCGGTGTGTCGACCGAGTCACGGAGTGTGACGTTATGACTATTATCGGGACCATCACTTCTCTATGCTCGCGTCGATACAAATTCGGAGGTCATCAACATGGACCGTTCTATGCCGTCGGGCGCCGTTTCATCGCGCTTGAGCGCCGGCAGACTCATTGCCGCTGCCGTCGCTTGTGCCTCGATGTTGACCGCGTGCATCGTCGCTCCGTACCAGCCCGCCCCGCCGCGTGTCTACACGCCGCAACCCGCGCCGCCGCCGGTCTATGCACCGCCACCCCCGCCACCGCAGGCTCAGTACGATGCGGATCAAAATGCGGGTGATGTGGCCGAGACGGCATCGGAACCGCCGCCGCCGCTGCCCGACTACGAACAGCCGCCGTGCCCGGATGATGGCTACCTCTGGACACCGGGCTACTGGCACTGGAGTCCTGCGGGCTATTACTGGGTACCCGGCACCTGGGTGCAACCGCCCGCGGTGGGATTGTTGTGGACGCCCGGATATTGGGCCTTCGTTGGTGGCGTTTACGGGTTTCACGCCGGCTATTGGGGTCCTCACGTCGGCTTCTACGGCGGCGTCAACTACGGCTTCGGCTACGTGGGCGTCGGCTTCGCCGGTGGCCGCTGGGAAGGCAACCGCTTCGCTTACAACACGGCGGTGCTCAATGTGAATCGCACCGTGATCCACAATACGTACAACGAGACGATCGTCAACAACGTCACCATCAACAAGGTCAGCTACAACGGCGGCCCGAGTGGGGTGCACGCGGCACCGACGCCGCAGGAGCGCGCCTGGACCGCCGAGTCGCATGTGTCGCCGACCCCGGCGCAGGTCGCGCATGTGCAGGAGGCCAATCGCAACCCTGCGCTGTTCGCGCACGCGAACGGCGGACATCCCGCGATCGCCGCGACCGCGCGGCCGGCGGCGTTCACCGGCGCGGGCGTGATCAGCGCGCACGGCGCGGCGCCGCTCGTCAATCAGCCCGGCCGCGGACCTGTTGGCGGTACGGCGTCGAATCAGTTCAACCAGACGCATACCCCGACAAACAATGCGGTTGCCTTGCAGGGCCAGGCGCAGACGGGTGCCCCGAAGGCTTTAGCGCCGACGACCACTACGCCCAGGAGCTTCGTCGCGAAGCCCGTGGCGCAGAGCGGCAAACCGCCGCCGAAACCGCCGGTGAATGGCAACGCCAATAACAAGAACCCGCATCCGCAAAACAAACAGGAAGGCGAGGGCCGCGACAAGTAGCCGAACTCGGCCTGCGGCCGCTCTTGGCTTCACCGCAAGCGCTCGTGGCGCGGCGATCCGCCGCCCACGAGCGTTTTCGGCGCTATTGCAGCGCCAGCGGCGCGAGTTCCGCGTCCTTCAGCGGCACGTGCAGAATCGAGGCCAGCGTGGGCGCGATCTGCCGCATGTCGATCTCACCGAGTGAGCGGCCCGCAGGGACGTGCGGTCCGATCAGAAAGAACGAGGATCGCATCTCCGGCCGATCCGGCACGTAGCCGTGCATGCCGCGATTCGACGGCTCGCCGATCAGCGGACCATCGAACCTGTCACCGAGCTCGTAGCCGATCGCAAAGGAGACGAAATAGGCCGCATCGGGAAAGCCTCTCGCCTGCACGAGCTCCTCATGCGTCAACACGCGATCGATGCCGTTGGCCGGATCCTCTGCCAAAGTCGTGAGCAGCGTGCGAACGCGTGTGCGCACGGCCTCATCGGCCGGCTCCGCGAGCATGACGGCCGCGCCGCCGCCCGCGGGCCACGGCATCGCTTTCCAGCTCGTGACCCGGTTGTCCCGATCGACGCTGAACAGCCCCGCTTGCAGAAAGGCGGCGTAGAGATTCACGTCGTGTTCGACGGTTGCGAAGCCGTGATCGGAGACGATGCAGATCGTGGCGCGACCCGCTGCGTTGCTGTCGATGGCTGCGCGCAGCTCGCCGATGAGGGTGTCGATTCGCTCGAGAACCGCATTGGACTTCGCGCTGAATGGGCCGGACGCGTGCTGCTCGGTATCGAGTCCCGTAAAATAGACGGTCATGAAGTCCGGGCGTCTGATCTGGATCAGGCGGATCGCGAATCGCGCGCGGATCTCATCCTCGGCAACGCTTTCCTCCATGCCGCCCGGGTAGCGTCCGAGCGCTCTGGACAGTTCCTGCTCCAGTCCCGGCGTGCTCAGCGCCCGCTGCAGCTTCAGGTCGTCCTCGGTGCCTGCGCGCCAGATCTGCGGCAGGTTGTAGGTGATGTTCGCGCCGACGCTCGTCGGCCAGTAGACATTCGCGGTCTTCAGATGCGCCGCTGCCGCCGCGTCCCACAGCGTGGGCACCCTGACATCCTCGGCGTACCAGTACCAACCCCGCTGATTGCGTCGGTACGGATCGAAGGTCGTATTCGAGTAGATGCCGTGATGCGCCGGGGAGGTGCCGGTGAGCAGGGTCATGTGGCTCGGATAGGTGAGCGTCGGCAGCACGCCGCGCACACCGGTCGCAAAGGCGCCACCGCTCATGAAGGCGCGCAGGTTCGGCACCGCAAGTCCATGGCTCGCCGCGTCGACGACGGCTTCGGGCTTCAGGCCATCGATGGAAATCAACACCACGAGCGGGGAGTCGCGGCGCTCTGACGCACCGAGCTTGCCGGCCGCGCCGCTGACCACTACGAATACCAGAGCCAGCAGCAGCGTCGTGCGTTGCATGCTCAAGTGAAACCGGGCGGTCGTTCTGCGCCGACACCCAGCGCACGCTCGAGCGCCAATCCGACGCGCGCGAGGGTGCCCTCATCGAACAGCCGACCGATCAGCGTGATGCCGTGTGGTACGCGGCGAGGCGGATCGAATGTCCTGAACGGATGATCCGGGTCGGGTGCCCAGTCGCTGCGCTCCTCGGAGACCTCGATGAAGCCGGCACGCAGTGTCAGTGAAGGAACGCCGACGAAATTACCGATCGTCAGCATGTCATCCGTCAGCGAAGGCACGATCAGCAGATCGACCTGCGCCAGAATCCGCTGCATCTCCTGCGCTACCAGTCGTCGGAATCGATCTGCCTGCACGTAGTCCACGGCCGAGACGAAGCGCGCCTGCCGGAAGGTGTTCGGCCATGCATCGCTCACCTGCGCGCGGAGCTGATCGATCTGCCGGCTGAGTGTCAGCTCCTCGAAGGCGGCAGCGGCCTCGGCGAAAATGATCGTATTGAGTGAATTGTACGGCCAGTCCGGCAGCGACACCTCGAAGGGCTGCAGCCCAAGCTTCTCGAGCTGCTCGAGCGCGTGCCGATCGACGTCGGTAGCGGTGGCCGTCCACTTGGGGAAGTAGCCAACCTTGAGTCCTTGAACACTGCGTTTGACCTCGAAATCGAGGTGGCTCGGTACGCTGCCGAGGTCACCCGCATCGGGGCCGGAAATCGCGTGCAGGACGAGCATCGCATCCTCGACACTGCGTGCCATCGGACCGAGCTTGTCGAGCGACCAGGCGAGCGTCATCGCGCCCGTGCGCGGCACTCGGCCAAACGTCGGGCGCAACCCCGTCAAACCGCAGCGCATGCTCGGGCCCACGATGCTGCCCTCGGTTTCGCTGCCCATGGCGAAGCCGACCAGTGCCGCTGCGGTGGCCGCTGCCGGACCGGCACTCGACCCGCCGGAACCCTCTTCGAGCAGCCAGGGATTCATGGTCTGGCCGCCGTACCAGATGTCGTTCAGTGCCAGTGCGCCGAGCGAGAGTTTCGCAACCATGACCGCGCCGGCTGCATGCAGTCGCTGCACGACCGTGGCGTCGGTCGAGGGCACCCGGTCCCTGAACGGCTCCGCACCGTACGTCGTGCGGATACCCGCGGTGTCGAGCAGGTCCTTCGCACCCCAGGGAATGCCGTGCAGCGGTCCGCGATAGTGGCCCGCGGAAATTTCCTGATCCGCGCGTTTCGCCTGCTGCAGCGCAAGTGCAGGGGTGAGCGTGATGACGCAGCGAAGTTTCGGATCGAACCGTGCGATGCGATCCAGATAAACCTGTGTCAGCCGCTCCGAGCTCAGCGCGCGCGACTCGATCCAGCGCGAGAGCTTCCACACGGGCGCGTACGCAATGTCCGCATCGGCCGCGGGCAGCGGACCCACATCGGCATCGCTGCGCACGAAGCGGTCGATCGATGGCACGGGCCCATGGCCAGGCAGTACGGGACTCCAACGGGAATAGGGTGCCAGTGTCGACGGCAGCGACACCTTGCGCGGGCCGGTGCGCCGCTCGTACAGCGCCGCCATGCTCTCCGGCCAGTTGCCGGCCGCCTGGGCGCGCTCGTGGTCGCTGAGCTCGATCTGAACGAGCTTCTGCGCCTCGGCGAAGGTCGCCGCCGACACGGCCGGACCGACCGGCGCGGATGTTCCGAACGCGGGCGGTGTGCCGGCGGGCGCGCTATCCGAGGGATCGGTGGCGCTGGCGGCGCTGCTCGCAAGAAGTGCAGCCGAGCTGGCCGCGAGAAATTCCCGGCGCGACGGCCGCGATGTCGATGACCTCTCTGCCAAGCAGCGTCGCCTAGCTGGGCATCTTAGCGAATTTCTGGCTCGACTCGGGGATGGGCGTCCAGGTCTGCGCGCTGTCGCAGTAGATGTGCACCTTCGGGTCGAGCCAGCTCGTGTCGTCGAGCGTGCCCGCCTTGATGAAAGTGAGCTCGGGCGCGACGGTCGCGTCGGTGGTGATCGGCGATCCGCATTCCGGACAGAAGTGGCGCTCCACGGGTTGTCCGCTGCCGCCGATGTCGTGATAGGTCTTGATGGGCCCCTCGAGTTTCATCGACACCCTGGGGACCGCGACCACCACGGAAAATGCCGTACCGCCCTGCTTCTGGCAGTGCTTGCAGTGACAGACCGCGACGATCGCGGGGTCCGTCACGGCCGAGTAACGGATCTTGCCGCACAGGCATCCGCCGATGATGGTACGCATGGGGCCTCCCGCGAAAACGTCGATCGATAGCGGCTTTTACAGAGAATAACACCGAACGTGTAGCATCTCGACATGCGAACCGAACCCGGCGTCATCGAATCCGAAGTGACCGCCGATCTCACGCCCGCGATGCAGCGCGCGGGCAAGACGGCGGTCGGCGTCATCGTCGCGATTGCCGTCTGCCACATGCTCAACGACATGATGCAGTCGCTGCTGCCGGCGATCTATCCCGATCTCAAGCAGAACCTCGGGCTCAACTTCGCGCAGATCGGCCTCGTAACGCTGGTCAACCAGGTCACGGCCTCGCTGCTGCAGCCGCTGGTGGGACTGTACGCTGATCGGCGGCCGACGCCACTCGCGCTGCCGGGCGGTACGCTGTTCACTCTGGCCGGATTGCTGGTGCTCGCGGGTACGCACACCTACGAGGTGTTGTTGATCGGCGCGGCGATGATCGGTGTCGGCTCCTCGGTGTTTCACCCCGAGGCCTCGCGTGTGGCGCGAATGGCCGCGGGCGGCCGGCACGGGTTCGCGCAGTCGCTGTTCCAGGTTGGCGGCAACGTCGGCCAGGCCATCGGGCCGCTTGCCGCGGCACTGGTCGTCGTACGCTGGGGCCAGTCGAGCATTGCTTTCTTTGCATTGATGTCGCTGCTGTGCGGCGCGATCCTCTGGTTCGTCGGTGTCTGGTACAAGCACCATGGACTTGCGCGGCTGCGCCACGCCGCGGCGCACAGAGCGCAGATCGAGTCGCTGCCGAGCGGTGCCGTATGGCGCGGCCTGGGCATTCTGCTGGCGCTGATCTTCTCGAAGTACGTTTATATCGCGTCGATCTCGAGCTACTACACCTTTTATCTGATCCACCGCTTTGGCGTGTCGGTGCGCAGTGCGCAGATGCACCTGTTCGTCTTCCTGGCGGCAGCGGCCATTGGGGTCTTCATCGGTGGTCCGGTCGGCGATCGGGTGGGACGCCGCGCAGTGATCTGGTTCTCGATTCTGGCGCCGCTGCCCTTCACGCTGCTGCTGCCGCATGTGAACCTGTTCTGGACCTCGCCCGTGATCGCCATCATCGGGTTGATCCTATCCTCGGCTTTTCCCGCCATCGTGGTCTACGGACAGGAGCTGGTGCCCGGAAAGATCGGCGCGATCTCGGGACTGTTTTTCGGCCTCGCGTTCGGTTTCAGCGGACTCGGCGCCGCGGCCCTGGGGCTGCTGGCCGACCGCGATGGGATCGCGTACGTCTATGAGATCTGCGGCTACCTGCCGCTGATCGGACTGCTCACCTGGCTGCTGCCGGACATCCGTCGATGCAGCGGTGCCCACTGACTGAGCACGCAGCCGATCACGACCAGCGCGCAGCCCCAGATGGCGTGCAATGTCAATGTCTCACCGATGATGATCCACGCGGCGATTGCCGAAAAAACCCCTTCCATGCTGAAGATGATCGCGGCGTGCGCGGGAACGGCGTCCTTTTGTGCGATCGCCTGAATGGCGTAGCCGACGCCGACCGAGAGCGCGCCGCCGTAGAAAATTACGAGCGCGGAGTGCCGGATGTCGCTCCAGCGGATCGTCTCCACGACGGCGGCGACCGTCAGGCACAGCAGTGCACAAACGATGTTCTGCAGCAGCGCGAGCCGCAGCGGATCGTGGCGTTGGGTCGCGGATCCGAGCAGCATGAGCTGCAGCGAGATGGCCGCCGCGCCGAAGAGCTCGAGCCCGTCGCCGTAGCCCGGCGTCAGATGCTCACCGCTCAGATAGAAGAGGCCGACGGCGGCACAGAGCGCTCCGGCAACGATGTCCCAACGCAGCCGCTGTCCCATCAGCACCGAGAGGATCGGCACGATGATGACATACATGGAGCTGATGAAGCCCGCGTTGGCGACCTTCGTGTAGGCCAGCCCGATCTGCTGGGCACTGATGGAGATCGCAACCAGCGCGCCGAGCAGCACGCCCGGTCCCCAGGGCCAGCCTCGATGGGAGGGCGCCGCGCCGCGCGCCGCGGGCGGCTGCGTTCGGGCCAGCCAATGGCTGAGCAGTGCGACCACGATTGCGCCGAGCAGGAATCGCAGGCCGGTGAACAGGAACGGCCCGATCGTTGCGAGACTCAGACGCTGCGCCACGAACGAGCAGCCCCAGATCAGCGCCGCCGACAGCATCAGGAGATCGGCGCGCGCGGAGTGGGTCTTCATGGCGAGCGCGGGAGTATAAGGGCCGCCCGGCGGAGGTCAATTTCAGAGCCGACTCATGTGCATTGCGCAAACATGTTATGCGAGGATCGTGGGTTGATGTGGGCGCCATTCGCCCACATCGTGCTGCCCTAACTTGCACATAAGGGAATTCCATGCTTTTTCAACCTCTGCAGAGCCGCTCGCTGAACACCAGGAACCGCCTCGTCATGTCGCCGATGACACGCAACCGCGCGATCGTGGCCAACACGCCGAACGCGCTCATGGCCGAATACTACGGTCAGCGCGCAGATGCCGGGCTCATCGTCACCGAGGGCACATCGCCGTCGCCCAACGGCCTTGGCTATCCCCGGATCCCCGGCCTGTTCAATGCGGCACAGGTTGCGGGTTGGAAGGCAGTGACCGAAGCCGTGCATGCGCGTGGCGGCAAAATATTCGTGCAGCTCATGCACACGGGTCGGGTGACCCACGTGGCCAATCTGCCGCCGGGCGCCAGCGTGATCGGCTCCACCGATGAGACCTGTCCCGGCGAAATGTACACCGATGCCTTGGGACTGCAGCCGCTCAGCCAACCGCGCGCGATGACCGAGCGCGACATCGCCGAGGCAACTGCCGAGTACGCAAACTCCGCCAGACTCGCGATCGAGGCCGGATTCGACGGCATCGAGCTGCACGCGGCCAACGGCTATCTGATCGAGCAGTTTCTGAACGCCAACGTCAACAAGCGCACCGATGGCTACGGCGGCAGCCCCGCCGCCCGCAATCGATTTGCACTCGAAATCGTGCGCGCGACTGCGCAGGCGGTCGGCGCCGAAAAAATCGGCGTGCGGCTCTCTCCCTATGGAGTCTTCAACAGCACCGGTACCTATGCCGATCAGGAGGCACAGTATCTGACGCTGGCCGAGGAACTTTCGCGGCTGGCAATCGTTTACCTGCATGTGCTCGATCACTCGGCGATGGGCGCGCCGCCGGTGCCGGCTGCGCTCAAGCTCGAGTTGCGCAAGCGCTTCGCGGGCGTGTTCATCCTGGCCGGCGGCTTTGACGCTGTGAGCGCGGAGCGAGCGCTGGTCGAGCGCCGCGCCGATCTGATCGCATTTGGCCGATCGTTTCTGGCCAACCCGGATCTGGTCGAGCGGCTGCGTCTGAACGCGACGCTCAATGTGCCGGACACGACCACGTTCTACGTACCGGGACCGAAGGGCTACACTGACTATCCGACTCTGGCGGCGTAGCAGTCACGGGCGCGCGCTATCATGCGCGCCGTCACGCAGCGCAAGCGAGGACCCTCGCGGGGATGGTCATGAGGTTACCGATTCCTAATCTTCTCTCCGCCGGATTCGCGTGGGTGCTGCTGGCCATGAACGCGCCGGTTTGCGCGTCGGATCGGCCATTCGCGGTCGTCGAACACTTCGCTGTCGGCGGGGAAGGTGGTTGGGACTACCCGAGCATCGATGCGGGCACTCATCTGCTGTATATCGCCCGCGCCAATCGCGTGCTGGTCGTGGACACATCCCGCGGCCAGATCGTGTCCGAGATTGCCGATACGCCCGGCGTACATGGCATAGCGCTGGCGCGGGATCTGAAGCGCGGCTACATCAGCTGCGGCCAGGCGAATGTCGTCAAGGTGTTCGATCTGGAAAGCCGCGCCATCGTGGCCACGATCCAGACTGGCGATGGACCGGATGCGATCGTCTATGAGCCGATCACGCAGCGTGTGTTCGCGTTCAACGGGCGCGGCCATAGTGCAACCGTCATCGACGCCCGCACCAATGCGGTGACGGCGACCATCGCGCTTGGGGGCAAGCCCGAATTCTCGCGCGTCGACGGACGCGGCAACCTGTTCGTGAACATCGAAGATACAGCCGAGCTGGCGCGAATCGATGCGCGCGCTGCCAGCGTCACCGGGCGCTGGCCGCTGGCGCATTGCGAGCAGCCAACCGGACTGGCACTCGATGCCATCCATCGGCGCGGATTCTCCACCTGCGGCAATCAGACACTGGTGATCATGAACCTCGACTCAGGTGAGGCTGTCGCCACGCTGCCGATCGGCAAGGGCGTCGATGGTGCCGAGTTCGATGCCGACACGCAAACCCTCTTCAGTGCCAACGGCGAGGGCAACCTGAGCATCGTGCGCGAGAGTTCGCCGGAGCGCTACGCCGTGGCGCAGACCCTTGTCACGCAGCGCGGCGCGCGCACGATCGCGCTCGATCCGGGCACGCACCGCCTGTATCTGCCCACGGCGCAGCTCGCTCCGCCGGCAGCCGCCACAGCCGACAATCCCCACCCGCGCCCGGTGCCTTTACCAGGGACCTTCGTCGTGCTGGTCGTACAGCAGCAATAACCGCGCGCCCGCCAGTGTCATGACCGAGCTCCCCCACTCCGAGCAGACTGCCCAATGAGCAGCCTGCCACAGACCCCGCGCGGCTGGCGCGCGCGGCTGGCGCTCGGGTTCGAAAACATCGCGCAGCGCACGCAGCTCACGCAGCGTCGGCACACCGGCCCGCTCGTGGTGCAGCGCTCGTTCCACCCGGAGCTTCGCGGCGAGGGCGAGCCCTGTCACGTCTACGTCATTCATCCCCCCGGCGGTGTCGCGAGCGGCGATGATCTGGCACTGGAAGTCGATGTGAGCGCGGGCGCCCATGCCTTGCTGACGACGCCCGCGGCCGCCAAGTACTACCGCCGCGGCGATGCGGGCGTGGCCCGCGTTCGCCAGAGCTTCCGGGTTGCCGGTGGCACGCTCGAATGGCTGCCGCAGGAGAGCATCTTCTATCCCGACGCCGCCGTGGAGCTGCACAGCATCGTGCGACTGGCCAATGCGGTGCCGACCTCGAGGTTCATCGGCTGGGAGATCGGCTGCCTGGGGCTGCCGGCGCGCGCGCAGGATTTCGGTTCCGGCACGCTGCGGCAGCACGTCGAGATCTGGCAAGGCGAGCGGCCGCTGCTGCTCGAGCGGGTCAACGTCGGGCAGGAGGCGCTCAGCTCGCGCTGGGGCCTGGGTGGCCACACCGCCTTTGGCACGGCCATCGCCTGTCCCGCGGGCGCCGCCGAGCACCGGCGCGCGCTCGAGACGATCGCGCAGGAGAATTGCGATTGTGCGCAGATCCTGCTTGCCTGTACGCTCGTGGACGGCGTGCTGATCTGTCGCGCGACGGCGCAACGAACCGATCGCCTGAAGCAGGCTTTCGTGCGCTGGTGGCAGGCGCTGCGACCCGCCCTGCTCGCGCGCGAGGCGGTGATCCCGCGGATCTGGTCGACGTGAGCGCTGCGGCGCCACGCTAGGGTAAGGCCATGGAGCTGTCGCCAAGAGAAAAAGACAAACTGCTGCTGTTCACGGCAGCCCTGCTCGCCGAGCGTCGCAAGGCGCGCGGGTTGAGACTCAACTATCCGGAGTCCGTGGCCTACATCTCCGCCGCCATTCTCGAGGGTGCGCGCGACGGGCGCACCGTAGCGGAGCTCATGAGCTATGGGGCCACGCTGCTGACGCGCGCAGAGGTCATGGATGGTGTCGCGGAGATGATCGCCGAGGTACAGGTGGAGGCCACCTTTCCGGATGGCACCAAGCTCGTGACAGTGCATCACCCGATCGTATGAGGGCCAGTATGATTCCCGGCGAATTGATCACGCTCGAGGGCACGCTGGAGCTGAATGCAGGCCGCCTGACGCGCCGTGTGACCGTGGCCAATACGGGCGATCGGCCGATCCAGGTCGGATCGCACTACCACTTTTACGAGACCAACTGCGCGCTCGAATTCGAGCGCGAGAGTGCGCGCGGCTTCCGGCTGAACATCCCGGCCGGCACCGCCGTGCGTTTCGAGCCCGGGCAGCTGCGCGAGGTCGAACTGGTCGAACTGGCCGGCGACCGCGTCGTCTATGGATTCCAGGGCCGCATCATGGGCGCACTGTCATGACGCGCATGGAGCGGCGTGCCTACGCGGAGATGTTCGGCCCGACGGTCGGTGATCGCGTGCGGCTCGGCGACACCGAGCTCGTGATCGAGATCGAGCGCGATCATGCGATTTATGGGGAGGAGGTGAAGTTCGGCGGCGGCAAGGTCATTCGCGACGGCATGGGTCAGGGACAGCGCGGGGCCGCCGAGGTCGCCGATACGGTCATTACAAACGCCGTCATTCTCGATCACTGGGGCATCGTCAAGGCCGATGTCGGCCTCAAGGACGGGCGGATCGCTGCCCTCGGCAAGGCCGGCAATCCCGACATCCAGCCGGCCGTGAACATCATCATCGGCCCGGGCACCGAGGTCATCGCGGGCGAGGGGCTGATCATGACCGCGGGCGCGATCGATGCCCACATTCATCTGATCTGCCCGCAGCAGGTCGAGCATGCGCTCATGAGCGGCGTCACGACCATGATCGGCGGGGGCACGGGGCCGGCAACCGGCACGGCCGCCACGACCTGCACCCCCGGACCCTGGTACATCGCGCGCATGCTGCAGGCCATCGAGGAGCTGCCGATGAATTTCGGGCTCCTCGGCAAGGGCAACGCCAGCCTGCCCGAGCCGCTCGAGGAGCAGATCCGGGCCGGCGTCATCGGGCTGAAATTGCACGAGGACTGGGGCACGACGCCCGCCGCCATCGACAATTGCCTGTCCGTCGCGGATCGCTTCGACGTACAGGTGGCGATTCATACCGACACGCTCAATGAGAGCGGCTTCGTCGAAGACACGATCGCCGCATTCAAAGGGCGCACCATACACACCTATCACACCGAGGGTGCCGGCGGCGGTCATGCGCCCGACATCATCAAGGCCTGCGGCGTCGAGCATGTGCTACCGTCCTCGACCAATCCGACGCGGCCCTACACGGTGAACACCATCGATGAGCACCTCGACATGCTCATGGTCTGTCACCATCTCGACCCGGCGATCGCAGAAGACGTCGCCTTCGCCGAATCGCGCATCCGTCGCGAGACCATCGCCGCCGAGGATATCCTGCACGATCTGGGCGCATTCTCGATGATCTCCTCGGACTCTCAGGCCATGGGCCGCGTCGGCGAGGTCATCACGCGCAGCTGGCAGACCGCGCACAAGATGAAAGTGCAGCGCGGAGCGCTGCCAGAGGATAGCGCGCGCAACGATAACTACCGCGCCCGCCGCTACGTGGCCAAATACACCATCAATCCTGCCATCACGCACGGCATCGCGCACGAAGTCGGATCGATCGAAGTCGGCAAGCTGGCCGATCTGGTGCTGTGGCGCCCGGCCTTCTTCGGCGCGAAGCCGGCGCTCATCATCAAAGGCGGCATGATCGTCGCGGCGCCGATGGGCGATCCGAACGCCTCGATTCCGACGCCGCAGCCCGTGCACTACCGCCGCATGTTCGGCGCGTTGGGCGGCGCGCGTGCGGCGACCTCGGTGAGTTTCGTGAGCCAGGCGGCGCTCGACGGCGATGTGGGCTCTCGACTCGGGCTGCGCAAACGCCTGCTCGCGGTCTCGGGCACGCGCACGCTGCGCAAGCGCGACCTGATCCTGAACGACTATCTGCCGCAGATCGAGGTCGACCCGCAGACCTACGAAGTTCGCGCCGACGGCAAGCTGCTGACTTGCGAGCCGGCGAGCGTGCTGCCGCTCGCGCAGCGCTACTTCCTGTTCTGATCCGGCCGCACGGCGCATGCTGCGGATCCTGCAACGATTGACGGCGCCGCACGCGCATGCGGCGGACCGCGCCGCGCTGCGCCTCGAGCTGCCGTTTGATCTGCGCGCGCGCAGCCGCTTTCGAGCGCGACTGGTCAGTGGCGAGGAAGTGGGTGTGCTGCTCGCGCGCGGGCAGATTCTTCGCGGCGGCGATCGCCTGCTGGCGGAAGACGGTCGCATCGTCGAAGTGGCAGCGGCCCCCGAGTGGGTCAGCACGCTGCGGGCAAGCGACGTGCGCTTGCTGGCGCGCGCGGCCTATCATCTCGGCAACCGTCACGTCGCGCTGCAGATCGGCGAGGGTTGGCTGCGCTACATCCACGATCATGTGCTCGATGACATGGTGCGCGGCCTGGGCGGGGAACTCACGATCGAGCAGGCGCCTTTCGAGCCCGAGGCCGGCGCGTACCACGGTCAGCACGAGCACGGTGGGCACGGACACGATGAGCACGAGCACGAGCACGGGCATTGAGCCGCTGGCGCTGCTGCGTCTGTTTCATCTGGTGAGCCCGGCGCTGCCGGTGGGCGCCTATGCTTACTCGCAGGGTCTCGAGTTTGCCGCGCAGGCCGGTTGGGTCAGTGATGAGGCCACCGCTTTCGACTGGCTCCGGGGTCTGTCGCGGTTCGGACTCGGCACGCTGGATCTGCCGATCCTGTTGCGCCTGCACGCGGCCTGGCAGGCAGATCGCACGTACGAGCTCACGCGCTGGAATGCCGCGCTCATTGCTGCGCGCGAGAGCGCCGAGCTGCGCGCGGAGGAACGGCATCTGGGCGCGGCGCTGGCTCGCGTGCTCGTCGAGCTGGAGCTCCCCGAGGCGCGCGCCTGGTTCGGACAGGCGCCCGCATTCGCGACCATGTTCGGTCTCGCTGCCGCGCGCTGGCGCATCGCACCCGAGGCGACTCTGAGCGGCTATGCCTGGGCCTGGATGGAGAATCAGGTCCTCGCGGCGGTGAAACTGGTGCCGCTCGGGCAGTCGGCCGGCCAGCGCCTGCTGCATGCGCTCACGAACTCGTTGCCGTTGATTGTCGAGCAGGCGCGATCCATGCCCGATGAGGCCATCGGCGTCGGCGTCGTCTCGCAGGCGCTCGCCAGTTCATTGCACGAATCGCAATATTCCCGGCTGTTCCGCTCGTAGGCCGGGAATCGGCACTCGCGCGTCACGGACGCAGGTATAGTTTCTCACACTCGGTGCAGCACCGGCAGCGGACTCAGCATGTACGAAAAACCTCGCGCGCCACGAACCGTCGGCGGCGTCATCGACGATGCGATCAAGCTCTATCGCGAATCGTTCCGCCGCTGTGCGCCGATCGCCGTGCTCGGTGCCATGGTGTCGGCGGCATACGACCTGCTGGTCCTCGAAATTGCGCATCGCGAGGGGCTGCCATTGACGAGCCTCGAGGCGATCGTGCGGGTCTATCAGGAACCGCCCGTGATGGCACTGAACCTGCTGCAGGTCGTGCTGCTGCTGGCGCTGTTCGGGGCATTGATCGTCACGCAACAGGCGGCGGCGGAATCCAGCGCGACTCCGACCGTCGGCGGCGCGATCGGCATCGGCTTCTCGCGCCTCGGGCGCTGCGTGATCGCGGCCGTGCTATCGACGCTGCTGATCGTGCTCGGCTGCCTGCTGATCGTTCCGGGCATCTATCTCTCCGGGGTGTTGTGCCTGTGGCCGGTCTCCATGTTTGTCGACAATGCCGGCGCACTGCAATCGCTCGAGGCCAGTCGCAAGCTCATTCACGGCCAGTGGTGGCACGCCACGACGGTGCTGGGAGTGGCGTTGCTGATTGCGCTGGCCTTCTCCATGTTTGCCGGATTCATCGCCGGGGTGGTGCAACTCGTCGCGGGCGCAGATGCAGCCGGATCAACCATCGTGCAGATCATCGGCGCTGCTGCCAACGTGTTTCTGCTGCCGATGCTGCCGGCGGCGATGATTGCGCTCGCCAACGATCTGCGCCTGCGGCGACTCGCAGCCGATAAGGGGCAGCACTAGCGCTTCAGCAGCGACTCGAGCTCATCGAGCAATGGACGTTGACTGTCCAGGATCATGACGCGCGCACGATCGAGCGCAAACCAGCTGGCGCGATCGACTTCGGGAAAGGACTGGATTCGACCGGACTTCGGCGGCCATTCCATCGAAAAGCAATTGCTGTGAATGCGAGCCGGATCCAGATCGCCTTCGCTGGCCCAGGCGCTGATCAATTTGCCGCCACGCTGCCTGATCGGCGTCATTGCATGCAATGCACCCATCACGCTCGAGCCGGTCTCCTCCAGGAATTCGCGCTGTGCAGCCAGCAGCGGATCCTCGGAAGAATCGTATTCTCCTTTCGGGATCGACCAGGCGCCTTCGTTCTTGCGCGCCCAGAAGGGTCCGCCCGGATGTACCAGCAGCAC
>Ga0181526_10001593_pt1 | contig 21240 bp, 22 predicted proteins | sample PEATcosm2014_Bin_35_FD_119750 | JGI IMG/M metagenome (GOLD analysis project Ga0181526, IMG submission 119750) | Peatland microbial communities from MTU Mesocosm Facility, Houghton, MI, USA - PEATcosm2014_Bin06_30_metaG | ecosystem: Environmental > Terrestrial > Soil > Wetlands > Peat | place...
CAACCGTTCCCGTCCTGGTAATCGACCACCTCGAACACCCCACCCAAAACTAGATCGGCCCGGACGTTATATCTTGGATAAGGACACTTTGCGATCTGAATGTCTGGGCCGAGAGCGCCCGGGTGTTGGTTTGCGAAAAGGCGCAGGCGCGCGACCGGGCCGCACCCATCCCCGGCATGCCCAAAGCCTGCAAGGGGTTCGAGAATTTGGAGAAGAATGCTTAGGATGACGAAGAAGATTGAGATGGGAACCGCGGAGCGGGCCAACAACGCCGCGAAGGTTCCAGGGCGCAGACGGGGTCTTGCCATTGGAGTAGTGCTGACGGCTTTTGTGCTGGCGATGATTGCCGGCCGCGCGCAGGCGCAGACCAGGATTGGGCCGGCCCCGCCCGTCACCTACGACAACAAATTTGAGGTGTACGGCGGGCTGAACTACATGAACTTCAAGGCCGGCGAGGACCTGCCCACGCGCATGAACCTGGGCGGCGGCGAGTTTGAAGGCACCTGGTGGGTGACGCCGAAGTGGGGCATCGCGGCCGAGTATCGCGGCGAGGCGGGAACCACGCAGGTGTTTCCCCTGGCGGAGAACTACGGCATTCACCGGCCACTGGTCTACATGAATATGGGGCTGGGCGGGGTGCAATATCGCTGGCTGAAGAACCAGCACGCCGCCGTCAACCTCCACGCGTATGGCGGCATCGCCAGCGGGGTATTCGACGGTGGCACCGCGGGCTACGGGCCGGGCGATGTGGGACGGACCCCAGCCGAGAACGCGTGCGCTCCAGCCGGAGGCTCCGTCGATGCCGGCGTGGGACTGTATTGCGATCACACGGCGCCGATCTTCGCGCTGGGCGGTAGTCTCGACTTCAACCGGTCGAAGAACTGGGCGATTCGGCTGTCGCCGGACCTGATTCTGGAGCACTTTGGCAACGAGGAGCGTGAGTTCTTCGCCATCTCCGGTGGGGTGGTGTACCGGTTGCCCATAAAGAAAAAGAAGTAGCGGCGGTGCGGCATGGAAGCGATGAGAGATGTGTTGCGCGGTACGCTGGCCGAGAGCCTGCGCGGCATGGGCGACGAGGACCGGCTGGCGGCGGCATGGACGGTCGCTTGCGGCTCGGCGATGGCGGAGCATGGACGCGTGGTGAGCTATGACGCGGGCGTGGTGCGGATCGAGGTGGCCGACGCGGTGTGGCTGCGCCAGATGATCTCGCTGAGCAGCGTGCTGGAGCGCGACCTCAAGAAGATCGCAGGCTTGCCGGTGAAGGGCATCCGCTTTGAACTGCGAAGAGGTTGAGGAGACGGCCGATGGCGGAAACTGGAAGCGTAACCGAACAGGATGTGCTGCGCGTGGCGGAGTTGGCGAACCTGGACCTGACCGCCGAGGAAGTGCCGCGCATGCAGCGCGATCTGAACGCGATCCTGGGTCACGTTGCGCAGTTGAACGAAGTGGACACCAAGGGCGTTCCGGCGATGGCCCAAGTAGGCGAGATGTTGGGCGTGGAACCGGTGCGCAGCGGGGCCACCCTGCGCGCGGACGAGCTGCGACCGTCGCTGAACCGCAAGGCGGTGATGGCTGCGGCGCCGGAGAGCGATGGGCGATTCTTCAAGGTGCCGAAGGTGATTGAAAGATAGTTTTCAGTTGTCAGTTCTCAGTTGACAGGAAAAACGGAGATGGGCTTGGGTACGGCGACGATTCAGAAAGTGCGCGAGGCGATTGCGAGCAAGGCTGCGACGGCTACGATGCTGGCCGAACAGCACTATGCAAGGATTGCGGCGGAGGATGGGCCGGGTGGGAAGAACATCCACAGCTTTCTGGCGCTGAGCAAAGAGCGCGCGCTGCGGCAGGCGGCGAAGATCGACGCGATGGCGGCGAAGGGCGATGCGCTGCCCGCGCTGGGCGGAGTGCCGGTGGGCATCAAGGATGTGCTGGTGATGCAGGGGTCGCCGGCGACCGCGGGATCGAAGATTCTTGAGGGCTACATGCCGCCGTACGATGCGACCGCGGTCGAGCGGCTGGAGTCGGCGGGCGCGGTGCTGCTGGGCAAGATGAACTGCGACGAGTTTGCGATGGGCTCGTCGAATGAAAACTCTGCCTACGGCCCGGTGCTGAATCCGCGGGCGCTGGACCGCGTGCCAGGCGGATCGAGCGGCGGATCGGCCGCGGCGGTTGCGGCGGGCTTCGCCGTGGCGACGCTGGGCTCGGACACCGGCGGGTCCATTCGTCAGCCTGCCGCGTTCTGCGGGGTGGTCGGAGTGCTGCCGACGTATGGTCGCGTCTCGCGCTTCGGGCTGATCGCGTTTGCGTCGTCGCTGGACCGGGTGGGACCGTTTGCGACCAATGTGCACGATGCGGCGACCATGCTGAGCGTGCTGGCCGGCAAGGACGTGAAGGACGCAACCAGCTCCGACCGGCCGGTGGGCGACTACGTGGGCGCGCTGGAGAAGCCGGTTGCAGGACTGCGCATCGGCGTGCCGGAGGAGTACTTCGGCGAAGGGTTGGATGCGGAGATTCGCGCGGCAATTGAGAAGGCGCTGGATGGGCTGCGCGGGGCGGGTTGCGAGATCAAGAAGATAAGCCTGCCGCATACGAAGTACGCGATTCCGACGTATTACGTGATTGCGACGGCGGAGGCTTCGGCGAATTTGTCGCGGTTCGACGGCGTGCGCTTCGGATTCCGCGCGGGCGCGGGAACCGAGACGCTCTCGGAGATGTATCGCGAGACGCGCGACCATGGCTTTGGCGCGGAGGTGAAGCGCCGCATTCTGCTGGGGACGTACGCGCTCTCGGCCGGGTACTACGACGCCTACTACCGCAAGGCGCAGCAGGTGCGGACCTTGTTGACGCGCGACTTTCTGGCGGCGTTCGCCGAAGTGGACGCGATCGTCTCGCCGATCACGCCGACGCCGGCTTTCAAGCTGGGCGAAAAGACCGACGACCCGGTGCAGATGTATCTTGAGGACATCTACTCGGTCGCGGCCAGCTTGGCCGGCATCTGTGGCATCAGCGTGCCGTGCGGCCAGACCCGGGCGGGACTGCCCATCGGCGTGCAGGTGATGGGCCGGCACTTCGACGAGCAGACCATGCTGCGGGTTGCGCTGGCGATTGAGGCCGGGCAGACTTAGGGCCGCGCAGTCCCGGGAGGCGGACATGCTGGAAGACGAATTCGACAAGCGAATGCAAGAGGTCTACCGGGCGGGGAAGATCGAAGCACGATACAGCGCTCCGTTGTTTGCCTCCATGCTGCGCGAGCTGGGCGGGCTGGAAACTGCGCGCCGGTTCATTCACTCTCCGGGGGTCGCTCCGGGGTTTACGTCGCTGTGGGAGCGAAAGCGCCTGGACCTGACGGTGGAGGCGGTGATTCTGGAGGAGACGAAGTGGCATCCCCTGTTCACCGCGGAAGAGATTGAACTTTGCCGGAAACGCCTGCGCGGATATGGATACCCACCTGAATAACCCGCCGAGTCGCATTGCCGCGTTCGATGTGGGCGACAAGCGGATCGGCATTGCCGTGACGGACCCGCTGGGGTATGCGGCGCAGCCGCTGCTGACGCTGTATCGAAAGACGCCGCGGGCGGACCTGAAGTCGATTGGGCGGCTGTTGCGCAAGCATGGGGTGGCGGTGGCGGTGGTCGGCAATCCACTGAACATGTCCGGCGAGGTGGGGCCGCGGGCGAAGAAGGCGCAGGAGTTCGCGGAGCAACTGCGCGCGGAGTTCGGCATCCCCGTGCACCTGGTCGACGAGCGGTTGACCACGTGGGAGGCACACCAGTTGCTGGATGAAAGCGGGCGCGCCCGGCGGACGACAGCGGACCGGCAGGCCCGCAAGCGCATTATCGATCAGGTGGCTGCGGTGCTGATCCTGGAGGCGTTTCTGGAAGCACGGGCGAGAAGGTAGCCTTTGGACGACAACTGTATAATAATCAATGAGTTGGACTTGCATTCTATGCCCATAGAGTCGGTGCTGAGGCTCTAACTTTCGGTTGTTGCACAATTGCGACACTTCCGAATCTTTTGCGGCCTGTTAATCGTCAAATAAACGTGGTACGCTAGTATCTGCTGGGGACGTGTGCCTTTGAATGCCCTGACCTTGCTGAGGTTACCGGGCTTGCCACCGCGGTCGACACCGCATCTACTCCCTGCACACTACGAAACAACCAAGGGACTTGTCCGCCTGATTCCCCTGGCGGTCCCACAAAAATTTTTGAGGTAGGAGTGCGCTAAGCCGTGGCTGAAGAAATCGACAAGTACGAAGAAGATATAGAGAAGCTCATCGACACCGGAAAAGAGAAGGGCTATCTCACGTTTGGTGAGGTCAACGACCTGCTGCCGGGCGAGATCACGTCTCCGGACGAGCTCGATGACCTGATGACGACCATCAACACCCAGGGCATCGATGTGCTCTCCGGCGAGGCGCGCGGCGAGAAGTACGAGCCCGAAGCCGGTGAGGAGTCCGAGGACGTTGAGCTGGACCTTTCGCCGGGAACGCTGGAGAAGACCAACGACCCGGTGCGCATGTACCTGCGCGAGATGGGCACCGTCCCGCTGCTGACGCGCGAGGGCGAAGTCGAGATTGCGAAGCGGATCGAGCGCGGCCAGAACCGCGTGATGAAGGCCATCTCGCGCTCGCCCATCGTCATCCGCGAGATCGTGGGCCTGGGCGAGGACCTGCGCCGCGGCGTGCGCAACATCAAGGAAGTGGTCACCTTCGACGAAGAGGAGTTGACGGAAGAGATCCTGCAGGCGCGGGTGCGCGCTACCGTGGGCCGCATCGACGTGATTGTGAAGCACCAGAAGAAGCTGGTGCTGCTGGAAGAGAAGCTGGCCACGCCCCACGGCAAGGACGCCAAGGCGAAGGCCCGCGACGCGCGCAAGCACCGCTGGCTGATCGGCCGCGAGCACGTCTACGTCAACCGCATTATCCGCGAGCTGAAATACACCAACGCCGAAAAGAAGCGGCTGCTGGACAAGGTCAACAAGACCGTCGATGCCATGCGCACGCTGGAGCGGCAGATCAAGTCGCTGGAGGTTAAGTTCGAGGCGTCGAAGAGCGAAGAGTTGCGCAAGGAGTATCGCCGCCAGCAAAAGAACTGCCGGACTGATCTTGAGCGGATCGAAGCCGACGCGGGCATCTCCATCGCGGATCTGAAGCGCACGCAGCGCGAGATGATCCAGGGCGACATGGACGCAGAGCGCGCCAAGCGGGAGCTGATCGAGGCCAATCTTCGGCTGGTCGTCTCCATCGCGAAGAAGTACACCAACCGCGGCCTGCAGTTCCTCGACCTGATCCAGGAAGGCAACATCGGCCTGATGAAGGCGGTGGACAAGTTTGAGTACCGCCGTGGTTACAAATTCTCGACCTACGCAACGTGGTGGATCCGCCAGGCGATTACGCGGGCCATCGCGGACCAGGCGCGCACCATCCGCATCCCGGTGCACATGATCGAGACCATTAACAAGCTGATCCGAACCTCGCGGCAACTGGTGCAGGAGTTGGGGCGCGAGGCGTCGAGCGAAGAGATTGCCCGGCGCATGGACATCCCGGTCGCGAAGGTGCGCAAGGTGCTGAAGATCGCGCAGGAGCCCATCTCGCTGGAGACGCCCATCGGCGAAGAGGAAGACTCACACCTTGGGGACTTCATCGAAGACCGTATGGCGGTGAGTCCGGCGGACGCGGTGATCGCGGTGAACCTGAAGGAGTACACGTCGCAGGTGCTTCGGACTTTGACCCCGCGGGAAGAGCGCGTGATCAAGATGCGGTTCGGCCTGGAAGACGGCAGCGAGCACACGCTGGAGGAGGTTGGCCAGAGCTTCCAGGTGACGCGCGAGCGCATCCGCCAGATCGAAGCCAAGGCGCTGCGCAAGCTGCGCCACCCCAGCCGCAGCCGCAAGCTGAAGGCGTTTGTGGATGGCGTGAAGGACGTGTAACTATTTCAGTGGCTTGAATTAATAATTCACATCATTAATTGTTACAAATAAGACCCATACCCCGACTTCCAAGGATGTGGGTCTTATTTGTGGGCGCACCACGCGGGGGAATGCGCGATGCGAAACTATCGCGTTCCAGCCCAGCCACGTTCGCCACGCGGCAGGCAGGACTGGCGAGCAGGATGCCGGCCTGGCAGTATGCGGTCTGCCGGCCAATCCCCTGCTCACATGGTAACAATCCGCGAAGAGCCCAGCCCGCGGTTCGATTCCCGTCGAGACGGCTCTGGCGACAGGAGCTGATGTTGCGTACTACCCTAAACGGCGGCGGAAAGCGCGGTGCCGATGCCATTGAAGGTAGTCCCAATGGAGTTGGCGAGACCCCTCATGGATGCGACCGCGCCCAGACCCACCAGCGCGGCAACCAAGGCATATTCAATAAGATCCTGACCGGAATCGTCAGCAACCAGAGTTTTCAACATCTTCATCATCTTCTCCTCTTTCAGTTCGCATGCGTGCGGCACCCTTGAAATGCGGTCCTTTGCGACTGTCCCAAAAATAAACAGAGGATTAGATAACTCCAATACCCTGAAGGTGTTACGAGGGTCATGGGATGTGATTATAGTCGCAGTTTGTCTGGCTCCCGACACAACGCGAACCTGTACTGCCGCGCATCAGGGGAACCGGGCATCCATCGGCGGAGATCGGAACCAGCACCGGAAGCTCACGCTCTTTGGCGCCGGCGCCGCGGGCCGGAGTTTGTCAAGCGTTGAAAGCCCCACCCCTCGTCTTGGAGGTGTGGGGCCTTTCGTCCGTGCAGACAAGTCCTTGCGCCGTCGCGTTCCCGCTCAGAACGAGAGCAGCACGGCGATTCCGATACCGGGGTAGTTGGTGTCGTAGAGGTAGTAGCCGTCGCCGCCCCAATCGATATATAGATTGTCGGTTTCGTACCACAGCGGAGGCCAGTCCTCGGGCCAGGGGTCCATCAGCGTGACCCAGTAGCCGTCGTACTGAAAGCGCGGATAGCCGCCGACAAAGAGCAACGGAAGACTGCCGATGTGGAAGAAGTGGCCACTTCCGAAGTAGAGGGCGAAGCGATCGTCCGGAACGCGGTAGCCGTTGTAGCCGCCGCGTTGCTGCCAGGTGCGGTGCTGAGTAGCCCACGAGGTGGCGCGCGATTGTGTAAACCCGGTGCGCACCTGCGCCTGCTGTTGCGGGACGCCGCTGGGATGGACGCCGCCATTGGTGGGTGCGGTCGGCTTGACGCCTCCGTGATAGGCGCCGCCGTAGGCCGGCTGGTTCCGCTGCGTCGTTGGCGCCGGCTTGGCTGCCGGCTGCGGCCCGGCCTGTTGCTGCAAGCCACGCGTCGACTGTCCGGCCGGTTGCGGAGCGGCCTGTGGCTGTTGCGTCAGCCCGCGCGTCTTCTGCCCGCCCTGCTGCGGGGCGGCCAGTTGGTTATGCTGCGCCTGTGACGGCGGCGTCAGCCCGCGCGTCGACTGCCCGCCCTGAGTCGGGGCGGCCTGTGGTTTCAGCCCGCGCGTCGACTGCCCGCCCTGAGTCGGGGCGGCCTGTGGTTTCAGCCCGCGCGTCGACTGCCCGCCCTGTTGCGGTGCGGCCTGGTCATGCTGCTGATCACCCTTTTGGTCGCCCTGCCCGTAGGCAGAAGGAATGGACCCTAGAAGCAGAAGCACGGTTCCAACGCTGAGAATTGACTTGATTGACATAGACGTTCCTTTCCGTTTGAACTTCTGGTCAAAGCTTCCGGCAACAATTTCAAAGCAGACGCAATCATAATCTCTATCCCTCCTTTCTGCATCAACTTCGGCGATAATCAACGCATGGAAGCAGTGTCGCAGGTGAATCCCGCCCAGGCGGATCCGGGCCCGCGCAGCATCGCCCGCGAAGACGCCTCTTCCATCTCCACTTTGCTGCGGCGCTTCTTCCCCGTTTACTGCGCGCTGGCCGCGCTGGTCACATTTGGCTATGCACTCTACGACCACTACCAGATCGACGGCGACGCGGTGGCCTACATGGACATCGGCGACTGCCTGCGCGCGCACCACTGGGCGGGCATCGTCAACGGCTACTGGCACCCCATGTACCCGGCGTTCCTCGCGCTGGGCCACGCGCTGTTCCACGCGACCCTGGCAACGGAGTTGCGTGCGTATTACTTCGTCAACTTCGGCATCTTCCTGCTGGGAATGGCGGCGGTGGTCTGGTTCGCGGATGCGTTATCAGGTTCAAGGTTCGAGGTTCAAGGTTCGAGGTATCTGCTGGACCGCTGCGCGATGCGCTATCTCGGTCTGGCGCTGCTGGTGATCGCGAGCCAGCGCGAGTTGTCGCTGGGCAAGGTGCGGCCGGACGCGCTGCTGCAGGCTTTTCTGCTGTTCGCGCTGGCGGCGCTGTTGCGGCTTCTTGCCACCGGCCGGGTGCGCTACGCCGCATTGATGGGCGCCGCGCTGGGCTGCGCGTACCTGACCAAGTCCTTCGCCTTCGTGGTTGCGCTGCTTGCGATCGCAGCGCTCGCCGGGTTTCGTTGGCTGTGGCTCAAGCACCAAGGCGCGCGCGTGATTCCCTCGGCGCTGGTGGCGCTGGTTTGCTTCGCCGCTATAGCGGGACCATACGTCGCCGCGCTGTCTAAACAGCATGGCCGGTTCGACTTCGGCGACTCCGGCTCGCTTAATTACGCATGGTTGGTCGGCGGCACGGAGAAGATGCACCTGCAGCCGTACATGACCTCGCAGTTCGGCTCGGCCGAGGTGCGCCTGAAGCACCCCGAGCGCGAACTGCTGCGCTCGCCGCAGGTCCTCAGCTATGCCGAACTGCCGTACGGCACCTATCCCGATTGGTTCGACGCAACCTACTGGAACGACCAGATCAAGCCGCACTTCCGCGTCCGCGACGACCTCCCGCGCGCGCTGCGCAACTGCGGCCTGGTCGTCCGCTACCTGTTCAACCACCCCGAGGCGCTGCTGCTGCTCGCGCTGCTTCTGGTTCTCGGAGCGCGCGTCACGCCTGAATGGAAGCCCGGGGCCAACGCCTTCTGGCTGGTGCCGCTGCTGCTGGGCATCGCCACCTGGGGCATCTACACCATGGTCAATACGGAAGAGCGCTATGTCACCGTCGCCTATCTGGCGATCATCCTCTCCGTGTTCGCCATGCTGCGCACGCCGGAGACGGAGTTCCGAATCGCGAATCTGCCGTCGCTCGCCTCGGCGCTGATCCTGCTGCTGGCGCTGCTGGCCGCGGGCGAATCGCTGCGCACCGTGCTCGAAGACCGCCGTCAGCTCATACTCCTCGGTTATCCGGGCGGCTGGTACAGCGCGAAGATGAATGACGCAGCCCAGGCGCTGAACTACATGGGTGTGCGCCATGGCGACAGCGTCGCCTGCGTTGGCGCCGTCGCGTGCGTGAGTGATCCTTACTGGGCGCGCCTGGCGGGGGTCCGCATCCTCACTGAGATTTACGACAAAGACACGCCGGTCCCGTTCTTCCTCACCAATCTGCCCAACCGCGAGCTGGCGATCGCCACTGTTCGTGGCCAGGGCGCAAAGGTGCTGGTGGGCGACTTCGACCGCGCGCGCGTCAGCGACTCGGACCCCTTCTTCCGCAACTGGCGCCAACTCGATAACACGACGCTCTATGCGCTGCCGCTGAATCTCAGTTCTCAGTGATCAGTTCTCAGTTGTCAGTGGAAGCCATCTCGCGGACCGGGAAGGTCTACATCTGCAAACGAACCGAAAACTGACAACTGAGAACTGACAACTGGCTTTTGTTACCATCTCCCCATGCCCGATCTCGACCTCACCATCCTCATGCCCTGCCTGAATGAGGCCGAGACTCTCGCCATCTGCGTTCGCCAGGCTGCCCAGGCGATCCACGACTCCGGCGTTCGCGGCGAGGTCCTGGTCGCGGACAACGGATCGGTCGACGGGTCGCTGGAAATTGCCGCCGCGGAGGGTGCGCGCGTGGTCAACGTGTCAACTCGGGGTTATGGCGCGGCGCTGATCGCGGGCATCGAAGCCGCGCGCGGCAAGTACATCATGATGGCCGATGCCGACGCCAGCTACCACTTCGAACATCTGCCACGCTTTCTCCCCAGGCTGGACGAGGGCTACGACCTGGTGATGGGCAACCGCTTCGCCGGCACCATTGAGCCCGGCGCCATGCCGCCGCTGCACAAGTACCTCGGCAACCCGGTGCTCTCCGCCGTGGGCCGCATCTTCTTTCGCATCCCGGTGCGGGACTTCCACTGCGGCCTGCGCGCCTTCCGCCGCGACCGCATCCTCGCGCTCAACCTGCGCACCACCGGCATGGAGTTCGCGTCGGAGATGGTGGTGAAGGCGTCGCTGGCCAGCCTGCGGTTGACCGAGGTGCCGACTACGCTCTCGCCCGACGGCCGCTCGCGCCCGCCGCATCTGCGCTCGTGGCGCGACGGCTGGCGTCATCTGCGTTTCCTGCTGCTCTACAGCCCGCGCTGGCTGTTCTTCTATCCCGGCATTGCCGCGCTGTTCCTTGGACTGTTCCTCTCAGCCATGCTGTTGCTAGGTCCGCTGACGCTGCACTTCGGGGCACTCGCGTTCACGCTCGACGTCGACACGCTGACCTACGCGCTGGGCCTGGTGCTGATCGGCGCGCACATCACGGTGTTCGCGGTGTCGGCCAGAGTTTTCGGGACGCAGGAGGGCTTTCTGCCGCCCAACCCCGCGTTCGAGCGCCTCTTCAAGTTCATCACGCTGGAAACCGGCGTCCTGTTCGGCTGCGCGCTGCTGCTGGTGGGCGCGGGAATCCTGGTGTATGCGGTGTTTCTGTGGCATGCGGCTGGCTTTGGCAACATGTCGCCCACGCGCATGCTGCGACTCACGCTGCCGTCGGCGGCGCTCTTCATGCTCGGCATCGAGGCCATCTTCGCCAGCTTCTTCCTCTCGCTGCTGGGCCTGAATCGGCGGTGAGGACCCGCTTGCAGTGCACACTATTCTCGTGTACACTACTCTAGTGAAGAACATTACCCTCAGCGCCGACGAGAACCTGATCGAGCAGGCCCGCAAGGCAGCCGCCGATCAGAACACCACGCTCAACGCCGCCTTCCGCGAGTGGCTGCAGCAGTATGCCGGTCGTCAGCGCTGGCTCCGCGAGTACGATGAATTGATGGAGCGCACCAGAAAATATATGAAGGTGGACCGCAAGTACACGCGCGATGAGTTGAATGAGCGATAAGTCCTTCCTTGACAGCAACATTTTCATCTACGCCTACGATCAGAGGGAGCCTGTCAAACAGTCCATCGCGGACAACTTGATTCGCGGCCTCGCGACCAGCGGTGATGCCGTAATCAGCTATCAGGTCATCCATGAGTTCTTCAACTGGGCCCTGGTTAAGGGGCCGGTCAAAATGCCTCAGGACGAAGCCCAGCGCTACCTCACCGTCACCTTCCGCCCCATGCATATCGTCGCGTCCTCCTTTACCCTGGTCTCCGACGCCATTCGCATTCAGGATCGGTACCGGCTGAGTTGGTACGACAGCCTCATCGTCTCGGCTGCGCAACAGGCCGGCTGCCACACGCTCTACTCGGAAGACCTGCAGCACGGCCAGCAGTTCGGCTCGGTCGCCGTCCAGGATCCCTTCCGCTGAGGCTGTTCCCGCCGTTCTTACTGCCGTTCCGCCAGGCTCTCCTCCCGACGTTGGGCTGTACTTCGCCAGCTTCTTCCTCTCGCTGCTGGGGCTGAACCGGCGGAAAACCCGCCGATTCCTTTGCCTTCATGTTCAATTTTGAACAGACAGGCCGGGCGGCCTGGCATAGGCTACTTTTTTGGCCAAACCCACTCCGCACGCGAAAGGAATTCCGCTATGGGACCGGACCCGCCGATCGTGCAAACAGACCCGATGAAGACGATGCAAACCTGCTCCGGGGGCAGTTGCGACTGTGTTCCCGATGAAGTATGCGACGCCGTGTGGGACAGTCTCCAGCGGATTCCGGGAGGGGATGACTATTACCAAACACGCGACGCCCGCGCCGAATGGCTGGCTCCGCGCATGGCGGCGGAAGGTTGGCGATTCTGTCAGTGCTTTCCGCTTTTGTGCACGGAACAGCATGCGCGGATATTCGATCTGGTGCATACCAAACTAGCCAACCGGCTGGCCCACAAGGCTGCGCTGGAGCGGGCAGCCTGATTTCACCGCTGCCGGGCAACGCTCCCGATCCATTGGAGTCGAGCGCTCTGCCTGTGCCTGTGAGCAGTCTTGCTCAGACGGGCCGGGCGAATCTCTCTATTCTCGCGGCGTCCGGCCAACTTCCGAAACGGAGAGGACTCAGCCATGGCGAAGGACCCAATGGAGACGATGCGGAGCTGTTTCGGTGACAGTTGCGATAACGTTCCGGATGAGGTGTGCGACGTGGTGTTTGACGGACTCAAACAGATTTCAGGAACGCAGGACCACTCGCAACGGCGCGACGCCCTCGCCGAAATAATCGCTCCGCGCATGGCCGAGCAAGGATGGCGATTCTGCCCCTGCTTTCCCCTGTTGAGGACCGAAGGGCATTCACGGATCTACGATCTGGTGCATACCAACCGGGCCAATCACCTGGCGCACAAGGCAGCGCGGGCCGCGTAGATTTCCGGGGCATCCCACCGACGTAACGGAAGCCTACTGCCACGCCACCAGGCTCTCTCGAGCGTGGTCGAACTCAATGTACGGCCCTCCATCAGGTCCATCCAGCCACACCTTCACAGGAACGCCATTCACGGTTGCGTTGGCCACCGTGCCGAAGCGCCAGCGCACAATGACGTGTGCAGCCGAGTTGCCGCTGATCTTCAGCGTACGGCCGGAGCGCACGACCGCGCGGCCTTCAAAATCCGTGAGCTTCGCGTTGCCTGGGCCGGCTCCGATCACCTCGTACACACGGCGGTCGTCCAGCGACTTCACCGTGGTGTTGCCGCTCTCCGACTGCGGCACCAACGTCATCACGTCCTCGGGGATCTTCGGGATCACCGCGCCGGCGCGCACCCAAACGGGAATCACATCCACGGGCGCATCGGCGACGACCACCTTTCCGCCCATTGTGGCACCGCCCGTCCAATAGTTCACCCAATTGCCTGCGGGCAAATACACAGCCCGCTGCGTGCCTGCATCGATCACGGGCGCGACCAGAAAGTCCGGCCCGAAGAGATACTCATCCTTGGCCGCACGCGCCTGCGGATCGCTCTGATAGTTGAGCACGAGCGCGCGCATCAACGGCATGCCGGTTTGCGCGGCCTCCTGCGCGGCGGCGTAGCGATAGGGGAACAGGCTCATGTGCAGCACCGCATATTTGCGATACACATCCAGCGCTTCATGGCTTCCAGGCGGGCTATTCGCGTCAAAGTCCCACGGCCCGATGTTCTTCGACGACATCACCTCCATAATCGGCGAGAAGGCCGCGTATTCAGTCCAGCGTTCCAGCAGGCGAGCGTTGGGCGTGTCGGCCGTCGCCAGATATCCGCCCAGGTCCGCGGTCCACAACGGCATGCCGCTTAGGCCCGCGCCCAGGCCGGCGGTGACCACGGTCGGCAGGCCGTTCAGCGGCGAGAAGCTGGCCTCGTTGTCGCCGCCCCACAGGAAGCCGATGCCATTGGCACCCACGGTGACGCTGCGCGCGAGCAGCACTCCGTTGCCCTTCAGGTCCTTCTGGATCAGCTCCTCCACGGCGTTGTTGTACAGCACCGCATATTTTTGTCGCATTACGCGCGGATCGCTTCCGTCCGAGAATTTCACGTCGCCAAAGAAGTTGCCTTCGCCGTCGTCGTCCTTGAAGCCGTCCGCGCCGGCCGCGATCGCCTGGCGGAGTTGGTCCTGCCACCACTGCTTGGCCTTGGGATAGGTGAAGTCGATCAGCGAACCCATGCCCTTCCACCAGCGCCCCACATAGGGGCTGCCGTTGGGGTTCTTCACAAACAGGTTCTGGTCCGCGGCGAACTGGTAGTTCTCCGCCAGCGGCGCAATCTTGCCCTCGAAGCCAACCTCCTTCGGCGGATCGGACTTCACGTTGATCCATGGCGTGTGCCACAGCACCAGCTTGTACCCCTGCGCATGGATGTACTTCACCATCGCGGCCGGGTCGTCGAACTGCTTTGGGTTGAATTTGTAATCGTTATAGGTCGCTTCCCACGGCGAGTCGATCAGGATGACACTGGCCGGCAGTCCCAGCGCGCGGTTCCGGTTCACGTCCTCCTCGACCTGCGCCTGGTTCTGGTGGTAGTCGCGCGCCTTCCACGGCGCAAACGCCCAATACGGCGGCAGGATGGAGCGGCCGGCCTGCGCGGTGAAGCGGTCGAGGATGGTGGGGAACTCCGGCCCGGTGAAGAGCACGATGCGCAGCTTCGCTGTGGCGGCATCGACGACGATCTCGTTCTTGTCGGTGGCGTTCAGATCGAACGACGCCTCGCCTGTGGTGTCCAGCCAGAAGCCGTAGCCGGTGGTGCTCATGAAAAACGGAATGGGCTTGTAGGTTGATGTGCCTTTGACTCCCTCGTTGTCGGTCGAGAGGTTCTTCACCACGGTGTGCGCATGGTCCAGCGTGTCGAAGCGCTCGCCCAGGCCGAAGTAGCTGGCCGCATCGCGCACGTAAAAGCGCCAGTAGCCGACCTCCCAGGCCACGCTGGTAATTTCCACGACGCCCGGCGCAACCTGGCGCAGGTGCACCTTGTCGGTCGTCACCGGGTCGCCGTTGAAGTCGAAATCGTGCACCAGCAGCTCCGCGCCCGGCCCGCCCGGAACGGTGAAGGCAACCGTGTCCGCATCGCGGCGCACCAGCGCGGCCACGGGGACTTCGGGCGGGCGCACCACTCGCGTCGCGCCCGGCAGCCGCTCGCCCACATCCTGCGCCGCCGCGGTTCCCGCCGCAAGCGCAAGGCCCAGCGCAATCATCGCCACACGTCTTGCTGCCATATAGAGCACTTCTTGTTACATAATCTGAATTTGGGCGGTTGTTTGCGCCATAAACAGTTACATATTGGTCAGGCCCGAGCGCATCTCCTCGTTGAAGGAGGGCTTGATCGATTCCAGGGTATGCGCCAACTGGGCCTGGTAGGCCTCGCGGCGCTCCATCAGCTTCGCGGTCGGCGAGCCGTACTCCGCGTCCGGGGACAGCCGCAGCAGCCCCTCTGCCATCAAAGTTCCCACGGTTGCGCGCAGCTCATCCAGCGTCGTGTCCAGGTACTGCGCGTCGCGCGGGTCCAGCAACCATACCTGCTCGCCCGCACCCAGAACGCCGGAGAGCCAGTAGAGCTTGCCCGCGAGAAAGTCCTTGCGCTGCTGCTCGGACGTGTCGTTGAAGACGAACTTCTTCTGCTTTGCGCTGTAATACCGCGTGGTCAGCGGCACCGGCTGGCGGTTGCCGCTCTTTACTAGTTCCAACTGCCCCTGGTCCATGGTCTTGCGCACCGCGTTATAGATAAAGCCCTCGGCGAAGGGCTGCTCCGGCGCGGGCACCACGTCGCGGAAGGTCACCGTCATGGATGCCGCGATCTTCGCGTGCAGCACGCTTTCCCCACCGTCTTCCAAACGCACCTCACCATGCACCAGCGAGGTGTCCGCCCCCGAGGTCGACTCGTGGAACGGCCAGCCGAAGCGGCCAAAGCTCAGCGGCAGCCCATGCAGCGTGACGTAGCAGTCCGGCCGCGGGTTCCGCAGCCGCCTGGCGGATTCAGTCAGGTACGCCTTGACGCCCTCCATCAGGTCGGCGCGGCCAAACTCGAAGCCCTCGCTCAGTTCCAGAAGCTCCGTCTTCTTCGGGTCGCCGGCCAGCGCCAGCGCGAACTTCGCTGTTGCCCCGCCCGAGTACTTCTCGCCCGCCTCGGTCGACACCACCACCAGCCCAGCCGACTTGGCCGCGGCTTCCACCTGTATTGCCAGCACTGCGCTCATCATGCTCGAATCTTCCTCACCCTTCCTTCATCTACTGTTGCTGTAGCCTCATCTATTCTACGTAAGTCGGCGGTCGTTGCTGACAACCAACAAGTTAGGGGCACCAATGAATCTCACCGGCAACACCATCCTCATCACCGGCGGCGGCTCGGGCATCGGGCTCGCGCTGGCGCAGCAATTCCATCAGCGCGGCAACCAGGTCATCATCGCCGGACGGCGCAGGGCCAACCTCGACGCCGCAACAGCCGCGAATCCCGGCATGAAGTCTCTGGTGCTGGATACGGCGGACGCTGCCAGCATCGCCGCCGCCGTGCCCAAGCTGATCGCGGAGTTCCCCGCGCTGAACGCCGTGCTGAACAACGCCGGCATCATGCGCCCGGAGATTCTGAAGAAGGGCGAAGTCGCCGATGCTGAGGCGATCGTGGCGACCAACCTGCTGGGGCCGATCCGGCTGACGGCAGCGCTGATGCCGCACCTGCTGAAGCAGCCCAGCGCCACCATCCTGAACGTGTCGTCAGGGCTGGCGTTTGTCCCGCTGGCATATACGCCGACGTATTGCGCCACCAAGGCGGCGATCCACTCGTACACGCAGTCGCTGCGGTATCAACTCAGGGACTCGCGGATCAAGGTGCTGGAGATTATTCCGCCGTGGGTAGCCACTGAGCTGATGGGTTCGGTGCCCGACAACCCGCGCGCCATGCCGCTGGACGCGTTCATCGCCGAAACCATGCAGATTCTCGCGACCGACGCCGAAGAGATCTGCGTCGACAATGTGCTGCGCCTGCGCAACGCGGCCGCCACCGGCAACGAAGCTGGAGCCTTCAAGATGCTCAACGAGGCTATGGCTCAGGAGCGCCACTAGCGCAGGGCCAGCATGCTACACTTTGATTGACGTTGATCAATATCAATCAATGCAGGCACCCCTATGATCCATCGACTTCCCATCACCAAAGCCCGCATCAACCTTGGCCAGATCGCGCGCCGCGCGCACGGCAACAACGAATACTTCATCCTGGAGAAAGACGGAATTCCTGTTATCGGGATCATGTCGGCGGATGAACTCGAGGATTACCTTGAACTCAAGAATCCCAAGGTGAAGACCGCCATCGCTGCAAGCCGGAAAAGCTATGCCCGGGGAAAGTCCCGTCCCGCTGCAACCTTGCTGGCGGAACTGAAGAAGGGCGCGGTGAGAAAGAGCGCGTAACCCTGCCCTGCCATGGCCCCGTCCTTTTACCGCGTTCAAACCTCCGCGCACTTCGACCGCCTGATGAAGAAACTGGCGCAGAAACATCCCGACCTCATCAGGCGCTTTGAGGAGGCTGTTGCTCTCCTTTCAGTCGATCCGCACAACAGTTCGAACAAGTACCCCATCAAGAAACTCGTGGGCGTTCCCGCGGGAGAGGGCCAGTACCGGTTTCGCTCCGGGCGGTTCCGCTTCCGCTACGACGTCACCGGGAAGGAAGTTACGCTGCACTACTGCGGACTGCGCCGCGAAGACACGTATTAGGCCGGAATTCTGACGACGCGGTTGTTAGTACGCGACCAGCTTCACGCTGCCGAGCAGGCCGGAGGTCGCGGGCGTCGGCGGAGCGGCGGGACGGCCGCCTGCGCCGGTTGGAGCAGGAGCTGCACCGGCAGCAGCTCCCGCAGCGCCGGCCGGTCTGCGGCGTGCGCCTGCGGCAGCACCAGCGCCTGCGGGAGGGGCCGTCGTCAAGCCGGGCGCGGGTGTCGCAGCCGCAGCCGATGCTGCAGCCGGCGCACCACCGCCGAAGCCGCGGCCGGTGGCCAGCGCGTTCACTTCGATCACCAAATCATTCGCGCCCTTCTTCAGCGCGCCGGTCACGTCCCAGCGATACGGCTGCCATGCGGCCGCACCGACTTCTTTTCCGTTCAGCGTCACTTTCGCATAGTCGTGCACGTCGGCAATCTCGAGATACACGCGCTTGCCCTTGGGTGCGGCGTCCGCGGTGAACTGCTTCTGATAGGTGGCCGGTCCGGCAAAGCCGGTCGTGCCAAGGTCCTCCCACGACCTCAGTTCCGTGGTCATCGGCTTGCCGTTCAGGGTCAGGCTCCAGTCGCCGGTCAGTTCGGCCAGCGTCGTGCCTGCCGCAAGCGACGGTTCCGCGGCGGCGGCTTCCTTCGGCAATGGGCCGACGACGATCACCTTTGCCTCGTACGGTGCAAGCACCAGAGCAATCTTCACTTCGCCGTTCGCAGCGGTTGCGCCCGCGATGGGATGAATTTCTCCGGTAGCCAGGTTCCAATCCTGAGCAGCCCCGTGGCCGACGATGGTCGCCACGCGTGACTCGGATTTGTTGCTCTCGTTGAAGAAGAGGTACATGTCACCGTCGGTCCACTGGCGGTGGGTGTAGGTCAATCGCGGGAAGTCTGCGTCCAGCTTTACGTCGGGCTTGGGCAGCGCGGCAAGCACGGCCGGCGTAATGTCGCCGGAGGACTCGACCAGTGTGGCGAAGCTGAGGTCGGGCTTCTCCTTCGCGTCCATGAAGGTCTTGTCGAGGATGAGCGAGGGCGTCTTGCCCACGAAGATGACCTTGCCGCCTTCTTTCGCAAACTCGCGCAAACGCTCCAGCCCAGTGCGCGTAATCACCGTCATCGACGACAACACAATGGCCTTGTAGGTTTGTCCGCTGAGGTTGGTGAAGCCGCCGTTTTCGAGCTTCGCGACCGAGCTTAACGACTGCTCATCGAAGTAGTCCCAGTCCACCTGGTGTTCGAAGAGCTGCCAGCCGAGCTTGGTGGTGCTGCGGTCGGCCTCGGTGGCCGCGTCGCCGCCCATCCATATAGTGTTGCCGGGATGGTAGAGGCCAACCTGCGCGGCCGGATGTCCGATGGCCATCAGGTAGCCGCCGCGATTGGCGTACCACGCAATCATCGCAGCCTCCGGCGGGGCCGGGGGTGGCGGCGCGCTCGGATTTGCATTGAAGCCCCCACCCCCACCGCGCAACACGCTGATCTGCAGCGCGTTCACTCCGCGCACCAGTTGGAAGTCGAGCTGGTACTTGCCGTCGATGCCGGTGCCGCCGCCTTCTTCCGCCCACACCTTGGGCTTGCCGAACAGATGCGCGTCCGAACTGGCCAACTTCGGGAAGTTGTTGTTGATGTTCCACGTCCCGTCGGGCGTATGCACGGCGCTGGGAATCAACTGGCTGAGGTTGTCGATGCCCGGGACTTCGACATAGCGCTCGTCGCGGAAGTAGTCGCCTTCGCTGCGTTCGAGCGCGAGCATGGTCTCCTCGTGGTTCAGGTGGACCAGGTACTCCACGTTATGCGCCTTGGCCCAGTTGGCCTGCTCGCCGAAGAACGAGTTCTGGAAGATGCCGCTCCACACATCGTAGTAATCGGCGCGCGCCAGGTCCGACTTGTCGATCGGCTTGCGATCGAACCACGAGGGCAGATACGGCGCCAGGTCGTATCCCTTCTGCGCCTTGAAGTCTTCCAGCAACTTCGGCGTCCAGGGAATGCCGCTGCTGTAGTCAGGTTCATCCCCGAAGAAGCCCAGCACGATCTTGCCGAACTGGTCGCCCACCGCGCCGTAGTAGGTCTCGTGCACGGTGTGCAGGAACGCGTCGGTCGCTTTGGGATCGAGGTAGTCGATGATGGTGTAGGTCGCATCCTTGGCCCGCGTGCCATCGGCGCGGTTGAAGTTTCGCGTCGGCGAGCTGAGGTAGACGTGGCGCAGGAACTGCACCTGCCAGCTATGGCGCGGCTCGTTCGGCGTGGTGCCCTCGTTGGGGGCCTGGTACTTCAACTGCAAATCCGCGGGCACCGGGATTGGGATCACCTTTTCGATCGCTCCCTGCGCGTCCATCTCCGTCGCCCAGATCGCCAGCGTGTCCGGCGGCGCCGGCATCTGCAGCGTCTGCCCCGGCGCGACGTGCACCGTAATGTCGGAGACGATGTCCTGCATGCCAAGCTGCGGATAGCGCTCCGTGATGTAGCCGCCGGCAAAGCCGCTGGGGTAGTCGCTCTCGTCCTGAATCCACATGCGCATGTTGCGCTTGGCCAGCTCAGCGACGGTGTACTTCACCTGGTCCATGTGCCCGGGCGAGAGATATGCCGGCTCGCCGTGGGCCATATCGCGCCGGCCGGGCGAGAGATTGATGATGAAAATCCCATTCGCAGCCATCCGGTCGAGATCGCGCGAGATGCGTTGCCGCACCTCCGCCGGGTCGGTTCCGTTCCAGCTTTGGAAGGGCTGGATGGCACCATACTCGCGCGGCGGCGCCTTGAAGTTGGCCGCCACCTCGCGTGTCGATGGGAACGTGATCTGCTGCCACGGGCGCGCCGATTGCTGGTCCGGCGCCTTATCCTGCGCAAACAACATCGGCGTTATCGACATCGGGACTAACAGCGAGACGAGGCAAAGCTTCTGGGCAAACTTCATGGCAACCACTCCGGGGAAAACGCTTATTTTGTTCGACAGGGAGTATACGTCCGCGCGCCTACGCAAGTCGCATCCGCTAATTTTTCATAGGAATAATGAGGCCTGCACGATCAGGTGTAAGCTTTCCAGGAGACGGTTTCATGATTCGAGCCATGCGTCATCCTCTGATCGTTTTCGCGATTGCATGCTGCCTCCCAGGCGCAGCCCTCGCCCAACGCCCGTTGCCGCAAAGAACCCTCCCGCCTCCTCCTGTCGTGCCCGCGTCGCCCGAGGTGCCGGTTACGCTGGCTCCGCCGAAAAACCCCGCCACCGTCGAGCAGATTCGCGAGTACCTCCGCCTCAGCGGCGATATGGATTCCTTCCGGGCAAGGTGGATTGCTGCCGTCGACAAGAACCGCTCGATCGGCGCACCCTACTGGCCGGAGTCGTTCTGGACGAACATCAAAGCCGAGATGGGAAAAACGGATCTCATGCCCATGTACGTCACCTTGTATCAGCACGGCATATCGAAAGACCTGATGCAGGAGGTGCTCAACACGTATCACCTGGTGGGCGCCACTCTCTTCAAACTCTCTCCAGCCGCCTACAAACTCAATGTCGCCCAGCAAGCGATGGCAGACGATACGAATAAGCTGACACTGGCCAAGACGCTGGAAGTGATTCAAAAGGTCTACGCAATCTATAAGCCACAGATTGAAGAGGCCCGCGCCCGATACCTGGCCGAGCATCCAGGCTCGCTTCGGTAAATAGAAATGTCCGCAGTCCTGGTTTCCTGTTGGCTTCTCGATGTGATCGATGACGATGGTCTCGGCCGACCACATATCGCTCATGGCCCTAGTCCGGGACAAACAGAACATCTCCATGAGTCAAGCCGGGTCGTGCATGGCCGTGACCTGCCCCCGGAAATCTCTACCAGTTGAAGCTGGAGTTCTCTCGTAATCTAAGCGAGGGAGCTGACGATGAAGAAGAACCGGTACACAGAAGAGCAAATCATCGGGATATTGAAGCAGCA
>Ga0181526_10001597_pt1 | contig 21195 bp, 20 predicted proteins | sample PEATcosm2014_Bin_35_FD_119750 | JGI IMG/M metagenome (GOLD analysis project Ga0181526, IMG submission 119750) | Peatland microbial communities from MTU Mesocosm Facility, Houghton, MI, USA - PEATcosm2014_Bin06_30_metaG | ecosystem: Environmental > Terrestrial > Soil > Wetlands > Peat | place...
AATCTTGCCGGAACCGCGCCGCTGCTCTGCGCCGGCATCACCACCTATTCGCCCATGCACCACTGGGGCGTCACCAAAGGCAAGAAGGTCGGCGTGGTCGGACTCGGGGGACTCGGCCACATGGGCGTCAAGTTCGCGCACGCGCTCGGCGCGCACACCGTGGTCTTCACCACCTCGCCCAGCAAGAAGGACGACGCACTGCGTCTTGGAGCCAACGAAGTAGTCGTCTCGCGCAACGCCGACGAGATGGCCAAACATGCCGGCAGCTTCGACTTCATTCTCGATGCCGTCTCCGCCGACCACGACATCAACGCCTACATCCAGCTTCTGCGCCGCGACGGCAACCTTACGCTCGTCGGTGCGCCGGAGAAGCCGCTTCAGGTTTCGTCCTTCGGTCTCATCTTCGGGCGTCGCAGCCTCTCAGGCTCGCCCATCGGCGGTCTGCCCGAGACGCAGCAGATGCTCGATTTCTGCGGCCAGCACAACATCACTTCGGACGTCGAGGTCATTCCGATCCAGAAAGTCAACGAAGCCTACGAACGCCTTCTCAAGTCGGATGTGAAGTACCGCTTCTCGATCGACATGGCTTCGCTCAAGTCGGAGTAGAACGCGTGCTGAACGCGTCGCCGATCGCAATTCCTGAGTCGCAATTCCCTGAGTCACTGGGGCCGCAGGCCACAGCAACTCAGCAATTGCCGCAGGCACGGCTCTGCGAGCCGCGCCTGCGGTCTCGGGTCTGGAGCCCAGCAGCGCCCAAAGCCGCTGCGGCCCTCCAGACCCGAACCGAGGAGAAGAAAAAATGGAAATCAAGCGCGCAGGTTCGCGTCCCTCCGCCAAGGGCCCGGCAGACTGGTTCACCGGCACGGTCCGCATCGATCCGCTCTTTGAAGCGCCCGAGCCCGCGCGTGTCGCCGGGGCGCAGGTCACCTTCGAGCCCGGTGCGCGGACGGCGTGGCACACTCATCCGCTCGGCCAGACCCTCATCGTCACCTCCGGCTGCGGCCGCGTGCAGCGCTGGGGCTCGCCCATCGAGGAGATCCGGCCCGGCGATGTCGTCTGGTTTGCGCCCGGCGAAAAGCACTGGCATGGAGCGGCGCCTACAACGGCAATGACCCACATCGCCATCCAGGAGAAGCTCGACGGCAAGACCGTCGACTGGCTCGAGCACGTCAGCGACGAGCAGTATCAGGCGTAGGTCCCACCCAAAAAGGATTCTCCCTTGTCCCTCAGTATCCGCGTCCCTCAGCGCATCCGAATCAACGGACCCTGCGCCTGTCTGCCGAAAGTGACAATCACCACCGCAGATCCGCTCGGCCCCTGATTCCGCATCGAAGTGTGCACAATGGGACAGAATTTCCGCGTTCTCCGCCGCACAATCGATCCCAAATCTTCGGTGAGGTGCGCGATGCAGGATCGCCGGCAAATCCCCCTCGTACGACTCTTGCTCGTCGATGATGACCCTTTGATTCAATCCTCGATGGCTGCGGCGCTCGGTGAGATCGGTTTTTCCGTTCGATCGGCCGAAGACGGGCTTGTCGCACTGGCTCAAATCCGCAGAGAAATCCCCGACATCCTTCTTTCCGATCTCAACATGCCGCGTATGTCCGGCTTCGAATTGCTCCGCGTCGTGCGCCGCCACTTTCCTTCCATCCACCTCATCGCCATGAGCGGAGCATTCTCCGGCAATGAGGTGCCTTCCGGGGTTATCGCCGACGCCTTCTATCAAAAAGCCAGCGGGATGCGCTGCTTGCTCCGGATCATCGAACGCTTCCCCCAGCTGCCCCCGTTGCCCGTGCACCAGCGAACTGCCTCGGCGCCACTCTGGATCCTTCGCAACGGATACGACGCCTCCGGAGAACCCTGCGTCTCGATCGTTTGCCCGCAATGCCGGCGCGCCTTCCAGCAGCAGATCGGCGGTTCCCTCAGCCTCGTTCGAGAAGTGCAGTGCGCGTATTGCCGCACTACGGTCTACTACGCCATCGTCGAGCCCGTCGATCGGTCTCCCGCAGCGGCGTTTCCAAGAGCCCGTCGCACGACGGATCCAGCCAGTCAGTCTCAGTTACACACTTGAATCCGAGATCTTCCCAGGGGGTGTGCTCCGGTCGACGACGGAGGGAGCGGGGGCCTTCAGGCCTCTAAACTCACAACAAAATAGGACGTGTCATTCTGAGCGAACGGGGCCCCGAACGTAGTTCAGTTCCGAGGTGGTGAGCCGAAGAATCTGCATTTGCCTTTCCAGATGTATGCTGCGACGAGCAGTGCCCTGCAAGAGGTCGTGTCGTTCCGTGCATCCCGTAAAGTCTGGTAGCTGATTCGCAAAGTAATAACTAAAGGCTCGCCGACACTTGGGGAGTAATCGGCAGCGGTAAGTGCTTCAGCGATTTGGCGTGAACCGAGAAAGAAAGCTGGATCGCTCGCCCCGCGCTGCGTCGGCGTTAGACTCAAATCTCAGAGGCTTGCGATGGAAGGGTCAACTCTCGGCGCGATCCAGGCCAGTGAGGGATTGCTCGCTGTGATTCACCGCAACTGCAAGTCAAAATCGCTCGACTAAAAAGGTCCAATCGCCTGGAGCGTGCAGGACGAAAAGGGGTGCTGCGAGTTGACCAAGGACATAATGGCCATGCCAACACGGGTGGTGGTTACATCGTGATCGGTGTTTCGGAGGCGGAAACAGAATTTCGCCTTGAAGGTCTAGCGCCGGACCAAGCCGGGACGTTCGAGTCCTCGCAAATCTGCAGGTTTGTGCAGAACTACGCAGATCCCCCGGTGAACGTGCGGGTAATGAAGGTGACCGTTCAAGGGCTCGTGCTTGTGGTTTTGGAGATTCCAGATTCGCTGATACTCCACACTTATGTCAGAAGGCTTTTCCAGATGTGCTCCGGGAAAGAGAACTGTGTGTGAGAACCGACAACAATGAATCCGCCCCGATCAAGTCTTCAGCGGATTTCCGCGCTCGAATTGAAACTTCGATCCGTAATCGAACAGACTCGCTGCTCTCCTCCTTTCGGACGATCCTCAAGGGATCGGAAGGCTGGGAGAGTGCGTCCCCAACGGACGAGGAGCAATTCCTGGACCAAATCGACGAAGCACAGGCCCAGTTTGACCGCCGAAATCCTCTCAACAAGGAGAGGAGCCATACCGATTTCATAGAGACGGTGTTTAAGCCGATGACATTCGACAAATACCGATTCGCTACAAACAAGCTGGAATATGCGGCCCAGGATGCGCACGTTGATTTGGTTGGGTGGCCATTTCTCATTTTTCCAAGCACCCGTAGAGAGCTCCTCTCGCAAACAAGTGAAGGAATCGAGGTGTTGATCAGCACCACGGACTTCGCCAATCAGGACATCTCAGATTTCTGGCGATTGAACGAATCCGGATTGTTTTACAAGCGAGAACTCACCCCGACGATCAACATGCCGCCGGCCTCAACCTCTGCCCCGCGGGTCTTGTGGCAATTTGCAGAAGCGATCTACTGCCTGAACCGCCTCTACCAGCGGCTGCTTTCAGATTCAGATTTGATAACGCTCAGTGTCACGATTCATAGAACACGGGGAAGAGCGCTGGTGTGGCAGGAAAAGGGCTTTCACTACAGTACGTACCAGGCCAATAGACCGCAAATTGAGGTACGAGCCACGCATTCCTTGACGGAATGGCGGGCAAGCCTTGAGGACCATGCAGTCGAGCTTTCGCGTGAGGTCTTTCGTTGTTTTCAGCTCGAGAATCCGGACGAGACCATGATGCGCACTCAAATCCGAAACATCTTGCAAAGGAGACTCTGAGCCAAACCCAGAGAAGATGCCATGAAGATTGTGCCCGTGATCAAATCCAGCGATTTGTCCCGGTCAGTGCACTTCTACACCCAGGTCCTCGATTTCGAGTACAAGTGGCCCGGCCACGAAGAGCAGGAAAAAGCCAACGGAGTGGCTCATCTGACCAAAGATGGCGCCGAGCTGCTGCTCTCGCGCCATGCCGGCGATGGCGTCTTCGGTTCCGTCAATCGCGTCTTTGTCGACGATGTCGACGAGCGCTACGCGACCTTTCGTGCGCGCGGTCTCGATACGACCCAGCGGCCTGAGTCTCCGCTTCATACCGCGCCCGTGAATCAGACCTGGGGCCTGCGTGAATTTGCCGTCGTCGATCCCGACGGCAACGGCCTCTGCTTCTGCGCGCCAATCCGCTGAAACGACACGCCCATGCAGCCTTGACTCGACCGCCCCGCGGAGTTCCAATGAGAACAGCGCATGCGCTTTCCCCGTAAGGGAGGAGGAACGTATGAGCCGTGTCACCGCCCGCCTGCTTTACTGGTCTCCCAGGATCCTGTCCATCGCGTTCGCAATCTTCTTAAGCCTGTTCGCGCTTGATGTTTTCAACGAGGTTCACGGATTCTGGCGGATCGTGCTCGCGTTTTCGATCCACCTCATTCCTGCGCTGGTGATCGTCGCTGCGCTTATCGTTGCATGGCGATGGGAATGGATCGGCACTGGGCTGTTTGCTCTGCTCGCTGTGTACTACGCGGTCCATGTTGTTCAGGAACATAAATAACTGGGCCGCTGTGCTGGGGATTTCGCTTCCGTTACTGTTGATCGCCGCCATGTTCTTGGCGGCCTGGCTCAAACGTTCCGATGCCTGTCTGGCACACTGATCGTTTCCACAAATGGGCCCATTGAGCGAGGGCGCTGGCGAACACAATCCTCACCAACTCGGCTTGCCCCAGCTTCGCTTCCAGCCTCACGGTCTCGATCGTGAACCCGGCTTGCGCCGGCGAGAGCAAAGCTGCTGCTAGAGACTGCTGACCAGTTTGGCGACTTGATCCGCAGAGGTAGCACTCGAGATTTGAGCAGCAACATCAGGGTTAGGTGCAGCTCCGGCGGCCTTTGCGGCAGCATTCTGAAGTGTCTTTGCATCCGACTTCAAGCCGTCGGCGTCGAGATGCGACGTCAGCCAACCGGAACCGGCAAGGCCGATCACTAATGTCTGGAGTCCGATGAGCACAAAATCGGCACCTGATTTCGGGGTCAGATCCACCCAGGTCTTCTGGTTGGGGAGTAGCCATACGAGCCCGGAGAAGAAACCCACAGCTAAATCGCGATAACCTGAGAAATCCTTGGTTCCATCAGGTTTTGTTGAACCAAATCCAGGTGAAGTACTCAGCAGGGCATGCCCTAGCCCTCCGATAAGTCCTCCGACTGCCGCAGCGGTTACATACTGCCACGAGAAATCCATATATCCACCTGATCAAGACGCTCTGGGAAGGTGAAGGAAACTTAGTAGTAACAAGCTGTCATGTCAAGCAAATAGAAGTATTTACTAACTGATATAGAGGCATCTAATTACAGGAGGTGACCCGTGGTCACCCCGGCAGTTCTGGAGGGAGCAGGGGCTTCAGCCCCCTGAGGAATAGGCGAAGAAGCCGGGCCTTTAGTCCCGGATCGCGCCAACACGGTTCTTCTCGCTGACGCCGCTCACCGGGCACCAGGCACCTGCGGTAAACTCGGGGCGGGATGAGGGTTTTCGGCATCGATTGTGGGACCGAAATCACCGGCTATGGTGTGGTCGAAACCGACGACGCCAGCCGGCAGCCTCGCCTCCTCTGCTGTGCCCGCGGCGCCATTCGCTTGCCGAAAACGAAGTCGCTGCCCGAGCGGCTCGAGCAGGTCTATCGCGAATTGACAGAAGCTCTTGCGCGCTGGCAGCCCGAGGTCGTTGCGATCGAAGAAGTCTTCTACTCCGTCAACGCCAAATCGGCGCTCAAGCTCGGACAAGTCCGAGGTGTGGCACTCCTGGCAGCCGCCACCACGGGGCTGCCGGTTGCCGAATACGCGCCTTTGCGTATCAAATCGAGTGTGGTGGGATACGGCCTCGCAAAGAAGGAGCAGGTGCAGTTCATGGTAGCCAGGCTGCTCGAACTGGAGGAGTTGCCGGAGCCGCCCGACGTCGCCGACGCGCTCGCCATCGCCATCTGCCACATCCACACCGCGCAGACTTTACTGCAGCAGGGGTCAGTTCTTCGATGAGTGGAACCAAGCTGTTGGGGTTGATCCTGTCCCTGTGCCTGAGCCTGAGTTTCGGTCTGGGCATGACACACGCAAACGCACAGGAAAGTGAGACCACGGTCCGCGTCGATTTTTCCAACCCCGGCCTGACCCCCTCCACTTGGACCCTGGAGCTTCATCCCGATGGTCGAGCGCACTTCCGTTCCGATCCGGGAGCAAAGACCGCGGCCGATCTCCACGAAATCGAGCCGGGTCCGGTCGACCGCGATATCCAACTCAGTCATGAGTTTGCCGCGCGCGCCTTCGCCATCGCCCACCGCAACAAGCTCTTCGACGAAAAGTGCGACAGTCACCTCAAAGTCGCCTTCCAGGGCTGGAAGAAGTTCACCTACACCGGCCCCGACGGAACTGGAACCTGCGAGTTCAACTACTCCAGGAACAACGACCTTCAATCCCTCTCCGACGCGTTTGTAGCGGTCGCCTCAACGATCGTCGAGGGTGCGCGGCTGGAACTGCTTCTGCAACATGATCCGCTCGGGCTGGACAAGGAAATGGAGTTCCTGAAAGAGGCCTCGGCAGACGGGCGCCTGAAGGAGATGTGCGCGATCCAGCCGATTCTGGCGAAACTGGCGGACGATGAGGACGTGATGGAACGGGTGAGGCGGCGTGCGCGGATGCTCCTGGAAGACTCAAAGTAACCATGCGACCGTCTTTGGTTACTGCGCGCCGCGCGAAGGGGACAATGGCCGACACGAAATGACAATGATGGGCGCGACTTTATCTGCTGTCAGGGTGTCCAATCTTAGTGGATGATAGTGGGTGCTGGTTCGGGCCCGGGAGCCTGGGGGCGCCATGACGAATAGACCGAAATCGGTGAGCAGGTATGTGCGGCTGGCTGCGATAGCGGCCAGCGTTTTTGCATGTGCCGGATGGACTCTGAGCCAGGTTGGAGCTCAGGCTCCGCCGGCCGGACCGGCGACTCCCGCTCCTCAAGGGCAGCCTGCGGCACGCGCCGTCCGTCTCAGCAGTGTCGACGGACAGGTGCAGCTCGCTCAGGGAAGTCAAGTTCTGGCAGCACAGGCATTGGCGAACACGCCGCTGTTTGAAGGCACGCAGGTTTCGACATCGGACGACGGCCGCGCCGAGGTGCAGTTTGAGGACGGCAGCGTCGCGCGCATCTCGCCGAACAGCTCACTCACCTTGGGTACGCTGGGGCAGCAGGGTGCAACGATGCAAACTGACCTGGTGCTGAACAGCGGCCTCGGGTACTTCGAGATTCAGGGCAATGGCGAGGCGAACCAGATTCGGGTGCACTTTGGGAACGACGTGGCGACGGTGAGCGGCTTCACGGTTTTGCGCGTCAATCTCGACTACCCGCCGGGCGAGGTTGCCGTGTTTTCAGGCAACGCGCACGTTGAGGGTGGCAACGCCCTGGCGCTCGATTTGCACGGCGGCGAGAGCGTGAAGCTCAATGGGACCGAGCCGGGGAATTATGTCGTGGCTGAGGCGATCGAGCCGGACTCCTGGGACACCTGGAATTCGGATCGAGATCAGGCACTCACGGCTCAGGAGACCGACCGCACGGCAGCAACGAACGGGATGCCGAACAGCAGCAATCCGGCATGGAGCGATCTGGACGCGAACGGCAGCTGGTACAACGTGCCGGGGCAGGGGAATGTGTGGTCGCCCTACGAAGCGGAGTCTGCTGGCTGGGATCCCTATGGCTGTGGGAGCTGGATGTGGACGCCGCGCTTCGGCTATATGTGGGTGTCGTGCGAGCCGTGGGGCTATATGCCCTACGCGTCCGGGACGTGGAACTACTACGACGGCTTCGGCTGGGGCTGGGCGCCTGGGCTTGGGATTCCGTGGTGGGGCGGATACGGTTGGGGATTCAACATCGGAGTGACACCAGTTCGATATAGGCCGCCGCATCGTCCGGTGGGAGGACCACGGCCAGGCGGACCGATACGAGTTGCAGGCGGGCGATATCAACCCTATCCGGTAATCGCAGTCAATCGCGTACATGATGCGACGAGCGGTGCGACAATTCGCACGCGGAATGCGCCAGTGACGATCGCTGGCAATACGATCCAGCCGCTCCATTCGTTGTCGCCTCGGCCCGTATACGGAGGCGGGTTTATGAGCGGAGCGAGCCATGGGCCGATTGTCCCAGGTGGGGTTGGAACAGGCGTTCACTATGGATTTGCGACCTCGCCCTATGGGAGCCGGCCGGGGACGTGGACACCACCGGCAAATACGTATCGTCCGCCGACGAGTAGCTACTATCGTCCACCTGCGGCTGCACCGCACTATTCGGCACCGAGCTACAACGCGCCGAGTCACGCGTCTGCTCCGTCGGGCGGTGGTGGCGGTGGCGGTGGGGGCTCGCACCCATCAGGCGGTGGTGGAGCGCATCGTTAATTCAAGTCGAAGGATGCTGGAGGGCCGCAGCCTCAGCCCTGCGGCCTTTTTGTTTCTGCCCTCGAGCGGGCGTGTCAGTCCTTTTGGTTGGGGCGATCATGGAGAGTTTTCCAGAGAGCGGCGAGGAACTCGAGGGAGAGCGCTTCGGCACGGACTTGGGGATCGAGGCCGGCGGATCCGAGAGCGTTCGTGATGTCAGCGGGCGCGATGCCCGCGGCGCGGAGATTGTTGGCGAGCGTCTTGCGCTTTTGCGCGAAGGCTTGACGCACGAAGCTGAGGAAACTGATTTCGTCGTCGATCCCGAGCGAGGAGAAGTGCGGAGCAAAGCGCCAGCGAATGACGGTGGAGTGGACCTGGGGTGGTGGCGAGAACGCGCCTGGCGGCAGAGCGAGCAGCTTCTCGACGGGACCGTACATCTGCAAAGTGACAGACAAGAGGCCGTAGTCACGTGAGCCGGGCTCGGCGGCGACGCGATCTGCGACTTCGCGCTGCATCATCAGGATGGCGCGATCGAGTGCGGCGTGGCTGGCGGCAAGCTTGAGCAGGATCGGCGAGGTGATGTAGTAGGGCAGGTTGCCTACGACAGCGAGGCGATTGCCGACCTTTGCGGATGCTGCTGCGAAGTCGAAGTCGAGAACGTCCTGATGAACTACAGTGACTCGGTCGGCAGGGAACTCCGCGCGCAGTCCTGTGGCGAGGTTGTCGTCGAGTTCGATGGCGAGAACGTGCGCGGCTTGGGCGGCGAGGGCGCGCGTAACAGCGCCCCGGCCGGGTCCGATCTCTATAACAATCTCGCGCGCGCAGTCGCCGAGCGCGGCGACAATGCGCTGGATGGCTTGCGGATCGTGTAGGAAGTTCTGGCCGAGCTTCGGCTTGGTGGGCATGGACATGAAGATGGTAGAACAGGGACCAGGGGCTGATGGTCTTAGGGACTGATACCAGCCGTCCGACCGAGGTCACAGTCTGTAAGAGCAAAGAGCATGCAGACCAGCGTTTTCTTGCAGGCCGCCTTGAATGGCGACAGGGTTCACCCCGCAGCACCGCGCACTCCGGCAGCGATTGCGGTGGCGGCTCGCGCAGCCGTGCACGCCGGCGCCCACTCGGTGCACGTGCATGCATTCGATGAGGCTGGCCGGGAGACGCTCGACGGCGCTGCTTGCGCGAAGGTTCTGCGTGCAATCCGAAGCCTGTGTCCGGAGACGCTGATTTCGTTGACGACATCGGCGACGATTGTGAGTGATCCACGAGAGCGCTTCAGAATCGTCGCGGCATGGGAGGAGATGCCGGACCTTGTAACGGCGAACCAAGGCGAGGCGGGGATTGGAGAGCTGTGTGAGTTGCTACTGGCGCGAGGCGTGGGTATCGAGGCGGGATTGCTGAGCGTCGAGGATGCGCGCGCCTTCGTCCATTCCGGATTGGGGTGTCGGTGCCGGCGCGTTCTGATCGAGCCGCTCGACGAGAATCATGAGATGGCAGTCCGTCATGCTGCTGCCATGGAGGAGACTGTGCTGTCGGCTGGCATCGAGCCGGAGCAGGCTCACCACGGATACGGCATCGCGTGCTGGGCTGTGAATCGGCGTGCACTCGAACGAGGGCATGGTATCCGTACTGGGTTCGAAGATGTCACGGTACTCCCGGACGGTACTGAGGCACGAGACAACGCGGACTTGGTCGCGGCAGCCGCCTGTTTGATTCGCGCGCACGTCGAGGCTTCGGCCTAAGACTGCACGCCTTCGCCCACGGCCGTGCTTGTCCCAGGGCTTCCATTCTGTGGTCTCGCTCGGAAACAATGGGCTGGGGCTTACCCGTCTTTCTTCAGCACCGCCAGATGGAACGTGCAGCGTTTCTCGTACCCGAGTGCATGGTAGACGCGAATCGCGGAGTGGTTATCCGCGAAGGTGTGAAGGAACGGCGTGTCGCCGCTGTCGAGGATCAGTTTCATAACAGCGGACATGAGGATGCGTGCAAAGCCGCGGCCACGTGCGTCGGGATGCGTGCAGACCGCACTGACTTCGACGTATCCTGGAACGCGCATACGCTGCCCAGCCATCGAGAGCAGGCGGTCTCCCTCGAAGATGCCGTAGAAGGTACCGAGCTCGTGGGTGCGGTCGCGGAATGGGCCGGGCTCCGTCAGGGTAGCGAGTTCGACCATGGCGGGCACATCAGCTGCAACTAGAAGGCGCATCGCCGTCGTGCTCGGCAGGTTGTCCACATGTGAACCGCTAAAGACCATCTGGTCGACGAGGCCGCCGCGGATCAGAGTCCAGCCAGCACGCGGTACTGGCGATTCGTGGAGAAACAGAACATGAACGCCGTTGGGTGCTGCGAGACGGTGCAGATCGTCATACGCGGCCGTAGATTGCTCCGCGATGCCACTCAGTGGGCCGATCGCGGGAAGATACGCACGGGCCAGCCCATCGCCGACGGCGAAGTGAGACTGCGCTGTGGTGAGCGCGCTCCACATAGGCTGATCAAGGAGCTGGATGTCGGCCATAAGTCTAAAGATGAGCGAGCTTCAGGTTGCGATGCCAGGATGTCACGAACGGCTCATCTCTCGAAACACCGGACCGGCCGGACAAGGTTCAGACGGGATGGCTCTCGTCCATGGGGATCGAAGCTCCGTAGCGCTTGCGGACGATCCACAACACCGGCAGTCCGGCGAGGATGAGCGCAGTTCCGATGAGGGAGCCTTCGAGGTTCCCGAGGTAGCTCCAAACAAGGACGGCTGCGGCGCACGCGACGAAGATCGCCGGCAGAAGTGGATATCCCCAGACACGATAGGGGCGCGCAAGCTCAGGACGCTTGCGGCGGTAGTAGAAAACGGTCGTCGTGGTGAGCATGTAGAAAAGCCATTCGGCGAAGACCGCGAGCTCGAAGTGCTGCTGAAACTGGCTGAGAAAGAGCAGCAAGACGGTCGACAGCAGTCCCTGGACGATGAGTGATGTGGACGGCGACTGGAAGCGCGGGTGGATGTGTGCGAACTGCGCGAAGAAGAGCCGGTCGCGTGCCGCGGCGTATGGGATTCGCGCGCCCGACATCACCGTTCCGTTGAGGGTGACGAAGATGCTGAGAGCCATGGCCCCAGCCACGAAGCCTGCTCCGCGCGGGCCGGCCACCACGGACAATGCGGCGACTGCGGGGCGCTCGCTGGCTGCGATCTGCGCGGCGGGCAGGATGTATTGAATCGCAGCATTGGTCGCCATGAAGAGAGCACCGACGATGAACAATCCGCCGATGAGAGCAGTGGGCAGGCTGCGCTCGGGATGGCGCACTTCGCCTGCGACCATGGTGAGATCGTTCCAGCCGTCATAGGCCCACAGCGTGGCGATCAGCGCGAGCATAAAGCCACTGAACCCGCCCACCGCGTGCGGCAGACCGGTCGAGAAGTTGGTCCACGATCCTGACGCAGACGCGAAACAGAGTCCCGCAACGATGAGAATCAGGACGCCTTTGAGAACGGTGAACACAAGCTGAAAGTCGCCGGCCTTTTTGATGCCGAGATAATTGAGCCCGGTCATGAACCACGTGACGCCGATGGCAAACACCTGCGACCAGAGCAGAGGCAGGCCGGGTACATGTGTCGTGAGTCCGTGCAGAGCAGGGAAGACGCCGAGTGTGCGCGCCAGTCCGCTGGTGACGGCTGCGATCGAGGCGGGCTTGGCGACTGCGAACCACGTCCACATATAGAGGAAGGCGGTCGTGTCGCCGTAGGCGCCGCGCAGATAGACGTACTCGCCGCCGGCATACGGGAGCATCGAGCCCAGCTCGGCGTAGGTCATGGCGCCGAAGAGCGAGAGAAGGCCGCCCACGATCCAGGCCAGGTAGACCATCGCCGACGATCCGGTGTCGCGCATCATCTCGCTCGGCACAAGAAAGATGCCGCTGCCGATGATGGTGCCGACGACGATGGCCGTGGCCTGGCTCGCGCCGAGCACGCGGGGGAGGTCGCGAGGCGGCGCGTTTTGGGTTGTAGGCGCTGGCGCGGAGAGTGGTTGAGCCATCCGGTGATTGTGAAGGTATCACGAGGCCGGCCAGATTTGAGCGGACGCGAGGGAACCTTTCAGGGGGCCCGAAGAGCGTTCGCGAGTTGGATCGTGTCGGGCACAGGTGGTGATGCGGGTCACGGGCAGCGGTTATGTTTCGGCCTACTCTCATGCTGCGGGCGATCCTTGAACGTTGTCGGCCCCCGAGGGCCGCGACGTGATTGGTTCCTTTCACCGGTTCGGTGACGAATTCAGCGGGAATCGCCTGCACTGGATCGTCGAGGAGGGATTCCCATGGAAGCCACCTGTTCGAAGTGCAAAACCCAGCTCACGTCGCAGTGGCACTTCTGCCCCCATTGCGGTGAGGCAGTAGCGCATGAGGCACTGCAGCCGCAGGAGCACGAACATCATCCCGCGCGCGGGGCGTTTGGCGGCCTGGCCTATGGGCTCATCGCCGCGCCGATCCTGATTATTGCGGGCGTAATGATCTGCCTGACCGGCTGGGGCCTGTTCCTCGGGATCCCGGTGATCCTGATGGGCATCATGGCGCCGCTCGCCGGGCCGCTGTTTGGCATGAGCGAGCACACGGCGAAGTGTCCGGGGTGCGGGACCAGGGTGATCACGGTAGCCGACGGCAAAGTCCATGCGTGTCCCACGTGCAATGCGAGCTTCGCCGTGAGCGAGCAGAACGAGCACGCGGTGGTTGGTGCAAGATAGATCCAGCTTTCAGCTGGATCCGTCCTCTGCTCCAACTGTTTCCCGAGCACGGTGCCTGATCTGCGCACGATTCTGCGCGGGTAGGCCGGTGCTTTATCGCTGGTGATTGTTTGCAGGCGCGCCCGTGTGCCCCTTTGCCGCTGTTGGGCTCTCTAGTTCACGGGTTGTTGCTCATGAAAATGCCGCCAGATGGTCTCCGCCGTCTTTCGCGGAACGACGGCGGCCAGAGAGTCCGCCGTTGCCTGTTGCACGTCGCGCAGGCTGCCGAAGTGGGTGAGCAGGCGCTGCCGGGTTTGTGGGCCGACGCCGGGGATATCCAGTAATTCAGAGGTTCGGTCGCGCATGGCCCGGCGTTGGCGGTGATAGCCGATGGCGAAACGGTGGCTCTCATCGCGGATGAGTTGGACGAGGTGAAGCACGGGCGACCGGCGGTCGAGGACTACGGGCTCGTCCTCGTTGCCGTAGAGATAGATGACTTCTTCTTTCTTGGCGATCGAAGCCAACGGCTGCGAGGTGAAGCCGAGCGCCTCGAGCGCGTCGGCAGCGGCGTGGAGCTGGCCGAGGCCTCCGTCGATGAGGACGAGGGAGGGCATGGTGGTGGGCTCTTTGGAGGGTTTGCTGTCGGGCGTCATGCCTGCGGTGTTTTGGGCTTGGGTCTCGGGGTCCCGTGCGACGGGTGCGTCGCGCACGGGACCCCGAGATCTAAGCCCTGCTGCGCCGGACCCCCCGGCAAGGCGCGCCGCCGAAGGATCCGCGCCGTTGGCGTAGGCCGCATCGCGAATGCGGCGGTAGCGGCGGGCGACGACCTCGCGCATGGACGCGAAGTCGTCGACACCGACGACGGTCATGACCTTGAACTTGCGATAGGCCGACTTGTTCATCTTGCCGTTCTCCCACACCACCATCGATGCAACGGTTTCGGCGCCCTGAATGTGGGAGATGTCGAAGCACTCAATGCGCTTGGGCAATTCGGGAAGCATGAGCCTGTCGGCGAGTTCCTCCTGAATGGCTTTCTGAGAAGGGATCAGCACGCGGAAGCGCTGCGTGTAGGACTGGCGCGCGTTCTGTCCGGCGAGGTCCGTCAGAGATTTCTTGGCTCCGCGCTGGGGCACGAGGAGCTCGATGCGATGGCCGGTGCGTTCGGTGAGGAGCGTAGCGAGCGGTTCGCGATCGTCGAAGTCGACGGGGACGAGGATGGTGCGCGGGACGTATTGCTGGTCGATGTAGAGCTGTTTGACGAGGGCGCCGAGGACCTGGTGGGGTTCCTGTTGCTTGAACTCGGGGTCGACTTCTTTTCCGGGGCTAAAGCCCTCGGCCGTTTGCAGGCTGTTGTCAGGGGTCTGAAGCTCACCCCAGCGACGAAGACCTGTCGCCGGGGATCCCGCCCGGCCCCTGCTCCCTCCGTTGTTGTCTTCGGCATCGATCAGCTCCGGCAGTTCGTCCCAGAAGAATTCGCGGCGGTCGACGATTTTGCCGGCGCGCATGTGGAAGAGATTGACGGCAAGGCTACCGTCTTCGAAGTGATAGCCGAAGACGTCGGCGTCATCATCTTGTTCAGCGGTGGCGATACGCTGTTTCTCCTGGAGCTGATGAACGGTCGAGAGTTGATCGCGCAAGCGCGCCGCGCCTTCGAAGTTCTCGGCCTCGGCAGCGGCGAGCATTCGCACATTGAGGGAACGCTCGAGCTCTGTGTGACGGCCTTCGAGGAAGAGCTGCGCGTCGCGGACGGCCTGCGCATAGATCTCAGGCGTCGTGAAGCCTTCGACACATGGGCCGAGGCAGCGATGGATGTAGTACTCGAGACAGGCGCGCGGATGGAAGCGCGAAAGATCGACCTTGCAACTCGGCAGCAGAAAGCTGCGGTGGATGAGCTCCGCGACGCGGTAAGCGAGATTGCCGGGGAAGTAAGGGCCGTAGTAGGCCGAGCCGTCTTTGCGCAGGCGGCGCGTGACGAAGACTTTGGGGAAGCGGTCAGCGAGGGTGAGCTTGACGTAGGGGTAGGTCTTGTCGTCGCGCAGCAGGATGTTGAAGCGCGGCTTGCGCTGCTTGATGAGATTGTTTTCGAGAGCGAGCGCTTCATGCTCGTTGGCGACGAGGATGTAGTCGAGGTCGACAGCTTCGCGCATGAGCGAGCCGGTTTTGGCATTGGCCTGAGAGGCTTCAAGGAGATATGAGCGGACCCGGGAGCGCAGATTCTTGGCCTTGCCCACGTAGATGACTTCGCCGTCGGCGTTCTTGTAGAGGTACACGCCGGGCTGCGTGGGCAGGGTACGAATTTTCTCGTGGAGGTCCATCTTGAAGGAGCAACTGGCCGGGGTCTGGCGGCGGGTGCGACAGTCTTCAGGATAATCGTTTGGCAGAAGTGACACGGAGGACAGGACTTGAGCGGCAAAGCTTACGTGTCCAAGTAATTTTTACATTGTTTAAATCTCGGAGAGCGCCGGGAGCGACGCGCATAAGCTATTTGTTTTCTTGTGATTGCAGAGACATGCGGCGAGCGTTGCAGTTTGGTGCCACGGATGCTAATACAGAGGCGTAAGGAATGAACATCTCCGCCCGTCGTGGGTCCAAGGACCTGACACAGGGCGGCGGGAGGATGAACGATATGAACTACCGATTTGGCCTTTGGATGGCATCCGCTGCATTGGCAGTGATGGGTGCAACGGGTTGCGCGACCAAGAATTGGGTGAAGTCCCAGACCGCTCCGATTGTGGATCACACCGGACAACTGGAAGACAAGACGGCGGCGAATGGCCGCGCGATCCGCGACACCGACGATCGGGCGCAGGCGGGCATCAAGCAGGCGCAGGCCGCGGCGGATAACGCAACGCAGAACGCGCAGACGGCGAGCAAATCGGCTGGCGATGCGGAGACAGCGGCGAACGATGCGGTGCACCGCGCCGATTCGCTCGACAGCGTTGTGAAGGGCCTCGACAACTACAAGACGATGGCCAACGCAACCGTGAACTTCGGCTTCGACAAGGCCGCTCTGACCAAGGACGACAAGGATCAGCTCGACAGCTTCGCTGGGCAGCTGAGCTCGGCTAAGAGCTACATTCTCGAAGTGACGGGTGGAACCGATTCGACAGGACCGGCGCAGTACAACTACGACCTCAGCCAGCGCCGCGCCGATGCGGTCGTGCAGTATCTGGCCGCGAAGTACAACATTCCAGCGCACCGGTTCTATCTGATCGGAATCGGCAAGGACAACGCCGTTGCGGACAACACCACAGCGGACGGCCGCAAGCAGAATCGCCGCGTGCAGATTCAGCTGCTCTCGAACACGGGTGGAACGCAGCAGAGTGCGCCAACGCCGACGGGTTCGGGTTCGGGACGCTAAGTTAACGTAGCTCGGCAGTAAGTGAGGCAGGCCATCCGGTGACGGGTGGCCTGTTTGCTCTGGCAGAGAAGCGGAGAAACAGAGAGAAGCAGAGAAACTTCTCGGCTAGCTTGCGGTCTCGAGTTGGCGGACGTGCTCGGCACGCACGTCGATCGCGGTGAAGAGGCGCAGAAATCGCGCTCCGGCTGCGGCTGATTCGACGGCGGGACGGCCGTTGGCTTCTTCTCGCTCCACGATGCAGACGACGGCGGCGACGATCATGCCAGCCTCCTGCGCAGCCTCGATAGCGTTGATCGTGGAGGCGCCGGTCGTACAGACGTCGTCGACGATGACGACACGCGCGCCTTCTTTACAAAATCCTTCAATGCGGCGACCGGTGCCGTGGGCTTTCTCTGCTTTGCGGACCAGAAATCCATGAAGCAGCGGCGCACCGGGCGTCTCAAACGCACGCCAGGCGCTGGCCGTTGCGACGTTGGAGACGATGGGGTCGGCGCCCATGGTCAGTCCGCCGACAGCTTCGGCGTCAATCTTGTGAGCTTCCAGCAATTCAAGAATCGCCTGCCCGGTGAGACGGCCGCCTTCGGCATGGAGCGTAGTGGTGCGGCAGTCGATGTAATAGTCGCTGGTGCCGCCGGAAGAGAGCTTGAATTGGCCGAGGCGAAAGCTTGTGCGAGCGAGGAGCGAGAGAAGTTGCTGGGCATGGGTAGGTGAAGTCATCAAGGGAATTGTAGCGGCCAGCTCGAACTCGCGGAATCAGCCGTGCTCGTGGCGATCGTGCCAAATCCCTCTTGCCGCCACGCGAAGCAATTGCCCGAACGGCCAGTTCACATCTTGTCGAGGTGGCGGAAGCCGCTGGTGCCGATCAGCATGAACGAGAACAACAGGAAGTTGTAGCTCGCGTGGAGCAGTACGCTGGCGGCCAGCGAGCGCAGGCGCAGGCGCGCGGTGCAGAGCACGAGGCTGACCCCGATGAGCAGTAGGAAGGGGCCAATGGAGTAGCTGGTCTGGTCGGCGTGCATGAAGGCGAACAGGATGCTGGTGAGGATGGATGCGACGATCATCGCTGGCATGGACCACTGCGGGTGGCCGTTCCAGTCAAGGCCGGGGCGGGGTCGATGCGTGGTCTTCTCGACAGTCCAATCGAAGGCGGTGGCGAGGGAGGGGAGAAGAAAGCCCCGGAAGGCAATTTCCTCGAAGAACGGCGCGAAGGTGACGCCAAAGGCGAAGAGTATCCAGGCAGCGCCCGGCATGCGGAAGATGCGGTCGATGGGTGCGTCTTTGGGACCGGGAAAGAAGTAGCCGTCGATCATGGCCAGGACGAAGCAGAGGCCTGCGGCTCCGATGAGGAATCCGCTGAACTGGAGAGCTCGGCTCCCGCGCCACTGCAGGCCCGCGAACAGGCTTTTGTGCCAGACCAGGGGAAAGACGATCAGGCTGCCGACAAAGGTGAAAAGGTAGAGCAGCGCCTGCGTTCCGAGGAGGTAACGGACGTTGGAGGCCGCGTCCGCGAGAGAGGTAACGCCAAAGAGATGGCGCATGACGGCCACCTGCGCCACAACTGCGACGATGGCAAGTCCGCTGACGGCGAGCAGGCCGAGTAGAGCAAGGTGGCCCAGGTGCGGAATGCGGTCCTGCGGAGGCCGCATGTACTGCTCGAAGAGTAGTGGTGTATCTGATTGATAAGGAATTCCAATAGATGGCGTGAGATCCGAGGAAGTTGGAGCCATGGCAATTGGCTCGGCAGGGTCCGTCGGCCCGGTCTGGGCGGGTTCAGTCAGGAACGATTCCGAAGCAGCAACCGGTTCCAAGGGGCGCGGCTCAGTATCGAATTCAGAGCTGAGATCGGGAGGGAGCTGCTCGGGCTGATCGTTCATGAAGCCACCGGCGTGGTGGGGCGCGTTCTCTTCTTGGACTCAGAAGAGGCGGCGATGGACGCATTCTCAGGGATGCCGGTCTTCTTGCGGAGTATCTTCTTCGAAGTCGTTCCGACGCCGCGCTTGCTTCTTTCGCGAGGACGAGCATTGGGTTCCTCGCTTGCCCGGGTCCCAGAATCGGGCCTCGGGGCACCCAGGACGGTGCCTGACGACGCCTCCTGTACCGATAATCCGCCCTTGATAGAGAGCATAGCGGCGGTGTCGTCGACCGGCTCGAGATGGCCGTTGTGAGAGCCGTAGTAGCGTTTGAGGAACTGGCCCGTATAGGACTCAGAAATATGGGCGATGTGGGCGGGGCGGCCTTCGCCGACCAAGCGGCCGCCATCCTCTCCGCCCTCGGGGCCGAGGTCGAGGATCCAGTCGGCGTTCCGAATCACATCGAGATTGTGCTCGATGATGATGATCGTGTTGCCGAGGTCGGTCAGCCGGTGCAGGACTTCGAGCAGTTTGCGCACGTCGTCGAAGTGGAGGCCAGTGGTGGGCTCGTCGAGTAAGTAAAGAGTCCGGCCCGTCTGCCGTTTGGAGAGCTCGCGGGCCAGTTTCATGCGCTGCGCCTCGCCGCCGCTCAGAGTCGTGGCGCTCTGGCCCAGGTGGACGTAGCCAAGGCCGACATCGACGAGGGTCTGCAGTTTCTGACGGACGGTGGGCACGTCGGCGAGGACATTGAGCGCGTCTTCAATGGTCAGCTCGAGGATGTCGGCGATGGAGTAGCCGTGGAATTTCACGGCGAGGGTCTCCTGGTTATAACGGCGTCCATTGCAGACCTCACATTGCACGTAGACGTCGGGCATGAAGTTCATCTCAATGCGGCGCTGGCCGTCGCCCTGGCAGGCCTCGCACCGGCCTCCGGGAACGTTGAAGCTAAAGCGGCCTGGTTTGTAGCCGCGCTCGCGTGCCTCGGGCAGCATGGCAAAGAGATCGCGGAGGGGTGAGAAGACCTGCGTGTAGGTGGCTGGATTGGAGCGGGGCGTACGGCCGATGGGGGACTGGTCGATGCGGATGACCTTGTCGATCTGGTCCTGGCCGTTCAGCTCGTCATGGACGCCTGGTTCTTCGCGCGATCCATAAAGATTCTTGGCTAACGACCTGTAAAGGATGTCGTTAATCAGCGTGCTCTTGCCGCTACCGCTGACGCCGGTGACAACGGTCATGACGCCGAGCGGGACGCGGATGGTGAGGTCCTGCAGATTGTGCTCGCGGGCGCCGGTCACGGTGATCCACTTACCAGTGAGAGAGCGGGGCTCGGCGCGATGCAGAATGCTCGTGGCTCCGGAGAGATAGCGGCCGGTAAGCGACTCGGGGCAGGCCATGATCTGCTCGGGCGTGCCCTGGGCGACGACATGACCGCCCAAGCGGCCAGCCCCCGGTCCAAGATCGAGAACAAAATCGGCGTGGCGAATGGTGTCTTCGTCATGCTCGACGACGAGGACGGTGTTGCCGAGATCGCGGAGCTTTTCGAGAGCTTCGATGAGGCGTTCGTTGTCGCGCTGGTGGAGGCCAATGGAGGGCTCGTCCAGAACATACAAGACACCGCGCAGGCGAGAGCCGATCTGCGTGGCGAGACGGATGCGCTGGCCCTCGCCTCCGGAGAGAGTGGCAGCGCTGCGGTCGAGCGAAAGATAGCTCAGGCCGACGGCGCAGAGGAACTCGAGGCGTTCGGCGATTTCGCGGCGGATACGCTCGGCAATCAGAGCTTCGCGCGCCGTGAACCGCAGATTGATGGCCGCGGAGAGCGCTCGGTTGAGCGGCAGAGCGGTGAAGTCGGCGATGGAGAGACCGCCGATTTTGACGGCGAGCGATTCGGGGCGGAGGCGCTTGCCGCGGCAAACGGGGCACGGCGTCGCCGACATGAAGCTCATCATGTACTCGCGATAGCCCTCGCTGCGGGCTTCGGCGACTGAGTCGCGCAGGTAGGCAAGGATGCCGTGGAAGCCGGTGCGCGGGGCTTCTCCTTTGGGCGGGCCGTAGACGAGGATGTGCTGCTGCTTCGGGGGAAGATCCTCGAAGGGCGTCTTGAGGTCGATCTTGTAGCGATCGGCGGCGAGCTGAATGAGCTTGAGGAGATACTGCGAGGCCGAGCCGGGGCCGAGACCGCCATCAAGCAGCGGCTTGGACCAGTCGGTGATGACTTTGGCAGGATCGAAGTCGTAGAGCGAGCCGAGGCCGTGGCACTCGGGGCAGGCGCCGAAGGCGGAGTTGAAAGAGAAGCTACGCGGCTCGAGCTTGGGCACATCCAGACCGCAGTCGGGACAGGCCATCGAAGAAGAAAAGAGCTGTTCGTCTGCCTTTTCGCCGGATGCGCGCGCCACGGAGACGAGGACTAGACCATTGGCAAGTTGCAGGGCCTTGGAGACGGCGGCTTCGAGGCGCTTTTCGACGGAGGGCTTGTTAGGCGCCTGCGCTGCGGCCAACTTTGCGTCGTGCCCGTCCGGTCCAGCTGGGACGGCTTTCTCGGCGGGCTTCAATAGCACGCGATCGATGATCGCTTCGATGGCATGGTTCTTGCGCTTGTCGAGAGCGGGCGGCTCGGAGAGGTCGACTATCTCGCCGTCCACGCGGGCGCGGAAGCCCTGTTGATCCAGTTGATCGAGGAGATCCTTGAACTCGCCTTTGCGCCCGCGGACGACCGGAGCCATGATGGTGACCCGTTCGCCCGTACCGAGATCGAGAATGCGTTGCACGATCTGGTCCGCGGTCTGGCGCGCGATGGGCCGGCCGCAGTTGGGGCAGTGGGGCGTACCAATCGACGCGTACAGCAGGCGGAGGTAGTCGTAGATCTCGGTGATGGTGCCGACGGTGGAGCG
>Ga0181526_10001599_pt1 | contig 21176 bp, 22 predicted proteins | sample PEATcosm2014_Bin_35_FD_119750 | JGI IMG/M metagenome (GOLD analysis project Ga0181526, IMG submission 119750) | Peatland microbial communities from MTU Mesocosm Facility, Houghton, MI, USA - PEATcosm2014_Bin06_30_metaG | ecosystem: Environmental > Terrestrial > Soil > Wetlands > Peat | place...
GGAGCACGGTTCTCTAGAGGTAAATCTGGGCTGTATGACCAAAATGAGGCGTTATTTTAGTCCAATTTCGCTACTGGAGAGTGAAGTGCCCACATTTTCCGAGTCCCTTGGGGTGTTGGTTTTTGCTGGTAGAGGAACCACATCGATACTGGGTGCGGATCATCAGGACGTTGCAATGATCCGGTGGGTGTTTGAGAAAGGGTTGGTTTTTGGACAGTGGTGGAAACGCCCTCCTTATCTTGGTCGTGTTGCTATTAAACTACGACGGCGCCGAATGGCCGAGGGTACGTTCTGATCCGTAGCTAGTGGGGCTCGGCTACTGCTGTGCCCGGTCGCCACACCAGAACTCGCAGCTTCGCGGTCAGCTTTCCAACCGCAATTGCGCACTGAAACAGCTTCAAAGTTACTGTTCTGAGTGGCGTCCCGGAATTGGGAACCATCCGTTCCACAAACGGGCAAATCTCGGCAGAAATGTGGTCGGCCACAATCATTATATGATGTTGATAAAGAAGTTACAGCTTGCCCTCTTCGATGGCACGCCACATGCGATTCACTAGAGCGCTCTCAGCATATCTTCTCGCAATGCTTTCCGATCTCCGCTTTTCCCTCCGTTCGCTTCTCAAGGCCCCCGGGTTCCCTGTCGCGGTCATCCTAATCGCGGCGGTTGGCATCGGAGCCGTGACCACGATGTTCAGCGTGCTGCGAGGCGTCGTGCTGCAACCGCTGCCGTTTCGTGATCCCGGGAAGCTTGTATGGGTCGACGCAATCACAGATAATGGCTCCGCCAACTCGCTGTCGGCGCTGGATTACTTCGACTACCGCGACAAGTGCGACGCGTTCGAGTCGCTTGCAGCGCGCAGCATCTGGCAACCGGGACGGATCGTCCTTGGCCGTGGAGAACCAGAGCGCGTCACGTCGGGCAAAGTCTCGGGGAATTATTTCCACACCTTGGGCGTACGGATGGCCGTTGGCCGTTCGTTCGTCGCTGAGGAAGAAATCGCGGGGGGCCGCAATGTTGTCGTCGTCAGTCATCGTTTCTGGCAGACGAAGCTTGGAGGAAGCCCCGAGGTTGTGGGCCAGACACTCGCTTTTGATGGCGCCGTTTACGAAATCGTCGGTGTTACACCAGCGGACTTCGATTATCCGTCCGGCGTCGAGATATGGTTTCCCTTGCAGCAGGGTGGTGGCGAGGAGAGCGGGCGCGACAACAACAACTTTATTGCCATCGGCCGGCTGGCGGACGGCGTCGATCTTCGACGCGCTCAAAGCCAGATCAAGGTGGTCGCCGCACGTATCGGGACGGCCAATCCGAAGGAGAAGGGCGGTTGGTCCGTCGCACTGACGCCTTTGCACGAGAAACTCTTCGGAGGTTTGCGCCCGACGATGCTTCTGTTGATGGGCGCAACGGTTCTGCTGCTGCTAATCGCCTGCGCGAATCTCTCAACCCTGTTCCTGGCGCGAACACTTGCGCGCCGAGGCGAGATGGCAGTGCGGCTCTCATTGGGTGCCTCTCCGGCAGCCGTCGCGCGGCAGTTGTTGACCGAGAGTTCCGTCGTCATCGGCATCGGCTCGGCGGCGGGATTGTTGTTCGCGTATCTCGGCCTGCAATTGATCAAGGCCATCGGCCCCAGCGATATTCCGCGTCTGGAGGCAGTGCACATCGATGGCAGCGTGCTGTTGGGAACGGTTTTGGCAGCGGCGGTCGCCGCAGGAGCATCGTGCGTGTTTCCCGCGTGGCAAGCGTCTCGCTGGGATTTGATGAACTCGCTTCGCAGAGCCAGTCGCAGCATCGCTGGAGGCGGTGGCCTCGGCGGGCGTCGGGTGCTCGTCGCCGCGCAGATGGCGCTGTCTCTAGTCCTGCTCGTCATCACCGGGCTCTTGTTACAAAGTGCGATGCGGTTGCAGCGTGTGCCGCCAGGCTTCGAGCCCGCTGGTCTGCTGACGATGTCGGTGCAACTGCCCGCATCCAGCGGAGCGGCACCGGCGACTCTCCTCCGTTTCCAAGCGATCCTAGAACACCTGCGCACGCTCCCAGGAGTCGTGAACGTCGCAAGTACGGATCAATTGCCGCCGTCAGGGGGGCCCTGGAATGGCGTGTATCGAGCCGATCGTCCTTCGCAGTCACCCTCTGATCTCGTCCCCGCGACACGGCGGATGATTACACCAGGCTTCTTTCCGACGCTACACATACCAATCGTGACGGGCCGCGATTTCACCGCTGCGGACAAGTCCGGTGGTCCACCCGTGACGGTGATCAGTCAGGCGCTGGCGCAGCGGCTCTTCCCGAGGGAGAATCCAGTTGGCCGGATTCTCATGCTGTCGTGGGACAGCGGCGGAGTTCCGCTGGAAATCGTCGGCGTGGCTGGAGACGTGCGCGACTTTGGACTCGCGGCGGATGTTCGTCCGACCTTTTACCTTGCGAATGGGCAGATCGGCGACGAGGGAACCGCGCGACAATTGGTCCTTCGCACGAATGGCGACCCGTCGGCGCTGTTCCCCTCGGCGCGGGCTTCGATTCGTGAACTCGAGAGAGACGCCACGCTCTGGGGTGTCGCCACGATGACCGACCGGTTATCGCAATCGACGGCGCGCAATCGGTTCTCGGCTGCGCTAAACGGTATGTTCGCGGCGATGGCTGCAATTTTGGCCGCGTTCGGGCTCCACGGATTGATGTCATTTCTGGTCGGACAGCGAACCCACGAGATTGGCATCCGCATCGCACTCGGAGCGCAGCTCCGCAACATCCTTTGTCTCGTGATTGGACAAGGGATGCTGCTGGCGCTGGCCGGCATCGCAGTCGGGGTTGCAGCCGCGCTGGGTGCGACGCGTTTGATCGAGGGACAGCTCTACGAGATCAACCCGGTAGACGTGCCGACATTCCTGTCGGCCGTGCTGGTTCTCACGGCTGCGGCGTTAGCAGCCTGCTGGCTGCCAGCGCGCCGCGCCACGAAGGTCGATCCGATTGTCGCTCTACGCAGCGAGTAACGCCGCGGTGCGTTAGAAATCGGCCGCCCGTATTCAGAGAAATAGCGCGTTTCGGAGCGCCGAGAGAGTGTATCGAATAGGGTCGATTATTGGACAACCAACGAATCTCGAAAGCTTCATTAGCCTCATTTTTCAAAACGATAGAGTCGAATCGGCAGGACCGTCTTGTATCGCAGGAAGTCCTTGTCGTCCGTGAAAACCTCAAGTTCGTGCCGTATTGCAACCGCGCAAATGACGAAATCGGTAAAGGATCCCTGGATCCCCTTGGACCGACAACGATTATAATACGCGGCAGCCTCCTCGTAATCGCCAGTCCCGATTTCAAGATCAGGAAACGCACGCAAGCGATCTCTCACAACATCGAATTTCGACCGGTCCCGAATTCCAGACAATATCTCTTGGCGAATCGGGCCAATGATCTCCACCAGTCCTTGATTCACCAGCTTCAGCATCTCGCCCCGATAGGATCCTGCAATGTCGTCCCCTCTTCTGAATGCAGCCGACCAAATCGGCGTGTCGGGTAAGATCCTCACCGATTGGCCCTCAGCTTCTTGTGATCGAAGTCAGGTAAAAAATCCACCGTGCCAAATAGGTCCCCGATTGCGCGTTGTTTGCGACGCTGAAGAAATTCGGTGAGGGCTTGGTTTACTGTGTCCTTCTTGGTTCGAAAGCCACCGATTTTCCGGGCCTTGTTGAGCAGGCGGTCGTCGATTTGGAGATTTGTGGGCATCTCCACACAGTGCGCCACACATCGTATGTGTCAAGTTAGATCGAGGCGGCATCCCGATTCGAGAACCAGCACACGGAACAAGGGTCACGGCCCGAGATTTCCTCAACTTGCTCAAAAGCCTCGTAGCCGCATGGTTCGCCATGGTAGTCTCTTCCGGTACGATGCCCACTCACAAGGACCTACCCTACAGGAGCACGGTTCTCTAGAGGCAAATCCGGCCTGTATGACCAAAATGATGGGTTGTTTTAGTCCAATTTCGCTGCTGGAGAGTGAAGTGCCCACGTTTCCCGAGCCCCCTGGGGTGTTGGTTTCTCGTTAATGGCGGAATCACGTCGAGACTGGGCGCGGGTCATCTGTTCGTTGCAATGATCCGGCGGGTGTTTGAAAAGGGTGGTTTCTCAGACACTCAATAAGGTACCAGCGACGCTGTCGGCGCGAAGAAGATCGTTCTCTCGAGGTTCCGGGGCGCCGTCTTAGGTTCGCCGTCCGTAAGTGTCTTATCGGCTGACAGGGCAAAATCCCTGTTTGAAATCGAGCCCTGTTTTTTGCATCACTGATCAATAGGGCCAGCATAACGGAGGGCCGCAGGAAGGAGGGCATGGAACCCGTCGGTTGGGCCTCGAAAAGGGAAAGAGAGAGGGGACGGTGGCTCGAAAATGCTATCTGCGGCGTGATGTTAAGTTGAAAAACTAACGTCGGAATGCAGGCTAGCGCTAATGGGACTTTTATCTGCGTTTTCCCGTCGGTGGAAGCGGTGGCAGCTCATCCTTGCGGGTTTGGCATTGCTGGCTGCTGGGCTGGTGGTTTTTTATCCTAAACCGCCTCTGCCCCCTGCAAGCATCACAAGCGTCGCTGAACTCGACGCCTATTTGGACAAGCTGACCCGCTTCGGCACGCCGCAAGGCTTGACACTGGTGGTAACAAAGAACGGCAAGACACTTTACAGCAGGGGATTTGGCATGGCGGACAGGCCGCGGAATATCCCAGCTTCACCGGAGACGATCTATCACTGGTGGTCCGTCACCAAAATCCCCACGGCCATCGCAATCCTACAGCTTCAGGAACAGGGCAAGCTGCGGCTGGATGATCCCGTCGTGAAGTACCTTTCTTTCTTCAAAGTAGAATATCCCTCCGTCCAGAGCCAGGTGATCACGATCCGGCATCTCCTCAACCACAGTTCGGGAATCCCAGACCCTGGCTTGTCTATCATAACATGGGTTCATCACGAGGGTGAGCCCGCGCTGAACCAAACCGCCCTGCTTAAACGCCTGTTGCCTAGGTATTCGAAGCTGGCATTTGAGCCGGGAGCCTACACGCAATATTCCAATATCGGCTACATGGTGCTGGGAGCCATCATCGAGAAAGTCTCCGGCCAGTCTTATGAAGCCTATATCCGAGAGCATTTGCTGGAACCGCTGCGGATGACGCATACCGATTTTCTCTATACCAAGGCGATGGAACCGAATGAGGCGGCCGGTGGGCATCCTGTCTACGACTACACCACTCCCCTTGTTCCTTTCCTCGCCGCTTCATATGTGCGCGAGATCTCAGGCAGTCATATTTGGTTCAAGCGCATTTATAACAACCAAACACCGCCAACGGGATTGATTGGCTCGGCCATGGATGCGGCCCGACTCGCGACTGCCTACTTGAACGGAGGCGAACTTGACGGTGAGCGGATACTGTCCCCTGAAAGCGTCGCGCTGATGAGCCATGAATCGTACATGAAAGGAAAAGGAGCCGAGCCAGCTTACTACGCCCGGCAGGGACTTGGCTGGCAGGTCTACCAATCCCGGGGCGGCATGATGCTTAGGCATGAAGGAGGCGGCTTAGGCTTCAGCACCAGCATGCAGCTGTATCCCGACGAGAAGCTCGGCTTTGTGCTCTTCACAAATGACACCAAAGGTGAATGCTGGCGGATACTGAATCTGGTCGCATCGCTGAAGTGGTGAACGCGTAAAACGAAGGAGAAAATGACCGACCTCAAATATATAGCCTACTGCGGACTGTACTGCCGACTCTGTGCGCAGTTGGCCCGAATTCCACAGCAGTCCGCCGCCCTGCGAGACACACTCCGAAAGGAAGGATGGGAGCATTTTGGAGAGCACGCCATTCAGGGTTTTGATGGGTTCTGGGTGATCCTTGGGAGACTGAGCCAGTTAATCGATACGTGCAGATGTTGTCGTGGAGGATGCGGGAACCCAGATTGCAGCATCCGCAAATGCGCAATTGAAAAGAAGGTTGAAATCTGCTCGTCCTGCTCCGAATACCCTTGCTCGCATGTCGAGGACTTGGCGAAGCGGTATCCGAATCTGCTTTCTGACGGAGCCCGGCAGAAGGAGATAGGAATCGAGAAATGGGTTCGCGAGCAGGAACAGAGATTTCGGGCAGGCTTTTGTTACGCTGATGTGCGGCACCCGTCGTGAGCCAAGAGATAAATGCGTAGCCAAACCAGCTACCGGAACCGACGCCTGCCTCAGGCAATCCTCCTCCTGGTGCAAGAGCCGCGCCATTCTCGTCCGCCGATCGTTAGGCCATTCCCGTGAGTGTTCCTAAGAGGGTCCCTTGTTGGACGACCAATGGCTTCATCAGCCTCATTATTCAAAACGATAGAGTCGAATCGGCAGGACCGTCTTGTATCCCAGGAAGTCCTTGTCGTCCGTGAAAACCTCAAGGTCGTGCCGGATTGCAACCGCGCAAATCACGAAATCGGTGAAGGATCCCTGGATCCCTTTGGATCGACAACGATTATAATACGCGGCGGCGTCCTCATAATCGCCAGTCCCGATTTCAAGATCGGGAAACGCACGCAAGCGATTTCTCACAACATCGAATTTCGACCGGTCCCGAATTCCAGACAATATCTCTTGGCGAATCGGGCCAATGATCTCCACCAGCCCTTGATTCACCAACTTCAGCATCTCGTCCCGATAGATTCCCGCAGCGTCGTCCCCTCGCCTGAATGCAGCCGACCAAATCGGCGTGTCGGGCAAAATCCTCACCGATTGGCCCTCAGCTTTTTGTGATCGAAATCAGGCAAAAAATCTACCGTACCAAAAAGCTCCCCGATTGCGCGTTGCTTTCGGCGCTGAAGAAATTCAGCAAGGGCTTGGTTAACTGTGTCCTTCTTGGTTCGAAAGCCACCAATCTTCCGGGCCTTGTTGAGAAGGCGATCGTCAATTTGGAGATTTGTGGGCATCTCCACACAGTGCGCCACACATTGCATGTGTCAAGAGAGACCCAGGCGGCGTCTCAATTCGAGAATCGGCAGACGGAACAAGGGCTAGGCCCCAGATATCCTCAACTTGCTCAAAAGCCTCGTAGTCGCATGGTTCGCCATGGTAGTCCTTTCCCGCACGATGCCCACTCACAAGGACCTACCCTACAGGAGCACGGTTCTCTAGAGGTAAATCTGGCCTGTATGACCAAAATGAGACACTATTTTCGTCCCATTTTCGCCGCCAGAGAGTGAAGTACCTACGCTTCCCGAGCCCTGAGTTGTTAGCCTTCGCCGGTGGATGAATCACGTCGAGGCTGGGCGCGGATGTATATCATTGGGATTTTGTCGCGATCAAGCGGGTGTTTGAAAAGGGGCGGGTATCGAAACAGCTGACCATGGTCGCTCCGGCTAACGTGGTCCCCCGGTTATCGCGTTACGATACGCGTCAAGCAACGCGTGTGCCGCAGCTGGGAGCACCAAGGTGCCGCTTTTCCGCCAGCAGAAAGACAGCGGCACCCCGACTAGAATCTGTCCGACCAGCAAACTTCCTGCCAGGCGAACCAGCCACCATCCCGTGATTCCATGGGCCACTGGCAAATGCCAAAGGGCCCACAACACCGAAACGAACATTGCAGAACCCCATTCGCTGAGGCGCTTGCCTTGTGCCCGCATAATGTGCCCATCGAGCGCGCCACGAAACGCAACCTCTTCCAGCACAAAAAGCATCGGGAATATCAGGACAGAATTCCCCAACAAGAAAGATGCCTTGAATCCGGGTGAAAGTCCTTTCGAGATGAACCGCATTGCCATCGAAGACCCGCCAATGAGCACTGTCGCGCCAAAGCTTGGAAAAGCCTCCTTCAGCTTCCGAGAGGATTGGCTGCGCAGAGCAAATGCTGCAAATGGCGCCCCGACTACGCCGCAAAGGTCGACCAACCTCCACATGATTGATGACTCTTTGTACGCGGAATGCGCCGGAACCACCATTAGTCCGATGGCGATCAGAATTCCCCAACGGTCGAGCCGGAATCGATCGGCCTCTCGTACCCAAAGATTGCAAATCGGCTTCCTCACCACAGCCAATTGAAAGACCGCAATAAGCGGCACGCCCAACAAAGCATAGGCTGGCGTACTAAGCTCAAACACCTCTCCACAGGCGATCCAAAGAGCAACGAGCGCCGTGCATTCAATGTATCGTCGAGGAATAGCCATGGATTGGAGGCCGGCATTCGTATCGCCGCTCAACCTTAGGTTCGACAACGCTTTTCCAAGTGAATCTGGTTTCGGGTAGCGTCCAATAAAGGGCCCAATTTCGAACAACGACCTGCTTAGCGTTGAGGTCACCGCAGCTAATGTGAATGGCGCGCTTTACTGAAGGGATTCGTATTTTGGTCGTCGCATTGGCGATCGCAAAAACCCAAACACAATAGATGATTCCGGATACCTCCTCCAATTCCCCACGCGCACCTCGGAGTCCGACGGTCGGGCGCTTTATTTTGGCGAGTACCAGTTACCCGCCATTGCGTATTTCAAGACCGCCGGCATAAGCGGGCCGCGCCCCGAATTGTCCCTATCGTGAAAGCACTGACAAGCGGCGATGATTCGCCCTTTTCCGTACGAATACTCGACATAGGTCGGCTTGCTCGTGTCGGCTGTGATTTGGTTGGGTGCCATTTCTACGGCGAGCACTAGTGCGTCCTTCGGGACATCTTTGATATAGCCGTGGCTAGCAAGGTCCGCAGTGATGACCGGCTTTCCCACGAATGGTGCCAAAGCAGGATGGTCCGGCATGACAATGAGATTATTGAAACAAGGGTGCTTCACCATCGTTGCGCCGCCCGGAAGCGTCATGCCTTCTTGCTCCGCGCCGTTCATTTCCAGCACCAGCGTCCCTCCAGCCAGGACCCATCGATCGAAGTCGGCGGCGGCATCGGCAAAATCCTGGTAATAGTCGGTGCGCCATTGGGCGCCAGGAATCACAACTACGCGGTAGGCGGAAAGATCGGTGCCCTTCATCGCCCTCGACCGCTTTACGTCGAATGGAAATCCTAATTTGTTGAGGATCTCCTCGAAGTCGGGATGACGATTCCAAGATGGGATATTTCGAAATATTAGGACCTTGCCGGGCGTACGGGCGGACGCGTCCTGCGCGAGGGCCCCTGAAAACCCGCTGAACGCCACGACAAGCACGGCCGCGCCGAGAGCGAAATAGCTCGCCGGGCGACGCGCCGCCCCAGGCCGGTGAGAGAGGATATTCTGGATTCGCGACAGCACTGGAAGCGTTCCCGCTCCGGCGAAACCTGGCAATTGCAGGCCGAGCGCTTGGCGAATCGCCTTAATGATTCCGCCGGCATAAGCCATCGGATCGGAAGTGATCTCCAATACCTCCTCATCGCAGGCCTTCTCCGTTTCAGCGGTTACGAGTCGATTCAAGAGCCAGACCACAGGGTTGAACCAGAATAGGCAACCGAGTACCGCTTGCAGTCCCGCCCATAGCGTGTCACGTCGGCGGAAATGCACGCATTCGTGGATCAGGATCGACTCCAATTCAGCCGGAAATAACGAGGACTCCAATGATTCCGGCAGTACGATGACTGGCGAAAAGATCCCGAAGACTCCCGGTCCAGCCGTCCCTGTGACGGCGATGCAGTTGGGCAACGTCGACAAGCCGGCTCGCGCGGAAGCCCGGGCGATCCATGGCTTGATCACCGCCGAGATTGGATGAGCTTCGGAAAGAATCCGGCGGCGTACGAACATCCCGCGGACAATCCATAATGAAAATGCTGCTGCGCTTCCAGCAAGCCAGATGGACAGAACGACTGCTTTCGGCGACATGGCAGGCTTCGCGGTAACTGGGGCCGCAATTAATGGCGGTAAGGCGGTTGCGGCCGGCGCCACTGCGGCGGACGGCTGGGTCTGGAAATCTGGTGATGTTGCCTGATGCCAGGATGGGTTAGGACTCACAGTCGCGAAATGTGGAGTGAGCCAGGCCATCGGAATCACGAATTTCAGCAGCGCGACCCACCCAAGAGTCCAACGCGTCCGCGCCGACAAGCGCCGAGCGCAGAACATTAATCCAAGAATCACCAACCCGACTACGGTGGATTGCCAAAGGTGGCTGACGATTGCAGCCGTCGTCCACGGGAGCAGTCTCAAGGCTAAAGCATCGATTGTATGCATGGCTTTCCTTCGCGGTTAACGCCTCTGGAGGCCGGCTATCTTAGCCCGCGCTCCTTCGCGATCTTTTCCAGTTCTTTCAACTCTTTGAGCGAGATTTTTCCGGACTCGACCAGATGGGCGACAAAGGGCTCGGGGGAGCCACCGAAGGCGCCGAGAAAGTCGTCAATCAGACTCGCGGCAATCGACTTCCGATTGACGAGCGGACGAAAAATATGGGCGTTGCCGATTTTTTTCACCCGCTCAACCGCCCCCTTCTGCTCCAACCGGTACATAACTGTCTGAACCGTGGTGTACTCGAGGGCGCGGTCTCCAGGTAGACTTTCCTGCACTTCCCGGATTGAAGCCGAGTTCATCTTCCAGAGGGCCTCAAGCAGCTCCATTTCGACGCGGGTTGGCTTAACTTTCTTTTCAGTACTCATCAGGAGCGTAGGTGCATCTACTATCCTCGTAGTAGGTGCAAGAAAAAAATTCTCTTCTTCCAGGCATTTGTTTCGACCCTAGCCGAGCAATTGGCTCTTAGAGCGTGTCCAATTAATCGTGGATTTTCAAATGGCGGGCTCCGGAAATAGACATGCTCGTGAGCTGCCTCGCTTCGATCGGGAACCTCTACCCTGCCGATGCTATTTTGGAAGTGCGCTGCTAGTCGGGCCACTTCGACGATCTTGACATGCGCTCGATTAAAATACACCTTTTTACGATGAAGGATACATACAGCATCAAGGACCTCCAGCGCGAGACGGCAGCAGCCATCCATGCCGCTGAGAGTGGCACGCTTGTCACCGTCACCCGCCACGATCGTCCCGTTGTGCATGTCATCTCTGCTGCGCGCCTGGGCGGCATCCTGGAGACCATGGAGTTGCTTGCCGACGCGGATTTCACGCGCCAGTTCAGACTCCTTCGCGCCGGCAAGCTCAAGTTCCATCCCGCATCCTCTCTTGCTGACTAGAGTCACCGTCGCGGACCAGGTGCGCGAATACCAGAGGGCCCTTTCGCCGGAACCCCGCAGGCGAATGAAGGCCGCCATTCTTGGTTTGGCCGATGGACGTGGCGACACGAAGCCTCTTCAGGGCAGCCTTGAAGGTCTGTCGCGTCTGCGCGTGGGTGAGCACCGCATTGTTTTTCGCCACAACGCGGGTCGGATAGAGGTCTTCTATGCAGCGCCCCGCAGCGTCGTCTACGAGTTTCTCGCTGCCCACTTGCACGAATTACTGGGTTAGTGCGAAAGGGTTGCTTACAATATCGCGACGGCATGAATGGGTGTTTGGGATTGCCTCGATTTGGTGGGCAGAAACGCCCGCCGTTTGAGTGACTTGACCCGCGCTCCCATGAAGCCGGCGAGGTCCCTTCCTTTTGGGAGGCGCGCCCGAGAAGGGTCGCATCCTAAAAGGGGAGGCTCGCAGGATGGACAATCGTCGAGGCCCCATTCCTTTTCAGGAAGCTCAAAAGCCTCGTAGCCGCATGGTTCGCCATGCTAGTCCCTTCCCGCACGATGCCGATTCACAAGGACCTACCCTACCGGATCGCCGTCCTAGTCTTCCTTGAGAACGCCGCCGGCGAGCACCTGCTCATGCTCAGGGCGAAGCCGCCAAACCTCGGCGTGTGGAGCCCGATCGGCGGCAAGCTCGAGATGGCGACCGGCGAGTCCCCATTCGAATGCGCGGTGCGCGAGACGCGCGAGGAGACGGGCCTAACGGTCGGCACCGGGGACCTGCACCTCTTCGCGATAATCGCGGAGAAGGCATACGAGGGGCACGCACACTGGCTCATGTTCCTGTTCCGCTGCCTCAGGCCCCTTCCCGGGCTTCCCCCCGACATCTCCGAGGGCCGATTCGGGTTCTTCGCGCGGGAGGCCGTCGACTCCCTGCCGCTGCCGGAGACCGACCGGACGGCGCTCTGGCCGGTCTACGACGCCCACCGCGAGCGGTTTGTCTCCCTCAGGGCCGACTGCGCGCCCGGGCAGCCCGTGCGGATCGACGTCGAGGAGATCACGCCCAGTCCCCCCGCGCAAAACCGCGCTTGATTTCCGGCGCGTCCGCCGGGATCTTGTGCCCCCAATCCACTGTGACCAAGAAGTCTAGCGCCACCGCCGAAGGCCAGGGAGAGCCCGGGGCCGGCAAGCCCGATTTCGCGGGCGCGCCGGCGAACGCGGCCCTCTCTGCCGAGCAGCGGATCCATCTCTACCGGGTGATGGTGCGCATCAGGAGGTTCGAGGAGCGCAGCCTGCGCGCCTACCAGGCGAAGAAGATAGGGGGATTCCTTCACCTCTACATCGGCCAGGAGGCCGTCGCCGTCGGATGCTGCTCCCTGATGGGAAAGGACGACCACGTCATCACCGCCTACCGCGACCACGGCCACGCGATCGCGGTCGGGATGGAGATGAATCCGCTCATGGCCGAGCTGTACGGCAAGGCGACCGGCTGCTCAAAGGGCAAGGGGGGCTCGATGCACTTCTTCGACCCCGCGCGAAACTTCTGGGGCGGCCACGGCGTCGTCGGCGGGCAGGTCCCCCTCGGCATCGGCCTGGCGTACGCGCTCAAGTACAGGGAGCTCGGCGGGTCCTGCATGACGTTCATGGGCGACGGCGCGGTCAACCAGGGGGCGGTGCACGAGGCGTACAACCTGGCCGCGCTCTGGGAGCTTCCGGTGGTGTTCATCATCGAGAACAACGGCTACTCGATGGGCACGAGCCAGGCGCGCTCGAGCGCGGGCGAGCTCGGGCGTCGCGCCGAGGCCTACGGCATGGCCTGGGGGGTATGCGACGGGCACGACCTTTACGAGGTGCGCGCGTTCATGGACCGGTTCCTCGACATGGCCCGCACCAAGTCCAAGCCGTCCCTCGTCGAGCTGCGCACCTACCGGTACAGGGGCCACTCCGTCGCCGACCCCGACAAGACCTACCGCGCCAAGGCCGAGGTCGAGGAGTACCGCAGGACCAAGGACCCGATCCAGGTCTTCCAGAACGAGCTCATCGCCGGGCAGGTCATGGACGTGGCACTCGCGGAGAAGATAGACGCGGAGGCCCGCTCCGAGGCCGACCTGGCGGCGGACTTCGCAGAGGCGAGCCCGTTCCCGGCCGTCTCCGACATCCAGAAGGACGTATACTGGGAGGCCGACAACCCGTCGCAGCGCAAGTCCGGCGGCCGCCTCTTCTTCAACTGAGCGATGCCCGTCATCCAATACCGCGAAGCCATCCGCCAGGCCCTCTCAGAGGAGCTGACCCGCGACCCGAACGTCGTCGTCATGGGCGAGGAGGTCGGCCAGTTCAACGGGGCCTACAAGGTCACGGAGGGCCTCCTCGAGAAATTCGGGCCGAAGCGCATCGTCGACACGCCGATAAGCGAGGCCGGCTTCACCGGGCTCGGCATAGGGGCGTCGATGCTCGGGGTGCGCCCCGTCGTCGAGCTCATGTTCTGGTCGTTCTACTCGGTCTGCTTCGACCAGATCCTCAACAACGCGGCAAACCTGCGCTACATGTCGGGGGGCCAGATCCAGTGCCCGATCGTCATCCGGGGGCCCGCGAACGGCGGCACCAACGTGGGAGCCACGCACTCCCACACGCCCGAGAACATCCTTGCGAGCCACCCCGGCGTAAAGGTCGTCGTCCCCGCCACTCCCTACGACGCCAAGGGGCTCCTCAAGTCCGCCATACGCGACAACGACCCGGTCATGTACCTGGAGAACACGATCCTGTACGGCGACAAGGGCGAGGTCCCCGCCGGGGAGTACCTCATCCCCCTCGGCAGCGCGGACACAAAGCGCGAGGGGACGGACTTGTCGATCATCAGCTACGGGCGCGCGGCCATCCAGTCGCTCGCGGCGGCGCACCTCCTCCAGCAGGAGCACAACATCTCGGCCGAGGTCGTGGACCTGCGCTCGATCCGGCCCCTGGACATGGACGCCGTGCTCGCGTCCGTGCGCAAGACCCACCGCGCCCTGGTCGTGGAGGAGCAGAAGCCGTTCTGCGGCGTGGGCGCCCAGCTCGCCTTCATGATCCAGTCCGAGGCGTTCGACGAGCTGGACGCGCCGATAGCGCGGCTCTCCACGATCGACGGGCCGTCGATCTACAGCCCACCCGTCGAGAACGAGCAGCTGCCCAACCCTCAGAGGATCGTCCGGGCTGCGGTCGACATGCTCGACTGAGCGCGGGCCCACTTCCATGGCGAACATAGTCGAGATGCCCAAGCTCAGCGACACCATGACCGTCGGCACACTTGTCAAGTGGCTGAAGAGGGAGGGCGACCCGGTGAAGACCGGCGACGTCCTGGCGGAGGTCGAGACCGACAAGGCCACGATGGAGCTCGAGAGCTTCTTCGACGGGGCGCTGCTCGCGGTCTTCGTGCGCGAAGGCTCCCAGGTTGCGATAGGGGAGGCGTTGTGCGCCATCGGCAGCCCCGGCGAGAAGGTCGCGGCTCCCGCGCCCAAGGCGCCGCAGGCGGCCCCGGCCCCGGCGGCGAGCGTTTCCGCCGCGGCGCCCGCCGTGCCCCCCGGGCCTCCCCGGGCCCAGGCCCCGTCGCCGGCCGCGGTGCCCTCCCCCGCCCCGGTCCAGCCTCAGGCGGCGCCGGCGGCCGCCCCCTCGCGCGAGGCGCCGGTACGCGTCAGGATCTCGCCCCTCGCCCGGAAGCTCGCCGCCGAGAAGGGCGTCGACCCGGCCGGCGTCGCGGGGAGCGGCCCCGGGGGCCGCATCGTCCGGGCGGACATCGTCGCGGCGTCGGCCAGCGCCGTCCGCACCCCGGCGGCGGCCGCCGCGGCCTCATTCTCCAAGGGCCCCCTCCAGGAGGACAGGGTGGTGGCCGTCTCCAACGTCAGGGCCACGATCGCGCGGCGCCTGCTGGAATCCAAGACCCAGATCCCGCACTACTACCTCGACGTCGAGGTCGACGCCGGCCCGATCATCGAGCTGCGCGAGCAGCTCAACACGGCGCTCGAGAAGGAGGGGGTCAAGCTGTCCGTAAACGACTTCGTCCTAAAGGGCGCGGCCGAGGCGCTGCGCCGCGTTCCAGCGGTGAACTGCTCCTGGGAGGGCAGCGCGATCCGGTACCACTCCGCGGCCCACGTGTCGTTCGCCGTTGCGATCGACGACGGCCTGATCACCCCCGTGATCCGCGACGCGCACCTGAAGAGCCTGTTCGCCATAAGCTCCGAGGCGAAGGCGCTCGGCAAGAAGGCTAAGGACAAGAAGCTCGCCCTTGAGGAGTTCACGGGCGGCACGTTCTGCGTCACCAACCTCGGGATGATGGGGATCGACCGGTTCTGCGCGATCATCAACCCGCCGAACGCGGCCATCCTGGCGGTCGGGACCGCCACCCGACGGCCCGTGGTGAGGGGCGACGCGATCGTGGTCGGCCAGCGCATGACGCTGACCCTCTCCGGGGACCACCGCGCCGTCGACGGGGCGCTCGGCGCCGCCTACCTCGCGGCGCTGAGGGACCTGCTCGAGAAGCCCGCCCTGCTCCTCATCTGAGCCGCCCCGCGGCGCGTGAGCGCGCCCGGCTCCGGGGAATCCCCATAAGCGGGCGGGACTGTCGCTAGACCGTCTCCCACGATTTCGCTGACAGGGAGTCGCGCCCCTCGTCGAGGTCGATGAAATCAAAGTAGGTCTCGATCGGCTTTCCCGCGAGGCCTCCTTCCTCGATGCGCCGGCGGAGGCGTTCCGCGATTGCGTCGCCGTCGTGCCAGCCGCGCTTCATCATGAATCCGTTCCAGACGACGCATTCCTCGTCCGCGCGCCGGCCGCCGCGCCCCTCGGCCCACTCGAGCACGGCCCCGTCGCTCGCGCCCTCGAGCGTCCGCCGCCTGATGTCGTCGTACGGCACCCTCAGGAAGGCGCAGCAGCGGGTGTCAAACATGCCCGGCGTCTTGTCGCCGAGGTTCTCGATGTAGTCCGCGGGCAGCCTGCCCTGGGCGTGGAGCCGGATCTTGTCCAGCATCCGCCCGAAGTAAACGAGGCGTCCAACCTTGGCGTAGGGGCTGCGCAGACCGGGGACGTGGGGCATGTCGGTAGGGGGTTCGCCGAGCAGAAGACGGATCGGCGCCGGAAGGCAAGGCTCCGGCAGGGCCGCGGCGGGCCTGTCGACCCCCTACGCGATTTCACGTAATAACGGCCATTGTCCCGCTCTCGAGCCCCCATATCCGTTTCGCGTTCCCCGAGCGGTTGCGCGCCGGGCATCTCACCCTTCGGCAAATATGAAGCTCGAGTCGGCATTCAGCGGACGACGTTTCACCGGCCGGTGGGCGCGTCCGGCGGAGATCCTGGTCGCGTCCATCCTGATGTGCTCGGGCGCGTTGAAGCTTGTCAGCTCGCTCCAGGGCGACGCCCTGCTGGCGGTGCCGGACCCGGTACTCGCGCTTCAGACGGGCCACCTATTCCTGGCCGCGGGCCTCATCGAGGTATTGATAGCCCTCGCGGTGGCGCGCCCGGGCCATCCAAGCATGAAGCTGCTGCTGATCACAGCGTTCTCGCTCTGCGTGACGGTCTATAGATTGGTCAGGGTTGTCGGCGGCACCAGGTTTCTGACATGCCCGTGCCTGGGAAGCGGCCTCGCGCGATGGCCCGCCCTGAACGCGCGCGTCCCGCAGGTCTCCGCGGCCTTTTACATCACGGTGCTGCTGGCGAACCTGTATCTCGCACTCGCGTTCCTGGCCCGGAGGCAGGAGGTGATCCCCGCGTCCGGCGAACCCCAAGGGTGCACGACCTGCCATTAGATGCTCCATGCCGGGAATAGCTCGAATGCCGACACCAGAGGCGCCTCGGGAGCCACCGGGGGCCCCGGCCCTCAACCGCTTCAACAACACAAGAAACATATGACTCCAAAACAATGCCGATTGGTCCCCGGCCGCGCAGTGATTCTCGGTGCAGGCGTGGCGCTCGCAGCTCTCGTCTCGGGCTGCCAGCCCGCGGTCGAGTGCGGCACCTGGGCCTTCAGCGGCTCTCCGGGCGATAGCGACAACTACGTCATAAGCGACGGATTCACCTTCAACCCCGCCAACTGCGGAAAAAGCTGCGATTGCAGCGCGGACTGCATCATCCAGATGACGTGGGTGTATGACGCCGAAAGCGGCACGTATATCCTGGACCACAGCCACGAGAGCCACGGCTCGGTGAAGGCGACCTCCGACAACTGGGAAATCGACCAATGGGACACCTGGGGCTATGCCTACTATGGCCTCCAGAACAACGGGGTCTTCGACCCCGGCTATAACAACGCCGGGAGCAACGGCGTCGCGACCACGCTATACGACAACCCCGGCGGATACTCCAAGAACACCTATTTCTACGCCGTTGACGTCGCGGTCTGCTACACCTCCAGGACCTGCCAGAACAAGATCCTGGGCTCCTACTTCTGGAGCTTCGCCGTCGACGGCAGCGGCAACGTCTCCGGCTTTTTGAACGCCCCCGGATGGACAAGCATAGAGTCCGAGTTTCAGGACGCGGTGACGGTCTGGAACACAAAGTGGGTTCCGTTTTCGACCACGATAACCATTGACGACGGCACCGCCACCCTGCCGAGCGCGGTTCCCCTGCCCACCCTAACGGACCTTTAGACGAGGAGTACCCCCATGAATATTCTCAAGACAGGTCTCCGCGCTTGCGCCGTATTCTGCGTCCTGTCAGCCGGGTGCAGCCAACGCCAGGGAAAACCGGAAACCATCCAGGCACAACAGGGTGCGGCCGCGAATCTGGACGCCGCCCGGAAGATCGTGGCGCAGACGGCCCAGACCTACCATGCGATGGACAACCCCACCCTGCTGAAGAGGCTGGCGGAGCAAAGCGCCAAGAAGAAGGAGCCCTTCAATTCGCTCGCATTCAGGGAGCTGCAGGGGAGGAAGGACGTAAGCAGCGAATCCCTGGCCTCAATGATCAAGGAAAAGGGCGACGCTGACGCCCTGCTGCCCCTGCTGCTGCTCAGAAGGCTGGATGCGAATGCGTATAGGGACGTTTCGGTCGACCTGAAGGTCGCAATCCTCACCGACGCCCTGCGGACCTCGAGGACGTTCAACACGTGGGGCCTGCCCAACTTCTACGTCGAGGAGGCCTCGAACGCCTTGATCGAATGCGGCAGGAGCGCCTATCCCGCCCTAAAGCAGATGCTCTCCGACACGCGCCCAGCGCCCGTTTTCGGCAGCAAGATGCACATGGAGTACCTCCGCCATAGATACCGGCTCTGCGACTATGCGCTGTTCCTCATCGAGAGGATACAGGGCAAGTCCGACTTCCGGATGCCGCCGGCTGTCGCGGAAAGGGATTCCCTCATAAAGGAGATCCTCAAGTGACCCTTTGCCAGTCGGCCAGGGACCTCGCGCGGCCGGGAGGGTGTTGGGCCCGCCCTCCCAGCCTGCCGTCTATCTCGGCGGGCTCCTTTCGTAGGTGGCCCAGCCGCGTGTGATCTCGTGGACCACGCGGCTGCCCACCTGATAGGCCGCCTCGAGTGACGGGAGGTAGGCCGAGTAGCCCTTGTCGAGGCTTTCGCCGGAGAGGCTCTGGGCCGCGGTCGCGCCCGGCCACTGCATGACGAAGTTCGACGCCGTCCTGAGGACGAGCGCGCGCCTGACGTCGACCCGACCGGCCCTGGAGAGCCAAGCCAGCGCCTGCATCGTCCCCGTGTCCTCCATGGCGCTCGTGGCAAACATCCCCTTTCCCCCGGTGAAGTAGGCCACCCAGGCCTCGGCCCACTCGTTCATCAGCCTGCCGTGCCAATAATCCATCGAGGCCAGGTTGTCGCCCTTGAGGACGAAAGGGGGCCTGAGCGCGTTGGGGTAGCCCACGTAGAGCGCGCGGTGCCTCCGAAGCGCCTCGCTGTCCGCCAGGGGCGTGTCCTTGGTCAGGCGGTAGGCCCAGTCGACCAGCGCCGGGTCGAGATGGAACACCTGCCCCTCGGCGGGGGCCAGCGGCTGCTCGTACGGGGTCTTCTTGCGCAGGGGGATGTGTCCCGTCGGCCAGCCGGCGGGCACCTCCCGCGCGTCTATCTCGTGCCCCAGGTCCCCGTCGACCACCCACTCCGCCCAGGCGGCAGAACCGAGCGACATGACGTCGGGATTGGCCCCGGCAATCCCCGCCACAACCCAATAGGCCTCGGTCAGGTCAAAGCGCGGATCGAGCCCGAGGGCCATGATGGTCGCCGAGCTGTGGATCGTGCCGGTGCCCGTCACGACGCCGAGCAGGCTCCCGTCCTGGGTGGAGCGCAGCTTCCGCTCGCCCTGGGGGAAGTCCCAGATGCGGTCCAGCTTCTCGCGCTCGACCCAGAATTGGAATTCGCCGGGGACGTCCCCCTTGTCCTCGCCGACCTCGAACATCGCCACAACGACAACCCTGACCTTTACCGGGGCGGCGGAGGCCGGCCCGGCGGACGAGCAGGCGACGAGGATAAGGGAGAGGGCGATTCTTCGGATCATTCCGGAAGGATAGCAGTTTCCGCACCGGTTCGCAGCCCGCACAGGCACAAGGCAATGAAGGGCGCCGAGCCTCCGGCCGCTCCCCCATCCCTAGGCCAGACCCGGGTGCCGCCAGTTTCCCATCGCGCTCCCTTTGATGCGCCGCCTACCCGCTGCCCTGGCGCGCCGTCGCCCGCGGGCGTTCGGGCCAAGCGGTCGTAAGCGCCAGGGCCACCGCGATGCCCAGGGAAACCTCGATGAACCTGTGAAGGGCCACTATCGGGGCGCTCTGATTGCGATTGATGAGCATCACGACGGCCAATGTTATGCCCGCGTACCGATAGGCGCTCCGATCGACTCGTAAGGCCCAGCAAACGATCCCGAGCGCGAACACCGAGACGGCAAACGCTAGAATACTGGCGCCGAAGAAGCTCCCCACAAGTGCTCCGGCAGCGGTCCCGATCGCGGCCCCCACCAAGCGCTGCACGGAGACGGGCAGCGCCGCCCCAAGCGTCGATTGCATCACGATCATGCAGGAGATCGCCGCCCAATAGTACTCCGGCAGCCCGAACAGGCGCGCGACCAGCAATGACGCCGTTGCCGCGGCCGCGGTTCGCGCCGCGTGCACCGGCGTGGGGGGATTCTTTCCCGCAGCAGTGGATTCAATGAGGTGCTTAATGTTCATAGGGTCATCCGACTTGCTTTCTAGGGGCGGACAGCGCCGGTCAAGCGTCCAGATTACCGGCCCCCAGGCGAGGCTGCCGATGCATGGCGCCAGCCAGGGACGCCTGCCGGCGGCGGTTCGCCGCGGCTACGCCTTGACTTAAGGGATTCTGTTGCGAAAACCGAGCGGTCCAAGATGGGATAACCCTTATGCCACACCGAATACTCCGCCTGCTCGCGGTCCAGCTTTGCCTTGTCCAGGCCATTCTCCTCGCGGGATGCCGTTCGTCGTCGTCGGCAGCCGCCCCGAATCCAAAGGTCCCTGCGGGCGCCCAGAGCTCCGGGGGCCTGCATGCCGACCTCGAGACGGACAAGGGGACCATCGAGATCGAGTTCTTCGCCGCCGACAGCCCCAAGGCTGTGGAGAACTTCCGCCTCCTCGCCGAACACGGATACTACGACGGCCTGGTCTTCCACCGGATCATCAAGGGCTTCATGATCCAGGGGGGCGATCCGGCCGGCAATGGCACGGGAGGCGAAAGCGCGTGGGGCGGCAGATTCCCCGATGAGATCAAGAGGAGTTCACCCCTCTACCAGGCCGGCTACCGCAGGGGCATTGTCGCGATGGCAAACTCGGGTCCCGACACGAACGGCAGCCAGTTCTTCATCATGCACCAGGATTATCCCCTTCCCCCAAGCTATGTGATCTTTGCGAAGGTGACCCGCGGCATGGACGTCGTCGACGCGCTGGCCAGCACGCCGACGACGGCGGGGCCAGACGGAGAGGCCAGCAAGCCCGTCATCCCTCCGAAGCTGCAGAAGGTGACGATCCTTCCGTAGCGGGCGCCGGCAGTGGCGGGAGCAGGCGAAATGCCCGCTTGGCGCGAGGCGGGCGGTTGTGGCGAAGGGGCGCGCGCTCGCCCGCAAGGTGGCGACGCAGCGCGGCGAAACCTGAGGAGGGGCTTCTCGATGAGGAATAGGCGCTGGGATAGGCGCCGAGGGAAGATCATCGCATGCACCTGAGCGGAA
>Ga0181526_10001604_pt1 | contig 21146 bp, 27 predicted proteins | sample PEATcosm2014_Bin_35_FD_119750 | JGI IMG/M metagenome (GOLD analysis project Ga0181526, IMG submission 119750) | Peatland microbial communities from MTU Mesocosm Facility, Houghton, MI, USA - PEATcosm2014_Bin06_30_metaG | ecosystem: Environmental > Terrestrial > Soil > Wetlands > Peat | place...
CGACAACCACGTCACCCACGTGCTCCTCGACGAAGGTCATCTCTGGGGGCAGAAGCGGGTGGCCATCCCGATCGGCGCCGTCAAGGAGGTCGCCGACGACGGCGTCTGGATGACGCTCACGAAGGATCAGATCCGCGACCTGCCGCCCGTCGACGTCGACGGGCTCTAGCGGGTCACCCAGAACCGGCGCGCGTGGCGCCGGCCGGCCCGGTTCGGCGCCGGGCGCCCGCGCAGCCAGGATCGCTGCGGGACAGCCGACGGCAAGCGGTCGGCCGGCTGTCCCGCCCGTGTTTCGAGTCGCCGGCTACCCCGAGGTCACCGTTCCGAAGAAGGCGCACCCCGCAACGCTGCCGAACGACGGGGCCTTCTGATAGCCGATCGTGCCGGTCACGACCTGGCCGGAGCTGCCGGCGTAGGAGAACGACGTCTCGCCGGCGCTGGACGGACCGAGCGGAGCCATGCTCGCGGGTCCGAGGTTGTTGACCTGAGCACCGAACGTCGGCGTGCCGGCGTTGCCGTAGCCGCTGAACGTCAGCTCGGAATCCGCGCTCGCCGGGCCGTTCGCCGCCAGACTCGCGTTGCCGGAGCTGTCACACGCGGCCAGGATCGTCAGCCCGGCGCCCGTGTAGAGGGTCTCACTGGTCGAGCTCGATGCGGGCGTCGGCACGCGCAGCGACAGCTTCGTCACGGTCTCACCGTCGACGGTCGTCGCGTTCGCGGGCCCCGTCGCCCCGGTGGGGCCGGTCGCGCCGGCTGCTCCGGGCGCACCCGGCGGTCCAGCCTGCACTCGCGCCGGAATGGCGAGCGCCACCCAGCCGCCGGAACAGTGGTGCCCCGGCTTCCAGACATTGAAGCGGCCGCCGTTCGGCGGCAGGCAGACATTGATGTTGCCGTGCGGACCGATGAACGAGCTCGAGCTCGCGGCATACGCAACGCCGCCGCCGGCAACGCACAGTCCAAGCACCGCAGCGACCTTGACGAACGTGGAACGGCGCGGACTCAGCCGTCGCATCGGAGCCCCCCTCTGCTGAGCGCGGGCGTGCAGCCGCGGGACGCTGTGACGTGATCGTGCATGTCGCCTCCAATCGGGACCGTGGATATCCCCCTCGAGCTGGAACCCGGCGGCACCGCGCCCGATGCGTCCACTGACGGAGTTCTTATGCGCGCGAGCGGGCGAAAGGAGAGCGCTCTAGTGATGCCCCCGGCAGGATTCGAACCTGCGACATTCGGATTAGAAGTCCGATGCTCTATCCAGCTGAGCTACGGGGGCTCGGCGACATCTTGGCGAACGCCGGGGACGAGCGGCGGCGGCCCGAGCTGATCGGCGGCCGCCGCTCGGTCTGTAGCGTGTCATGCGTGCCGGTGACCGTTCGAGGTGTGCGCCGTAGACGGGAGCGCCACGATGCGCGGTAGAGCGCTCGGAGCCCTCGCGCTCACTGTCGCGCTGGCGCTCGCCGGGCTGCTCGCAGGCTCCGCCGCGCCGAGCGGCGCAGCTGGGGCACGCACCGCGGGCGCAGCCGCCGCGACCGCCGAGAGCGGCTTCGCGCTGAACCTGCTGCGCCTCGTCGGCGGCAACGGGAACGTGGTCTACTCGCCCTACAGCGTCGACACCGCCCTGACGATGGCCGCCGCCGGCGCGAAGGGACCCACCGCCGCGCAGATCGACCACCTGCTCTGCGCCTCCTCCAACGCCGCGGCGACCGCGAACGCCGCAACCATCGGACACGCGATCGCAGCGGCAGCCCCGAGCGGCGTCGCAGGAGCACCGACGCTCGAGCTGGCCAACGCGCTCTGGATCGAGCAGGGCGTCCCGCTCCAGGCGCCGTTCGTCAACACGCTGTCGCAGACGTTCGGCGCGCCGCCGCAGGCGACCAACTTCAGCGGCGCGCCGGAGGCCGCGCGCGAGTCGATCAACGGCTGGGTATCGCACCACACCGCAAGCCTGATCCAGAACCTGCTTCCGGAGGGTTCGGTGTCCTCGGCGACCGTGTTCGTGCTCGCCAACGCGATCTACCTGAAGGCGAACTGGGCGGCGCCGTTCGAAACGCGACTGACGCACGATGCGCCGTTCACCACCGCGGCCGGGCAGCGCGTCATCGTCCCCTTCATGTCCGCGCCGGACGCCGCCTACCTCTACGCCACCTCGGCGCACTACCAGGCCGTCGAGCTGCCCTACCGCTCCTCATCGCTGTCGCTGCTCGCGATCCTGCCGAGCGGCGAGTCGCTGACCGCGCTTCAGCCGACCTTGAACGCGGCCACGCTCGCGTCGCTCGTCGCGGCACTGCGCAACCGGCAGGTCAACCTGCTGATGCCGAAGCTCCACCTGCACACCCAGACCTCCCTGAGCGGACCGCTGCAGGCGCTCGGCATGAGAGACGCGTTCAGCCCCGCAGCCGACTTCCGCGGCATCACGACGAAGGTGCCGCTGCAGATCTCCCTGGTCGAACACGCCGCCGACCTGAAGATCGACGAACAGGGCACGGTCGCTGCTGCCGCGACCGGCATCGTCGGCCCGACCGCGATCGCACTGCCAACCGGTCCGCCGGTCACGGTGAACCTCGACCACCCCTACCTGCTGCTGCTGCGTGACGATGCGAGCGGAGCGATCCTGTTCGTGGCACGCGTGGCCGACCCGAGCACGGGCTGAGTGCGCCGTGGCGCTCCGCGTTCGATCCTCCGAACCCACGCACGGCTTGCGCGAAGGCCGGCGGAGCGCGTGAACACCGATCGTCACTGGCCGTCGCTGCAGCGCGCGATCGGGCTGCACACGCTGATCTACCGCGCGACACGCGGCAGCGTCGGCCATCGCTTCCGCGGCGGCCCGGCGATGCTGCTGCTCGATCATGTCGGCGCGCGGAGCGCGGTCAGGCGAACGACGCCACTGGTCTATGTCCGCGACGGCGAGAACGTCGTGCTGGTCGCTTCGAAGGGCGGCTACCCGCGTCATCCGGCGTGGTTTCACAACCTCAAGGCGCACCCCGACACGAACGTGCAGATCGGGTCGCGGCGCCTGGCGGTTCGGGCCCGCGTCGCCGATCCCCAGGAACGAGCGCGGCTGTGGCCCAAGGTGGTCGCCGCCTACGCCGGGTACGAGACCTACCAGCAGCGCACCGAGCGCGAGATCCCGCTCGTGATCCTCGAGCCGCGGTCCTGACGCACCTCAGCGAAAAGCACGAGCGGCTCGAGCGTCCGGTCACCTGAGGTGATGCCTACCAGAGCGTGTAGCCGCCGTCGATGACGAGCACCGACCCGGTCATGAAGCTCGACGCGTCGCTCGCGAGGTAGACGAGCGATGGCCCCAGCTCCTCCGGCAGCGCGTAGCGCTGCATCGGTGCGTCGTCGATCCAGTGGCGTTTGAATTCGGGGCGGTCGACCGGCGCCATCTCGGTCTTGACATAGCCCGGGGCGAGCGCGTTGACGCGGACCCCGAACGGCGCCCATTCGGCGGCCAGCGACCGCGTCAGCTGGTGCACCGCCGCCTTCGAGGCGTTGTAGGCCGGCTGCATCTGCGGGCGGTTGACGACCATCCCCGAGAGCGACCCGATATTCACGATCACGCCGCTGCCGCGCGCCACCATCTGCGCGCCGACGGCGCGGCTGCAGCGCCAGAGCCCGTCGACGTTCACATCCCACACCGCGCGCCACTCCTCCTCCGGTACCTCGAGCGCCGGCCGGTGGAAGCACAACCCGGCGTTGTTGACCAGCACGTCGACCGGCCCGAGCTCGGCGGTCACCGTCTCGAGCATCGCCGCCACGCTGGCGGCGTCGGTGACATCGGTCGCCACCGCGAAGGCGTCCAGCTCGCGCGCGACGCGTTCCGATCGCGCCTGATCGCGCGCCGCGATCGCCACGCGCGCACCCGCCTCGCGCAGCGCCCGGGCGAAGGTGTGGCCGAGGCCGCGGTTGCCGCCGGTGACGACGGCGACCCTGCCGTCGAGGCGGAAGCTATCGAGCACGGTCATGGCGATTGGACTCCTTGGCTTGGGGATGTCCCACTCAGGGTTGTGCCGGCCGGGCGAGAACCCGCCTCTGCGGCAAATCGGGGCGGTCGGATTTGAACCGACGGCCTCTCGCTCCCAAAGCGAGTGCGCTACCAGGCTGCGCCACGCCCCGTCGCAACGAAGAGTAGGGGCCCGGCGGGCGGCGCCACCGCGCGGCGGTCGCCACTGGCCGAGGGGCGACGGCGCGACCCGGACACGGCGCGCGGCGAACCACTAGCCTCCGCGCCGGCGATGGCCGACGTTCAACCACTGCGGGCGGTGCACTACGACCTCGCGAGCGCGGGCGCGCTGGCCGACGTCGTTGCTCCGCCCTACGACGTGATCGACGCGGCGCAACGCGCGGAGCTCGTCGCGCGCTCGCCGCACAACGTCGTCGAGATCGACCTGCCCGACGGCGCGGAGCCATACGAGCACGCCGCGCAGCTCTACGACGAGTGGCAGCGCTCGGGCGTGCTCGTCCGCGACAGCGAGCCGGCGCTCTGGCCGCTCGAGCAGCTCTACCGCGGGCCCGACGGTCAGCTGCGGACGCGCCACGGTTTCTTCGCGCGGGTGCGTGTCGAGGACTACGGGGCCGGAAGGATCCGCCCGCACGAGCGCACGCACCCCGGGCCGAAGGAGGACCGCCTGCGCCTGACGCGCGCGAGTCGCGCGAACCTCTCGCCGATCTTCTCGCTGTACTCGGATCCGGCGGCGAGCGCCTGGGGAGCGCTCTCCGCCACCACCAGCGGCGAACCGTGGGGCGAGGTGACCGACGGCGACGGCACGGTCCACCGCCTGTGGCGCTGCGGCGATGCGAGCGCGATCGAAGCGGTGCAGGCAGCACTCGCCGGCGCCGAGCTGCTGATCGCCGACGGCCACCACCGCTACGAGACCGCTCGCGTCTACGCCGACGAGGTCGGCGGCGAGGGCGAGCACCGCTACGTGCTGATGTGCCTGGTGGCGTTGGAGGACCCGGGGCTGACGGTCTTCCCGACCCATCGGCTGGTTGGGGGCCTGGGCGCGGCGCGGCGCGCCGCGCTGGCCGAGGCGATCGAGCGCGACTTCGTCGCGACGGCGGTGGCGCGCGAGCGGATCGCGCCGGCGCCCGGCCTCGGTCCGCTCGAGCTCGGCTACGTGGATGCGGAGCGGGCGCTTCACCTCGTGCTGCGCGATCAGGCGATCGCCGACGCCGCGCTCCCGGGGCTGCCGCCAGCCTACCGCCGTCTCGACACCGGGGTGCTGGAGGCGCTGCTGCTGAAGGGTGCGCTGGGTCTGACCGACGAGGACATCTCCCACCTGCACGGCTTCGGCTACGCGCGCGACAGCGCCCAGGCGCTCGAACTCGTCGACTCCGGCGCCTACGACGCGGCGTTTCTGTTGCGCCCGACGCCGGTCGAGGCGGTCAGGGGGGTCGCGGCGGCCGGCGTCAACATGCCGCCGAAGTCGACGTATTTCTTCCCCAAGGTGCTGACCGGCCTGGTGATCAATCCCCTGGCTTAGATTTGGTCTGGCGCTAGTACCATCAAGCAAGGCCCTCGACGAAAGGCACACCCCGATGCAGGTCAGCACGCTGCGAGCCACGGCTCGCCGCTCGGCGAACTTCTCGCACACGGTCTCGATCCGCGACCACCAGCTCGTGGCCGACGAGCCGCGCAGCCGCGGCGGCGACGACGAGGGGCCCAACCCCGAGGAGCTGCTCGCCGCGAGCCTCGCGTCGTGCACGGCGATCACGATCGAGATGTACGCGCAGCGCAAGGGCTGGGACGTCGGCCCGGTCGAGGTCGACGTTCAGTACAGCCCCGCCGAGCGCGGCTGCCCGACCAAGTTCGAGCTCGTGCTGCACCTCGCTTCCGCGCTCAGCGACGAGCAGGTGACGCAACTGCGTGTGATCGCGGCGAAGTGCCCGATCCATCGCACGCTCGACGGCGAGGTCATGTTCACCGAGCGGGTCGAGCGCGTCAACCTGACGCGATGAGCGCGGCGCGGGCGGAGCGCCTGCGCGCCGTCCTGCTCGACCCACTCGAGGCGCTGCGGATCGAAGTGGCCGGCGCGGTTGCGGCCGCGGTGCTGGTGGCACTGTTCGAGCGCGACGGCGAGCTGCACGCGGTCTTCACCAGACGCCGCTCGGACCTGCGGCTGCACGCCGGCCAGATCTCGTTTCCCGGCGGGCGCCGCGAGCCCGGTGACGCAGACCTGATCGCGACGGCGCTGCGCGAGGCCCACGAGGAGATCGGCCTCGACCCCGCGAGCGTGACGCTGCTCGGCGCACTCGCGCCGACGCCGACCGTCGTCACGGACATCGCGATCTATCCGGTCGTCGGCCTGATCGCCGTGCCGACCGGCGCCTGGACGATCGCGACCGGCGAGGTCGAATCGGTCATCGAAGCCTCGCTCGCGCAGCTGTCCGCCGCGCACCGCCTGCAGACCTTCGCGCGCCGCGACGGGCGCAGCTTCAAGACCGACGCGTACACGATCGGCGAGGACACGATCTGGGGCGCCACCGGTCGAATCGTCAACGACCTGCTGACCCGGCTCGCCGGTGAGGAGGCCGGGCGATCGGCGTGACGGCGTCACGGTCCCTCGCCGCGGCGAGACTCGGCGGCGGCTACGCCGGGCCCTCCCCCTCCAGCAGCTCCGCGACCGCCGTTCGCGCCTGCGCGCTCCAGCGATCGCGCTCGCGCGGATCGGCGTCCAGCACACGCAGCGGAATCGCGTTGTACGCGGCGCTCGCGCTGATCAGCTCGCGGCCGCCGGCGAGCGTGGGCGCGTCGACGCTGCCGGCGGCCTCGTAGAGCAGGCCGCGCACCGTCGTGTCGATCGTCTGGCCGAGGAAGAACTGGAGGCGCGAGCCGTGCAGCGCGCGCACGGCCTCGGGCTCGCCGCAGGCGTTGCCCAGCAGCCAGCAGGCGAGCGTCACGTTCTCGAGCGCATAGCGGAGCGTCGCGACGCGGTCGGGAGTGCCGATCCAGCACTCCGCGCCGACCTCCTCGATCGCCGCGCGCCCCGACTCCTCGCGGGTGGTGATCCGCACCGCGTGCCCCTGCGCGACCAGGCCGGCGGCGAGCATGCGGCCGCGCGCCCCACCGGCGATGATCAGCACGCGAGCCACGCGCCGACAGTAGACGATGGCATCACGAACGGGGCGCCCGGCGCGTTCTAGCACTGTGACCCACAGCCTTCCGCCCTTCCAGGACCTGCTCGAGCGCCACAGCGAGGACGTCTGGCGCACGCTGCGCGCGATGGTCGGCGCACAGGCCGCCGAGGACTGCTTCCAGGAGACGTTCCTCGCCGCGCTGCGCGCGTATCCGCGACTGCGGGCGGACTCCTCCCCGCGCGCCTGGCTGCTGACGATCGCCCACAACAAGGCGATCGACCACATCCGCCGCGGCGCGCGCGAGCGCGCGCAGGAGATCGAGCCGGCCGGGGCGGAGCCGCCGGCGCCCGACGGCGAGATCTGGAGCGCGGTCGCCGGCCTCGCGCCACGCCAGCGCGCCGCGGTGGCGCTCCGCTACATCGGCGACCTCTCGCACCGCGAGATCGCCGCCGCGATCGGCTGCTCGGAGGAGGCGTCACGACGATCTCTGCACGACGGCCTCGAGACACTCAGGAGGCAGCTATGAACGACCCACTGGCCCGCGCTCTGCGCGCTCCCGCGCCCGAGGCGCGCGCGGCCGCCCGCCGCTTCGCCGATCGCGCCGCCGCCGAGCACGAGGCGGACCTGGCCTACACGACGACTCCCAGTCCGCTGGGCGAGCTGCTGCTCGTCGCCAGCCCGCGCGGGCTGGCGCAGATGCACTACCTGGACGAGCCGCTCGAGCTGGCGCTCGAGACGCTCGCCCGCAAGCGCTCGCCGCGGATCGTCGAGTCGGCGAGCGCGCTCGACCCGTGGCGCCGCGAGCTCGACGAGTACTTCCGCGGCGACCGGCGGCGCTTCGAGGCGCAGCTCGACTGGGAGGCGATGGCGCCCTTCCAGAGTGCGGTGCTGCGCGCGACCGTGGCGATCCCCTACGGCGAGACCTCCACCTACACGGGCGTCGCGACCGTCGCCGGCAACGCGCGGGCGCAGCGCGCCGCAGGCAACGCGCTCGGCGCCAATCCGCTCGCGATCATCATCCCCTGCCACCGCGTGCTGCGCAGCGGCGGCGGCTTCGGCGGCTACACCGGCGGCCTTCACCGCAAGCACTACCTGCTCGAGCTGGAGGCGCTCAGCCGGCCATGAGGCGCGCCACGGCCAGCGCGTCGTCGCCACCGGCGGCGCGCAGGCCGGCGATCGCACCCTCGCGGTCGCCTGCGCTCGCGCGCTGCGAGAGCTTCCAGGCGCCGGTGATCTGCTCGACGATCAGCTCGAAGCCGACGATCCCGCCGGCCTGCGCCGCGCGATATGCAGCCGGCTGGGCGGCGAGCTGCCAGGGCTCCTCGCGCGCCGACTCGAGCGACGCCACGAGGCGGTCGAGCATGGCCTCGACCTCAGAGGGTTCCTCGAGCAGGCGCGGACGCCCGCGCACCTGGACCGCCACGTAGTTCCAGGTCGGGACGTTGGGCTCGCTGTCGTACCAGGCCGGCGAGATGTAGTGGTGGGGGCCCTGAAAGAGCGCCAGCAGCGGCGTCTGCGCGGTCCACTCGCGCCACTGGCCGTTGGCGCGCGCGAGGTGCCCGAAGATCACCGGCTGCTGGGGCGTGCCCTCGATCAGGAACGGGATCCAGCTGGCGGCCGGCGCCCCGTGCTGATCCGCGCTGATGATCGTCGCGAAGGCGTGTGCTCGCATCGCCTCGAACAGCGCCGCCGCGCCGCGCTGGCGGTAGTGCTCGGGGACGAACACGCTACGGCGCGGCCGACGCGGCGGCGGGCTCAGCCGCGGGCGTGTCGCGCAGGTACCACTCGGCGTCGAGCGCCGCCTGACAGCCGGATCCGGCCGCCGTCACCGCCTGGCGGTAGGTGTGGTCGACGAGGTCACCGGCGGCGAACACACCCGGCCGGTTGGTCCGGGTCGAGCGGCCGTCGACCAGCACGTAGCCGTTCTCGTCGGTGTCGATCATCCCGTGCACGAGCTCCGACTGCGGCACGTGCCCGATCGCCACGAACGCGCCGGTCAGCCGCAGCATGCGGATCTCGCCGGTCTGCGCGTGGCGCAGCCGCGCCTCGCCGAGCGCGCCGCTCTCGCCGGGCAGCAGCTCCTCGACGACGTAGGGGGTCAGAAACTCGAGGTTCTCGACCGCCCGCGCTCGCTCGAGCATGATGCGCGACGCCCGAAACTCGTCGCGGCGATTGACGACCGTGACCTTCGAGGCGAACTTCGCGAGGAACATCGCCTCCTCCATCGCGGAGTCGCCCCCGCCGACGATCACGGCCTCGTGGCCCTTGAAGAACGCGGCGTCGCAGGTCGCGCAGTAGCTGACTCCGCGCCCCGCCAGCTCGGCCTCGCCGGGGACGTCGAGCTTGCGGTGCTCGGCCCCCATCGCGAGGATCACGGCACGGGTGCTGTGGAGGTCCTCATCGACCCACACCCGGTGCAGCGCGCCCGGCTCCTGCGCCAGCTCCACCCGCGTCGCCTGGTCGGTGATGAAGCGGGCGCCGAAGCGCTCGGCCTGCTCGCGCATCCAGGTCATCAGCTCGGGGCCCATCACGCCGCCGGGAAAGCCCGGGTAGTTCTCGACATCGGTCGTCTGCTGGAGCAGCCCGCCCCACGCGAAACCCTCGATCACGAGCGGCGAAAGCTCCGCGCGGGCGGCGTAGAGCGCTGCCGTATAGCCCGCGGGGCCGCTGCCGATGATGATCACGTTCTCGCTCTCAGGCGATCCCATTGTGTTCTCCAGACCCTAGAACAGACGTTACTTTACTTTGTATAGTACCAGCATGCGGAGGTAGTGGGTCAGTTTGAAACGGTCGCGCTTACGATGTTCCCTTCGCGCGGCCAATCCATAACGTAGCCGCTACAGCGCGGGTTCCCGCAGGCTGGACAACTGCTCAATGAGGGTGTCCAAGAAGGCGGGCACCATGACGAGTCGCGCAACCCCGTGGATTGGATTGAGTTCCCCGACTCGGGCAGCATCCTTAGTGCCCTGCTGAGCAAGTTCGACAAAGAAAAGATCGCCGCGCTGCTCAGCTTGGACCGTATCGACGAAACGGAATTCCGCGTCGTCGTGGCGATAGGCGATTGGGAGGGCCATGCAGCCAAGGGTACTCCCCCTCTCAGGGCTAGTCGAGTAGCGCTGCGATCTCCCGCAGGCTCCAAATGTGATCCGTGACCCCAGCCGCCATAGCCGGCGTCCGCTTCTCCGTCGAACCGTCCGGGTGCGTGACCGTCAGCGACGAATGGACCCGCGAAAAGTTGTAGTGCATGTAATGCAGCGAGACGGCATGAGCGAGGTTCTCGACCTTCTTAGAGAACGCGTTCGTCAGGCGTGTGAAGCGGCGCATACCCATCCGCATCGTCAAGTTCTGGCGCTCCACATACGACGTAGAAATCCGCGCCGGATCAGGATTGCCACGACGAGGCTTGACCTCAACGCCCGTACAAACCGCAGGGCTATAACGGTACGCCGCAGACGTGCCACGGTCGATACTCCCGTACTTCTTCTCGATGATCGCCCAATCCACGCCGTCGCGGCCAAACGTCATCCCAACGCCCGACATATACGTCGTGTGGCCATCCGTTGAAAGCTGAATGCGGTTCGCAAGGCGAGACTTCAAATCCGCCATGAACGCGATGCAGTCATCCGTCGTGCGCTCCCCCACAAGCCACGACGGCACAAGCTTGGAGTCCGCGTCAATAGCGATCCACGTCCACACATCGCCATAGCCGAACGTGCCCTGATGCTCCTCGGGAACGTTCCGCCGCTTCGCGTAGCAGTAGTTCCAAATCTCATCGCACTCCATGACCTTGCACGGCAGATCGCGGAAAACGCGGTCCTGGTAGTCGGCGCACGCCGCTCCCAACTCGACCAGCAGCTTCGTGATCGTGTTCTTCGCGGCACCCGTCATCCGAACCGTCGCGCGGATCGAGTTCCCCTCGACCAAGCACCCAATGATCCGGGCGCGCTCCTCTGTAGTCAGCCTGTTCATACTGACCATTATGCTTGACCCATCGGACGGAACCGCGCAATAGGTCGTTTCGGGCCGTAGTCAGCGGCCTAATCGTTGCGCAGACCCCTCGACGCGGTACCCTCTACAGCGGTGGGTTACTGGGCCTGGGAGTCTGGGAACGTCTGATAAACGATTCGGTCGGCTAGTCACCGGCCAGCGGGTTCGAATCCCGCACCCACCGCCACCCGGCGGGACATATGGCGACCGACACGACCGCAAGCTCGTGGGGGATGACTACCCCGCATCGGAATCGACATTGCGTGTCTGGCCGGGTCTTGATTTTCGACGCGAAATAGCCGATACTTGGCGCATCAGACGTTCCCGCAGGGTTGACTGCCTGCCCTAGACGACCCGCTTAGGCGGGTCGTTTTCGTTCTTAGGGCTTGTCGCGCTTCGCCCAGCGGGCGCGAGCGGCCTTACGAGCCTGCTCCCGACGCTGCATGACCGTCAACTTCGCCGCCCGAGCCGGACCGCCCTTCAAACCACCCTGACGCCCGTTCTGCTGCGCCGCAGACTCAACCGGGAGATTGGGCTGCGGGTCGGTCGTCGCCTGGATCACGCGGAACGCCATCGAATTGAGATCAGCCATTGCGCCTCCATCGTAGCGGACACATCGGGGGGACTTGTAGCGCGCTACCGTAGGCGCTCGTGCGGGTCTGCACAAGGAACGCGGGCCTGCTCAACGCCCGAATCGGAGGAGCCATGCGCAAACCGTCGCCAGCCGTCGCAATCGCCAGCGTAGCCCTATTCTTCAGCCTTGCAGGGACCGGGCTAGCGGCCTCTCGATACCTCATCACAAGCACGTCACAAATCAAGCCGAGCGTGCTCAACGCCCTACATGGGAAGCGGGGACCAGCAGGAGCACCCGGAGCCGCGGGAGCGGCAGGCGCAGCAGGCGCGCCCGGAGCATCGTTCACAACTAGCGACGTAGTCGAAACAACAGGCACGCCCACCGACGTCAGTCCTAGCGGCGGTATCGCGAGCGAGTACGCATCGTGCCCCGTAGGCGATGTTGTGCTCGGTGGCGGCTACTCCGGTCCGCTGATTGACGCAAGCATCAGCTACGACTACCCGATTGCAAACGGAACGGCTTGGGACGTGAGCATCGTGAACTACGCATCAATCACTGAGAGTTTTACGCCCTACGCGATCTGCGCGTCCTAGGGTCGGTCTAGCATTCCCGCATGGCCAAGGCACCCGAGCCTCATGGACCAATCGAACCGGGGCAAACAGACCACTTCCGTGGCCTCCTGCAGCGGCGCGGGGTCAATGACCTCGCGTGCCCGGCCTGCGGACAAAACACTTGGGGCGGCTTCGTCAACGCCGCGATCAACATCACCGACGCGCCAGGCAGCAACAGAGGCGTGGGAACCATCCGCACGCTCGCCGCAGTCTGCGCCCAATGCGGCTACGTCGCGATGTTCGACCGCGAAGTCCTCGACGGCTAGGGGCATTCCAGCGCCTCCGATTTCAAACTGACCCACTACCCATGCGGACGCTCGCGCAAGAGCGCGCCGTGCCCACTCAGGCTCCCACGGTCTCCAGGCACTGCGGGTGAGGCTTGGTGAAGCGGACCTTCGACGCCGGCGCGCTCAGGAGCTTGTCGGCAGGGCGCGTCGGGCGCAGCACCAGGTCGCCGCCGCAGTTGGGGCAGATCCCGCCGAAGCGCACCTCTGCACACTGCGCGCAGAAGGTGCACTCGTAGGTGCAGATGCGCGCGTCGGGGGAGCCGTTCGGCAGGTCGCAATCGCAGCATTCGCAGTTCGGCAGAAGCTCGAGCATCTCTCCTCCTGTCGTCGTGGTGGCCAGCGCACGAGTGTAGTGGCAGTGGCGGGCTCGCTCAGGCGCTCGCGGTGCCGATCGCGTCGAGCTGCGTGCCGCCCGCGGCCCAGCCGGCCACGCGGCGGCGCAACTGCACGTAGGCGACGGCGCCGGGCACCGTCGGCAGCCAGAACGCGAAGGCGCGGTAGACGAGCACGGCGACCACCGCGATCGGCGCGTTGACGCCGAAGGCGATGAACGCGCCGATCATGCCGCCGTCGACGCCGCCGATCCCGCCGGGCAGCGGCAGCACGTTCGCGAACATGCCGACGAAGTAGGCCATCACGACGACGCTGATCGCGGGCGACGCCCCGAACGCCTTGAACGCCGCCCACAGCGTCGCGATGTCGAACGCCCACCAGGCGATCGCGCCGAGTGCGAGGGGGTCGCGGGAGCGCACGACGGCCAGCGCCCCGCGAACGCCGCTCGCCGCCAGCGCCGGCAGCGTGACGATCCGCGCCAGGATCCGCGTGCCGCGCCGGTGCGCGCCGCGGCGTGTCTGCCAGGCGGCGAGCCGCCCCTCGACATCGACGGGGATCAGCGTCAGGGCGAGGAACAGCGCGATCACGCTGCCGCCGAAGATCGCCGGCACGATCGTGATCGCGAAGCTGCCGCCGCCGGGCAGCACGCCGGTGCGCAGGCCGACCCCGAAGATCACGAGCGCCGTCATGTAGACGCCGTAGAGCACGGTGATGAAGGCGACCATCTGGGCCGCGACCGTGCGGCGGTCGAGACCGGCGCGCCGCAACGCCCAGACCGTCAGCGCCACGCCGCCGCTGCCAGCCGCGGCGAACAGGCGCGTCGCGGCGAGCCCCGCCATGGTGATCTCGTAGCTCGCCCGCCAGTCGATCTGCGGGCGTTGCGAGCGCACGAACACGGTGCGAAAGAGCGCCACGTAGCCGGCGAACGACAGCACCTCGAAGGCCGCGGCGACGGCGAGCCAGCCCGGCGCCCCCTGGTCCAGGCGATCCCACGTCTTGCCCAGACCGGCGAGCTTCGGCAGGACGAAGTAGAGGAACGCGAGGACGGAGACGACGAACAGGCCGAGGGCGATCGCACGCCGCCGCGTGAGGATGACGCGCGGCATCCCCTCCTCGCCGGGCGCCAGGGTGCCGATCTGCGTGTGATCGACGCCCCGCATGCGCGGAGGTGGCGCCTCCTCCTCCATCACGCGCTCCGCGGCTCGTTCGCGAAGCGCCCGATCCGTTCGATCGCCGACCCGATCGCGCGCACCGGCCCGCCGGCGACGCGCTCGAGGCGGCGCACGCCGAGCGTCAACGCGAGGCCGCCGAGCAGATCGACGACATAGTGCTCGCCCAGGTAGACGAGCGAGAAGCCGAGCACCGCCGCGTAGGTGCCGCCGACGGCGCCGGCGAGCGGGCCACTCTCGGCGAGCAGCAGGGCGGCCATCGCGGATGTGGCGAAGTGCAGTGAGGGCATCGCGGCTAGCGGGTTTCCACCGAGCACACTGTAGAGCGGCGCCCAACCGTTTCGCCAGAAGCTCTCGCCGTACTCGACCATCAGCCGCCGCACCGGCGTCGCCCCGCCGCCGGCGCGACCCTTCTGCGCGGCGTACCACGGGGGTGCGGTCGGCGCCAGCCAGTAGGAGACGACGCCGAGGTCGAACACCGCGTAGGTGAGCACCGCGGCGCGCGGGAAGCGCTCACGATCGAAGATCGCCAGGTACGCGAGCGTCGCGTGCGGCGTCGCGAACCAGATCCAGTGCGCCCAGACGAGCAGCTTCTCGTAGTTGCGGAAGTAGCCGTCGGGGTGCAGCGCCCGCTGCAGGCGGGCGGTCGGCAGCTCGCCGCAGCCGAGCAGGCGGTCCAGCGCCACCGGGTAGTCGATGTGCACGCGGCGTTCGAGCGCGGCGGCGTCGTCGTTGGGCATCTTGTAGGCCGCGAGGTAGACGTACATCTGGAGCATGCAGACGATCGCGACGCGCGTGCGCGAGCGCGGCCAGAGGATCGCCGCCGAGGCTGGAGCCAGCGCCGCGCCGGCGAGCACCGGCGCCGGGCGCAGACGCAGGCGCCGGCGCATCACCGGCAGCGCGACGGCGCCGATCAGCACCGCCGCGGCGACGGCGCGAACCGCCTGCTGGGATGAGGTACGTGAGCGGCTCAGGCTGACCGCGCGAGCGCGTACTCCCGCGCCTCCTCGACGAGCGTCGCGATCACCTGACTCGTCGCGTCGGCCTCGGGGTGCCATTGCACACCGACCGCGAAGCGCTTGTCGGGCACCTCGATCGCCTCGGGAACCTCGTCGAGGTCGGACCAGCCGCTGACGAGCAGATCCTCGCCGAGCTCGCCGATGCCCTGGTGGTGGTGCGAGAGCGTGCCGGCGTGCGCATCGCCGACCGCCTTCGCGGCCTGCGAGCCGGCGGCCAGGTGCACCGGGTGATCAGCCCCGTCGAAGCTCCCGGGCACGCGGCAGTGGTGCTCGTGTCCGAGGACCGTCGGCAGATCCTGGATCAGCGTGCCGCCCTGGGCGACGTTCAGCACCTGCATGCCGCGACAGACGCCGAGGAAGGGGATGTCACGCTCGATCGCGCGGCGCGCGAGCGCCAGCTCGAAGTCGTCGCGCTCGGGCACCGTGTGGACGGTCTGCGGCGCGCGCTGCTCGCCGTAGAACTGCGGGTCGACGTCGGCGCCGCCGGCCAGCAGCAGGCCGTCGATCAGGTCAAGCACGGCGTCCGGATCGGCCACGAGGCGCGAGTCCGGCGGCAGCATCAGCGCGACGCCGCCGGCGCGCTGGACGGCGTCGACATAGTTGCGCGGCAGCAGCATCGCCGGCTGGTCCCAGACGCCCCAGCGGGCCTGCTCCAGGGCGGTGCAGATACCGATCAGCGGCGCGCGCATGGCTAAACCGTATCGTCCGGCGCGGCGCGGCACATGAGCGTTGCGGCACGCCGGTGCGCGCGTGCGGGTCGCGCCGCGCGCGAATGTCGCGAGCGTGAATACAATCTCGCCGCGTTGCGCCGATCGCTTGCCAACAAACGCTCCCAGCTGCGCAACGTGGCGCTGCTCTGCGCCCTGACGCTGATCGCCGGGGCGGTGTTCGCGCCCGACGCGTTCGCGCACTTCCTCACCCCGCAGTCCGGTGGCTCGCCGAACGCCAACCAGATCGCGAACCTCTACGACATCACGCTCTACATCGCGATCGTGGTGTTCGTCGGCGTCGAGGGCACGCTGCTCTACACGCTCGTGCGCTTTCGCAAGCGCAAGGGCCGCACAGCCGTCCAGATCCACGGCAACACGCGCCTGGAGATCGGCTGGACGGTCGGTGCCGCGGTCGTACTGATCGCGCTCGCGACGGTCACCTTCGCCGAGCTGCACTCGATTCGCACTCCCCCCGTCTCCGGGCCGGGCGGCCTGAGCGTGACGGACGGCGCGGAGCTGACGAGCAGCGACTCGATCGCACCGCCGAAGGGCCCCTACATGACGGTCCAGGTCAACGGCCAGCAGTTCCTCTGGCGCTTCACCTACCTCGGCTTCGGCAAGCTGCCCGACCAGCTCGACGACCCCTACACCTACTACCACATGTACGTGCCGACGAACACGACCGTCGTGCTCAAGGTCGTCTCGCAGGACGTCGTCCACTCCTGGTGGATCCCCGACCTCGGCGGCAAGGTCCAGGCGGTGCCCGGCTACACGAACTGGACGTACTTCAAGATCGACAAGCCCGCGACCTACACCGGGCAGTGCGCGTTCCTCTGCGGCGAGGGCCACGCGAGGATGAAGGCGCTGGTCACGGCGCTGCCGCCGAAGCAGTGGCTGGCGTGGCTTCACAACCTCGAAGCGCAGCTGAAGGCGGCGAAGGCGGGCGGCGCGGCCGGCCGCGCGGCGCTGCAGAACCGAACCGGCTCCGCCGCGGTCGAGAACCCGTGAGAATCTGACGCCGCCGATGGCCGCCACGACACTGAACCCGATCCCGCAGATCGTCGTCGACCACGTCGAGCGCCCGCCCCAGGGCCTGATGGGCTGGCTGACCACGACCGACCACAAGCGGATCGGGATCCTCTACATGGTCACGGCGTTCGTCTTCTTCATCGTCGGCGGCGTCGAGGCGCTGATGCTGCGCCTGCAGCTGGGCGTCGCGAACAACGACCTGATCTCGCCCCAGGTCTACAACGAGCTGTTCACGATGCACGGCACGACGATGATCTTCCTCTTCGTCGTGCCGATGATGGCGGGCCTCGGCAACTACTTCGTGCCGCTGATGATCGGCGCCCGCGACGTGGCGTTCCCGCGCCTGAACGCGATCTCGTTCTGGCTGTTCGTGGCGGGCGGCGTGGTGTTCTACGCGTCGGTCTTCTGGACCCCGTCCGGCGCCGGCTGGATCGCCACGGTGCCGCTGTCCGAGTCCACCTACTCCCCCTCCGGGGGCGTCGACGCCTGGATCTACCTGGTGCACCTGACCGGGCTGGGCTCGCTGCTCGGGGCGATCAACTTCTTCGCCACGATCGCCAACATGCGCGCGCCGGGGATGACCTGGTCGCGGCTGCCGCTGTTCGTCTGGTCGATCCTGACCTACTCGCTGCTCTTGATCGTCGCGCTGCCGGTGATCGCGGCGGCGGTCACGATGCTGCTGCTGGACCGCCACTTCGGCACGCACTTCTACGACGCGACGCAGGGCGGCTCTGTGCTGCTGTGGCAGAACCTGTTCTGGTTCTTCGGCCACCCCGAGGTCTACGTGATGGTGCTGCCCGCCTTCGGGATCATCTCCGAGGTGCTGCCGGTCTTCGCCCGCAAGCCGATCTTCGGCTACAAGGCGATCGCCGCCTCGACGATCCTGATCGCCTTCCTCGGCCTGCTGACCTGGATCCACCACCTCTTCACGACGCCGACGCCGGTCGTGGTGCTGATCTTCGCGATGATCGCGTCGTTCCTGATCGCGGTGCCGACCGGCGTGAAGATCTTCAACTGGATCGGCACGCTGTGGCAGGGCTCGATCGAGTTCCGCACGCCGCTGATCTTCGCCGTCAGCTCGATCTCGCTGTTCACGATCGGCGGGATCACCGGCGTCTTCTTGGCGATCTTCCCGGTCGACTGGCAGCTCAACGACACCTACTTCGTCGTCGCGCACCTGCACTTCGTGCTGATCGGCGGCTCGGTGTTCGGGATCTTCACGGCGATCTACTACTGGTTCCCGAAGATCACCGGGCGGATGCTCAGCGAAACGCTCGGCAAATGGTCCTGCGGGCTGATGTTCGTCGGCACCCTGGTGACCTTCCTGATCCAGCACTCGCTCGGGCTCGACGGCATGCCGAGGCGCGTCTACGAGTACGACAACGTCGGCCACCTGCAGCTGTACAACCAGATCTCGACGGTCGGTTCCTGGATCCTCGCCGCCGGTGTGCTGGTGACCGTGATCAACGTGGCGCGCTCGCTGAAGAGCGGCGCGGTCGCCGGACCGGACCCCTGGAAGGCCAACACACTCGAGTGGTTCGTGCCCTCGCCGCCGCCGGAGAACAACTTTGACGTGATCCCGCGGGTGCGCTCGCTCGAGCCGATGAAGGACATCCGCCGCGAGATCGAGCGCCGCTCGCTGGCGCCGCACACACCCGCGCCCGCCACGATCACGGCGGACGCCACCTCGGAGTCGAAGGTCTCGGTCTAGATGGAGGCCTCGCGGCTCGAGCCGACACCCGCGGCTGGCGCGCTCGCCGACGTGCGGACGGTGCTGGCCGACTACGTCACGCTGACCAAGCCGAAGGTCCAGTCGCTGCTGCTGCTGACGACGGTCACGACAATGTACGTCGCTGCCGACCCCTCACCGGAACGCGTGCTGCTGACCTGTGCCGGCGGCTACCTTTCGGCCGGCGGAGCCGGCGCCATAAACCATTACTGGGACCGCGATATCGACGCCCGGATGACGCGCACAGCCAACCGGCCGCTGCCGAGCGGCCGGGTCTCGCCGCGGGCGGCGCTGATCTACGGGACGGTCCTCGCGGTGCTCAGCGTGCTGCTGCTCGCGACGACGGTCAACGTGCTCGCCGCGGGGCTGTCGCTGTGCGGCTTCGTCGGCTACGTCGGGGTCTACACGATCTGGCTCAAGCGCCGCACGCCCCAGAACATCGTGATCGGCGGCGCGGCCGGAGCCGTCCCGCCACTCGTCGGCTGGGCCGCCGCGACCGGGCACCTCAGCTGGATCGCGGTGCTGCTGTTCGCGATCGTCTTCTACTGGACGCCGCCGCACTTCTGGGCGCTCAGCCTGCTGATGAAGAAGGAGTACGCGAAGGTCGGGGTGCCGATGATGCCGGTCGTGCGCGGCGAGTCGGAGACGCGCCGGCAGATCCTGATCTACTCGATCCTGCTCTACGCCGTCACGCAGCTGCCGTTCTGCGCCGGCGGCTTCGGCGACATCTACCTCGTCGCGTCGATGACGCTCGGGATCGGCTTCGTCTACGCCGCGCTGCGCCTCTACTTCCGCGCCGATCGCCGCTCCGCGCTGACCCTCTACCTCTTCTCGCTCGCCTACCTCGCGCTGCTTTTCGCGTCGATGGTGGTCGACAAGCACGTGTAGGATTTCGGCCGTGGATCGCAAGCTGGCCCGCAAGAACATCCGCACAGGACTCCTGCTCGCCGCGTTCTCGCTGTTCATGTTCGGCCTGACGTTCGTCGTCGCGGCGATCTACATCTCGTGATGAGCCAGTTCGACGGCGACGTCCCGCCGGCCGGTGAACAGGTCCACGTCCCGAAGCCGTCGCTGCTGCCGGTCGTGACGACCGCCGGCCTGACGCTCGCGCTGGTCGGCGTGACGCTCGGCATCGTGTTCCTCGTGATCGGGCTGCTGATCGCGATCCCGGCGATCGTGTACTGGATCCGCTCGGCCCGTGAAGAGCTCGCCGAGCTGCCGCCCGGCCACTGAGCGCCCGCCGCGAGGCGTTGCCGCGGCCGGGCGCGGCGGCACGCGTTTGGCGTCCGTCGCTGCTTCGCAATAGGATGCCCGACGCGATGGAGGAGACGCGCGGCTCGACATCCCACCGACCCCCGGTCAGTCGGACGCTGGTGGTTCGCGTCGTGGCCCTCGGCGTCGTCGCGGCGGCGCTCGGCATCGGGCTGGGGTTCCTGATCCCGTGGTTCCCGCCGGCGGCGGCCACGCAGGCGCACACGATCGACACGCTCTACTACGTGCTGATCATCGTGACGGTGCCGATCTTCGTGCTCGTCACGACCGTCGTGCTGTTCTCAGCCCACCAGTGGCGGATGCGGCCCGGCGAGGAGCGCCTCGACGGCCCGCCGATCCACGGCAACACGCAGCTGGAGGTGATCTGGACGGCGCTGCCGGCGGCGCTGATCGCCGCACTCGTCGTCTACGCGGCGATCGTGCTGCACGACATCGCCATCAAGCAGCCGAATGAGATCACGATCGGCGTGACCGGCCAGCAATGGGAGTGGCGCTTCAGCTACCCGGGCTACCACGACGCCCAGGGCAAGCCGATCGTCGCGCTGCAGCTGTACCTGCCGGACAACCGGCCGGTGAGCTTCAGGATCCATTCGGTCGACGTGATACACACCTTCTGGGTTCCGGCCTTCCGCCTGCAGGAGGATGCGGTTCCCGGCATCACGACCGGCTTTCGCGCGACACCGGACCGGCTAGGCTCCTACCCGATCATCTGCACCCAGCTCTGCGGCTACGGACACTCGACCATGCGCACGACGCTCCACATCGTCACGCCGGCGGCGTTCAACACCTGGCTCGCCGAGCACGGCTACAGCGGCAACGGCGCTCAGACCGCGTCGGTGCGCACCGGCGGCGCGAGCGGATCGACGGCGCGCGGATTGACGGCGTACGCGCCGGTCGGCGCCACCCACACGGCAACCAAGGAGGGATCGCAATGATCGCCCGGCTCCGCGCTCCCGGCCTGCACCGGGGCATCCTCGCGACGCCGCTCGGCATCGGTCTCGCGTACGCGATCGTGCTGCCGATCCGAGCCGCCTCGGGCTATCACCCCGTGCTCGACGGCACCGCGGTCCTGCAGGTGGCGATGATCGCCTGCCCGTTCGCGTTCCTGATCGGCCTTGGCGCCTTCGACTACTGGTTCTACTGGGCGATCGGGCGCCCGACGCGTCCGGAGGATCACTCGGGGCACGGCGCGCGCACGTGGAAGGACTACTTCCGAGTCAACACCGACCACAAGGTGATCGGCGTCCAGTACGTCGTGCACTCGTTCCTCTACTTCCTGATCGCGGGCCTGTTCGCGATGCTGATGCGCGTGCAGCTCGCCCAGCCGGGCGGGAAGTTCGTCGACGCGAACA
>Ga0181526_10001605_pt1 | contig 21135 bp, 16 predicted proteins | sample PEATcosm2014_Bin_35_FD_119750 | JGI IMG/M metagenome (GOLD analysis project Ga0181526, IMG submission 119750) | Peatland microbial communities from MTU Mesocosm Facility, Houghton, MI, USA - PEATcosm2014_Bin06_30_metaG | ecosystem: Environmental > Terrestrial > Soil > Wetlands > Peat | place...
CGCGACGGTGAGCAGTTCGAGTCCCTGATGCTGCGCGCCGACCGAGCGCTCTATCAATCCAAGGCCGGTGGACGCAACCGCATCACGGTGGCCGAAGCCGAGACGACCGCCGCGACCTGACGCTGCCGGCGTCGGACTGCCGGCAATTCCCCCCCGACTCGTTTTGTGCTCTGATCCGCGTGCGTCAACGTCTGGCGAGCCGTCGGTTCGCGCTGGAGCACTCGTGAAGATTGGAATGATCGGCCTCGGTCGGATGGGCTCGAACATGGTGCGTCGGCTGGCCAAGGGCGGACACAGCTGCGTGGTCTATGACAACAGTGCATCCGCTGCACAGGCGCTGGCCGACGTCGGCGCCGTGGCCGCGACCTCACCGGCTGACATGATCGCCAAGCTCCCCTCCCCGCGCGTGGTCTGGATCATGATTCCCGCCGGCGCGGTCGATTCGCTGCTCGCGACCCTGCAGCCGGTGCTGCGTGCCGGCGACATCGTCATCGACGGCGGCAATTCCAACTACGAGGATGACATCCGACGCGCGCAGCAGCTCAAGGCCCAGGGGGTGCGCTATCTCGACGTGGGTACCAGCGGCGGCCTGTGGGGCCTGGAACGCGGCTACTGCCTCATGATCGGCGGTGATACCGACGCCGTGCGGCAGCTCGAGCCCGTGTTCGCCGCACTGGCCTCCGACGGCAAGACGAGTGGCAAGAGCGCCGAGCGCGGTTATCTGCACGTGGGCCCGTGCGGAGCCGGCCATTTCGTCAAGATGGTCCACAACGGCATCGAGTACGGACTCATGGCCGCATATGCCGAAGGCTTCAACCTCCTGCACAGGATCGGGGCAGAGTCGGGCGAGACGGTCGTGGATGCCGAGACCGCCCCGGTCAAGGAGCAGTCGCACGGATTCAAGTTCAAGCTCGATGAGATCGCCGAGCTCTGGCGCCACGGCAGTGTCGTGAGCTCCTGGCTGCTCGACCTGCTGGCCGGGCAGCTGGCCGAGGATGCCGCGCTCGATGACTTTGCCGGCCATGTGGCCGACTCGGGCGAGGGGCGCTGGACCGTCCAGACGGCCATCGACGTGGGAGTGCCGGTACCCGTGCTCGCGGCCTCGCTGTTCGCGCGCTTCAGCTCGCGCGGCGAAGCGGACTTTGCCAATCGCGCGCTGTCGGCGATGCGGCTCGGATTCGGCGGGCACCACGAGAAGGCAGCGCCCGGCAGCGCCTAGGCTGCAGGCGCCTCCGTGAGTACGCAACTCTCCGACGCCTTCGTCTTCTTCGGTGCCACCGGCGATCTGGCGTACAAGCAGATTTTCCCGGCGCTGCAGGCGCTGGTGCGTCGAGATCACTTCAACATCCCCATCGTCGGGGTGGGTCGCTCGGGCTGGGGGCAGGAGAAACTCGTCGAGCACGCGCGCGCGTCCATCAAGGAGCACGGCGTCTACGACGACAAGGCGTTCGCAGCGCTGGCCGCACTGCTCAAATACGTCGACGGTGACTATCGCGAGGCCTCGACGTTCACCCGGTTGCGCGCGGCCCTTGGCAGCGCGAGCGCACCGCTGCACTACCTGGCGATTCCGCCGAGCGTCTTCGCCACCGTGATCGGCGGACTGGCCGATGCGGGCTGCGTCAGCAACGCGCGTGTCGTGCTCGAGAAACCCTTCGGCCGCGATCTCAAATCCGCGCGCGAGCTCAACGCCATCCTGCACGAGCATTTTCCCGAGGAATCGATCTTTCGCATCGATCATTACCTCGGGAAGGAGCCGGTGCAGAACATTCTCTACACGCGCTTCAGCAACGCTTTTCTGGAGCCGATCTGGAACCGGACACACATCCGCAGCGTGCAGATCACGATGGCCGAGGACTTCGACGTGCTCGGCCGCGGCGCGTTCTACGAGGAGGCCGGCGCCATCCGCGACGTCATCCAAAACCATCTGCTGCAGGTCTTGAGCAACGTAATCATGGACGCGCCGATACAGGGCGCACAGAGCGCACAGAGCGCGCTGCGCGATGAAAAATCGCGGGTGCTGCGCGCCATCCGCCCGCTGGATGCGCAGAGCGTCGTGCGCGGCCAGTATCGGGGGTATCGCGCAGCTCCCGGGGTGGCGCAGAACTCCACGGTCGAGACCTATGCCGCCGTGCGGCTGCATGTCGACAGCTGGCGCTGGGCCGACGTGCCGTTCTACATCCGCGCCGGCAAGTGCATGCCGGTGACCTCGACCGAGGTCGTGGTCGAGTTCCGTCGACCGCCGCGCGAGATATTCGGCGAGCTGGTGCCGAGCCTTTCGAGCCATCTGCGGCTCAGGCTCAGTCCCGATGTCGTCATCGGCCTCGGCATGCGCGTCAAGGTGGCCGGCGAACGCATGGCGGGCGAAGACGTCGAGCTCGTCGTAACGCGCCAGCCCGGCGATGCGATGACGCCCTACGAGCGCCTGCTCGGTGATGCGCTGCGCGGCGATCCCAGCCTGTTTGGTCGCCAGGACGCCATCGAGGCGCAGTGGTCCATCGTCGATGCGGTGCTCGGCGACAGCACACCCGTATACGAGTACGCATGCGGAACGTGGGGTCCGCGCGAGGCCGCGCGGCTGGTCGAGGGCGACGACGGCTGGATCGACCCAGGTCACTAGAGACGCGGTGCAGCGCCGCGTCAGCGTTGCTCGGCTGGTGTGGCGGACGGCGGGGGCGGGCGCCGAATATCCGTTCGCGGACGCGGTGGCGTCGGCTCCGGCGGCTGGGGCTGCGATTCCGGACGCTGGGCCTGGCTTTGCGGCGGGTTCTGATGCGCCTGCGGCACGTGCGGCTGCAGCTGGGTTTCCTGCGCCTGCTGCTCGCGTTGCTGGGACTGACGCTGCTCCTGGATCTCTCGATCGCGCTGCTGGAATACATTGATGCTCGTTGGCGGCGCGGGCGGGAATTGCGGCGAGCGCTCGGGGATGCCGCGCAGCGTGTTCGCCGCGGGTACGACCCGGCGGACGGGCACGGCGACCTGCAGCGCCTGCAGCTGTGCGGCATCGAGCGGGCGTCCGCCGTTGGCCGCGATGGCAGGCAGCTGCTGCGCGAAGCTCGGTACAGGCGGCGGCGGCTGCCGTCGCGCGATCACGGCCCGACCAGTGACCATCGCGGGTGGTGTGCGCACGTGGCTCAGCGACAGCGCGCCGACGACGCTCGCGCGCTCGGGTGCAATGCCCGGCGCTCTGGCGGCCAGGGTCGCCGACTGCAACTGGGGTGGCGTCTCGACGCGGTGACGGGACACGGGCTGTCCGGCGGTGAAGCTGCTTTCCGGGACGACCGTCAGAGCGCCCGGCACATCGCGGTTCACGTAGCGGTTCTGGATCGCGGGGTTGTTCCAGACACTCGTGACGTAGGCCGGACTCAGGCGGCTCGAATTGCCGGTGTTGATGTTCTGGAGGTAGCGCGGCGTGACGCGGTAGGCCGGCACGTAGACTTCTCCGGGCCCCAGCGCCACCCAGCCGACCGCGACGCCGCCGCCCAGGGCAAGCGCGCCACCAGCGCCCGGGCCGCCGACCCAGGCCACGAGCGCCGGGGCATAGATGGCGTGATGGCGCGGCGGCGGGGGGATCCAGCACCAGCGCCGCCCCACGTGCGCCCAGCGGCCATAGTGGAACGGCGCGAAACCCCACGGGGCATCATCGACCCAGGTCCATCCCCAGGGTGTGACCCAGCGCCAGTGACCCACGCTGTAGGGCGCCCAGTCCTCGGGCACCTGCGTCGGCATCCAGACATAGCCATAGTCGGGTTCCTGCTGCCACTGGCCCGAGTCGTTCAGATCCTCGTAGCCGACGGCGTCGCTCGAGACGTACTGCGCAACGGCCTGATCTGCGAGCCAGCGGGACTGGCGCTGCTGGCACCAGCGATCGAAATCATCAGGCGCTCCGGACTGCGCCACGGCATAGGATCCCTGCGCGCCATAGACGCCCCGCTGTCCCGTCGACAGCGTCATGCTCTGTCGATCGCCGCTCTGCACGCTCACCTGGCCGGCGTGCACGGCGATGCTCGTGGTGCCCGAGTTGTCGACGCTCAGTCGGTACTCGCCGGAGCGCAGCAGCAGCAGCGCGGCGTTGGGCGCGTCGATCTCGAATGCATCGATGCTCGCAGTATCGCTGACGGCGATCTCGATCGATCCGGCATCCAGCCGCAGCTGCACGACGCGATCGTTCAGGTCGAGCAAGGTGAGGCTGCTGCGCTCATCGAGGCGCACGACCGCGGCACCCAGATCGGCCTCGGCGCGCGATCCGGTGTCGGTCCAGAGCGCATCGCCGGCCGTCAATGGCTGGTTCAACGGCGCCGCGTTCCAGTCATCGACGCCGCCCGGCCGCATCGACACCGCGCCCTCCACGTAGCTGAGCCGACCGGCGCGAGCCGGCGGATCGGCATCACCCGGCTGGGCGGCGGGCGCCTCCGCCCCCTGGCCCGGCTGTTGCGCCAGCGCGGGTGCAGTCAACTGCGCCGACAGCACCAGGCCCAGCGCGACCCGGATTACCGGGCTCATGCCGGCTCGGCCGTCTGCGCGATCAGCTCCGCCAGCACGCCCGCGGTCTGCGGGCGGATGCCGCGCCAGAGCAGGAAGGACTCGGCCGCCTGTTCGACGAGCATGCCCGCGCCGGCAAAGCTGCGCGTGACGCCGTGCTCGCGCGCCCACTGGACGAAGCGCGTCGTGCCGCGCGCATAGGACAGGTCGTAACAGACCGAGTCGGCCGCCAGCACGCCCGGCGGCAGAGGGGGGACCTCCTGGCTCAGCCCGGCGGCGGTTGCGTTGATGATGAGCTCGAAACGCTCACCCGCGAGCGCAGCAAAGTCGGTGCCGCGCACTGCGCCGTGCGCGCCGAATTGCCGCGCCAGCGCAACGGCGCGAGCGGGCGATCGATTGGCGATCACCAGCTCGACGGGCTTCAGCTCGAGCAGTGGTGCCAGGATGCCACGCGCCGCACCGCCGGCGCCGAGCAGCAGCACGTGCCGCCCTGCAACCGTCACCCCAAGATTGTGCGTGAGATCGCGCACCAGGCCGACGCCATCGGTGTTGTCACCGCGCAGGCCGTGGTCGTGTTCGCGCATGATGAAGTTGACCGCGCCGGCAACGCGCGCCCGCTCGCTCAAGTTCGACAACAGCGGCAGCACCGACTCCTTGTGCGGGACCGTGACGTTCAGGCCGCGCCCGCCACGGGCGAAGAACTCGTGCACGCAGGTGGCGAGCATCGCAGGCGAGGCGTCGATCGCGGTGTAGACCAGCCGCTGTCCGGTCTGGGCCGCGAACCGCGCATGAATCCAGGGCGAGCGGCTGTGGGCAATCGGATGGCCGATCACCGCATAGCGGTCAGGTTCCGATGCCATGGGCCACACTCGTGTGGGCAAGCGCCTGCGCGGCGCTGCCGCCCCGCTGCGCGGGATCGAGCACGCGCCGCAGCTCGCGCTGCCACAGCTCCGCCCGCGCCATGAACTGGTGTGGCGGATTGACCAGCAGCAGCCCCGAGCCGTTGAGGCCGACACGCGAATCGCGCGGATAGAGCCACAGCTCGAGCGTCGTCGCGGGCGCGGACAGCATGCGCCCGGCCCGCGCCAGCCAAGGCACGAGCGTGCGCTCGTCCTTGATCGGATACCACAGCGCCACCACCGCATTCGCCAGGCGCTCGAGAATGAGCTGTATCACCTGCAGTGAGCGCTCGAATTCCGCGTCCGGGTTTTCGTATGGCGGGTCGATCAGCACCAGGCAGCGCCGCTCCGCCGGCGGCAGCACCGCGCGCACCTGCTCGAAACCGTCGACGCAGGCCACGCGCATGCGGCGCAAGCCTCCCAGCGCGCGCTCCAGGGCGCGACACTCGGCGGGCAACAGCTCGCAGCACAGCCCGCGATCCTGCGCACGCAGCAGCTGCGCCGCCAGCCAGGGCGATCCCGGGTACACCGATGGATTCTCGAGACCGCGCCGCAGCTCGAGCACGGCCTCGCAGTACTGCTGCAGCTCCTGGCATTGCAGCTGCTGTGCCGCCGCCAGCAGCGCCGTGATGCCGTGGCGCGCCTCAGCGCCGTGGTGAGTATCGGCGCCATCCAGGTCGTAGCGGCCGGCTCCTGCATGCGTGTCGAGATAGAAGAGACCCTTGTCCTTGCGCTGCAGGGAGCGCAGCAGCGCGCACAAGGCCACGTGCTTGTGGACGTCGGCGAAGTTGCCGGCATGAAAGCTGTGGCGATATTTCACGACGAATCACCTGCCATGCGTGCCGGGGACCTTCGGGGTCCGCGCGTCGGCGGCGTGGCCGCCTGCGCGTCGCGCCGGACTTAAGCCGCGCCTGCGGCCTTCTTGGTTCCCGTCCGAGCGCGGCCGCCGGCACTCTTGATCGAAGCTTTTGCTGCGGGCTTGCCGCTCGATTTCGCGGCACTCTTCGGCTTGCCCGCGGCAGGTTTCGCCTGGCGGTGCGCGCTCTTGCGTCGCGGCGCGCTGACGCGCTTGACCTTTGCCGGTGCCGCATGGCGTGCCGCCAGTGCAGTCGGTGCGCCGCTGGTGGCCTGCGGCTTGCGCCCGCCCGCGCGCGGCTTGCGCGTCTCGGCGGGTGCGGTGGCGGATGCCGCCGCCGCGGCCCGGCCGGGGGCGGTTGCGACGGCAGACTTTCGGGCGCCGAAGCGCCCGCGGCCGCGCGTGCCGCGCACCGGCGCGGCCGCAAGCAGTGCGCGGCACTCCTCGAGCGTGAGCGTCTTCGGATCGCGATCCTTGGGCGCGCGAGCATTTTTCTCGCGGTTGCTGACATAGGGTCCGTAGCGACCGTTGAGCACCTGAATGTTGTCGACACCGAAATCCTGGATGATGCGATTGGCGTCGGCCTCTTCCTTGATGCGGATGCACTCCAGTGCCCGCTCGAGCGACACGGTGTAGGGATCGTCCTTGAGCGAGACGTACTTGGCCCCGTACTTGATGTAGGGACCGAAGCGCCCGATGGCGACGATGATCGGCTCGCCAGTGGCCGTTGCACCGAGCGTGCGCGGCAGCTTGAACAGTTCCAGCGCCTGCTCGAGCGTGATGGCATCCATCTTCTGCCCGGGCCGCAGTCCCGCGAAGCGCGGCTTCTCCTCATCGTCCTTGGTGCCGATCTGCACGAACGGACCGAAGCGGCCCATGCGCACGCTCATCGGCTTGCCGCTGACCGGATCGAGGCCGAGATCGCGCGCCTGCGCGACCTGCTCGCGCGAGACGTTCTTCTCCACGTCCTCGACCTGCTCGATGAAGGGCTTCCAGAACTTCGACAGCGGCGTGGTCCAGGGCTCTTCTCCGCGCGAGACCGCGTCGAGCTCATCTTCCATGGCCGCCGTGAAGCCGTAATCGACGTAGCGGTGGAAATGCTCGGTCAGAAAGCGACAGACGATCTTGCCGATGTCGGTCGCCGTGAAGCGGCGATTCTCGATCTCGGCGTACTCGCGATCGCGCAGCGTCGAGATGATGGACGCATAGGTGGAGGGCCGTCCGATGCCGTATTCCTCGAGCGCCTTGACCAGCGAGGCCTCGGTGAAGCGCGGCGGCGGCTCGGTGAAGTGCTGCTGCGGCGTGATCTCCTTGAGCCGGACGATGTCGCCCTCGCTCATCGGCGGCAGCACGTGATCGCTGTCGTCATCGGCTGCGGAATCGTCGGCATCTTCCTGGTAGACCGCTATGTAGCCGGGCGCGATCAGCGTCGAGCCGTTGGCGCGCAGCAGGTGACGCTCGGGACCGTCGCTACCGGCGAGCATGTCGACCGCCACGGTATCAAACACCGCCGGGGCCATCTGGCAGGCCACGGCGCGTTTCCAGATCAACGCGTACAGCTTGAGCTGATCGGCATCGAGGTAGCGCTCGATATCGGCCGGAATGATCGCCGCCGAAGTCGGACGGATGGCCTCGTGCGCCTCCTGCGCATTCTTGGATTTGGTGCGATACACGCGCACTTCCTCGGCAAGCGCCTGCGGCCCGTACAGGCGCGTGATCACATCGCGTATTTCCTGCACTGCCTCGGCCGCCAGCGATACCGAATCGGTACGCATGTAGGTGATCAGACCGACATTGCCCTCGCCGATGTCGATGCCTTCGTACAGCTGCTGTGCCAGGCGCATGGTGCGTTGGGCCGAGAAGCCGAGCTTGCGCGAGGCCTCCTGCTGCAGCGTCGAGGTGGTGAACGGCGGGGCCGGATTGCGCCGGCGCTGCTTGCGATCGACGCTCAGGACCTTCAGCGTCGCGTCGGCGCCGGCCGCGGAGCTCAGCACCTGTTGCGCCTCGCGCGCGGCCGACTCGTTGGTGAAGCTGAATTGCTCGACCTTGCGACCGCGGAACTCGGTCAGTTTGAGCGGGAAGCTCTGTCCGGTGTGCTCGCCCTGGGCGTCTATGCTCCAGTATTCCTGGGGCACGAAGGCCGCGATCTCCTCTTCGCGCTCGCAGATCAGGCGCAGCGCCGGGCTCTGCACGCGACCGGCCGAGAGGCCGCGGCGCACCTTCTTCCAGAGCAGCGGCGAAAGATTGAATCCCACCAGGTAGTCGAGTGCGCGGCGCGCCTGCTGCGCATTGACCAGGTCGAGCGAGAGCTCGCGCGGCGCGTCGACCGCAGCGCGGATCGCATTGCGCGTGATCTCGTGAAACACCACGCGGTGGACCTGCTTGCGCCGCAGCTCGCCCCGCTCCTTCAGGATCTCGAGCAGATGCCAGGCGATGGCCTCGCCCTCGCGATCCGGGTCGGTCGCCAGATAGAGCGACTGCGCCTTCTGCAGCGCTTTGGAGATCGCCTCGACGTGGCGCTGATTGCGTTCGATGAGCTGGTAGTTCATGGCGAAGCCGTGGTCCGGATCGACCGCGCCTTCCTTCGGCACGAGATCCCGCACGTGGCCATAGGAGGCCAGCACGTTGAAGCTCCGGCCCAGATACTTCTTGATCGTGCGCGCTTTGGCGGGAGATTCGACAATAACCAGATTGTCAGCCATGGCGCTATTGCGGGAGGGAGCCAGAAACGAAAAACCGCGGACTGGCCGCGGATGCTAGCTTCGACCGTAAGGTCGAAGGACTAATGCGGATCGCGATGCGCGTCATCGAATACCAGATCTTCCATGCGTGCGTAGGCGAGTTCCTGCCCGGGCTGGCTCGACAGGACCATCAACACCACCCACTTGACCTGCTCCAGATCGAGTTCCTCGGTATCGAGCGCCAGCAGCCGATCGACGACGATTTCGCGCTGGGTTGGTGACAGAATGCCGCCGGCCTCGAGCGAGATCAGCAGTCCGCGGCACTCGGCATCCAGTCGCGCGGTCTCTTCCGGCGAGTAGACACGCAGTGCGCCGCTGCCCTTGAAGTTCGGCCGCTCGCGGTCATCCGCCAGGTCGGCCAGCCAATCCAGCGCGCGCTCGACATTGGCCCCGCCGAAGCCCGCGCTTTCGAGGTCGCGCGCCAGCGATTCGCGCTCCGCGCTCGCCGGCAGCTCCTCGAGCATGTAGCGGTCGAAGACGTAAATCAGAATGTCGAAAACAGTATTGTCCATGGTTGAGTCGGTAAAAAGTGCCGGTCGGTGTCAGCCGGGGCGCTCGTCCTGCAATCGCACGTAACGTCCCCCTGCCTGTGATCCAATCGCGCCCTCGAGCTCCAGAATCAGCAACATGGACGCGACGGAATGGCTGGGAAAGCCGGTCCGCTCGACCAGCGTATCGACGCTGGCGGACTCGAACCCAAGGGCATCTAACAGGATTTTCTGCCCCTTGTCCAACGAAGTGGTTGCTCGCCTGATGCGATCCGGCCTTCGATGAGATGGCATACCGCCTTGTTTGGGAAGGAAATTGGAGAGCTCCTCGAAGATATCCGCGGTGCTTTCGACCAGCTTCGCGCCGGCTCGGATCAGCGCGTGACAGCCGCGCGTGAGCGGATTGTGGATTGATCCCGGGATGGCGAACACCTCGCGTCCCTGTTCGAGGGCAAACCCTGCGGTGATCAACGAGCCGCTTTCCCGCGCCGCCTCCACGACGAGTGTCCCGAGGCTCAGCCCGCTCATGAGCCGATTGCGCTGCGGGAAGTGTGTGCGCAGCGGCTCCATGCCGCGTGGAAATTCACTGATGAGCGCGCCGTGCGCGGCAATGCGCGCCGCGAGCAGGCCGTGCTGCGCCGGATAGATCCGGTCGAGGCCCGAGCCGAGCACGGCCACCGTGGGGCCACCTGCCGACAGCGCGCCTTCATGTGCCGCGGCATCGATGCCGAGTGCCAGACCGCTCGTGATCGCAAGGCCCGCGTGCACCAGCGCCGCCGCGAACTCTCGCGCCGTCCGGCGTCCGGGCTCCGTCGGGCTGCGCGAACCGACGATGGCCAGCTGCGGCCGCTGCAGCGCATCGATTGCGCCGCGCACATACAACAGCGCTGGAGCGCAGTGCAACTGCGCGAGCAGCGGCGGGTATCGGGGATCGAGCGCATCGAGCAGCTCGATGCGCTCACGTGCGATCCATTTGCGGTCGGCCTCGAGCAGTGCGGCGTCGGGTGCGTGCAGCCACTCGCAGGCTGCCGGCTTGAATCCCAGTGATCGCAGCGTGCCGGGCCGCTCGCCGATCAGCGCCTCGACCGCGGCGATATCCACTCGTGGCGATGCAATCCGCTCGAGGGCCGAGCGCAGCTGCGGGTAGCGCAGGCCCGGCGCACGCCCGAGAACCAACTGCAATGCGAGCGCGTCCATGAGCGCGGCAGCATACGGCGCGAGGCGCGGCCGCGAACGCCGCGTTCACGCCGTGATTGGCCAGAAATCAGGGATTGCGAACGCCTGCGTAGCCGGCGATCGGTACCGTGTCGCGCAGGACCAGCGCAAAGCTCATCTGCTGGTAGGTCTTGAACACCAGCAGCGTGCCGGCCGCTTCATTCGGCAGCGCGACCTGCGGATGCCACAGGCAGGTGCTGAAGTCCTTGATGTGAGCGCACGGATCGTCCGAATACGCCTGCCCTTCATCGGCGGCCAGCACCGTGCCGCGATCGAGCCCATCGTCGGAGCCGCGGTTGATGGCGACCACATCGTATTGACCGGCCACGTCCGAGCCCTCGACCACCGCAATGATCTTGCCGTGGATGGGATGAGCGGGGGCGTGCGGCTTGAAATCGGAGGTCGGCATGACATCCTCGGCGACCAGCAGGTCACCCTGCAGCGTCTCGCGCGCCGAGTCGGTCATTGTGGCCTTCGCGATCGGCCCGGGTCGAGTGAGCTGCGCAGTGCCCGCATAGATGGCCAGGAAGCCGAGATTGCGGTGGCCATCGGGATCATGCAGTGCTTCGTCCACGTGCATGACCGCGTAGCGCGCGCCCGCGTTCTGCTCATCGAGCTTCTTGACGTAGAGCTCATCGCCTTCGCCGGCCGCATCGTGCTCGCCGCGCAGGGCCAGGATGTAGGGTGCCTTCCCGATTTCCTCACGCGAGATGATGCCCGGACGTGCCAGGAAGGCCGCGATGACGGCATAGGGAATCGTCGAAATAGCGCCGTCCAGTGACGAGCTGCGCAGCATCGGCTCGAGCTTGCTGCCCGGCAATCCGGCGCCGCCGCGCACCACCTGCAGTGCCGTGCGGCCGTCGCCTGAAAGCGCAAGATGAATGGTGTCGCCCGGATAGATGCGATGCGGGTTCGCGATCTTCGGATTCACATACCAGATTTCAGGCCACGTCCACGGATCGCGCAGGAACGTGTTCGCGATGCCCCAGAGCGTGTCGCCGCGGCGTACGACGTAGTCCTTCGGCGCGCTTGGCTTCAGGGCGGGGCCGGCATCGGCCATGACCGTCGTCGTGTCCGAAGCAGCCTCGGAGTCGGCCGCAAGGTCGCCCAGCGCCTCGGTGTCGGTCTGCGGCAGGTTGCTGCTCTCGACCGAGTCGGTGGCGACCGGTACGGGTGCGGCCGCGGTGCTATCCGCGTCCTGGCCGCGATGCGAGAACATCGAGCAGCCGCCGGCGACCAGCGCCAGGAGGACGGACAGGCTGGCATAGCCGAGCGTTACGCGGCCGGCGCTGAAATTCTGCTTCAATAACATCCCTGCTACCTCTTCGGGCCGGGTAGGGCATCGGGCCCGGCTGTTATAAACTCACCGCTACACAAACGCACACCCCAGATTGCGCAGTTTGAGTACTGGGTCACGTGTCGGAGCTTCAGGCTTCTGGTCATTGAAATATTGGCACATTTCCCCAAGTTTAAGAACCGGAGCTTAGCCCATGTCACGATTGACCATTCTCGAGTTTCCGGACCCGCGTCTGCGCACCCGCGCCGAGGCGGTGCGTGTGTTCGATGATGCACTGCAGCGATTGATCGCCGACATGTTCGAAACCATGTACGAGGCCCCCGGCATCGGCCTTGCCGCGACCCAGGTCAACGTCCACAAGGCCCTGCTGGTCATGGATCTCAGCCCCGAGAAGAACCAGCCGCAGGTATTCATTAATCCCGAGATCCTGTCGCGGGATGGCGTCGAGGTATCCGAGGAAGGCTGCCTGTCGGTGCCGAACATTTACGAGGACGTCGAGCGAGCCGCCAGGGTCCGGGTGCGCGCGCACGCTGCCGACGGGACCGTGTTCGAGCGCGATCTGGAGGGAATCGAGGCGGTCTGCGTGCAGCATGAGATGGACCATCTGGCCGGCAAGCTGTTCGTCGACTATCTCTCGAGCCTCAAGCGTGAGCGCATCCGGCGCAAGATCGAGAAGGAACGCCGGGATCGACCGGCCAGCGGCGCAGCTCTGCCACCGCGTGCTGCCGCGCGGGTCATATGACGCATGCGCATCGCCTATGCCGGTACGCCGGAGTTCGCGGTGCCGGCGCTGCGCGCACTGGCCGCCTCGCGGCACACGCTCGTCGGCGTACTCACCCAGCCTGATCGCCCGGCCGGCCGCGGCCGTACGCTTTCGCCAGGTCCCGTCAAGACACTAGCCCTGGAACTGGGGTTGCCGGTGACGCAGCCGGAGCGACTCGCGAGCGCCGAGGCGCGAGCACCGCTCGCCCACTGGGCGAGCGACCTGCTCATCGTCGTGGCTTACGGTCTGCTGCTGCCGCGCGCGGTTCTTGAATTGCCGCGGCGGGGCTGCCTCAACATTCATGCCTCGCTGCTGCCGCGATGGCGCGGCGCGGCGCCGATTCAGCGCGCCATCCTGGCAGGCGATGCCGAGACGGGCGTCACCATCATGCGCATGGACGAGGGGCTCGATACCGGCCCGATGCTCGCGCAGCGGCGCGTGCCCATCGACTCCGTGATCGATGCTGCGCGACTGCAGGTGCTGCTGGCCCATCAGGGGGCGCAGCTGCTGCTCGAGACGCTCGATGCGCTGGAAGCCGGCGTCGCGCGCTGCGACCCGCAGCCCACAGAGGGGGCGACCTACGCGCTCAAGATCGACAAGAGCGAGGCGCGCATCGACTGGCGTCTCGGCGCGCAGGCCATCGTGCGGCGTGTTCGCGCCTTCAATCCATGGCCGGTCGCCGAGACTCTCTGGCGCGGACAGCGCTTGCGCATCTGGCAGGCGCGCGGTGGGCGATCGCTCGCTGAGCGCAGACCTGCCCCCGGCGCGGTGGCCGGCGATGTCCTGGATGCGACGGCGGATGGCATCGAGGTGCTCTGCGGTGACGGCACCGTCACGATCGCGCAGCTGCAGCTCGAGGGCCGGCGCGCGCTCCCGGCCGCGGAGTTCATCCGCGGCCAGGCGCTCTCGGGCGCGCGGTTCACTTGAGCGCCGGGCACGCAGGCGCCCATCCTGGCGTTGCGGGCGCGGCGGCCGAGGTGCTTGCCGCGGCAGCGCGCGCCATTCGCGCCGTCGCCGTCGGCGGCCACAACGCGGACGACGCCATCGAGCGCACCGCAGTCCGTCCGGTGCTGCGCTCGAGCGTGCGTGCCGTGGCGCTTGGCAGCCTGCGCTGGTACCTGTCGCTCGAGCCGCTGGCAACTCGGTTGCTGCAGGGCCGGCCGCTCGCGCCCGCACTGCAGGCGCTGCTGATCGCGGCGCTCCACCAGCTCGAGCATTCGCGCAATCCCGCCGCGACGACGGTGTCCTCGGCGGTCGATGCCGCGCGCGTGCTGCGCCAGCCGCGCGCAGCCGCGCTGATCAATGCGCTGCTGCGGCGCTACCTGCGCGAGCGCGATTCGCTGCTCGCCGCGGTGAGCCGTGATGAGGTTGCAGCCAGTGCGCACCCACGCTGGCTGCTCGAGGCGCTGCGCGCCGAATATCCCGTCGATTGGCGCCAGATCGTCGCGGCCGACAATGCGCATCCGCCGATGACGCTGCGCGTCGACCGCACGCGCATCAGTCGCGAGGCCTACCGGGTCGAACTGCAGCGGCATGGCATGGACGCGCAATGCGTGCCCTGGGCCGACAGCGCCCTCGTGCTCGAGACGCCGCGCAGCGTGGCGGAGCTGCCCGGATTCGGCGAAGGCCTGGTGTCGGTGCAGGATGCGGGCGCGCAGCTCGCCGCGCAGCTGCTGCAAGTAGAGCCTGGCCAACGCGTACTGGATGCCTGTGCGGCCCCCGGCGGGAAAACCGGCGCGCTGCTGGAAGCGGCGGTGGAACCCATCGCGCTCACGGCGGTCGACAAGGATGCGGGGCGCCTGGAACTGGTTGCGCAGAACCTGTCGCGCCTCAGGCGGGAGGCGACGCTGGTCGCGGCCGACCTTCGCTCGGAGCTCACCTGGTGGGATGGTGTCGGATTCGATCGCATCCTGCTGGACGCGCCCTGCTCGAGCACGGGGGTGATCCGGCGTCATCCGGACATCCGGCTGCTGCGCCGAGCGGGCGATATCCCTGAGTTTGCGGCCACGCAGCGGGCGCTGCTCGAGCGCTGCCTGTCACTGCTCAAACGCGGCGGCCGGCTGCTCTACTCGACCTGCTCGCTGCTGGCGGCCGAGAACGAGCAGGTCGTCGAGTCGGTCCTGAGGTCTCATCCGGGGGTGCGCGCGCTGCCGTTGAAGGCACCGGCCGCGGCACCGCCGTGGCTTTCGAGGTCAGTGGGAGCGCAGTTGCTTCCAGGCGATAGAGCGCTTACCGATGGCTTCTATTATGCTTGCCTGACAGTGTCATAAGCGCAACAGTATCAGACCGATTCTAAAATAATGCGCCGAATCTCCATCGTCCTGGGGCTGCTCTTGTGGCTGGCCGTCCCTCCCGTCAGAGCTGCCGCCGGCCCGCTCGATGGCGACTTTCAGATCCGATCGGCCTTCGTGGTCATCGATCGCGGCGTGCTGCAGCTCAACGTCCATGTACAGTATCCGATCAACGAGCGCATTCGGAGCGCACTGCAGGACGGCGTTACGCTGGCTTTCGACCTGGAGCTGAACATCACGCGGCACCGTCGTCTTTGGTGGAACGCGAACGTGCTCGAGATGACGGTGCGGCATGAGCTCACCTATCACGCCGTCACCGATCGCTACGTGCTGCGCAACGATCAGGGTGCCGAGCAGGAGAGTTTTCCGACGCTCGAGGAAGCGCTCGACCGGATCGGTCGCGTCGAGGATCTGCCCATCCTGGTGGAATCGCAGCTGCGCGGCGAGGGACCCTGGCAGGTCGCGGTGCGGGCAGGCGTACGCCGCGGCCGCCTGTCGGACACCATGCGCGCATTGATGTTCTGGAGCGATGACTGGCATCGCAACAGCGACTGGTACACATGGACACTCACGCTCTGAGACTGTACGGCGTGCGCGGCCTGACGGCGATATCGATCGCCGCCGGCCTGGCCGCGCTGATGCTGTTGGCAGCCAGTGTGGAGAATTCGGCGCTGTTCTCACGCTGGCAGCCGTGGATCCTGCTGCTCACGATACTCGGCGTGATCGCGCTCATGGCGCTGCTGGCGCGCAAGTTGTGGCAGCTGTATCGCGATTTTCGCGATCACGCCCCCGGATCGCGCCTGACTGTGCGCACGGTGCTCATGTTCGGCGGACTGGTGGTCGCGCCGCTCATCATCGTCTATCTGTTCTCGCTCGACTTCATCAACCGCGGCATCGACAGCTGGTTCCGGGTCGAGATCAAGCAGGGACTCAACGATGCGCTGGTGCTGTCGCGCTCGGCGCTGGATCTGCGTCTGCGCGAGCAGTCGCGGCGGACCGAGATGCTCGCGCGCTCGCTGCGCGAGCTGCACGGTCCGGAGCTGCTGCAGCGGCTGGACGAGGAGCGGCGCTCGATCGAGGCGCGGGAAATCATCGTCTACGATGCCACCGGCCGGGCTGCGGCACTCAGCAGCGACACGCCGATGGCGCAGCAGCCCGCACCGCTGCCGCCCGACGTGTCGCTGCAGGTGGCCGCGGGCCGCAGCTACGTGAGCCTCAACCCGCTGCCCAACGGCCAGTACACGATCGAAACTGCCGCACCGATCGCCGATGCGGTCTCGGCGCACGCCACGCGACGCTACGTGCTGATCGACTACGAGGTGCCGAAGGAGCTCTCGGCGCTCGCGGAGGCCGTGCAGCACACCTCTTCTCAGTATGGTGACCTCTCGGCGGTGCGCGAGCCGCTGAAGATCAGCTTCCGGCTGACCCTGACGCTGGTCGTGCTGCTGACGCTGCTCGCCGCCATCTACGGCGCGGTGTTCTCCGCCCAGCGCCTGACGAAGCCCGTGCAGGATCTGATCGCCGGCACGCGCGCGGTCGGCAAGGGCGATTTCGGTACGCGTCTGCCGCTGCCCTCGCGCGACGAGATGGGCTTCCTGGTGCACTCCTTCAACGACATGACCAAGCGCCTGCGCCGCGCCAGCGAGGAGGCGAAGCGCAGCCGCCAGGCCGTGGAGCGCGAGCGCGAGCGGCTCTCGATCATCCTCTCGCGCCTCTCGACCGGTGTCATCGTCACGGACCGCGAGCTGCACCTGCACAGCGCGAACCAGTCGGCCGCGACCATCCTCGGCGGCGATTTCGGCGCCGCGACCTCGGGCGCGAACCTGGCGCAGTTTGCTGCGGGCAACCAGCGGTTTTCGAAGTTTCTCGAAGAGCTGCGCGGGCGGCTGCAGTCGGGCTGGGATGAATGGCGCGAGCAGCTCAGCCTGCCGGGCGAGGCCGGCGAGCGCGTGCTGCTCTGGGCCTGCACGCCGCTGCCCGACGAGCGCGAGCGCGGCGGGGTCGTGATCGTGTTTGATGACATAACGGCACTGCTCGCGGCACAACGCGATGCGGCCTGGGGCGAGGTTGCGCGCCGCTTGGCGCACGAGATCAAGAACCCGCTGACGCCGATCCAGCTCTCGGCCGAGCGGCTGCGGCGCAAGCTCCTGGGCGGCATGAACGCGGAGGACGCCCAGCTGCTCGAGCGCGCGACGCACACCATCGTGCAGCAGGTCGATGCCATGAAGCAGATGGTCAATGCGTTCTCGGAATACGCACGCGCGCCAGACATGCGCCTTGCCGCTTTCAGCCTGAATCAGCTCGTAACCGAGGTGGCCGAACTCTACCGGCTGCAGGATCCGGCCGCCGAAATCCGGCTCGATCTCGACTTATCGCTGCCCGAGATCCATGCCGATCGCGGTCGCATACGCCAGCTGCTCGCCAACCTGATCACCAACGGCATCGAGGCGCTGGCCGGCGTGGCTGGCGGGTGCGTCGAGCTCAGCACGCGACAACAGCGTGCAGAAGGGACGCTTGCCGCTGTAATCTGTGTGTCGGATAACGGCCCCGGCTTCCGCAAGGAGATGCTCGGTCGCCTGTTCGATCCCTACGTCACGGGCAAGCCGCGCGGCACTGGGCTCGGGCTGGCCATCGTCAAACGCATCGTCGAGGAGCACGGGGGACGCATCGAGGCAGAGAACCGGCCCGAGGGCGGCGCGAAGATACTGGTGGTACTGCCAGTCAGCGATCAGGATCGGTCGCTGTTAGCGGGGGGAGAACGACGCGTGGAGCTGCGGAGGGAACGCGCATGAGTGCCGGCAAGATTCTGGTGGTGGATGACGAATCCGACATCCGGCGGCTGTTGCAGGAGATCCTGACCGAGGAGGGCTACGAGGTCGAGGTCGCGGCCGACGCGGGCCAGGCACGCGCGGCGCGCGCGCGCCAGTCCCCGGATCTGGTGCTGCTCGACATCTGGATGCCCGATACAGACGGGATCACGCTGCTGCGCGAGTGGTCCGCCGAGCCCGCCGATGGCTGTCCGGTGGTCATGATGTCCGGCCATGGGACGGTCGAGACCGCCGTGGAGGCGACGCGGCTCGGCGCCTACGATTTCGTCGAGAAACCGCTATCGCTGGCGAAGCTGCTGCGCACGGTCGAGCGCGCGCTCGATGCGCGTTCGCGCCGCCCCAGCGGCAAGTTCGCGAACGCCGGCTCGCTCGTGAGCGCGGCGCCGGTGGGACGCAGCCGCACCATCGCGCAGCTGCGCAGCGAGCTCGCGCGGCTCGCCGCCTACAGCGCACCGTTGCTGCTGCTGGGGGAATCCGGCACCGACCGCGAGGGGCTCGCGCGCTTCGTGCACCAGTCAGGAGCGAACGCTGCCGGTCCGTTCGTCGCGCTGGATTGCCGCACGCTGCGCGAGGAGAGCGCCGCAGCCACGCTGTTCGGCACCGGTGCCCCGGGGGCCGCGCCCGGACTGTTCGAGCAGGCGCGCAAGGGCACGCTGTTCCTGGGTGACATCGAAGACCTGCCGCCTGCCACGCAGCGGCTGCTCAGCGGTGTACTCGAAAGCGGCCGCTTCACGCACCTCGGCGGCGATGAGTCGATAGCGTTGGAGGCGCGCATTGTCGCCTCGGCTCGTCCGGGAATCGTCAGCCGCGTGGTGTCCGAGGAGTTCAGGCGCGACTTGTACGCGCAGCTCTCGGTGCTGCTGGTGCGCGTGCCCGCGTTGCGCGATTACGCCGAGGACGTGCCGGAGCTGCTGCGCCACTACGTCGATGTCCTCACCGAAACCGAGGGGCTGCGATTCCGCCGCTTCAGCGTCGCGGCGCAGAACCGGCTGCGCAACTATCCCTGGCCCGACAACGTGCGCGAGCTGCGCAACCTCACGCGCCGCTTCCTGCTCAACTCCGGTGGCGAGGAGATCGCGCTGGAGGAAGTCGAACGGGAGCTGTCGGCGCAGACGCCGGCCGATGAGCCGCTGGTCAAGCACGATCTGCTGGCATTGCCGCTGCGCGAGGCGCGCGAACATTTCGAGCGCGCCTACCTGCAGCAGCAGCTCATGCTCTGCAACGGCAAGGTTGGACTGCTCGCCAAGCGCGTCGACATGGAGCGCACGCACCTCTACCGCAAACTGCGTTCACTGGGCATCGAGATCGGCCATGGCGTCGAAGAATGAGGCGCGTCGGCCATGCTGCTGATCGGCATGTACGATTCACCCTATGTGCGACGTGTGGCGATCAGCCTGAAGCTGTGCGGCATCGCCTTCGAGCACGGTAACTGGTCGGTCGGCGCGGACTTCGAGCGCATCCGGCAGTACAACCCGCTGGTGCGCGTGCCGACGCTGGTGCTCGATGACGGGGAGGTGCTGCTCGATTCGGCGGCGCTGCTGGACTACCTGGACGAAATGATCGGCCCGCAACGCGCGCTGCTGCCGCGCGTGGGCCGCGAGCGCCGTACGGCGCTGAAGCTCATGGCGATCGCGATCGGTGCGGCCGACAAGGCACGAGAGCAGGTCTACGAGCGCGCCTTCCGGCCGCCCGAGAAGCGCCACGAACCCTGGCTCGCGCGCTGCCGGACGCAGATGCACGGCGCCCTGTCCGAGCTCGAACGCCACGCCGCCGAGCGCGGCGCGGGCCGCTGGCTGATCGGGGAGCGTCTGACGCAGGCCGATATCACCACCGTGTGCGCATTCACCTTCCTGACCGAGGCGCTGGCGCTGAGCACCAACAGCGCACCGTATCCGGCGCTGCGTGCGCTCGCGGGACGCTGCGAGGCGCTGCCGGAATTCCAGAGCGCCCGGGCGGAATTCAACGTTCCCCAGTCCGCGTGAGCTCGATGCCGCAGGTCCCGTGGAGCGCGGAATCGCTGCATCTGCTCGAGGACGCGCGTCGGCGCTGCGCGCGCTATCTGCAGCAGCTCGAGCAGCGCGCGGTCGCGCCGACCGGCGCGGCGCTCGAGGCGCTGCGACGGCTCGATACGCCGCTGCCCGCAATCGGCGTGGCGCCTGCGCAGACCCTGGCGCTGCTCGATGAGGTCGTTTCTCCCGCGACCATGGCAATGGCCGGGCCGCGCTTCTTCGGTTTCGTGATCGGCGGCAGTCTGCCCGCTACCCTGGCCGCCAGCTGGCTCGCGGCCAGCTGGGATCAGAATGCGGCCTTTGCGGCGTCCACGCCCGGCGTGGCGCGTCTCGAGCAGATCGCATTGCGCTGGCTCATCGAGCTGTTCGATCTGCCTGCCGACACCTCGGCCGGCTTTGTTACCGGTGCCACCGTGGCCAATTTCACCGCGCTCGCCGCCGCGCGCAATGCGGTCCTGGCGCGTGTGGGCTGGAACGTCGAGGCGGACGGGCTGTTCGGCGCCCCACCGGTCACGGTGGTGGTCGGCCAGGAGGCGCATCCGAGCCTGCTGAAGGCGCTGGGACTGCTCGGTCTCGGCCGCTCCCGCATCGTGCGCGTACCGGTGGACAACCAGGGGCGCATGCGACCCGACGCGCTGCCGCGGCTGACTGGCCCGACGATCTGCTGCCTGCAGGCCGGCAATGTGAACACGGGTGCCTGCGACGCTTTCCCGGCGCTGATCGGCGCAGCGCGGCGGCAGGGCGCGTGGGTACATGTCGATGGGGCGTTCGGTCTGTGGGCCAAGGTATCGGCGCAGCATCGCGCGCTGGTCGAGGGAGTCGAGATGGCCGATTCCTGGGCCACCGATGCCCACAAGTGGCTCAACGTGCCCTACGACAGCGGCCTGGCTCTGGTGCGCGATCCGCGTGCGTTGCCCGCATCGATGGCCATCACGGCGGACTACCTGCCGGCATCGGCCGGCGAGCGCTCCCCGAGCGACTACACACCGGAGATGTCGCGGCGGGCGCGCGGGGTGGAGGTCTGGGCGGCGCTGCACAGCCTGGGACGCCAGGGTCTCGAGGAGCTCGTGGCGCGCAACTGCGCACAGGCGCGCCGGTTCGCGGCGGGACTTGCCGTCGCAGGTTACGAGGTGCTCAACGAGGTCGTGCTCAACCAGGTGCTGGTGGCCTTCGGCGAGGAGGCGCGCACGCGCCGCGTCGTCGCGGCGTTGCAGGCCGAGGGCACGTGCTGGTGCGGCATCACCGTCTGGCAGGGTCGTACGGCCATGC
>Ga0181526_10001607_pt1 | contig 21129 bp, 19 predicted proteins | sample PEATcosm2014_Bin_35_FD_119750 | JGI IMG/M metagenome (GOLD analysis project Ga0181526, IMG submission 119750) | Peatland microbial communities from MTU Mesocosm Facility, Houghton, MI, USA - PEATcosm2014_Bin06_30_metaG | ecosystem: Environmental > Terrestrial > Soil > Wetlands > Peat | place...
AATGGTCCGGTCCTCAACTGGCTCGGCCGGCACAGGTCGACGAGCAACTGGACAAGCATCTGCCGGAGCTTTCGGAACTCACGCGGAAACTCGTACACGGTGGGACGCTTGGCCATGTCAAATTCGCGGGAAAGAAAGTCGAGGCGTTTGTCCGACAGGGAATAACCGAGTTCATCGAAGGCGGCGGAAACGCGAGCCGTCTCCTGCTCGGCGTAGACTTCTCCGGCGAAAGAAACCATGGGGAATGTCGCGCCCAGCACCTGAGTGGCTTCTTCGTTGCTCAAATTACGGACGTAATCCTGGAAGAATTGAAGGCGGTCGGCGCGCGTGAAAAGTACGTAAACCGGCAGGCTGATCCCCAGGATGTGGGAAACCTCGCGCAGTCGCGTGCGCACCTGTTCCACGCTGGCGGCGATCGCCTCCGCCGCGCCGGGCTTCATGAAGGTCTCGCAGTCAACGCAAACCAGGGCCGCGCGCGGCGCCTGCGTTCCCTTGCCGAACACGGAGTGCAGACGTCCGGGAGCGAGCCTCTTGACGAACTTGGCCCATCGTCCAGGTTCGGAAAGGACCGGGCCGCCTGCCTCGGCGAGAATAAACTGGCGTGCGAACCAGAGGTTTACCGCGCGGGTGGGAACGGGGACCTTTTCCTGTCCTGTATGCCCGGCCAGCAACTCCGCCTCGAGGCCGGAGTGCTGAACCACACTGGTTTTTGCCGAGCCGCTCTCACCTAGCAGAAAGAGCGCCGGGAGGTTGCCCAGCTTGGCATGGCGTCCCAGCGACGAGGCCTGCAAGCGCGATTCGGCTTCCCGCATCAGGACGTCGATTTCAGCAATTCCGGAGGCCCCTTGAGCGGTCTCCGCCGCACGCTCTTTGTCCCGCGCTCTGAACCACCACACGAGGGTAATGAACGCTGCAACGCCGATCACAGCCAGGACAATGCGCAGTATCCAAAGGTGGTTCCCCTGCAAATGCAGCCAGGAGGGGACAAACCAGGATAGAACCAGCCAAGCGATGAGGCCCAATGCTGCAAGCCAATACTTCAAGGTGTTTTTCACGGCAACCCTCTAGCGAGCAATGGTGGAGGCGGTGGAGTGCAATACGGATGCACCTGACATCAAACTGAACTTGAAACCGGCAAACAAGAGTAGAGCTAAGACGAGAAACCCGAGCGCCCCAAAGGCCAGCCGTCGCGCCCACGGGTCGTAGGCTTTGGTTCGCACCGCGTCCTGCGGGGGAGCCCAGTGCGGCGACAAAGGGCCGGGTCCGCCGCGAATTCGCTGCATCTTATCCGCGATCGCGCTCAGAACAGGACGAACGCCCTCTTGGCCGCTCAGGCTATAACGGCCGCGGTATCCGAGCTCCAGGCATAGGGCGAAGACCTCCAGAACATCGGCGACCTGCGGAGAATCGCCGCGAGCCAGAAGGCGGTCGATGCAGTGAAAGAAGATCTCTCCCGCCGTGTGGCCGCCGAATAACTCTTCCTGCAAAGGCATCCGAGGCCAATCGGCGAAGACTGGATTACCCGAGTTGAGAATCGACTCGTCCAGGAAAGCCACGACCGCAAACGTGCCGAGACGAGTGTCTTCCACAGGGTAGCCACTCGCCAGGGCCGCAGCCTCAGCGGCACGAATCGCGGCCTTCATCTGATTTCGGAATACTCCTGCATCCGAGGCCACTTGGCGGTTGGAGCGGAAGCGCGTGATGGCCGTCAGCACCTCCTGGTAGACGAGGGCCAGATTCTCACGGCCTTGCGCCGGCGCGGGCCGGGGACTTTGCGGATTTGGGGCTTGATTTGCGCCCATAGTCTCAACCTCGTTCCCAGTCATTCCGAGCAAAGCATAGAATCTGCGTCGACTCGCCTTAAATCGAACTGCCGATCCTTCGCTTCGCTCCGTTCAAAGTCTGTCATTCTGAGCACAGCGAAGAATCTGCATTTGTTCGCCCCAAAGTGGAACTTCAGATCCTTCGCTTCGCTCAGATTGACAGCAAGTTTGTGGACGGGCCACAGACCCATCGCCGCACAGCATGACAGAGGAGCTATTTCCTGCCTTCGTTATTCAGTTTCCAAGACAACCAGGAGTTCGACCTGCGGGTTGGGAATGTCTCCCGGAACATAAACCCCTACGCGCCGCGTTTGGGCGATGTGATCCCAGCAGGGGCCCGTCCTGCTGATGGCGAAGTATTGGCTTTCCACTCGCGGCGACACCGCGGCAGGAGGCACGGGCAAATGCGTCATCTCCATACCCGGGAGAGCTCTCTTAACCAATTGCGGCACAAACTGGGCCGAACAGAATTTGACGACTTGCGTCGTCTTAGTGATCAGTTCCGCGTCGCCGATCGCCGACTGAATGGCGAGGATCCAACGCGCCCGGTCCAAACACCGCTGATCGGTGACGTCGCCTTCGTAAAAGTAGTTCCCCGCCGGTCGAAGCGGAACGGAAATGCAATTCGAAGGCGCCAGCAACTCGAGATGCGCCCGAATGTGCCGCTCAAGCTCGCCAAAGCACTGGTCCAGCGAAAGGTGCTTGTAGAGAGGAAGATTCTGCGGATGGGAGTCCAGAGCGAAAGTGCACAGCGCACCGCCCAATCGCAGCAGTTCCGTATACAGCTCTGCCGGGTGCGCGCTGGGCGATACGAACATGTGGCGCAGCGGCCCCAGGCTGGAGTTGACGGCGTGCAGGAACCAAAAGCGGCTGACTTCTTGGGCCGAGAGCCCCGCCCGGAACTTGCCGCGCCCCCGGCCATCCAGGGCGACCGTGGCGCTCTTTTCCTGAAGAATCTCAATCAAGCGGCGGGTCATTTTCATCAGCGTTTGACTCGCATTGATCTGGAGGCAGGGCGGGACGAAGCTCTCATCGTAAATGTAGTTGCCCGATCCGTCCCTTTTGACGCGACCGATCGGCAAGGCCTGCATTTCTCCCGCATCTTCCGTTTCGAGGAGCAGACGAATGTTCTTTCGTCCCAGTCTCAGCGCCTTCTCGTCTAGACCGGTATTGTCGTCGGGCAGGGTTTTTTCTTCCGCGACGTATCTTGTGCGCCCCTTGTCTTGCTCCACGGTTAGAGCGCAATTCGCCGCCCCGAGCTTGTGGGGCGGGACTGTCAGGAGCACCGTCAAGCTCTCGCTCGTAGGCGGAAACAGTTCGCTGATGCTGCGCGCCGCGGGAACCGGATCGCTCTCCGGGATGTTGAAGGTGAGCCCGTCCTGAAAAATGCCGCGCGCATGGACCAGCGCGACCGTCCCGTTCCGCAAAGCCTCGGCATCGAGTTCGAGACCGGCCAAGCCGTAGGGCTCAAACCACAAGTTGGAGATTTGAAAATGCGTGACTTCTTCAAAAAAACGCCCCTGCACTTGAAAGTGGTGCGGGCCGAGGTGCATGCCCTCCGACCAAACGACTTTGGACAGTTGCTTCATGGAATTGATCCGATAGATCGGGGTAACTCAATCTACCATCTAACCCCTTACTTTTTCAACAGAATTCCGGTATTGATTTCGTGATAGAATGCACTGAAAAGACGAATGGTGGGTCATCCATGGAATTTCAGGGACGTTACCAGATACTGGAGCTGCTGAACGACGGTGAAGCGAAGACTTTCCGCGCGCGCCAGACTTCATCCGGCCGCGCCGTGCTTGTTCACCAGCTTTGGAAAGAGCGAACCCCTCCCAATCAACCCGATCTAGCCTCGATGTTTTTCGGCTTTCTTCGCCGCGCCACTGCCGAGGAGATGAAGGTCTTGATCGACATGGGCGAAGACGCCGGCCGGGTTTTTGTCGTGACCCAGGACCTGCCCATCTTTCTCAATCTTCGGCAATGGCTGCAATCGACGTCAGGGGCTTCGGAAGCAGCGCCGAGGCCGAGCGCGCCTAAACCCTCCCTCACTGTTGCACCCGCGCCTGCCAAACCGGCCGTCCGGTTATCACCGGCGGCAAGTCGAGAAGGTGTGACATCCCTGGAAGCAACGCAAGCCGTGACCATGCCGAAAATCGTTGCGCCCCCAACTCCTCCGCCTCCGAAAGCGAAGGAGGAGGCCGGCGAGTTCACCAGGGTCTTCTTCGGCAAGGATATGCCGGCGCCCGCTCCGCCTGCTCCACCTGCACCTTCGAATCTAACCGCGCCACCCGTTGCGCCCCCGCCGGCGCCGAAAGCGAAGGAAGGGGCGGGCGAGTTTACCAGGGTTTTCTTCGGTAAGGATATGCCGACGCCCGCTCCACCTGCTCCACCTGTACCTTCGAATCTAACCGCGCCACCCGCTGCGCCCCCACCGGCGCCGAAAGCGAAGGAAGGGGCGGGCGAGTTCACCAGGGTTTTCTTCGGCAAGGATCTGCCGGCGCCCGCTGCACCCGCTCCGCCTGCACCTTCGAATCTAACCGTGCCCCCCGTTGCCCCCCCACCGGCGCCGAAAGCAAAGGAGGGAGCGGGCGAATTCACCCGGGTTTTCTTCGGCAGCGAGAAGATGCCCACGCCTCCCTCCGAGCCGGGGCGTGCGGCCCCCCCGGAGCCTGCCCAGCCCCGTCCACCACAGGGACCGGGCGAGTTTACCAGGGTTTTTAGGCCTGACACAGTGAAAGCACCGGCGGCACCCTCGGCTGGGGCTACGCCGCGGCCGCCCTCGCCGTCTCCGATCCAACCTGCCGAGCAACCCGCCCCTGGCGAGTTCACTCGGCTATTCCATTCCACTCCCGAGGCGGGACGACCGGCGGGAGCCTCGGGCCTGCCTGGTTCGCCCGAATCGGCTGCCCCCTTACCCGGTTCCTCGAGCCAGCAAGGAGCCGGAGACTTCACCCGGTTGATTCAAGGATACCAGCCCGGAAGAAGCGCCCCGACATCTCCGATCATGGAGCAACCGGCGCCACCTTCAGGTCCTCCGCCGGCGAAGGCCGCGGGAACGGGGCCGGGCGAGTTCACCATGCTCTTCCGGCAGCCCCAGGACCAGGCGCCTGCCGTGGCACCGCCGCCCCCCGCCGCGCAAACCCCATCGCCGGCGCCACAACCCACTGAGCCGGATGAGTTCATGCGCATGTTTGAGCTTCCCAGCGGAGGCGCCGGTGGTTCGCCACAGGGCGCAACCGCTGGCCCGCCACCGGCGGCGCCACCACAATCTGGCGGTCGCGCGGTTCCGGGGATTCCGATGCCATCCGTCGCGCCTCCTCCCGCTCCCGCCATGCCGCGCGCTCAAGTTCCGGTTGCCCCCAAGCCGCAGGTTCAACCGCCCGCGGCGCCTCCCGTGTTCACGATGCCGCCCCAACCCGCGATGCCGCAAATGCAGCCGGTGGCGGTTCCGGCGCCTGCACCTCCGCAGGCCGCTCTCCCTCAAGCCGGCAAACGCAAGTCTATTTTGCCACTCCTTATTCTGGGCGGCCTATTGGTTATTGCCATAATAGTTGTGGTTATCTTCGCGCTTAAGCACTAGCAGGTTGGGAAAGACCCGATAGGCTGTCATCCCGAGGAGCCGCAGGCGACGAAGGATCTCCGCAGTTCGTTGAAACAGCAACTGCGGGGATTCTTCGCTTCGCTCAGAATGACACGGGTGCAAGCTTTTTTCCGCTGCCTGCGCGTTCAGGGCCAAGAAGCGATAGTCGAATCTCCCGAATCGAGGTCTGGAGTTTGAGAGCATCGGTGCGTCAGGAGGAGATCCTTGCCCAAAAGGACGCGCGCGAACTGGAGCGCCTGGGCTATGCACAGGAACTTCTCCGCGGCATGGGCGGTTTTTCCAACTTTGCCATCTCCTTTTCCATCATTTCAATTCTAACCGGCGCCGTCACCCTATTCGACTACGGCCTGACGATGGGGGGGCCGCTGGAAATGACTCTCGGCTGGCCCTTGGCCACAGCAGGGACTCTCTTGGTTGCGCTGAGTATGGCCGAATTATGCTCGGCGCTGCCTACCTCGGGAGGCATGTACCATTGGGCGGCGGAATTGGGCGGGCCCAGCTGGGCGTGGTTTACAGCTTGGCTGAACATCGTCGGCTTGGTCACCGCCATCGCCGGAATTGACTACGGATGCGCGGAGTTTCTGGTCCCCTTGCTCGGACTCGGTTCGCGGCCCTCCACGCTCCTGCTGATTTACGGCCTGCTCCTGTTAACCCACGGTGCAATCAACCATTATGGGATCCGCTGGGTGGCGTACCTCAACGACCTCAGCGTCACCATCCACGTCGCCGGGGTTGCGGTGTTGATGGGCGCCTTGTGGTTTGTTGCCCCCAAACGGCCCTTGTCGTTTCTCCTCTCCGGCTTTTCCTCGAGCCCAATCCGCGCCCCCTATTTCTGGCTCTTCTTGCTGGGGCTCCTCCAGGCTCAATGGACCTATACCGGTTTCGACGCCTCGGCGCACGTGGCCGAAGAGACCGTGGACCCACGCCGCCGCGCGCCCTGGGGGATGGTGATGTCCGTCTTGGTCTCGGGGTTCTTTGGCTATCTTCTCATTCTCACGTTGACCTGGGTAATCCCTGACGTCGGCCACATCCTCAATGCCCGCGACTCCAGCGGTCAGCCGCTTCCGGCGGTTCTCGCGATCGTCGAGGCGACGTTGGGTGAGTCGGCAGGCAAGGCGGTGCTTATCCTCACCGTTCTGGCTATGTGGTTTTGCGGGCTCTCTGCCGTGACTTCGATTTCGCGCACCTTCTATGCGTTTGCTCGCGACAAAGGAGTGCCGCTCGCCAAAGTCTGGAGCCGCATCAGCCCCCGCCATCAAACCCCGGCGGCGGCCATCTGGCTCTCCGTCGGGTTGGCCTTCGCGGCGCTCATCTATAGCGAAAGCTATTCCGTGGTGACTTCGCTCAGCGTCGTGGGGTTCTATCTTTCCTACATTATCCCGGTGTTTCTAGGCTGGCGGAGAAAAAGAGAATGGAAGGCTAAACGCGGCCCTTTTCACTTGGGAGCGAGCAGCAACCTGATTAACGGATTGGCCTTGGTATGGACGGTCCTGGTTTGCATTTTGATGGTGATGCCGCCCAATACGCGCGCGGGGCTCGCCATCCTCGGCGTGCTCGCCCTCCTGTTCGCACTTCACCGGCTCACCGGGCCGCACGAAATCCGCAAACCGGTGTGGAATGCCGTGGAGGAAGCCTCAGTTGATTCGATTAAGGCGGACGAGAGGGGATAAAGTGGAATTCCGGTCTTTCCTTTGCGACCTTTGCATACTTTGCGCCTTTGCGTGAAGCAGGTCCGTCTTTTGATTAACAGATCAGCAACTTCAGAGGGCAATGGCATCGACGTTCGCGGTGTGTCGAGCTTGGCGGGAGAGTTTTCGGTCGAACGTGGCAAACTGCCGAGCGTCCCCAGCACTCGCCACGTGCAGTGCATCGGCGAAGTCCAGACCACGCTCAAACCAATCGAAGGCTTTGGCCACGGCTCCCGCATCTTCCAAGAAAACCGTCCCGAGTCCAGACAAGGCTCTCAGAGCGCCTGCCAACCTTTGCGGGGAAAATTCGTAGAGGCTGCGGAGGACCCACTCGGTCTCAAGCAGCACGGTCTTGGAGATCCAAATCTCGCTACTCCGAATCAGTCCCGCCGCACGGGCGGCCTGAGCTGCATCGTCTCGCACCAGGAAGCGAACCAGAACGTTAGTATCGACCGCGATCATGCCGCGCCCTCACGCCTTTCGCGATAGCTTTCTCCATTTGACGGAGCGTCTTCGGCCGACCGGTATACTTCAGGCAACCGTATACCTCGACGATGCTGGTGGGCGGGAAGGGGCGCAACGGCCGCAGCAGAATCCCGTCAGAAGTTTCATCCACCGCGAATTCAGTGCCCGGCTTCCAACTCCGCGCCTCGCGCACCGATTTTGGCAAGACGATCTGGCCCTTTGAAGACAGTCTGGTCGTTTCCATACGCAATCCTCATCCGTAATGCGTAAGACTAAAGTAAGACAGTATACTCCCGTCCGCCTTGCGGTTGCAAGTGAATCGGTTTCACCGGGCGAGACTAGTCGCACGGTTCTAGAGGCGGGGAGAGTCCCTTCCCCAGGGGAGTGCTTCCGCCACCCTGGTACCACTCGGATGCTTCGCTGTGCGCAATTGCCAGCACGGGATCATTCATCCAGTCAGAAAACAAGTCTCGAATCTCTTTTTGCTCGAACAAGTGTTCCAGCGTCGCTTGAACGATGCATGTCCGAACCTCCTCGCTTCCCTCCTTGTAAAGACCTCCCAACCAGGCCTTCAGCTCCTGCAGCGCTTCCCTCGGCACGGATGAGTCCCTCCACAGACCGGCGAAGATGTTCACCAAAGTCCCACCCGCGCTGTAGCGGCTGTCCGACCACTCACCGTCAGGATTCTCTCGCAAACAGCGCCCGAAATACTCCATCACATAATCCAAATACTCATTGAACTGCAGTGGCGGTTCGATGCGAAACCGGCCACCGTGAACCATCGCACTCGCAAGCCCCTGGATTTCGATGTCGGTGCTTTTGAGCCAACGGAGAATGTCAGAATGAGGAATGACATCGGTCTTTGGAGTCCATCCGGCGCTCTCGGGAGCAACCCACAGCCGGTCGATGATTTCCTGAAGCGTTTCGCTCATGATCGGAAACTTCGCCAAGTGAAGTCGTATTCAAATTGTACCCCAGGTTTACGTTTGATGTGGACGAGCAGTTGCACAACCAATAGCAATCAGGTAAGTTGAGACCATGAATGAGCTGAAGGTGGAAATATCGGCGGAGTTGGCTTTGGCTGCGGGTTTAGATGAAGCCAAGCCTTCGGAAGGAACGGCTCGGTTGCTTGCCCTTGAGCTCTACCGTGAGGACAAGGTTTCGCTCGGGCGTGCCGCCGAATTATGTCAGACGGCAGTCGAAGAGTTTATGGAGTACGCAGCTCAGTACAACGTTCCACTTCATTATGGCGCCGATGAACTGGAAGAAGATCGCCGAACTTTGCTGCGGCTCAGCCTGTGACTGTTGTTTCCAATTCCTCGCCCGTGATCGCCCTCGCCCCGATAGATAAGTTTACACTTCTTGCCTCTTTCTACAGAACAAACCTCTCCCGCTGGGGTTACTAAAGCTGTAAACGAGTTGTCGGCGGTAGTCCGCGACGTGAGTCCCCTCAGTGAATTGACCGTGAGTGTTGGACGCAGAATGTCACTTCAGGATCGGCAGGGAAGCGGCAGATTCGGGAGCAGGTAGGGCGATGATTTCTTTTGGTGCAGTATCAATTCCGGCTGTTTTATCCGCCACGAATCGCTCGATCTCTTCCAGCAGCGCGGGAACGATCTCTTCTTCGGTGACTCGACGGATGGCTTTGCCTTCGCGGTAGATCATGCCGTTGCCACGCCCAGCAGCCACGCCGAGGTCTGCTTCCCGGGCTTCTCCCGGACCGTTCACGGCGCACCCCATCACGGCCAAACTCACGGGCATCTTGATGTGCGCGGTGGCCTGCTCGATTTCGCCCGCGATTTTGAACAGGTCAACTTCCAGGCGTCCACAGGTGGGGCAGGCAATTACCACTGGCCCGCGGCTGCGCAACTCCAGCGCCTTGAGCATTTCGTAAGCGACGCGGACTTCCTCGACGGGATCGGTGGCCAGGGAAACACGAATCGTATCACCAATCCCTTCCGCCAGAAGCATTCCCATGCCGACGGCGGATTTGATGGTCCCGGTAAACTGAGTTCCGGCCTCGGTGATTCCGAGATGGAGGGGATAATCAACCTGTTTGGCAAGCAGGCGATAGGCCGCAACGCAGAGGCGTACGTTCGAAGCTTTCAAAGAGATAATCGTATCCGTGAATCCGAGTTCTTCCAGAATGCCGATATGATAAAGAGCGCTTTCAACCATGGCCTCCGGCGTCGGGTAACCATACTTCTCGAGCAACCGGCGTTCCAGCGACCCCGCATTCACGCCGATGCGGATGGGCACCTTCCGCTCTTGCGCGCCGCGCACCACCAGGCGAACTTTATCCGCCTCGCCGATGTTCCCGGGATTAATTCGCAACTTGTCGATTCCGGCATCCAGCGCCATCAGAGCGAACTTATACTGAAAGTGAATATCCGAGACAAGGATCGAGTCGGGGCAGCGCTTACGAATCTCGGGCAAGGCCTTCGCCGCTTCCAGGTCAGGGACCGCAAGGCGCACGATCTCGCAGCCCGCCGCCTCCATCTGCTGGATTTGCTCAATGGTCTTTCCCACCTCGCGCGTATCCGTCTTGGTCATCGACTGGACAACAATGGCGGAGTCGCCACCGATGGTAAGGCGGCCGACCCGCACGGCACGCGTCTTTCGCCGAGGGGGGAAATATTCGGTGTCACTAAAATTCACGAAGGCCTCCTAACTTCTACACGGAACAGGGAATAGGGAACAGGGAACAGTAAGTAATGAATACTGAATACTGAATACTGAATGACGAATACTGATCAGCCCCGAGCCCCCACAGCTCCGGCTACTAACCCCTAGCCACTTACCGCCAACAACTTCTGCCTATTCCCTGTTCCCTAACCCCTATTCCCTAATACGGCCTCAGCGTTCTCATGATGTCATTGCACATGAGAAACACCACCAGCAACAACAAGAAGACGAAACCGACCTGCAGGAACCTCTCTTTCACCTTGAGGCTCAGGTCGTGGCGAATCAGGCCTTCGACGACCAGCAGGAGGATCACACCGCCGTCCATGACCGGAATGGGGAGCAAGTTGAAGATACCCAACTGCAGGCTGATAAACGAGATCAACATGAGGAGCTCAGGGAACCCGGCGCGGTAGGCTTCTCCGGATGCTTGCGCGATCCCGATGGGTCCGGCTAGAGTGCGCGGTGAGAGACGCCGGGTCAGGATCTTGCCGAGCACGTCGAAAGTCTCCAGACAATCCCGCGAATTATCCTGGACGGCTGCCGCCAAGGCACTCCCCCAGGCCAGTTTCTTAACCGTCATGTCGCTGTGAAAAGTAACGCCCACACGCCAGCGTTTCTCTCCCATTACATCCGTAAGAACCGGCTTCAACGTGGTCGAGAAGTCGCGGCCGCCACGGCGAATTGCAAGCTGGACAGGCTTCCCCTTGCCGGCCTGAATGAGAAAGGCGACATGGGGCCAAAACAGGACAGTTTTCCCGTCTACCCCGACTATTTGGTCCCCAGACAAAAGCCCCGCTTGGCCCGCCGGAAGCCCCGGTTCGACCTTGTCGATAACTCCAGGCTCGTAGGGGTACAAGCCTGCATCCCCCACGCGATCCGGCCCTGAGGGACGCGGTGTAAGCGCCATACTCATGGTTTTGCCGTCACGCTCGACCTCGACAGGCATAGCCTCGCCCACCGTCGTCAGGATTTTCATCTGGAGGTCTTCCCAGCGAGGGTTCTTGAGATTGTCAAGGCGAACCACAAGATCCCCGGGTTTTACGCCGATCTGACTGGCCGGTGAGTCGGCTTCCACGTCCCCCACGCGTGCGGGCTGCTCTTCGAACGCCGGTTTCTGGAAGTGGAATTTGTAGAGCCCTGCCAGGACGACCACGGCCAACAGAATGTTCATGGCCGGCCCCATTACCACCACCACGAACCTCTGCCAGCGAGGCTTGGTGAGAAACTCCCAGGGCTCGCCCGTCCGGTCCGCGGAGGGATCGTCCCCAGCCATCCTCACGTAACCACCGAAAGGCAGGGCGCTGATGCGGTAATCGGTATTGCCCTTTGTCCAATGCAGTAGCCGTTTTCCGAAACCCAATGAAAAAACCAGCACCCGGACGCCAAAGAACTTAGCCGCCAGGAAGTGGCCGCTCTCATGAATGAAGATCATGAGCCCCAGAACCACCACTACCACAATCACATCTGTTATGAAGCTTCCTGCCATATTGCCGTTCACTCTTCCTAGTCTAGTTCCCCTCCTCCTCGTAGGAGAAGGGACAGGGGCCGGGGGCCTTCGGTGGCACACCGTTCAACCACCCCTACCCCTCCTTAGAAAGGAGGGGAATCATCTCGCGAGCCTTGCTACAACCTCCCGGGCACGACCTCGCGCTTCGTGGTCACAACTCAGGACATCCTCGAGAGAAGTGAATGCGCCCGCCTGAGTTGTCTGCTCCAAAACCTCCTCGATGACCCGAGGAATGTCCGAAAAGCGCAGCCGCTCGGCCAGGAAAGACTCCACTGCAATTTCATCCGCAGCGTTCAGTACGCAGGGCATGGAGCCCCCACTGCGCAGAGCCTGGCGTGCCAAATCCAGACAGGGGAAGCGCCGCGTATCCGGCGCTGCAAACCGCATTCTACCGAGCACGTTCAGGTCCAAGCGCGGCAATTCACCGTCCATGGCTAGCCGATCCGGATAATTCAACGCATACGAAATCGGCAACCGCATGTCAGGAACCGACATTTGGGCCATAACTGACCCATCCCTAAATTCTACCATGGAATGGACCGCTGATTCGGGGTGAATCACCACGTCGATCTGATCGCATGGGAAGCCAAATAACCAACGAGCCTCAATGATTTCCAACCCCTTGTTCATCAAGGTGGCAGAGTCGATCGTGATGCGTCCTCCCATCTTCCATATTGGATGCTGCAAGGCCTCGCGGGGAGTTATGCGGTCGAGGTGTTTTCGAGGGGTCTTTAGAAAAGGGCCTCCCGAGGCAGTCAAAATAAGGCGGCGGACTTCCTCGCGGCGACCTGACCGAAGACATTGATGGATGGCACAATGTTCGCTGTCTATAGGCAGGAGTTCTGCCCCCCGCTCTTGCACTGTGCGGCTCACCAGTTCTCCGGCAGTGACAAGAACCTCTTTGTTTGCCAGTCCGATGCGTTTTCCCGCCCGGATCGCCTCGTAGGTTGCAACCAGCCCTGTGGTTCCGTGCGAGGCTGAAACTACGATGTCAACCTCAGGGTGCGTCGCGGCCTCAATTTGTCCGTTAACTCCGGAGCCTATCTTAACCGTCCGGGCAACCCCGAATCGTTCGAGCCACCCTCGCAGAGGCTCAATGTGATCAGAATCCGCGACAACAACTAGTTTCGGCCCGAATTCAAGGACCTGCTGGGCAAGCAACTCAAGGTTCTTACCAGCGCAGAGGGCGACGATGTGGAATCGGTCAGCCGATTTCCGGACGACTGACAGACTCTGCCGTCCAATCGAACCCGTAGCGCCTAAAATGCACAAACCCTTCGTCATCGCCAGAGTTCCCATATCGCCAGGCTCAGCCATAGAACCGGCGCGCCGAACAACAGGCTGTCCACCCTGTCGAGCAACCCGCCGTGACCCGGTAAGACCGACCCCGAGTCCTTCACGCTGGCGCCCCGCTTGATCGCCGACTCCGCCAGGTCCCCGATCTGCCCGAACAGCGCCACAATGCCTGCCAACAGCATAGCTTTTTTCCAGCTCGCTGTCTGCCAGAACAGGCTCGTAAATCCCCAGGCGACCAGGAGGCTACCCCCCAGCCCCGCGATCGAGCCTTCCAAGGTCTTCTTGGGAGAGATCGAGGGAAACAGCCTGTTTCGCCCCATCGTGCGCCCGACGAGATAGGCAAAAGTATCATCGGCCCAGATTACCAGGAACAATAGCAGAAGGAGATTCCGGCCTCCCGCCGGATCCGCCGCGCCGGGGACGCGAAGGACGCCCTGGCTCAAATGCGAAAACCTCAGAGGAATGACACAGGACATCGCGAGCCCGATGTACATCACTCCGAAAATGGTTGTGGCGGCCGTGCCCAGGTAAGTTTTCAAGTCGCGGCTGGTCACCAGCGCCGCGGTGAGAGTGATCAGGACCAAAGCAATCAGCAGCAGAAAAGAATACGACGTTCTTCCATCGGCTTCCACCGCTTGCGCCGCGCAAATCCCCGCGCCGGCCAGGTATCCCAAAGTCGACAGCGGCTTGAATTCCGCGTGCCGGCAAAGCTGGAAAAACTCGTAGAGGCACAACTCAACCACCGCGATCACTGCGGCCAGCAGGAGCCATTTGGGCGACCAGCCGATCAGGTATATTACGGGGGGAATTAACAGTAAGGCCGTGAGAAATCGGAGTTTCATTGAGAAAGGGTTACTGTCCCAGCCCTATTCCTCCGTAGCGGCGCTCCCTTTTCTGATAGTCGATGATCGCCTGGAACAAGTCCGCTTGGGTAAAGTCAGGCCAAAGGGTTTCCGTCACCCAAAGTTCCGAATAGGCGACCTGCCAGAGGAGGAAGTTGCTCAAACGCAATTCTCCGCTGGTGCGGATCAGCAGGTCCGGATCGGGCAGATCGCGGGTGTAGAGGTGGCTGCTCACAGCGGGTTCGTCAACAACCACGTCTCCATTGCGCCTGGCCAGTTCAACCAGTTCGCGCACCGCATCCACCAGTTCAGCGCGCGCGCCATAATTGAGCGCCAGGGTTAACCGCAGCCCGGTGTTCTGCTTGGTATTTTCCAACGCCATCTCGAGATCGCGTTGTACCGGCTTGGCCAGTTCGTGAATTCTGCCGATGACGCCAAGCCGAATATTCTGCCGGTTGAGTTCGGAAATCTCCTTCTTGAGATACTCCCGCAGCAAGCGCATGAGGAGCGTGGTTTCGGAATGGGGACGCTTCCAGTTCTCAACGGAAAAGGCGTACAAGGTCAAATAAGGCACGCCCAGCCGGGCACAAGCCTCTACAGACTGGCGGACCGCCCTGATTCCCGCCCGGTGCCCCGCAATCCGCGGCAGCCGGCGCTTCTTCGCCCACCGTCCGTTGCCATCCATGATCATGGCGAGGTGGCGAGGCAGGCGGTCAAGATCGATTTCGGCCAGAAGGCGCGATTCAGAAGATTCTGTCGTCACGGGGGCCTGGAAGCGTGAGTGCACGCTCGGAACTCAGAGAACGTAACACAGCGGAGGTAGAACTGCAAGAGCATGTGTCGAGCCTACAGCTCGTCTCATGGGGCAAACGCCGTGATGCCCGCCGCCGCGGCGGCGGCCTTAGGTTGCTTGTCCAAGGTGGCAAGGGGAAGTCGCAGTCATTCCGCCGTAGGGGGACGGCTTGCCGTCCCCACATTCCCCGTGGCCCCGACGAGGGTAGGGCAAGCCTTACCCGTACATCGCCCGGGAGGAGCCTCTAGCTGTCCCTGCACTTGGCAACGATAAGCGTGATGTCGTCGTGCTGTTCCTGGGGGCTGAAGCTGCGAACGGCGCCGACGATCGCTTCGAGCAGGTTCTGTGCGGGCATCTCAGAACAGTTTTGCAGCGCTGCACACAGACGTTGTTCTCCAAACTCCTCGCCCGTGGCGCTGAACGATTCCGTTATGCCATCCGTGTAGAGAGCCAGAGTGTCGCCAGGAAGGAGCCGGCATTCTGCCAGCGCACACTCCCACTCTTTGAACAATCCCAGGACCGTGCAAGTGGAACTCAGCCGTTCGAGAGCGCCGTTGCCGCGGAGCAGAAAGCCCGAGACGTGCCCGCAATTTGCGTAGCGCAAACGCCGCTCCACATCGCAGTATTCGGCAAAGAAGAGGGTGGCATAGGCGCTATCGACGGTATTCTCGTAAAACAGTTGGTTGGCCGAATGCAGGAAGCGCTCTGGCTGATCCGACGCCATGACGCACTGGCTGCGCAAATTAGCCTGTAGGTTTGCCATCAAGAGCGCGGCGGCGATACCTTTTCCTGCCACGTCCCCGACCACGAGCCCCAGCCGATCGTGGCCGAGATCGAGGAAATCGTAGTAATCGCCGCCCACGGGGCGAGCCTGAAGGCAAATCCCTGCATATTCGAGGGTTCGCAGAGGCGGCAGGCTCTGTGGAAAAAGCCTGGCTTGCACCTGCATGGCAATTTCCATTTCCTGGGCCGCGCGGCGTTCGGACTCGAGCCGCCCGGCGCGGGCGCGACGCTGCGCTTCAATTTCCCGGCTTACCTCGTCGAAGCTCACGAGTGAGAACGAATTCCCGTCCGGATCCTTGAATCGTGTGAAGATTCCGCCCCAAATGGGAGCGTGATCCTGATTCGGAGAGCCGCTAGCTGCCGCTATCACGCGATGCCGCAGGCGTCTTAAGCGTGGTGTGGATTGAAACTCGACGCCGCACCTCCGCCATTCGCGGAACTTGGCAACTACGTCGTCGGTGACAAACGCGACCTGGGTGGCCCGTCCTATGAGTTTGCACTCTGCTGAGCCAGGTTCGGGCACGCGCAGCACCACGGTCGCATTGCCGTCCGGAGGGGCTACCACAACCCAGGGGCGCACGTTCTGGGAGCGGGCATCAAAGACCAGGCTGAATCCTAACTGGTCCACGTAGAAAGGCAGGCTCCGATCCAGATCACGCACGAAAATCGCCACGGACTGAAGGCGCAAATACGCGCCTTGCGCTTCCTGGCGGGAAAAAGTGTTTTCTGTCTTAAGTGGCATAGGAGCACTGGACATCGATTCATTATACTTCGCAGACGGCGCGCCTGCTGCCTGTAATGTGGGAGCTCTTCGACGGTGTTGTGTGAAACAAGTTCGTTGGGTTATTCAGGCTGAACACCTCGCGGATAGGCGGGGCGGTGGATACGACGAGGGACACCGAGACGGTTAAACCTGACCTGTGAACGGTTAGTTGAGCCTGGAGATCATCGGCTTGCCCTTGGGGCGAAGGTGAGAAGGACGTCCACGGTCTTGGTGTCCCGGTGTACGGTTGGTTTTGCGCTGGCCTTCCAGCCTGACGCGTTGCGCGGCAGGGATGCGAGTGCCTGCTGTATTAGCGAGTTCCAGTACCCAGGCTCATAGGGGTCTCCGTGATCAAGCCGGCACATTTTCTCTACCGACCTCATGTGCCCATCATCCAGCCCTGCAATTTCAAGTTTCCCCAGCCTGTAGAGATCTCCCTGGTTGATCTGTATTTGATAGGCAGCCGTATGAGCGGAGTCATCGAGGGCAGGCTTCATGCGGGCGTCGGCATCGAGGTAGCCATTGGCGTGAAAGAGCATGGGCAGTGCCAGAACGTCTTGCTCGAGTTGGAGTGCGTCCACCGGCGTGCCGGGTCTCTGCCTGACCTTTCTTGCGAGTTCCTCATACGGGATCGCACTCTGTCCCGACCAGGTGATTTCCTTCAACGTGAACAGCTCGCCCTCCGATACAGGGATCGTAATGGCGACAGAGTTGGGAGCCCCATCTTCCTTCAGTAGTTGTGGAACCGGACGTCCGAAGCGCGCTTGAAGGTAACCTCGTTGCCGGTAAACAGCGCCAATGCCTGCATTGGAAAAGGCCGCAATGTACGACGAATCAAAATCCTGGCCAATCAATGGTCGCCCAGCGGCCTGCAACAAGGCTGGATCGACCTTCTGGACGCCCGTGAAGTCGATCCTGAGAACCGGAATTGGCAGGCCTGTCACTCTGTACTGTATGGCTTCCACGGGACCTCCCGCCGCCCCAGTCGGCGAGAATGCAACTTTAGCCTGGATGCCGTGGTCCTGCAGTATTTCCTCGAGCGCCGACGAAACTCGCTCGAGTAGGTCTCCACTGGCAGGTACCTGGTCGTAGAACAAAGGCACGCGAGAGCGCAAGCCAGCCAACAGTTCGTCCCTCGACACCCACACAAAGTTCTCGAAGGTGCATGGGAGGAAAAGCGCTGCATCCCGAACTGTGAATTCCACTGTCAGCGTTTCGCCTCGAGTGTGATATCGATAATTAACGTCCGCAAACACCCCAGCGCTGCCGAGGCGAGTAGCAGCCTCCTTCGGCGTGTCCACAGTCACGAGCTCTCCGAGCTTCAGTCCGCTTGCCCGAACGATTTCGGATTCTTTGTAGCGGGCCGAGCCAACCACCGTTACTCCGGTTAGCTTGAACTGGCCACCGCTCTGCGTCATTGCAGGCCCGGCGGTCAGAAGATTCACGATAAGAAGGCAGGGCAATAAGCAGGCAATTCGCATTTAAAACTCCGAGGTGATGCCTATCAATCGCTCAATGACTCAATGATTCAATGACTCAATTTCCGTGCTTCAGCATGGCGGCGGCGTGTTTGAGCACGGCATCGGTGATCTGGCTGCCGGAGAGCATGCGGGCTAACTCGCGCGCGCGGTCTTTTTCGGTGGCGAGATGCGTCACGGAGGTCAGGGTCCGGCCGGCGCGTTCGAATTTCTCGACATAATAATGCTGATCGGCGAAGCAGGCGATTTGCGCCAGGTGCGTGACGCACAGCACCTGCCCGTCGCGCGCGAGGCGCTTCAGCCGCTGCCCAACAGATTCAGCCACGCGCCCGCCAATCCCGGAATCGACCTCGTCGAAAATGAAGGTGCGAGCGGTGCGCCGCGCGGCGCCCGCGCCGGGCCGGTTTGTCCCCACCACGGTTTTGAGCGCCAGCATGAGGCGCGAGATTTCGCCGCCGGAGGCAATTTTCTCCAGCGGCCGCAGTTCTTCGCCCGGATTCGGCGAAATTCGAAACTCCACTTCGTCGATGCCGCGCGGCCCCGCACGCCCTTCCAACAGGTTCTCGAAATGAACTTCCAGGCGGGTTTTTTCCATGCCCAGTTGCGCCAATTCTTCGCGCACCAGGCGGGTGAGTTTGCGCGCCGCCTCGCGCCGCTCGGCGGAAAGCGCCTCCGCCGCTTTGCCGTAATCGCCCGTCGCCTTCTCAAGTTCCCGCTGGATTGCTTCGCGGCGCTCGTCGGCATGTTCCATTTTCGCCAGCTCCAGCCGGGTTTTTTCTCCGTAGGCAAGGATTTCCTCGAGCGTCTGCCCGTATTTGCGCTTCAGCCGATCGAGCAGGGCCAGCCGGTCTTCGATCTCCTCCAGGCGTTGCGGGTTGGCCTCCAGCCTTCCCAGATAATTCCGCAAGAAATCGGCAGCGTCTTCCAGCGAGGCGCGAGCGCCCGCCAGCGATTCGAGGACAGGTTCGACGGCCGACTCATAACGGCGAAGCTCTTCAAGTTGCCGCATGGCCGCCGCCAGACGCGAGCAGGAGGCTCCTTCTTCTTCATAGAGCTCGGAAAAGGCGCTCGCCGCGGCGGTTCGCACTCGTTCCAGATTCGCCAGGACGCGCTTCTCGTCCTCGAGGCCTGCATCCTCCCCGGGCTCGATTTTGGCGTGCTCGAGTTCCTGCACCTGAAAGCTCAGCAAGTCGATGGTGCGCAGCCGCTCCTGCTCGTTTTGGCTGAGGCTGTCGAACTCTGATTCCAGTTCTCGGCGTCGAGTGTGTAACTCCCGGACCCGCTGCAGTTCCTCGTCAACGCCTGCAAATTGGTCGAGCAAATCGAGTTGGGCGTCGCGGGCAAACAGCGCCACGTGCTCGTTCTGCCCGTGCATCTCGACGAGCAGGCCGGCAAGCGATTTCACCGCCGCCAAGGTGACGGGCTGATCGTTCACCAGCATGCGGCTCTTTCCGCTCGCCAGGATTTCCCGCCGGAGGATAAGCTCCTCCTCCTGCGCCAAGCCGCACTCTTCCAGCCAGGTTGACCAGGGCGGCCGCCCTTCGGCGCGGAACACCGCCGTGACTTGCGCGCGCTCCTGCCCGGAGCGAATGACTTCCGCCGAAGCTCTTCCCCCAAGGGCCAGGCCCAGAGCATCCACCAGAATGGATTTTCCCGAGCCGGTTTCGCCCGACAGCAGATTAAGCCCGGGAGCAAATTCGACTTGCAGGGAGTCGATCACGGCATAATTCTGAACGTGGATTTCATGGAGCATAGTCAGGTGTCAGTGGTCAGTCGTCCGTTGTCAGTAACTGCGCGTTGTTCGTCCGCAACAATGGATTCGTACCTCAGCGATTATACGCCACGTTACCGTATCCGGTTGCAATGGCCATCGAGGTCGCGTAGTCTATGCGCGGGTAGCACAGATGCAATCCAAGGAGGCTCATACGAAAACAACAAATCGAAGGCGTTTCATAAAGGTTGGAGTTGCGGCGGGAGCCGTAGCGGCCGCGGCGGTCCCAGCCATCGCAAAGGAGAAACCGACCAAGAAAGTGCTTGTCAACAACTCCAAGAACGGAAAGACGCCGCTGTTCAACAGCGTGGTCGCTTACGGCAACCTGGTCTTCATCGCCGGCGTCGGCTACCATGAGGCGGGTGATATCAAAGTGCATACCAAGGGAGTCCTTGACCAGATCCAGCAGGAACTGGAGAAAGTCGGCTCGTCGATGGATAAGGTCCTCAAGTGCAACGTTTACCTTGCCGACCTGAAAGACTACGCGGGCATGAATGAGATCTTTCAAGGGCGCTTCGGCACTGAACCTCCAGTGCGAACCACCATCGCCGCCGCCGGAGTTCCAGGTAATTCGCTGGTGGAAATCGATGTGATCGCCTATCTCTGACTCGGCGCGGATTGTGCGAACGGAAATCGCGGTTTCACGCGAAGGCGCAAAGTGCGCCAAGGCCGTAAAGCGGCCCCGGGACTTATCTTTGTGGGTCTTCGCGGCTTTGCGACTTTGCGTGAGCTGTGTTGATTCTTCTCCGATCTCCCCGCAGACCGGTCGTCCTGAATAACCTCCCGGCCACACGTGGCAGATTCGCGTTTTGGCTCTCCCGTTAATGCCCGAGCGAACTGGACCACGCCCCAAGCGCGCAACGGGATGCGTTTCATTGACTGTCCCAAAAGTGCTATGTTACGTTGAAGGCTTGAAGGACTGGGCAGCTCATTGTTTGTAAAGGAGGCGAATTGCTCCCTGCACCTCTGGCGCAGTTACAGAATTTCTATCAAGGCGAAGTCTGGCAGTTGCTGTCGAACACGGGGCCCGTAGCCCGGATTGTCTTATTGCTGTTGGCGGGATTTTCAGTTTTATCCTGGGCAATTATTATCAGCAAGTATAGGACGTTCAAAGCGGCTCGCCGGGAATCGCAGGAGTTCTTGAAGGTATTCCGCCAAAGCAAGCGGCTTTCGGAGATTCGTACCTTCTCCCGAGGTCTCAAGTCCACCCCGCTCTCGGAGGTTTTCCAGGCGGGATATCGGGAGATTGAAAGCCAGGCGGTGGTGAATGAGAACCCGGGCAAGCCCCACATCCGAAGCCTGGAAGCTGTGCAACGGGCCTTGCAGATGACCTCCTCCAGCGAACTGACGCGCATGGAGCAATGGGTCACTTGGCTAGCCACCACGGGGGCCGTGACTCCGTTCATCGGGCTGTTTGGAACGGTCTGGGGAATCGTCGACGCTTTTCATGGCATGGGAACAGCAGGCACCGCGTCGCTGCGCAGCGTCGCGCCCGGGATTTCCGAGGCCCTCGTCACAACTGCGGCCGGCCTTTTTGCGGCCATTCCCGCTGTTATGGCCTATAACCAGTTCGTGCAGCGCATCAAGGAATTTGGCTCGATGATGGATGATTTCGGGCTGGAATTCCT
>Ga0181526_10001612_pt1 | contig 21078 bp, 20 predicted proteins | sample PEATcosm2014_Bin_35_FD_119750 | JGI IMG/M metagenome (GOLD analysis project Ga0181526, IMG submission 119750) | Peatland microbial communities from MTU Mesocosm Facility, Houghton, MI, USA - PEATcosm2014_Bin06_30_metaG | ecosystem: Environmental > Terrestrial > Soil > Wetlands > Peat | place...
AGACGTACACGTCCGAGACGGTCTACCGGTTCTCGGACAGGTAGGATCCGGGGGGCCGGGGGGAGCGGATCGGGCGCGGCCGCGAAGGGCCCGCTTGACGGGGGCCTTCCGGGGCCCCCAATCAATCCCAACCATGAAGATCAAGTCAGCCCTCCTCCTCTGCGCGCTTGTCGCGTTCCCGTCAATCGGCCTTGTAGCCGCGGATTCCGCCACCCAGGCGACGGCGGCGCTCAAGGGCGACGCCGCCCGCCCCGAGGCGGCCCGCTGGGTCCGAAGCGAGCTCTACTTCGGCGTCGGTCCCGCCGACGTGCAGGACGGCGGCATCGCTGAGATCCGCTGGCGCGCCTTTCTCGACAAGGAGGTGACGCCGCGCTTTCCCGACGGCCTCACCGTCTTTGACGCATACGGGCAGTGGCGCGACCGGGGCGGCGCGACGGAGCGCCTCTGGACCAAGGTGCTGGTCGTCCTCCACGAGGACACGCCGGCGAACCGCGCGGCGATCGACGCCATACGCCTGGCCTGGAAGAGCTCCACCCACGACCAGTCCGTCCTCCTAGTGACGGGGCCCGTGGAGGTTTCCTTCTAGCTCGACCGGCCCCAGGGGGCCCCGGGTCACCTGCCGACGAGGCCCTGCACCGCCTCCAGGATCCGGGACAGGGGCGCCGTCTTCTCGACGTAGCACGAGACCTTCTTCTTCAGAGTCTCGCGGACGACCTTCGGGTCAAAAAGTACGCCCGTGAGCAGCATCATGGGGGTCTCCGGCAATATCGCCTTCAGCCTGTCGATCATCTCAAGGCCGTCCGAGTTCTCAAGCTGGAGATCGGTGATGACCAGGTCGGGGATGTCCTTGCCGGCCGCATCCTCGGCCTCCAGCGCGGACGCGACGGTCGTCACCCGGTATCCCTTGCGGGTGAGGAACGACCCGAGCAGGTCCCGGATGGGGGCTTCGTCGTCGACGACAAGGATGTGCTTTTGCATGGGCTAGATCTGGTGCTCCAGCTTCTCCTCGGGCCGGATGACCTGGAGTATTACAACACCGCCGACCACCTTGTCACGGTCGCGCAGCGGGAAAAGCGCAATGCGGACGGGGATTCCCCGGCCGAGCCTGTCCGCCACGACGGCGGCCTGGTTGCGCAGGTCGCGCCCGTCGTTCATGGACTGGGCCACCGGATCACCGATCGGCGCCCCTGCCTCCAGGGTCAGCTTGGCGAAGCTCGAGAACGGCCTGTTTATCAGCTCGTGCGGCTCAAAGCCCGTCACATGGACGACGGCCGAGTTCACGCGCGAGATGTTCGTCGCCTTCGTCAGCACCAGCACCAGGTCGTTTATCGAGTTTATTATAAGCTGGTTGTAGTGGAGCTGGTGCTCGAGGCCCTGGTTCGCCCAGCTGCGCTCCAGGTTCTCGGCCGTGAGCATCTCGTTTGCCGAGGCCAGCTCGGCCGTGCGCTCGCGCACCTTGGCCTCGAGCTGGCTGTTCGCCACCTGGAGCGTGATGGCGGCCGCGCGGCGCGCCGCGATGTCGTCTCGGATCAGCCAGCCGGCGCCCGCCAGCAGGAGGAAGTCGAGGATCACCCCCGTCCACACGGTCCATCGGGTCATCTCCGCCTGGATGAAGGACGCGGTGTCGCGCTCCGTCAGGAGCCCGAGCTCGTCGTCCTTGAGGCGCCCGATCGCCCGCTCGATCTCCTTGATCGCCGGCTGCCCCGCGTCGTCGGCCAGCATGGTGCGGACGGCGCCCAGGTTTCCCGCCTGCCGGGCGGCGAGGACGCCGTGGATGAAGGCGGCCCTCGCATTCACCAGGGAGTCGATCTGGGCCACGAGCTGCCTCTGCGCGGGCTCGTTCCGGGTGAGCGCCGCCATGATCTCCAGGTGCTCGGAGACGTCCGAGAGGGCCTCGACTCCCGCGCGCCGGTCGGCGACGTCCCCGGTGACCACGAACGTGTGCGCCGCGCCGTCGCCGAGGTAAAGGGCGGACCGCAGGGCCTCGGTCTCAAGTATGACCGAGTGGGTGTGGTTCACCCAGTCGCTGCCGACGACGGCCCGGTTGATGTTGCGCACCGAGACGACGGCGACGGCGACAAACACGCCGATGACCAGCAGGAAGAAGACCAGGATGCGCCTGATTGTCTTGTCCATCACGGGCCGGTCGGTCTCACGAGCCGGACCCGGTCCGCGCGGCGCCGGCGCCCCCCGCGTCCGGATCCGTGTCCGGCGGGTCCGTCTTCACAACTGTCATCACGGCGCGCTTCACGTCCTCCTTGTAAGTGTAGGTGAACTCCGAAGCAAACGTCCAGTTTGCGTCAAAGGAGTTGGCCACCTCGGTTGCGATCTCCCGCAGCCTGCCTCCGGCGTGCTTCAGCTTGAACAGGTACTTGCGGTTGTTGTAGTCGAGGTAGGCGGTGCTCTCCCTCACGTAGCACACGGCGTGGCCCATGTTCTTGCCCACCATCTCGACCCGGATGAGCTTCGTCGCGTAGCCGTCCTGCTTCAGGACGTAGTCGGCCATGACGGCGTAGTCGATGCAGTCGCCGCGCTGCGTCTGGAGGAAGACGTCGGGGTCCTGGACGTCGAAGGGGTGCAGCTCGAATTCAAAGTCCTCGAAGTACCCGGCGAAGCGCTTGGGCGTCATCTTCGCGTCGGAAAGCAGGTCGGAGAGCGTGAACGCCCGCGCCGCGGCGGCCGAGAGAACCGCGACTGCGACCAGGGCCAGGAGCCTGCGGCCCTGTGGAGGGGGCTCGGCATTCATGGGATTGATTGTGCCCGGTTCTCCTGGGGCGTGCAATGGGGGAAATTCCCCGGGTCCGGGCCTCAGCGCAGGCCGACGGGCTGCCCGAGGATCTCGCGGAGGATGACCGCCCGGCGCACGGAGTCGCGGTTGCGCAGCTCCTCGAGCCACACCGACCCCGGGGATGGGACGGGCTCGGCGGCCGGTGCCCCTGACGGCGCGGCGGCCGAGGGGCCGCGGGACGGCGGGCTCGAGGGGGCCAGCGCCCCCGGGAACGCCGCGGGGGCCCCCCCTGCCGTCGCGGGTCCCCGGGCAAGCGCCGGGGGCGCCGGCGCCCGGCGCACGTCCGGTGCGCGTGCGGGCGCGGCGGCCCCCGCCTGGCGCTGCGCCCTCTTCTGCAGGATCTCCCGGCGCACGAGGAGCGCGCGCTCCTCGTCGCTCAGGCCCATCTCCACCGGTCCGGCCCGCTCCGCGGGCGCCGGGCTGTCGGCCTCCTGGGGCCCGCGATCCTCGCTCAGGAACGCCGCCTTCGCGCGGCTGATGGCCTTGATGAGCCAGAGGGCGCCCACGAGCAGGAAGAAAATGACCTGGGGTTGCGCCAGCAGCGACCCAGGCAGCGCCGACAGGGCCGGGAAGGCCGCGGTCATTTCTTCTCGCCCGGCTGGGCGATGCTCTGGCGCATCGACGTGTCGGCCTGGATGTTCTCCATCCGGTAGTAGTCCATGACCCCGAGGCGGCCGCTGCGGAACGCCTCCGCCATGGCGAGCGGGACCTGCGCCTGGGACTCGACCACCTTCGCCTGCATCTCCTGCACGCGGGCCTTCATCTCCTGCTCCAGCGCCACCGCCGCGGCGCGGCGGATCTCCGCCTGCGCCTGCGCCATGTTCTTGTTGGCCTCGGCCTGCGCCACCTGCAGGCGCGCGCCTATGTTCTCGCCGACGTCCACGTCGGCGATGTCTATCGAGAGGATCTCGAACGCCGAGCCCACGTCGAGGCCGCGCTTAAGGACCGTCTTAGAGATGCTGTCGGGCGATTCCAGCACCTGCTTGTAGCTGTCGGCCATGCCGATTGTCGTCACGATTCCCTCGCCGACGCGCGCGATGATGGTCTCCTCCTTGGCGCCGCCCACGAACCGGTCGAGGTGGGTGCGCACGGTGACCCGCGCCTTCACCTTCACCTGGATCCCGTCCTTCGCCACGCCGTCGATGGTCGTGCGCCCGCTCTCCGGGTTGGGGCAGTCGATGACCTTCGGGTCCACCGAGGTGCGCACCGCCTCGACGATCGACTTGCCCGAGCCCTTCGTCGCGAGGTCGATGGCGCAGGCGCGGTCCCAGTTGAGCTCGATACCGGCCTTCTGGGCCGCGATGATCGCCTGGACGGTCGGGATCACGTTGCCGCCGGCGAGGTAGTGCGCGGAGATCTTGTCCGTCGTGAGCGGGATGCCGGCCTTGACCGCCGTGATGCGCGCCCCGACGACAAGGCTGTAGGGCACGCCGCCCAGGCGCATGCCGACGAGGCTGACGATGCTGACCGGGGCGCCGTTCAGCCGGGCCTTGAGCCAGGTCCCGATGTAGGAGAGGAAGAGCACGATGACGACCAGTCCGACAATGACGAGGGGGACGGCGATGATGAGGGAGATGTCGGGCATATGTAATCAGGGTTTGGATACTATCAGGCGGAAATTGTCCACTCCGATGACGCTCAGGGCCTCGCCCCGGGTGGCGTGGCCGCTGCGGCAGAACGCCTCGTAGCGGCGCCCGCCGACGAGCACATACCCGCTCGGGGCGAGCGTGGTGTCGGCCGTGGCGGTCTTGCCGACGACATCCCCGGGCGCCGCCAGGGGCTGTCCGCTCGAGCCGGAGGTCGACTCGACGACCAGCCCCTTGCCGATCCTCGTCCTAGGCAGGACGACGAGCTCGAGGTAGATTGCGCCCCCGAGGAGCAGCACGACGCCGAGGCCCGCGAGCGCGGCGTCGAAGACGCCGAAGTCCCGGTACACGAGAACGCAGCCCGCGAGCATGGCCACGCCGCCGATCCCGGCCATCACGAAGCTCGAGACGAAGACATCGGCGGCCAGGAGAATGATCCCGGCGATGAAGAGCAGCAGTATGGGGGTCATCCGTCGGCCCTCCGATCGTCGCCCTTCTCCGCCTCGACCACGAGCGCGAAATCGCCGTGCCCCAGCACGACCACGGGAGTCCCGGCGTCGATCGTCCCCACCTTGACCTCGGCCTCGAAGCGCCGGCCGTCGATCTCCACCTGGCCGCCCGGCCGGAGGGTCGTCGCCGCGACGCCGCGGCGCCCGACAAGCCGGTCCATGAGCCCCGCGGTCCCGGGATCGCCGCCCGCCGTCTGCGCGGCCCCCCCGACTGTCGCGCTCACCGTGAGCCGGTCCCATACCCAGCCGCGTGGCAGGAAGCGCAGAAGGCAGGCGGCGAGCACCAGGGCGATCCCGATGCCGGCTCCCAGGTTCAGCATCGGCCGCACGAAGGCGTCGGACGACCAGGCCACCTGGATCGGCTCCCCCGGCCACAGGTCGGCCATGGACCAGAAGAGGGCGCCCATCATGAGGAGGAAGCCGACCACGCCCAGGATCCCTGCGCTGTGGAAGAACAGGACCTCGGCCAGCAGGAGCAGGAGTCCGATCGAGAAGACGATCACCGGCTCGTGTCCCGACAGCCCCGAGACGAAGCTGCTGAGGAAGACGACCGTGAGGAGCCCGACCCCGAGGGCGACGAACCCGCCGAAGCCCTGCGACTTGAACCCGATGAAGAGGGAGAGGATGCCGAGACCGAGGAGCGCGGGCGCCATGTGGTTCAGGAAGACGGCCAGATCCTCCGACCAGGTCGCATGGAGGTAGGTGGACCTGAAGCCGCCGGCCCCGAAGCACTTTGCGAGGAGGTCGTCGACGTCCCTGGCCTCGCCCGCCCCGAGGAGGGGCCGCGGCGGCGTCCCGACCGGGGTCATCGCCTCGGTGGCCGTGAGGGAAAGGAGCGAACCCTTCTCCTTGATCGGCTTCCCGTCGATTTTGACCTCCTCGCCGTTGATCTTCAGCTCCATGTCGGCGTCGATCATCGCGGAGATGACCTCCCCCCTGAATTCCTTGCCCTTGGAGATCGCCCGAATCCGGGCCTTCAGGTAGCTCACGAGCTTCCCCTTCATCGTGGCGTCGATGTCCTGGCCGGTGGATTGCACGGGAGCCGCGGCCCCGATGATCCCCTCGGTGGGCGCGGACACGAACCAGATCTCGTCGCAGACCGCCGAGAGGAACGCGCCCGCGGACATGGCCTCGCTGTCCACGAAGGCGATCGTCCTGCCCGGGAACTTCTTCATGTCGTCCATCATCTCCATCGTGACGCCGATGTCGCCGCCCGGCGTGTTGATGTCCAGGACCACGGCGTCGGCGTGCTCCTCCACCGCCTCCTTCAGGCCGCGCCTGAGCAGGTACTGCGCGGGCTCGGCGATCTCGACGCGGATCGGGATGACGAAGACGCGCTTGGGCAGGCGCGGTCCCGGCGCGGCCGGCTGCGCCGCCGCAATGTCGGCCTGGCCGAAAACCGCGCAGGGCAGGGCGAAGGCCCACGCGAGCGCCGCCGCGGCGACGAGGGGGGGTAGCCGGAGCCCTGGGATTGCCGACCGCATATTTGTCACCGGCTATCAGGTTATCGGTTGCGGGCCCCCAGCGCAAGGGCACCCGAGGCCATGTGTCCCATGAGACGGCTGGCTGCCCGGCGCGGCGGGGGCCCTAGTGGCCCTTGCCCGCGGCGAGCCCCACGATCGCCTCGGACCTGCTCAGCCGCCTCCACGCGTACCCGTAGTAGGCGACAAAGCCGAAGCAGCAGAGGGGCACGATGAAGCTGCGCGACATGCCGTAGTTGTCGCCGACCGCGCCCATCAGCTTGGGGAGGATCGCCCCGCCCATGATCGCCATGACGATGAAGGCGGAGGCCTTCTTCGCCCGGGCCCCCAGCCCGTGGATTCCGAGGGCGAATATCGTCGGGAACATGATCGACATGAAGAAGTAGCTCAGGAAGACGCAGACGACCGACGCCCAGCCGAGCTTGAGGACGACCAGCAGGCAGATGGCCACATTGACGACGCCGTAGAGTCCGAGCACCCTGTGGGCCGCGTATTTCTTAAGGATGGCGGCCCCGGAGACCCGTCCGGCGAGGAAGCAGACGAAGCCGAGCGAGGCGAGGAAGGAGGCCCCCTTGTCGCTGATCGCGAGGACCCCGAACCTGTTGTTCTCGAACCAGCCCGCCGTCATCCCGGTGTTCCACGACGCGGGAATCGGGGGCGCCTCGGCCGTCATGTAGTTGATGAAGAAGCTGAATATGCCGGACTGCGCGGCGACGTAGAAGAACTGCGCGGCGACCGCCATCACGAAGTGCGGGTGCGTCCAGATGGAGTGGGAGGCCGCCGGGGTGTCGTCGTCCAGGTGGTAGTCGTCCTCCGTCTTGATGTCGGGAAGGTCCGAGAAATAGAAGACGATCGCCAGGACGACGACCACGAGGGCTATCGTGAAGTAGGGGATCCAGAGGGTCTGGCTGCCCGTGCTCACCCCCGCGGCGTCCTTGGAGTAGAAGAAAAGGCCCCCCAGGATGGGGCCGAAGATCCAGCCGACGCCGTTGCAGGACTGCGCGAGGTTGATGCGGGTCGCGGCGAACTGGTCCGGCCCGAGGACAGTCGTGTAGGGGTTGGCCACGGTCTCCAGGAAGGTGAGGCCGGCGGCGATGACGCAGACCCCCAGCAGGTAGGCCCAAAACTGGGCGATGTGCGTGGCCGGCACGAACCAGAAACCCCCCAGGGCCACGAGGAGGAGCCCGGCGATAATCCCGCCCTTGTAGCCCAGCTTGGTGGCGAGCCAGCCCGCGGGGAGCGCCATCAGGAAATAGCCCAGGTAGTGCGCGAACTGGACCCAGGCGGACCTGGCCAGGGTCAGGTGGAGCACCTGCTGGAAATGCTTGTCCATCACGTCGATCATCCCGTTGCAGACCCCCCAGAGGAGGAAGAGCGAGGAGACGAGGGCGAAGGTCACGACGTGGCTGCCGCCGTCCTTGGACGCGAAGAGGCCTTTGTTTTCTTGGGGCATGGGGGCTTTGGGGGGTTTGCTGGCGGGTGAAGGGGTCAGTCGAGGCGGTAGGCGCGCGCGGTGTTGGCGTCGAAGATCGCGGCCTGCTCGGCGGCGGACAGGTGGGCCGTCATCGCGCGCGCCGTTTCCAGCCAGCGGAGGTAGCTGCTCGCGAGCTTGACGACGGGCCAGTCGCCGCCGAAGAGGAGGCGGCCGGGGCCGAACGAGTCGAGGAGCGTCGAGACGTAGGGCTGCAGGTCGGCGGGGGTCCACTTCCCGCGGTCGGCCTCCGTGACGAGGCCCGAGAACTTGCATACGACGTTCGGAAGCGCGGCCAGGGCGCGGATGTTCGCGCGCCACGGGTCGAGGAGCCCGGAGCGGATGCCCGGCTTGCCCGCGTGGTCGAGGATGAAGCTCGTCCCGGGGGAGCGGCGCACGAGCTCGACGACGGAGGCCAGCTGGTGGTGCTTGCAGCAGATGTCGAAGCTCAGGCCCGCGGCGGGCAATTGGCCGATGCCCTCGAGGAAGGCGGTGCTGACGCAGTAGTCCGGGTCCGTCTCGTCCTCAAAGTTGTGGCGCACGCCGCGGACGAGCGGGTGCCCCTTCAACTCGGCGATCGCCGCGGTCGTCTTCGCGCCGGCGTTCATGGTGGCCTTGGCGACGATTGCCCGGATGCGCGGCTCGTCCTTGGCGAGCTTCTCGACCCAGAGGACCTCGTCCAGCCACGGTGAGCCGCAGTCGACGAAGACGATCCGGTTCGGCAGGGCGTCGCCCGCCTCGGCGCGCAGGTCCTGCGGCACGTGGGCGTGCGCGATCGCCGGCACCTGGGAGAGCCAGGGGCAGGGCATCAGCGCGGTGTTCCAGAAATGCACGTGGGCGTCGGTGAGCTTCATGGTCGGAGTTCTATTCCAGGATGGGGTCGCGGTTCTCGGGGCGGCCGCGCGTGAAGTTGTGGTTGCGGATGGGTCTCAGGATGGCGAGCACCTGGCCGATCAGCTCGTAGTCCGGCTCCTCCTCCGCCCAGGCGACGTTCTTCCTGATGTTATCCGGGTTCGCGGTCCCGACGAGGGTCGTGGCTATCTGGGGGTGGGAGACGCTGAACTGGACGGCCAGCTTCACGATGTCCACCCCCCGGGCCTCGCAGAACTCCACGGCCCGCCGGCAGCCCTGCACGATCGCCGGGGGGGCCGGGTGCCACCCGGGCGCGCCGCGGGCGGTGAGGAGGCCCATCCCGGTCGGCGAGGCGTTGATGACGCCGACGCCCCTCTCGCGCAGGTACGGCAGGAGGGAGGTGAGCGAGGTGTCGTTGAGCTCGTAGTGGCAGAAGGAGAGGATGGCCTCCACGGATCCGGGCGCGGCCCGCCCGATCACCTCCGGGAAGATCCCCAGCGGCAGCCCCGTGATCCCGATGTGCCCGATGCGGCCCTGCTCGCGCAGGCGCACCAGCTCCGGGAGCGTCTCCTCCACGATCTGGCCCAGGTCGGCGAACTCGATGTCGTGGCAGTGGACCAGGTCCACGTAGTCCACGCCGAGGCGGGAGCAGCTCTCGTCGAGGCTCTGCGCGACCCGCCCCGCGGAGAAGTCGAAGACCCCGTCGTCGTACTGGCCCACCTTGGTCGCGAGGATGTAGCGGTCCCTGGGGACGCCCCTGAGCGCGCGGCCGAGGACGGCCTCGGCGCGCGTCTTCCCGTAGTAGGGCGAGACGTCGATGAAGTTGATGCCCAGGTCGAGCGCGGCGTGGACCGTGCGGATCCCCTCGTTGTCGTCCGTGGCCCGGAAGACGCCCCCGAGGGACGACGCGCCGAAGCTTAGCGCGGATACATTGAGGCCGGTGCGGCCGAGGCGGCGGGTGTTCACTTGGGGGTGGGTGAATCGTCTGGGAGGCGGGAGGCGCCGGGCCGGCCCGGCCGCCCGGCGGGAGGGGCAAATCGATGCCTTCTTTCCACCCTGCGTCAATGGAACTTGTGGACCGGCCCGCGGGGGCCTCAGGATGGCCGGCGATCCCCACGCCGCCATGCTCCACATCGTCCTAGAGAAGCCCGGCAGGTTCGCCGCGGAGGACCGGCCCGAGCCCCCGGCGGGCCCGGGCCTCGCCCTCGTGCGCGTGCACCGGATCGGCGTGTGCGGCACGGACCTGCACGCCTTTGCGGGCGACCAGCCCTTCTTCAGCTATCCCCGGGTGCTCGGGCACGAGCTTGGGGTCGAGGTCGTGGACGCCGGCGACGAGCCGGGCGGCCTCAAGCCGGGCGACCGCTGCTCGGTCGAGCCCTACCTGAACTGCGGCCGGTGCTCCGCGTGCCGCCGGGGCAGGCCCAACTGCTGCGCCGAGCTCAAGGTGCTCGGCGTCCACGTGGACGGCGGGATGCGCCCCCTCCTGCGCGTGCCGGCGCGCAAGCTGCACGCCTCCGCGAGGCTCACCTACGACCAGCTCGCCCTGGTGGAGACGCTCGGCATCGGCGCGCACGCGGTCGAGCGGGCGGCCCTCGCCCCGGACGACTTCGTCCTGGTGATAGGGGCCGGCCCGATCGGGCTCTCCGTCATCCAGTTCGCGCGGCTCTCGGGCGCGGCCGTCGCCGTCATGGACGTGAGCGACAGGCGGCTCGAGTTCTGCCGCTCCCACTTCGGGGGCATCCGTGCGCTCAAGCCGGGCGCCGGGGCCGACGACGAGCTCAGGCGCATCGGGGGCGACCTGCCGACGTGCGTCATCGACGCCACGGGGAACCCCAGGTCGATGGCGGGCTCGTTCAGCCTGCCCGCGAACGGCGGCCGGATCGTCTTCGTCGGGCTCTTCCAGGGGGAGGTGGCATTCGACGACCCCAACTTCCACCGGAGGGAGCTGACGCTCTCGGGCAGCCGCAACTCGCTGCCGTCGACGTTCCGCGAGGTCATCCGCCTTGTCGAGGAGGGCAGCGTGGACACGCGCCCGTGGATCACCCACCGCCTGAGGCTCGACGAGACCCCGGGCGTCTTCCCGAGGGACATCGCCGGCAACCCGGAGGTGCTCAAGGCGATGATCGAGGTGTGAGCGGGGTGCTCCCTCAGCGCGGGTTCCGGCCCCAGGCCGAGGGCCGCTGGCCGGTCTGCCGGCGGAACCAGCGGGCAAAATAGCTCTGGTCGGGCAGGCCCACGGCCGCGGCGGCAGCGCCGACACGCACCTGGTCCTCCAGCAGCCTCTTGGCGAGCGAGAGCCTGCGCCCGGCGCGGTACTGGCCGAGGGTCAGGCCTGTCTCGCGCTTGACGAGCGAATTGAGGTGGTCCCTCTGGTAGCCGCTCCTCCGGATGACCTCCGCAAGCGGGGTCGAGGGCTCCATCCTGGCGAGGAGCCCGAGGATGGCCCCGGCCGGGTGGCCGCGGGCGGGCGCGGATTCCCTGGGGATCCAGCCGGCGGAGCGCAGGAGCGTGGCCATGACCTGGAGGACGAGGACCGCGCCCTCGACCTGCAGCGGAGCCCGCGGGTCCGCGTGCATCCGGGCCAGGTGCGCCAGGCTCTGGCGGACCTGCGCCAGCTCCGAGCGGTTCAGGCTCGAGACCGCCGCCCGCCGCCTGCCAGCGGGGCGGACGCGGCAGTCGACGGCGAGGCAGAGCGGCATCTTGGCGCCGGAGCGCACGAAGGAGTGGGGGGTCCCGGGCGGGATCACGACGAGGGTCCCGGGCTCGACCCGCGCCGTGCCCCGCGAGATCGTCTGCCATCCCTCGCCGCTCAGGTACAGGAGGGCCTGGCTCCACGCGTGGCGGTGCTGCCCCACCGCGGCCAGCTCGGGCAGATGGCGGTGCACGGCGAGCCCCATGACGTCGAGGCTCGGCGTCCGGATGCTTGCGCTCTCGATGAGGAGCGAGCGGAACCTGCGGTTCATTAGCACCCGAGACAACACGAATTAGTGCTAGTTTGCACCGACAAAATCCTCACCCCCCGCCCCCGGGGGGAGTATGATGGCGCCCGTGCCACCCAACCCCAGCGAACCCGCAGTGGTCCTCGTGACCGGCGCCGGCCGCGGCCTGGGCCGCGGGATCGCCCTCGAGCTGGCCGCGCTCGGCTGCTCGGTGGCCATCAACTACGCGCGCGACGCCGGGGCCGCAGCCGAGGCCGCCGAGGGCTGCCGGAAGGCCGCGGGGTCCCGCGCCCAGAGGTTTGTCGCGATCCAGGCCGACATCGGCAGCGGCAGGGACCGCGAGCGCCTCCTCGGGGAGACGCTCGCGCAGTTCGGCCGCCTGGACGCGCTCGTGAACAACGCCGGAATGGCGCCCCGGGTGCGGGCGGACATCGTGGACGCAACCGAGGAGTCGTTCGACGAGGTCCTGTCCACGAACCTGCGCGGGCCCTACTTCCTGACGCAGCTCGTGGCGAGGTACTGGCTTGGCTCGAAGGTGCCCGCGGCGCTCCCCGGGGGCCGCAAGGTCGTCTTCGTGACCTCAATCTCCGCCGACACGGCCTCGGTCGCCCGCGGGGACTACTGCATCTCGAAGGCGGGGCTCTCGATGGCGGCGCAGCTCTGGGCCGCGCGCCTGGCCGCGGACGGGATCCAGGTCGTCGAGATACGCCCGGGCATCATGGCCACCGACATGACGGCCGGGGTCAAGGCCCGCTACGACGCCCTGATCGCGGGGGGCCTCGTGCCCCAGATGCGGTGGGGCACGCCGGAGGACGTGGGGCGCGCGGTGCGCTCGGTGATCGCGGACCAGCTGCCCTATTCCACGGGGGCCGTGATCCCCGTCGACGGCGGATTCGGCGTGCGCCGGCTCTAGGGGACGGCGCCATGATCAAGGTCGACACCAGGCTCAGGCCCGCCGCCCTCGTCCCCGCCGCCGAGCGGCTATTCGAGCTGTCCGGGCAGAAGATCCGGCTCCTGCAGAGGCACTGGAGGCCGGCCCGGGGATCGCCCGTATTCACGGTCGAGGGCAGGTACGAGTCGCGCGGCTGGACCGAGTGGACGCAGGGCTTCCTCTACGGCTCGGCCATCCTGCAGTTTGACGCGACGGGCGACGCCGCGGCGCTCGCCTACGGGCGCGAGGGCACGCGCAGGGACATGGCGGGCCACGTGAGCCACACGGGCGTCCACGACCACGGATTCAACAATGTCTCCACCTACGGGAACCTGCGCCGCCTCGCCCTCGAGGGCCGGATGCCCGCGGACCCCGCGGAGGTCGATTTCTACGAGCTGGCGCTCAAGGTGAGCGGGGCCGTCCAGGCCGCCCGCTGGACCCCCCTGCCCGGGGGCCTCGGCTACATCTACTCCTTCAACGGGCCGCACTCGCTCTTTGCCGACACCATCCGCTCGCTGCGGGTCCTGGGAGTCGCGCACCAGCTCGGCCACGCGCTCATGGGCGAGCGCGACCGGAGGATCTCCCTCCTCGACCGCCTCCTCGCGCACGCCGAGACGACCGCGCGCTTCAACGTCTACCTCGGCCAAGGCCGCGACCACTACGACGTGCGGGGAAGGGTGGCGCACGAGTCCATCTTCAACGTGAACGACGGCTCGTACCGCTGCCCGAGCACCCAGCAGGGCTACTCGCCGTTCTCGACCTGGACCCGCGGGCTCGCGTGGGTGCTCTGCGGCTACGCCGAGCAGCTGGAATTCCTCTCGACCCTGCCCGACTCGGCTTTCGGCGCGAGGGGCTCCAGGAAGCGCGTCCTTGCCCGCTTCCTCGACGTGGCCGCGGCGACGGGCGACTTCTACATCCGGAACACCCCCGTCGATGGCATCCCGTACTGGGACACGGGGGCGCCCGGCCTGGCCCGCATGGGCGACTACCTGGGGCGCCCCGCGGACCCGTTCAACGCCCACGAGCCGGTCGACAGCTCGGCCGCGGCCATCGCGGCGCAGGGGCTCATCCGCCTCGGCAACCACCTTGCGGCCGCCGGCAGGCGGACGGCCGGCGGGCGCTACGTCGCGGCGGGCCTCACCGTGGCCCGGACGCTCTTCGGCGACGGCTACCTCTCCACCGATCCCGTCCACCAGGGCCTCATCCTCCACGCCGTCTACCACCGCCCCAACGGATGGGACCACGTGCCCAGGGGCCGCAGGGTGCCCTGCGGCGAGTCGTGCATGTGGGGCGACTACCACGCCCGCGAGCTGGCGCTCCTGATCCTGCGGATGGCCCGGGGAGATCCCTACTACGCATTCTTCATCCCGTAGGCCCGTGTCCCCGATGGCGACGCCCCCGACCGACTTTTCCAGGCTCTGCATCCACTCGATCACGACCAAGCCTTGGCCGGTCGAGGAGGCCGTGCGCCGCTACTCGGCGGCCGGGGTAGGGGGGATCACGGTCTGGCGCCAGGCGATCGAGGGCCGCGATCCCGCCGCCGTCGGCAGGATGATCCGCGAGGGCGGCCTGTCGGTGGTCTCCCTCTGCCGCGGGGGCTTCTTTGCATCGCCGTCCCGGGAGGGCCGGGTGAAGGCCGTTGACGAGAACCGCCGGGTGATCGACCAGGCGGCGGCGCTGGGGGCCCCGCATGTCGTCCTTGTCTGCGGCGCCGTGCCCGGCCAGCCGCTCTCCGAGTCGCGCGACCAGATCGCGGAGGGGATCGGGGAACTCGCCCCGCACGCGGCCGCGAGCCGCGTTCGCCTGGCGATCGAGCCCCTCCATCCCATGTACGCCGACGACCGGTCGGCCGTGAACACGGTCGCGCAGGCCCGGGAGATCTGCAGGCGGGTGGGGTCCCCCTGGGTCGGGATCGCGATCGACGTCTACCATGTCTGGTGGGACGACCGCCTTGAGCAGGATATAGCGGCGTGCGGGCGCGAGGGGTCGCTCTTCGCGTTCCACATCTGCGACTGGAGGACCCCGACCACGGACCTCCTGAACGACCGCGGGCTCATGGGCGAGGGATGCATCCCGGTGCGCCGGATCCGGGGATGGGTCGAGGCGGCCGGTTTCGCGGGCTTCAACGAGGTCGAGATCTTCTCAAGCTCCAGGTGGGCGGGGGACCAGGGGGCCTTCCTCGCCGAGATCCAGGCCGCCTACCTGCGGCACGCCTAGGGGACCGCGCGCACTTTCATCCATGAAACAACACACACTCGGGGTCATCATGAACGGTGTCACGGGGCGCATGGGGACGAACCAGCACCTCGTGCGCTCGATCCTGGCGATACGCAAGCAGGGCGGCGTCCGCCTGGCGAACGGGGACACGGTGATGCCGGACCCGATCCTCGTCGGCCGGAGCGCGGAAAAGCTCAGGGCGCTCGGGGACGCGCACGGCGTCGCCCGCATGACGACCGATCTCGACGCCGCGCTCGCGGACCCGTTCAACGCGATCTACTTCGACTCCCAGACCACGGACCGCCGGGTCGAGGGCGTGCGCCGGGCCATCGCCGCCGGAAAGGCGGTCTACTGCGAGAAGCCGACGGCCGTCGACACGGCGACGGCCGTGTCCCTCTTCAGGGAGTGCGAGGCCGCGGGCCTCAGGAACGGCGTCGTCCAGGACAAGCTCTGGCTTCCCGGCCTCCTCAAGCTGCGGCTCCTCATCGACTCGGGCTTCTTCGGCAGGATCCTCTCCGTGCGCGGGGACTTCGGCTATTGGGTGTTCGAGGGCGACCTGCAGCCCGCGCAGCGGCCCTCGTGGAACTACAGGAAGGAGGACGGAGGCGGCATCATCATGGACATGCTCTGCCACTGGCGCTACATGATCGACAACCTCTTCGGCAACGTGACGGGCGTCTCCTGCTTGGGGGCCACCCACATCCCCCAGCGCTGGGACGAGAGGGGAAAGCCGTACAGGAGCACGGCTGACGACGCCGCCTACGCCACCTTCACGACCGACCGGGACGTGATCCTGCAGATCAACAGCTCCTGGACCACCCGCGTGCGCCGCGACGACCTCCTTACCCTGCAGGTGGACGGGACCAAGGGCTCGGCCGTCGCCGGGCTCCGCGAGTGCTGGACGCAGCGCGCCGAGGCGACGCCTCGGCCGACCTGGAACCCCGACATCGAGCAGCCAATCCGGTTCCTTGACGGCTGGCAGAGGGTCCCCGACACGGCGCCCTACGAGAACGCATTCAAGGCGGAGTGGGAGCTCTTCCTCAGGCACGTGGCCGGCGGCGAGCCCTTCCGCTGGACGCTCCTCGAGGGTGCGAAGGGCGTCCAGCTGGCGGAAAAGGGTCTCGAGTCCTGGGCGAAACGCGCTTGGATCGACGTCGGCCCGATCTCCTGACCCCAGGGGACCGGAGCCGAACCCCCGCCCGAACATGCCGCCGTCCCCAGCCGCGCACAGCAAGAAGGCCGTGAGGCCGGGCGGCTTCACGTTCGCGGCGGCGTTCTTCGAGCACTACCACATCTTTGGGATGTGCGAGGGCCTGCGCGACGCGGGAGCGCGCCTCAAGTGGGCCTATGATCCCGACCGCCGGAAGCTGGGGGAATTCCTGCGGAAATTCCCGGGTGCGAGGGCCGCGCGCTCCCTTGACGAGATCCTGGACGACCCCTCGGTCGGGCTCGTCGCCGCGGCCGGCGTCCCGAGCGAGCGGGGCCCCGCCGGCTGCAGGGTGATGGCCGCCGGGAAGGACTATTTCTGCGACAAGACCCCGTTCACGTCGATGGCGGGCCTCAGGGAGGCCCGCGCGGCCACCCGGCGGACCGGGCGCAGGTTCGCCGTGTATTACAGCGAGCGCCTCCACGTGGAGTGCGCGGTACGCGCCGGGGAGCTCGTGCGCGCCGGCGCGGTGGGCCGCGTCGTCCAGGTGCTCGGCCTCGGGCCCCACCGGCTGCGCAAGGCGACGCGGCCCGCGTGGTTTTTCAGAAGGGCGAAGTACGGCGGCATCCTGTGCGACATCGGCAGCCACCAGTTTGAGCAGTTCCTCTTCTACTCGGGCGCGACCGACGCCTCGGTCGAGCACGCGGCCGTGGGCAACTTCGCGAACCCCGACAAGCCGGAGTTCGAGGACTTCGGCGAGGCCTCGCTCCTCGGGGACAACGGCGCCTCGAACTACGTGCGCGTGGACTGGCTCACCCCGGACGGCCTCTCCACCTGGGGCGACGGCCGGACGGTCATCCTCGGGACCGACGGGTTCATCGAGCTGCGCAAGTACGTGGACGTCGCCCGCGGCGGGGAGGGCGACCACCTGATCCTGGTCGACGCCAGGGGCGAGCGCCGGTTCGACCTGAGGGGCAAGGTCGGCTTCCCGTTCTTCGGCCAGCTGATCCGGGACTGCCTCCACCGCACGGAGGAGGCGATGACCCAGGAGCACTGCTTCAAGGCCGCCGAGCTGTGCCTCAGGGCCCAGGCCGCCGCAAAGAGGATTTCCCAACCATGAAACGCATCGCATTCATCATGTCAGTCCACCCCGGCAAAGAGGCCGAGTACGAGAAGCGCCACAGCCCGATCTGGCCCGAGCTGGCCGAGGCCCTCAAGGCCCACGGCGTCCACAACTACTCGATATTCCACGACAAGGCCACGCACCAGCTCTTCGCCTACGCGGAGATCGAGGACGAGCCCCGCTGGAAGGCGATCGCGCAGACGGACGTCTGCGGGCGCTGGTGGCGCCACATGGGCGACGTCATGCCGTCCAATCCCGACGCGAGCCCGGTGAGCCGCGACTTGCGCGAGGTGTTCCACCTCAAGTAGGCCGGCACCGGCGATCCCCATGAAATCCCCGAAAACGGCCCAAGCCGCCGCGCTTCTTTCCGCCCTGCTGGCCGCCGCGCCCGGGTCCGCGGGCGCGGCCCAGAGGTTCTCGTTCGGGCCCGGCGCCGTGCCGCCGGGCTATGAGCAGGTGCTGCCGGGGGACCTCTACAGCGCGGCGAAGGGCTCCGGCTTCGAGCCCGGGTCCGAGGTCACGGCGGTCGACCGCGGAGGGGACGATCCCCTTCGCGGGCATTTCTGCACGGGCGCCCGCCCCTTCTTCTTCTCGGTCGCCGAGCCCGAGGGAAACTACACGGTCACGGTCCTCCTGGGGGACCTTGGGGGCACGTCCACGACGACCGTGAAGGCCGAGGTGCGCCGGCTCGAGGTCGAGGAGCTGCGCACCGCGCCCGGACGGCTCGCGATGCGCTCGTTCACCGTCAGCGTGCGCACGCCCCGGTTTGGCACCGACGGGGTGGTCAGGCTGAAGCCCCGCGAGAAGGCGGCGGAAGGCTGGAACTGGGACGACAAGCTGACGCTCGAGTTCAGCGGGGAGCGCCCCTGCGTCTGCGCCGTGTCGGTCGTCCCGGCGCCGAACCTGCCCACGCTCTTCATCGCCGGCGACTCGACGGTGAGCGACCAGGCGCTCGAGCCCTTCAGCAGCTGGGGCCAGATGCTTCCCCGCTTCTTCGGGCCGGGCATCGTCGTCGCGAACCACGCCGAGTCCGGCGAGACCCTGCGCAGCTTTGTGTCCGAGAGGCGCCTGCCCAAGCTCGATACCCTCATGCGCCCGGGGGACTTCCTTCTCATCCAGTTCGGTCACAACGACCAGAAGGAGAAGGGGCCGGGCGTCGGGGCATTCACGACGTACAAGGCGGACCTTGAGCGGTTCGTCGCGGACGCCCGGGCGCACGGGACGACGCCGGTCGTCGTCACGCCCGTCAGCCGCCGGACCTTCGGGGCGGACGGAAGGATCGAGAACTCGCTCGGCGACTATCCCGAGGCCGTGCGCCGCGTGGCGAGGGAGCAGGGGATCGCGTGCATCGACCTGAACGCGATGAGCACGGTTCTCTACGAGGCGCTGGGGCCCGAGGGCGCCAAGGCGCTTTTCCCGACCGTCAACGGGAACATCGAGGCCACCCACCACGACGACTACGGCAGCTACGAGATGGCGAAGTGCATCGTCGAGGGGATCCGGGCGGCCCAGCCGGGCCTCGCGAAATTCCTGGCGGGCGACGCCCCCCGCTTCGACCCGGCGCATCCCGACCCGGTCGCCGGGTTCGACGTGCCCCCGGACCCGAAATCCACGACAGAGACCCCCTACGGCGCCGGTGGGCGCCCGCCGGGCCAGCCGGAACCTCATCCATGAGATCATGCCGAGGATTTCTGCCCGCCGCCGCCATCGCGTGCGCCCTGCTCGCGGGATGCGCGTGGCCGTGGACGCGCCCGGGCCCGGCCGCCCCCGCGCGCCTCACGCTGCCCCTCGATGCCGGCTGGCGGTTCCTGCAGTCCGACGCGCAAGGGGCGGAGCAGGCCGCGTTCGACGATTCCGGCTGGAGGACCGTCGACGTGCCCCACGACTGGGCGATCGCCGGGCCCTTCGACCCGAAAAGCCCGGCGAAGGGCGAGGGCGCGTTCCTGCCTGCGGGGATCGGCTGGTACCGGAGGCACCTCGGCTCGGACCCCTCGTACTCCGGCAGGCGGGTGTTCATCGAGTTCGACGCCGTGATGGCCAACAGCGACGTGTGGGTGAACGGGGTCCTCCTCGGCCACAGGCCCTACGGATACTCGAGCTTCGCCTACGAGCTCACGGGCCACCTGGCGGCGGGCGGCGACAACGTGATCGCGGTGCGCGCGGACAATTCCAGGCAGGTGGCCGCGCGCTGGTACACGGGCTCGGGCATCATCCGCCACGTTCGCCTCGTGATCGAGGACCCCGTCCACATTGAGCGCAACTCCACGTTCATCACCACGCCCGTGGTCACCGCCTCCCGGGCGGTCGTCCACATGCGAACGACGGTCGTGAACGAGTCCGCCGATCCGGCGCAGGTGTCCGTGGTCTTTGGGTTCTCCGCTCCGGGCGGCGGTGCGGTCCAGGTCGACCACGCCCAGGCGCCCACGGGCCCCAGCGAGATCGCTGCCGGCAAGTCCGCGGACTTTGAGGCCGACCTACCGGTCGCCAATCCCGCGCTGTGGGACCTCGGCAGTCCGGCCCTCTACCGGGCGTCCGTGGACGTCGACGTCGGGGGCAAGCCCGTCGACACGGACGCCGTCACCTTCGGCATCCGCGACGCCCGGTTCGAGGCCGCGACCGGCTTCTGGCTCAACGGCCGCAACCTGAAGCTCAAGGGCGTCTGCGTCCACGGCGACGGCGGCGCATTCGGAGGGGCGGTGCCGCTCGGGGTGTGGAGGAGGCGCCTCGAGGCGCTGAGGGCGCTCGGGACAAACGCGATCCGCACCGCCCACAACCCCCCGGACCCGGGGTTCCTCGATCTCTGCGACCGCATGGGCTTCCTCGTCATGGACGAGGCCTTCGACTGCTGGAGGGTGGCGAAGAGGCCGTACGACTACCACCTCTACTTTGACGAGTGGTCGAAGACGGACGCCGCGGACATGGTGCGGCGCGACCGCAACCACCCGAGCATCGTGATCTGGAGCGCGGGAAACGAGATCCACGACTCGCCGAGGCCCGAGGCGGCCAAGAAGATCCTCGCAAGCCTCCTGCCCGTCTTCCACGGGAACGACCCCACGCGGCCCGTGACGGTGGCGCTGGTCAGCCCCGACCGAAGCCACGACTACGACGACGGTTTCGCGGACATGCAGGACGTCATCGGAACGAACTACCGCGAGGCCCTGACGATCTCGGAGCACGCGAAGAGACCGGGGCGCAGGATCGTGGGCACGGAGAACCACCAGACCCTCGACGCCTGGCGGGCCGTGCGCGACAACGCGTTCCTTGCGGGGCAGTTCCTGTGGGTCGGGATAGACTACCTCGGCGAGTCGCCGCGCTGGCCGTTCATCGGCGGGGGCGGGGACCAGTCGGGGCTCCTCGACCGCACCGGGGCGCCTTACCCGTCCGCCTTCCAGCGGCAGAGCTGGTGGTCGTCGGTCCCGATGGTCCGCATCGCGCGCCGCGTGGCGCCCGAGGGACCCGTCATCGCCGACCCGGGCCAGGGGACCCCGCCCAGGCGCCGGCCGGACACGCTCCTCTCGGATTGGACGCCCGAGGGCGCCGGTCCGCACGTCGAGGCTGTCGAGGTGTACAGCAATGCGGAAAGCGTCGAACTGCTCCTGAACGGGCGCTCGCTCGGCGTGAAGCCGAACGACCCGGCGGGCGCCCCCTGCCTGTGGCAGGTGCCCTTCGAGGAGGGATCCCTGAAGGCCGTGGCAAGCACCGGGGGCCGGGTCGTGGCGACGCACGAGCTCCGGACCGCCGGGGCCCCCGCGCGCGTCGCGCTCGAGGCGGATTGCAGGGAGCTTTCCCCCGGATGGGACGAGGTCGGCCTCGTGCGCGCCACGGTCGTGGACGCCGCCGGGACACCGGTGCCCGGGGCGAGCCCCGTCGTCACCTTCCGCGTGGACGGACCGGGCACGGTCGCCGCCGTGGACAACGCGGACAATTCCAGCCATGAGCCGTTCCAGGCCGCGCAGCGCAGCGCGTACCGGGGCCGGTGCGTCGCGTTCGTTCGGGCCACCGGGGACGCCGGGACCATCACGATCACCGCCTCG